>Ga0209486_10000447_pt1 | contig 18524 bp, 21 predicted proteins | sample NCCompost_FD_187518 | JGI IMG/M metagenome (GOLD analysis project Ga0209486, IMG submission 187518) | Agricultural soil microbial communities from Utah to study Nitrogen management - NC Compost (SPAdes) (version 2) | ecosystem: Environmental > Terrestrial > Soil > Agricultural land | place...
AGCGAGAGAAGTCAGCGCCCCGATGACGCTGAGAAGAACAACTTTCTTGCGCCACGAAACCATACAGGCCAATGCTTGTCGGCATTTGTCGAGGACGGGATTGGGAGTCATACGAGAACTTCCTGTGGTGAATATCCGGGCTTTATTCGCAGAGGGGCTGCGGATGAATGGGGTTATAGCAGAATAGGGTCGGTCGTGCGAATTTTTTTGAAACTTCCGCAACGGATATCGGTGAGGTCGCAAGTTGGTGACAATGAAAACAACAGGTTCTAACCTGCCGCTCAAACGAGTGAATTAATGGTGAGCCGAGCAGGGCTCGAACCTGCGACCCGCTGATTAAGAGTCAGCTGCTCTACCAACTGAGCTATCGGCCCATGTGTTTGATAGCGGGAAAAATTATACGTGCGAAGAAAGGCGTGTCAAGCAAGCCTACCTTAAAAATTGGCGCGTCCGCTGGCGCGAGTGCAACACGACGACAAACGAAAACCTCACTCTGCCGCGGTGGCGCATTCGGCGTTGGCAAGCAAGTCGTGGACAGCGCTGATCAGCGCTTCGATATTTGGCTTCGCGACGTACGCGGCGGCGCCAGCCGCCAGAGCTTCGCGACGGTGAATCTCGTACGCGTCACCGGTGTAGAAGATGCACGGCACTCCAGGAGAGAGCATGTTTAACTTCTCACATAATTCCAACCCCGTGCCATCAGGTAACCGCTTGTCGAGAACAAAAAGATCGTAGATGTGGTCCTGAGCCATCTTGCAAGCCTCTTGCATCGTCGCGGCAGTGTGAACCTCATAATTCTCCTCCGCCAACAGAAGCTGAAGCATTTCAGAGGTATCATGATGATCGTCGACGCAGAGCACACGGCATTTCGAATCAGACATTTGGGGAAACCTCCTTGTTCGGGTCATTTAGCTCCTGAACGTTTCAGAGCCATGAATGGGAGAATAGGATTATAGACGCGACCTAACGAATCCGCTACCCATAGGACCATTTTTCTTTGTGTGCGGCGCCGTACAGATGAAGGTCCAAAAGGCTGGAACTCGCCAGACATTGCCACTTTCACTAACGTACCTACGTAAATGGATCGTTCACCTTTCTTGCGATCCAATACTAGACCAGGTGGGCAGCCCTCCTGCCCACCGCCATTATCATCCCGCGCACAATTATTGGTTCGTAAACGGTGATCCGCTCTTCATTGCTTTCAAGAGCTGATTGAGCACTTCGAGGTCTTCATCTTCCGGTTCCAACTCGCGATACTTCTCCAACGTCGCCGATGCCGCATCAATGTCCCCGAGCTTGTGATAAACCAGCGAAAGGTTGAAGTAGACGAGCGAAAAGCCAGGCTCGATTCGCGCAGCAGCTTCGTAATGAAGCTTGGCGAGTTGCAGATCGCCGGCGTCGTAGTAGAGGTTCGCCAGGTTGTAATGCGCTTCAACGTGTCGCGGATCGTTCTTTAGTGACAGGGTGAAGTTGTCGAGCGCATTGGAAAGTTGTCCGCGCTCGAGATTGATGATGCCGAGGTTGCAATACGCTTCGGCAACATTGTCACCCTCCGTGATCGCTTCGTGATAATGCTCGGCGGCCGTAGCGTCACCTTGTTCGTGCAACAGCAACGCTTCTTCAAACGGTGTTAGCAGCCGCGCAAGCCGAGGCGTCTCGCTGCGAAAGAGATTGAGTTGGCCCTGAAGCTCCGCTTCGATCTGTCGCAGACTATGTCCCTGGGCGCGCAACTCACGCACACGCCGAAACTGCGTCAACGCATTAAAGTCGAAAACATAGTCGGGTGATTGCGAAGCCGGCGACGCCTGAATGACGCCCTGTTCGGTCCAACGTCGGATAGTCTTCTCACTCAATCCGAAGAGTTGCTTAATCTCTCGGATCGAGTAGGAAGATTTGACACGTTGGTAATCTGCCTTTGACGGGACAGGTGAGGGAAATGAGATTACCTTAGGGCGCGGTTCTTTCATTCTACAAAAAGCCTAACCGACTTTGCGCTTCTTCGCGGTGCGTGGTTTCACCAACTCGATCTGCGGCTTCTTCTTTTCAGCGGCCGCCTTCACCATCGGCTTGCGATTCGAAGCCTGCAAGCTTTTCTTCAGCGCGCTCATGATATCAAGTCGCGGCACTTCTTCAACTTCGAACTCTACAACCTTCTTACCCTTGATCTTAGAGTCGATGAGTGTACGGAGCGCTTCGTAATAGTTGTCGGCAGTATCGATCTCTGAAAGCTTCGTGGCCATCTCCTGGACCAACGTTGTCGCCAGTTTCATTTCGTTCTTGTTCAGTTTTGTTGCGTCGAGTTTCTGCACGTTCTCGAGATCGGGAACGTCTTCCATCTTGCGCAGTTCGTGCGGGTAATGAAGCTTCTGCAACACGAGCCCATCTTCGTGCGGAAACACAGCCACGAGATCTTCGCGATCGCGCAACACGACTTTTCCGACTCCGATCTTGCCTGTCTGTTTCATCACCTCGCGCAACAACGCGTATGGCTTTTCTGAAACAGCGCCGTCGGGGCCCGCGAAGTATGGCGCATCGTAAAAAGTGGTGGGAATCTCGGTGCGATCGACAAACCCGATGATGTCGACGGCTTTGGTCGTCTTGATTTTTATCTTCGCGATGTCGTCAGGTTCGACAATCGCCCAGCGCTCAGGCTCGTACTGATAGCCTTTGGTGATCTGATCGTTAGTTACAATAAGACCGCACTTCTTGCAGCGTTTGTCGTACCCGATTGGACCATAGTCCTCGCGATGCAACTGGTTAAACTGAATCTTTTCACTGGTTTCGATGGCGTTATAGATGCGGACCGGAATGGCAACCAGCAAAAATCGAATGTGACCCTTCCATATAGATCTCATAATCAGGGGCTCTCCTCCGCGAAATTATGCGGGCGAATACTGTCTAAGTAAAGGCTTAATTTTTCACGGATGGGACAAAACCGGATTAGACGCGGCGTGCTGGAGGGCGTTTCGCATGGCGCCCGCGGTTTGCCAGCGGTGTGCAGGATCCTTTGCTAGCGCGCGGTCGATTATGTCGCAAACTACGGGCGGAATGTGGGGCGCCCTTTGACGTAGCGGAACCGCCTGTTGCTCGAAAATCGCCCGAATCGTGTCGTTGACGTTCGATTTACTGTTGAGATTGAGCGCGAGCGAGCCCGACAGCAAGCTGTAGGCAGTCATACCGACAGCGTAAATATCCGACTGCGGTTTGACGTCGCGAAAATTGCGCAGTTGTTCGGGTGGCATGTACGCCAAAGTGCCGGCCATTTCACCAGCCATAGTTACACCACTCATGCCGGATTGAGTGAAGCTCTTCGCTAATCCGAAGTCGGTCAACTTAGCGACGAGATTCGGCGAGCGGCCGGAGACGAGGATGTTCTGATCTTTGAAGTCACGATGAATGTAGCCTTGCTCGTGAGCGAACGAGAGGGCATCGAGTGCCTGGGAAATGATCGCGATGCCCTCCGGGTAAGCAAGATAGCCGCCATTCAATTCCGCAAGTCGGGCTGCGTCCGCGCCGTCGACGAACTCCGTAACGAGATAGACGACGCCGTTATGCGTGCCGCGATCGATGAACTCGACGATGTTCTGATGTTTCAACGCGGCGGCGACGTCGATCTCGCGCATGAATCGTTTCATGGCTTTCTCGCTGACTGCGAATTCCGGCAGCAACGTTTTGATCGCGACTGCGCGCCCGGACTTTTGTTCGCGACCCAACATCACGCAACCCATGCCGCCGCGGCCGAGTAATTTGACTGTGTCGTAGCCCGGGATCGCTTGCGGCGATTTCTTCATTTCGATCCGGCAGTCTTCACATAAAAACGTCAAGCGCTCGTCGGGCGTCGCTGCTTCGGCCTGTTCGCGCCGGCCGCAGTTGAGACATTCGACCATTACGATAATTGGACGCGTCGGGATTGCATCCCGCGTCGTGTCGGAAAGATCTGTGGACGGCACCGCGCTTACTTCGACAAACAGAATCGTCTCACCACACTGGATCAGATCGCCGTTCTTCAGAAACGCGTCGTTGACTCGTTGACCATTGAGAAATGTGCCGTTCGTCGATCGCAGATCGCGGACGAAGGCACGCGGCGGGTTGATCTCTAGCAGACAGTGATTACGCGAGAAGTAACGATCGTCGGGGAGGCAGAGGTGCGCTTCCGGGTTTCGGCCGATTAGGAAACTGTCGTGCTGGGTGAATGAAAAGATGCGGCCTTTGTATGGACCGGCGGTGACTTTAAGGCTGATTCGCATGAAAACACGGATTCAAACCAAATTTAAGGAGTGCGTTCAATTTCGAGATCGTCAAACGCTACTTCAAACACGTCGCTGGTGTAGAAACCTACGCGCCCGCGCCGGTAGTTCTCGCGATCGGTGATGGCTCTCAGTAACCGCCCGTTTGCAAAGAATGCCAATTGATTGCCCTTTATTTTGACCTCTAACTCGTTCGTTTCCGATCCTGACTTGATAGCATCGGATTCTGTTTTTTCGACCAGCGTCGACTGATTGCCGGCTTTGTGCATGATGATTTCATACGAAGGCTCAGCACCCGGGTAGATTAGCAACGCGTAGTCTTCGAGTTGTCCCGCGCGAGATTGAACGCAATGGACCATCAAGCCGAAACCCGAAGCCGGCGCGCTGCCGCTGACGCTGCGGGCCTTAACGCGTACCGTGGCGTTCTCAGTGCTGTACTCGTTCGACGGAGCGTACATCACCACAAACGTGCGCTCCTTTGAGACCATGTGATACTCACCGTCCACGTACCAGATCCTGCCGAATTGCGAAGTCCCCGTGCCCCACTTCGACTGACTAAAATCGTCGGTCAACATCGCCGGCGGGCCCACGTTCGCATTAGCGTTCGTATTTGAGTTGACGTTGGCGTTCGCTGAAATGTTGGCGTTGCGGTTAGATTCACGAGTATTGGTGTTAGCTGTGTTGCTGTTAGAACCCATACTCGCTAGCGCTATGATCATGACAACCAGACCAGCACCGATCACCAGGACCGCGGCGAGCCCGCCGAGTACCCACCAGACGGCGTTTGACTTCTTCGCCGGTTGGGCCGGTGTGGGCGTCCACTGCTGAGGTGGAGGTGGAGGCGATGACGGCGGTGGTGGCGGCGACGTGGGCCGTGGCGGTGGCGGTGATGCTGCCGTTGGTGCAGGCCGGTAAATCTCAGTTGGCGGCGGTTCCGACGTGTCTCGCGGCGGCGGATATCTAACTGTCGCGTTTAAATCGGTGGTTGGGGCCGCATCGCTCGTCAGCGGCGTGCCGTCGTCCAAACAAAAGTTCAGGGAAAGATCGGCATACGTTCGGTTGCAAGTGGGGCAGCGCTTCATTTATTCGTCTGACCGGGGGTTAGCAGTAAGAGCCGGAGTCATTTTCCATTTTCCGTTTGTCGTTTTCCATTTGTCATTTTTGCGGAGCGTTAGTGTTACATGGGTCTTCAGAAATGAAAAATGGAAACTGACAAACGATAAACGGAAAATGAACAGATTAAAGGAAAGTTGAAACTCGCTCAAGAGCGAATCGGTTTGCCGCAGCGGCCGCAGAACTTTGTTCCCGCCGGATAGCTCGAACCGCAACTGATACAGAACACTTCGACGGGTTTTGGCTGGCGCCAGTCCAGGGCTGACGTTCCGATAGGAATACCGCATCGACCACAAAACTTGATCCCTGCTGCATACGTCTGTCCGCACCGCTGGCACAAGACCGCGCTCGCGGTTGCGGGCGGCGGCATTACGGGCGCGGGCGGCGTTGCTTGCGGCGGCTGCAACTCCCCGGTCACTGGTTGAAACATCGTATTTCCGCACCGGCCGCAAAATTTCACTCCTCCTGCGAAACGAGATTGGCACTTGGTGCACATAACGACAACGAGCGTCGCAGAGTTTCCGCTTCTGCTGTCGAGGCTGCCGCCACGCGATGGAGTTAGTTGATTACTCGAAACGCCAATCTTCAACTGCGCCTCGATGATCTGTTCAGCTACTTCGCTCTTAATTTCGATCACACGCTCATCGTCAGGCTCGCCTGACTTCGAGACTCGCAACACGTGTTGTCCAGGCGCAATGGACGTCAGTATCACACGCCCCGATCGGCCCACGCTCCCGTAGCGTTCGTCGTCCACGTAAACTTCCGATCCTGAAGGGGCCATGATCACGAGTCGCGAATCGCCGCGTTTCGTCGTTGGCCCAGCATCTGCTGCAACTGCGGCCGCAAAAGTATCGAACCACTCCGTCGCACTCGCAGGACGATCGTTCGGTTCCACTGCAAGCGTCTTCATGATCGTGGCCTCGATCGCATCGCTTAGATCGGATCGAAGAGTCGACAGAAGCGGCGGTGTTTGTGTCAACTTCTGAGCGATCAGTTGCGTGATGTTGCCGGTGAAGGGAGGACGCCCACCGAGCATGTGATACGCGATCGTGCCGAGCGCGTAGATGTCGGCGCGAGCGTCGAGCGCGACATCCGGTTGCATCTGCTCGGGCGCCATGTACTCGGGAGTGCCGATAATTCCACGCGAAGCTGGTCCACTCGCGGAGGTCACATCGGAACGATCGGCGTTTACGATCTTAGCGAGACCGAAGTCGCCGACTTTCACAAACCCATCGTCGCTTCCGGTCTTTCGCTTTTGTTGCATGAGGAAGATGTTTGCGGGTTTTAGATCGCGATGCAGAATTCCTGCGTCGTGCGCGGCTTCGACGCCGTCGACAACCTGCCGCATGATCGCTGCGGCTCTTTGCGGCGTTACTGTTCCTTCGCGACGAAGCAAGTGATAGAGCGACTCCCCTTCCACGTACTCCATGACAAGAAAGAACACGCCATCTGGACTTTTGCCGAAGTCAGTTACGTCGACCACGTTGGGATGACGAATTGACGCAGCGGAACGTGCTTCGCGCTCGAAACGCGCGATTGCTTCGCCTTCCTGGAGATCTTCGTCGTTTAAAATGTCGGGACGGACGGTTTTTACAGCAACACGGCGGGTGAGCAGGTTTTGGTCGCGGGCGAGATAAACCTGGCCCATTGCACCGCGACCAAGTCGTTTTTCGAGGAGGTAACGCGAGTTGAGCAGGCGGCCGCCCGGCAGCGTGTGTTTCGTGCCCGCCTCGTCTTGCGGACAGGTCGCCACATCGTCTTCATAGCAGACTTCGCAACGAGGGCACTCACGCATCAGTAACGTTTATTCTTTCAGCCTGCTGGTACGGGTACTTCCGACGTGCATGCGGAACAGCGAGTCGCGCCCAACGGGATCGCTGTCAGACAGTACGGGCAATCCTTGGTGTTGGGTGGCGGCGGCGGTTGGGCGCGGAGCCGGTTGACGGCCTTGACGATCAGGAAAACGACCCACGCGACGATCAGAAAAGTGATTACGTCGTTGAGAAATCGGCCGTAGGCAATGACCGGGAGACCTTTCAACTGCGCGTCGACCAGCGATGCAGGGCGTTGACCCGACAAATCGATAAACAGATTCGCGAAGTCGACCTTGCCGAATAGCAGGCCGATGGGCGGCATGATTACGCCCTCGACAAGCGACGTGACGATTCTTCCAAATGCCGCACCAATAATAACTGCAACCGCCAGGTCGACAACGTTTCCGCGCGCGATGAATTCTTTGAATTCTTTGAACATGCTGCCTCCTTCTAGTTATTGCCTGTTGGATTGCGGAATAGCTTAATGGCAGTTCTTCGCGAGCTTAAACCCCGCCTTTTCGGCCTCTTCTGTTGTTTTAAAAACGATCTTGTTTGCTTCGGCGATCTCTTTCTCGGGGCGACAGGTGCCGAGGTAGTAAGCCTTGGATTTCTTGTCGGCGATGATCTCCGGTTCGTCAGCCGCTTCCGGCGTCTCGGGAGCGGCTTCAGCCATTGCCGCCGCCTCTTCCTTCTGCTGCCGTCGCATCGCGACCGTCTCTTCAGCCGCAACGTCAAGCACGCGCAAGGTTGGTCCACCCGCGACCGTCGTCACTTGCAACTGGAAACCGTCGCAACGCATTTGTTGACCACGGTATCGATAGGAACTCCATGTCGCCGGCAACTGCAACGACTGAGTGATCAGTTTTACGAACTCTTCAACAGTTTTAGCTTTGAAGTTTTCGTCGTAGCCAATCCAAAGCGACGTGAGTTTCCGGTCCACGAGGTCAAGCGAGATGCTGCGCACGCCTTCAAACTTCGCCTTATCGATCTTGGGATCGAAGTGGGGATTGATCGTCGTCTTGGAAACGCCGAAATCGTCAGTTCGCCCGAAGTCGGTTTGCGGGACGTGGGCCTTGATCTCTTCCTTCGTCATCCCCAGGCGGAAGCCGAGCAGTTCGGGCGCGGCAGGGATTTCGGTGATTTTCTTAGTGCACTGGGCGGCGGCAGTTACGGCAATGCCGAGCATAATGGCCACGAGTAAAGGGACGGAGGAAGGGCGTAACAATGGCATGGGTCGGAAATTAAGGCCAAAGCTGGGACCGTGTCAATGTGAGGATTGTCTCAGGACCTACTAACTGGTTGTTTTAAGTCGAGACTCATACACACAGCGGACGAACATCGAGGCAGGTTCCATTCTGATGAATCTGCCAGGTCGTTCTCGAAAGTACCGCGTGAGGTCTCGCAAAACCCAAAGCGTCGTTCAAAGAAATCCTTTGCTGTCGTGGTCAATAGTACGACTCGTTCGATGCCTTCGTTTGTCGCATGGTCCAGGAGGTGAGTCGTCAAGCGAGAGCCGAGTCCACAGTGTTGATATTGCGGTGCAACGGCGGCGGATCTTAGCAAGGCAATATTACCATGTCGCTCGAGTCCGATCGTCGCGACAATTCGCGACGACTCATCTCTGGCGACGAAGAAGCCGCTGATGTGTTCCGCGACGCCGTCGTGCGGTAACTGAACCTCCGTTAGTAGATCTAAAATGTCGGTTAAGTCGTCGGACGACGCATCAGTGATGGTGATGTTTTCGCAGTTCATTGTTCCTCATTCACACCTTCTACTTCGATCCGATCTCATCGATGGCAGCAGCTAGCTGGCTTCGGTCAAGCTGTGCAAACGGGAGAGACGTAAAGAGTCGCAGCCGGCGGTCGATCTGAGACGCCACGTCTTTGAATGCTTTGTACTTGTCAGTTTCGTTGCCTTCAACTGCCGCGGGATCGGGACTGGACCAATGAGCCACTAGCGGTTGACCCGGCCACACCGGACACGTCTCGCGAGCGTTGTCGCAAACGGTGACAACGAAGTCAAATTCCCACCCTTCGAATTCCTCCCAGGATTTGCTGCGCGCCTGGGAGGCGTCAATATTGTAGACGTCCTCCAAGACTCTAATGGATAGAGGGTTAACCTTGCCGGTAGGGAACGAACCCGCACTAAACACCTGAAAGCGTGATCCTCCCAGCAGCCTCAACAAGTACTCGCCAAAGATACTGCGCGCAGAATTTCCGGTACACAAGAAGAGAAACTTGTACGGTTTGGTTTCCATGTGTCTCCCATCCGGCTATCCATCGACGTCTTCAAGCGGAATCAGCCATCGCAATAGCACCGTCGCAGCAATACCTCCGGCAAGTTGGGCCAGGATAAAACCCGGCACATCTACCGGACGAATTCCGGCAAAAGTATCACTCAGTGAACGCGCAACCGTAACTGCCGGATTCGCAAAAGACGTCGAAGACGTGAACCAATACGCTGCGGTTATATAAGCACCCACTGCGATCGCGACTTCGATAACTCGCGACCGACTCGCGCCGAGGATCACACCGACCAATCCAAGTGTCGCGATAGCTTCGCTAAATAGTTGAGCCATTCCCGTTCGGGCATGATGTGACACAAAAATCGCCGGCAGGCCAAACATCGTATTTGCCGCCATGACCCCACCAATCGCAGCTCCTAGTTGAGCCAGCAAGTAAAAGGGGACATCTCTCCACGGGAAACCAAATCGCCACGCGAAAGACAACGTCACCACCGGATTGAAGTGCGCGCCCGATAACGGAGCGAAACTAATGATCAACGCGACGAGAGCAGCGCCCGTGGCCGCAGTGTTGGCGAGCAAAGCCACGGCTGTGTTTCCCTGTGCGAGGCGCTCAGCCATGATGCCGGAACCGACCACTGCGGCCAGTAGGAAAAATGTGCCGAACGCTTCAGCAGCAACCCGTTTCGTTAACGGCTGACGCATTTGTGACTCCAATCGGTGTTGGCGCACAGCACGACGTAGCGCTTTCAACTTTAATTGTTTCGGAGACGCTTGCAGTATCTTCCAGCTTTGTGCCGCACTCACAAGGCGCAGTTTCGGGAAGATTATCCTCAAGCACGACGAATACTTCCCACTCATTGCCGTCCGGATCGCGTACCCAGGTTTTGTCTTGTAGAGCGTAACAGCAGTTGGTCTGCATTTCGTCGCGCGTCAAGAGTCCGGATTGGATCCATCTTTCGCGTACGGCGGAAACGTCTTCGGTAGATCCGACCTGGATGCCGAGATGCGAAAGTGCGCCGCGTTCGTTAAAGGCGTTTTCGTTCAGCGTCAGATTCAACGGAGGATTTTGCACGTCGAATTTGGCGTAACCCGTTCGAACCTTGCTCGGTTCGAGGCCCAGGAGCTTTCGATAGAACCCCAGGCTCGCGTTTATGTCTTTGACGTTCAGGGCCAGGTGCGCTTTTAGCGCCTGTACCGGTTTTGGTTGATTTTGCATGTCAGGTTAACTCCTTCTCTTTATGTCTATATATGCCCAAGCGCATATTCTATGACGGGCAGTATGCGCCGGTCTTGGATATATGTCAAGCCGTATGTCTTGTGTTATTATCGCGGGCGTATGAAATGGACAGAGAAGCCGTTTGATCGTGAATTGTTTTTTAAGGCATTGGCGGATCCGACTCGACTGCGGATCATTAACCTGATTGGAGACCAGGAAGTTTGTGTCTGCTTCTTCGTTGAGATACTGAATACAAACCAACCGAAGATCAGCCGCCACCTCGCGTACTTACGTCGAGCGGGGATCGTTGCTGCGCGACGTGAAGGTGTTTGGATGCATTACCGTCTTTCAACCCCCAAAGACGAGAACGCCGCGAAGGTCCTCCGCGACGTCCGTGACTGGCTCGCCAAAGACAACCTCATGCAGCAAGACTCGCGACGCTTAAACAAGATCTGCTGCGCCCCACAGTTGCCGATCCAACTGCAAGGCAGTCCGAAACCTGCCCCGATCCAAATCACACACTAAGGCAGTGCATCGCGAAGTCGTTTTTGTAATTAAGTCGAGAAAGGGAAAAGTTGGTACCCGCGGCAGGGGTCGAACCTGCGACCTTTCGCTCCGGAGGCGAACGCTCTAATCCACTGAGCTACGCGGGCGTGAGTTCAAGTTTCGAAGCGAAATCTAACGCAAGCCGAGGAGACCCGTCAAACGTAGCTTGCCGACCGAACTTCACGTCGGCCGTCATGATGAACAGAGTGAGGCCTTTATCACAAAGGCGACTTCGCTACCCGGTGTTGTTGACTCGCCTTCCAACAACGCAAGCTGACGAGGGGTCGAGGTTGGAAGATTGACTACGCCACCGGGTTCCACTGATGCGATGCTAGCTCGTCAGGCGGTGAATCGCTGAGACGATCCAGAACGACACTGCTGCCACGAATGCGGCGGCGGGAATGGTGAGAATCCACGCCCAAACAATGCGACCCGCGACGCCCCACTTCACGGCCGACAGACGACGAGTCGCGCCGACACCGACGATCGATCCGGTGATTGTATGAGTCGTGGAGACAGGTGTGCCGGTGATGGTTACATAAGCGAGGGTAAGCGCGGCTGCGGTTTCGGCACAGAACCCGCCGACGGGTTTGAGTTTGGTGATGCGCGTTCCCATCGTGTGGACGATGCGCCAGCCACCGGACAATGTGCCCAAGGCAATCGCTGCATGCGCGGCCAAGACGACGGAAGTCGGAATCGGCGGCAGCGTTCCGTTTTCTCCATATGTAAGACCCCACACACCGCCGGCGGTCAACACGGCGGTAATGATGCCCATCGTCTTTTGCGCGTCGTTGCCACCGTGGCCCAGCGAAAACGCCGCGGCAGAGAAAAGTTGACCGCGACGAAAAATCTTGTCGACCTTCGTTGCCGACGAGCGACGAAAGATCCAAAAGACCAGGACCATCATCGTAAAGCCGAGCAACATGCCAATCATCGGCGACAGCACGATGAACTTGAGTGTGCGAATCCAAACTTCCGCTTTGAGCAGTCCACTGACGCCGCCGTGCGCTGCAATGCCGGCACCGGCGTAACCACCGAGCAACGCGTGCGAACTCGACGTCGGCAGGCCTAGATACCACGTGATCAGGTTCCAGATGATGGCCCCTAACAATGCCGCGAGCAGGACGTAAAGCCGAAGCTCCGGACTGATGACGTCCATGCGGACGCCGTCGCCGATCGACTTCGCCACGCGCGTTCCGAAAACGGCGAAGGCGATGAAGTTGAAGAATGCCGCCCAGACGACTGCCATGCCAGGCGACAACACGCGAGTTGAGACGACCGTAGCGATTGAGTTCGCGGCGTCGTGAAATCCGTTGATGTAATCGAAGACGAGGGCGAGAAAGACGAGGATGATGACGAAAGCCAGAGTTGCAGACATAGGCTCAGTGGGCTTAGAAAAAGAAAACCACAGATCTTACGTATGTTTGATGATGACGCTCTCGATGATATTCGCGACGTTCTCGCAACGATCGACCGCCGCTTCAAGCTTCTCGTAAATCTCTTTCCACTTAATGACGGTTAACGCGTCCGGCGGATCGTGAAACAGTTCGGCGATCGCCGCGTGATAGATGTCATCGCCTTCGTTTTCCAGTCGATGAATCTCTACGAGCCGTTGCGTGATGTTTTTCGGACGCCGCAACGTCGTAACAATCTCTTTCAACTGCTCCGCCATGCGCTCGATCACGTTCGCAAAGTCGCGCGCGTACTCATTGATCTCCTTGACGTCGAAGATGATGATCGCCCGCGCCGCGTCGTCGATCAGGTCGACGATGTCGTCCAGCGCGGTAGACATCATGTAAATGTCTTCGCGATCGAAAGGCGTGATGAACGACTTGTTCAGCCGGGTTGAAATCGTGTGGGTCAGTTCATCACAGGCGTGCTCGAGCCCCTTGATGCGTTGCGCGTATTCCTTGTAATCGGCCTGGTTGTCAGACAGCATTTCCTTCAGCTCACGTGCCGCCGAGGAGATGTAAAGCGTCATCTGCGTGAACAGGTCGAAATACTGTTCTTCTTTAGGAAGCAGGCTTAGTCCCATGTCGGCTCTGACTTTAATCTGAACGTAATCTGAACGACGCCGGACTATAACTTACGAGTGCGCGACTTGCCAAATGCGAGGCGAGTCGTATATCAAAGGCCGCAGATGACGAAGAACCACTTGTCCGACGTTCAGGAGTTGCTTCAACTCGAATCGAATGCAATCGCCCAAACAGCGACCCGTCTCGACCCGGTGCAAGTAGAGCGCGTGGTCGATTTAATTGCGGCCTGCAAGGGGAACGTCGTGATCCTGGGAGTCGGAAAGTCGGGAATAATCGGACAGAAGATCGCGGCAACCATGACCAGCACTGGGACGGCCGCGCTTTACCTCCATCCGTCCGACGCGCTGCATGGAGGACTAGGAATCGTCCAGCCGGACGACGTCGTGATCGTGCTGAGCAACAGCGGCGAGACAGACGAGATCGTCGGGATGTTGCCGTATCTGAAGAACCGCCAAGTCGCAATTATCGCCATCGTCGGCAATCTTAATTCAACACTCGCGCGGCGCGCAGACGCCGTGCTCGATGCCTCAGTAGATCAGGAAGCTTGTCCTTTGAATCTCGCACCAACGACGAGCACAACCGTTGCGCTGGCAATCGGCGACGCCCTCGCGATGACGGTAATGAAAGTCAAAGGACTCACGCCCGACGACTTCGCCGTAAATCATCCTGCGGGCCGTTTAGGGAAACGACTCACGTTGCGCGTCGAGGATCTAATGCATCGCAACGGTGAGAACCCAACGATCGCCACCGGTTCATCGTGGGTTGAGGTTGTACGCGCGATCAGCAAAGGCGGACTCGGCGCTGTTTGTGTCGTCGATCCACACGGTCGACTCGCGGGAATCATCACCGACGGCGATCTCCGCCGCGCGATCGAACGCACGAGTCACGACGCACTGGCAAAACTCACTTGCGACGAATTCATGACGGGCCAGCCAACAGTCGCAACTCCGCACCTGCTAGCCTTCGACGCACTGCGATTGATGGAAGATAGACCATCACAGATTTCAGTTTTACCGGTGGTGGATGAGGATCAGATCTGCGTTGGAATTATCAGAGTGCATGATATTGTGCGGAGCGGGTTGTAGGCATATCAACGATATCCCACGCCGAGCGCACGCGCAGTAGTTTCGACATCAAACCGGCATGCATGATGTGACCGCTACGTTCCGCGACGACCTTACCCATGATCGGCATTCCGAGCAATGCGAGATCGCCGATGATGTCGAGTATCTTGTGACGCACAAACTCATCGCGAAAGCGTAACCCAGTCTGGTTCAACATTCCGTCCGGCGTTAACACGATCGCATTATCGAGTGAACCGCCGCGAATAAGATTCGCCTTCCGTAGCGCTTCGATCTCTTCCGTGAACCCAAACGTGCGCGCCGCCGCAATCTCGCGACCGAAAGCGCCGTCGCTCAATTCCACAGACAAACTCTGCACGCCGATCAGCGGGTGAGAAAAATCGATCAGGCAGTCGATCTGGTATGTGTCGGCAGGTTCGACGCTGATGCGTCGATTGCCTTGTTCAAACGAAACTCGTTCGCGTACCAGCAATGCACGGCGTGCCAGTGGTTGTTCAACGATCCCGGCCCGCTCGATGATCTCGGCGAAGTTTTCCGCCGAGCCGTCCATGATCGGAATCTCGAGATTGTCGACTTCGATGAAAACGTTATCGACACCAAGTCCGCGCAAAGCGGCCAGGAGATGCTCGACTGTCGACAGCATCACACCGGTGCGCATCAACGTCGTTGCATAACCGCAATGAGCTACTGATTCAACGGTCGCGGGGATTTCGAAACCGCCAAGGTCTGTACGGCGGAAGACGTAGCCGGTATCAGGAGGCGCCGGAACCAGACGAATATGGACCGGAACTGCTGTGTGTAGTCCTATGCCGTGAGTTTCGACTGGAGAGCCGAGGGTGGTCTGTTTAATCAAAAGTCGGGCGCCTTATATCAGTTGATCCATGCTGCGGTTAATTAAGTGAGCAAGCAACATGCCGGGAGAGAAGTGAGTATATAACTTATCTTCGAAGAGCAGTGTTGCGCCCACGCCACACATCAGAAATTTCCTGACGAGTATGTGCCACACAAAATAATTGAATACGGCTAATCGCTGGAGTACACTCGCGGCAACTTAACCGTCGGGACGCGTAGCTTTTCGGCGTCGTGTTTGAAAACCAGTGCTTTCGAACCATAACTTCGTGGATGAAAGAAGCATGACGCCAGCGCTCCAAAAAGCAAAAGAGAGTGGAGTTCCTCGATTCCGCTCTCACGGAGAAACCGCGATGCCAGACCTCGAGATAACGTGTTCGGAGTGCAACTCTCCGTTCACGTTTACAGAACGCGAACAGGAGTATTACAGGGAACGTAATCTGACTCATCCAAAACGTTGTAAGCCATGCCGCGATGCGCGACGGGCCAACTTCGGCGGCGGAAGAGGACAGACAGGTGAGCGTCAACGATTCGAAATCACGTGCGACCAATGCGGCAAGACTGACTCCGTGCCCTTCAAGCCTTCGTCGGGCCGGCCGGTCTTATGCAGCGACTGCTTCAGCGCGAATCGCGCGGCGCAACGGACCTGAAATGAGTTGATGTCGCCCGTGCCTGCGGCATCTGACTCAAAGACAATTCGGAGAGATAAATTTCGAACGCGGTGTCTCTCTAACGCGAGTGACGGTGGAAGAACGCTCTAAATCAGGGGTCAATGAATTACGAAACGATTCAACTTGAAATGCGCGGGCAGGTTTGTGTCCTGACGTTAAACCGTCCGGATCGACTGAACGCGTTGACCGTCGAAACTGCTAACGACTTCAAAGCCGCGGTTGCCGACGCACTTCAACAAGGCGCACGCGCAATTGTTTTGACTGGCGCTGGTCGCGCGTTCTGCGCAGGCGGCGACCTGCGCGCGATGCAGGAGATGGCGACCAAGGAAGGTCGCCTCGAAGCATTCTTCGACGAGCCTTTGCGAATACTGAACGAAGCGATTCTGTTGATACGCAAAACTCCGGTTCCTTTTATTGCCGCGGTGAATGGAGTTGCTTCGGGTGGCGGGTGCAATCTCGCGTTGGCGTGCGATCTGGTGATCGCGGCGGAGAGCGCGAAGTTCAACCAGGCATTTATCAGGATTGGTCTGGTGCCTGACTGCGGCGGAACATTTATCCTGCCGCGACTCGTAGGATGGAAAAAGGCCGCGGAGTTGATGTTCACGGGCGATCTGATAACGGCGCAGCAGGCGGTGGAAATGGGAATGATCAATTCAGTAGTCGCCGACGCCGAACTGATGGGCCAGGTGATGTCGATTGCCGAACGGCTGGCCCAATCACCAACGGCCGCCATCGCGCATATCAAGAGATTGTTGGACGCAAGCGCGGTTAATGACTATGGCGGTCAACTCGATTTGGAACGTGAGGCGCAGATCGAGGCGGGCAAGACAAAAGATTTTGTCGAAGGCGTCTCGTCATTTCTAGAAAAACGGCCGCCGCGATTTGTTGGTAGTTGACGTTCGAAGGAACGAAGCAGATTGCGAGGCCGCCTGAAACTTCGGGCGGCCTTTTAACTTTAGTACTCGGTTCCTTGTACTCAGTTCTTTGTTCGCTGGCGCGAAAGATAACTTAGCTCGAACAGACACAGCAAAGCACAAAGTACAAAGCACGACATCTACATTAAGCACGCAAAATGGATTCACTCACGTACATGCAGCTCCTGCAACGCAATCAGTCGTTTAGACGATTGTGGATTGGGCAGGTGATCTCGGAACTCGGCAACTGGTTTAACTTCATTGCCGCGCTGGGATTGGTGCGTGAGGTTTCGAACGCCGCGCCGGAAGTGACGACGCTGATGCTGATCTTTCGTTTGGTGCCGTTCACGCTTTTTTCACCGCTCGCCGGAGCATTTGTCGATCGCTGGTCGCGCCGGACAGTGATGATCATGACGGACCTGTTGCGTGTAGTGGTTGCGCTTGGATTCCTGTTCGTGCGACGTCCTGAGGATCTCTGGATCGCGTATCTCTGTACCGCGTTGCTGGCGTTCTTCGGAGCGTTCTTTGAAGCTGCAAAGAACGCGGCGGTGCCCAACATTACGGGTGAACGTGATCTGCTCGCGGGCAATGCACTGATGTTTTCATCGCGATTCCTTTTGCTGTCGGTGGGGGCGGCACTCGGTGGGTGGACATCGTCAGAAATAGGTTATTCGTCGGCATTTGTCATCAACGCTGTTTCGTTTCTATTGTCGGCCTATTCGGTGTGGCTGGTGCCCGATGAAGACACCCGAGAGCGGCAGTCCGCTGTAGAGCCTGTGAAGCGCGGCCTGTTTAGTGGTTACTGGACTGACATTCGTGAAGGTTGGGCGTACATCGTCACGCACGCGCCTGTGGCGACAATACTGCTGGTAAACATCGTGTGGGCCATTGGTGGTGGCTCGATCAACCTGATTCTCGATCGACTCGGTGCGTTCGAGTTCGCAAGCAAGAGCGGGCTTAGTCCCGACGCAGCGATCGGTGTTTTGTATTTCGCTAACGGTTTGGGCTTGTTCGTTGGGATGATGATCGCGCGTCGCGTCGGCTTTTATTTCCACATGAAGAGCCGCACGATTGGCTACATCGGCTGGAGCCTGTTCGTCCAGGGGATCTTCTTCGCGCTGATGGGCTTGATGCCGTCGCTGTTGCTGGCGTCGTTATGTCTCTTTGCCTCGCGGGTGCTGCTCGGTGCGGAGTTCGCCGTGCAGGAGACGTTGTTAATGCGACTGGTGCCGGACAAACTGAGAGGCCGCGTTTCGACGACTGATCGCGCTGGCGAAATGATGATCTGGAGCTTGTCTACCGGGATCGCGGGGTGGTCGCTCTACCACATTTCGTCGCAAACGCTGACGATTGTTTCAGGTCTGCTGTCCGGTGTGGCGGGACTATTATGGCTGGTTCTTTTCGCAACTCGCACGGTGCGACTGCCAAAGCGGCTCTCGCAGGTCCAGGAGTCACCCTGATTCATGAAGGAACTTGGTACAATCGCCCACCATGCGAGTTAGAGCCCGGCGCAGAAAATCAATAGCGTTTTTTATAACGCTCGGCGCGAGCCTGGTTGTATTGGCGATCGCTCTGAACGTCGGGTGGATCGTGCTCAACTGGGGCGAAATCGCACTTCTGATTTTCGGCATCATCTTGTTTGTCGTGCTGATCTTTGGCCTGGTGCTCAACACGACGTTCCTGATCCGTGAAATACGTCTTAACGATCAGAACGATGCGTTCATTAACGCTGTCACGCATGAACTTAAGACGCCAATCGCTTCGATCCGTCTGTATCTCGAAACGCTGAAG
>Ga0209486_10000450_pt1 | contig 18494 bp, 16 predicted proteins | sample NCCompost_FD_187518 | JGI IMG/M metagenome (GOLD analysis project Ga0209486, IMG submission 187518) | Agricultural soil microbial communities from Utah to study Nitrogen management - NC Compost (SPAdes) (version 2) | ecosystem: Environmental > Terrestrial > Soil > Agricultural land | place...
GCGATCGCCGGTAGCAATCTTTTCATCCGCACACGTAACGCGTTATACGCGTTCGGCGGCAGCGCCAAGTAACTCTGACAGATCCGTGTTCCCGGTTTCCTCACGGGGGAACACGGATCTAACGGACATCAGTTTCCCCACACTCTCGCCCAATCAAGCTGCATTTGCTGCGGAAACACAGTGCTGCCGTCGACTGCCGACGAAGTTTCCGCCGACCGCCACTCGTTGTTGCCCCCAGCCACCGCCACCTAAATCGAAACCCCAGTTTGCCGAGCTGATCGACGACCCGTTGAACTCATCGGACCTGACGAATCACGCTTCGCCACGATGATTCCTTCGAATTTCACCGTGCTGGACGTGTTCGTCGACGATAAAGAGACGCCGCTCGTCCTTCCGAATGTTCCATAACGTTTCAAGTTTCGGGCATTTAAGCGCGAGCAGGAGAACACCGAAGCTGCTTTGAAAAAACAGCTTCGGTGTTTGCCGCGGGGTGGGGTGACACTGAGAGTTCGTTCACTTGTTATGTCGATTTTGAGTGAAACGTTTCATCCCAGTTGTCTCATGACGCTTCGTCGAACGATTTCTGGCTGCCGTCTTGCAGGAAGAGACGATCAAAAATGAGCAGGTGAACCAACGAAGCGACCGCGCCAAGCGGACCGATCGCCAGGAACATAACGGACCGCACTAGAGTCTCCGTCATTCTGCCGACGCCCATAATCTTTTTGAGAACGAAAGCGATCAGTAAAATGGCCGCAACGAGGATCCCGATCACTATTCCAAGCGTCCAAATAGTGAACTGAGGTATCGCGATTATCGTCGCGCCATAGTTAAACCAAAACCAAACGGCGAGTGCCACGGCCGCGGCTGCTAAAACCAACGACACGAGTTTCAGCACTTGTGAGATTTTCCAGATGCGAAACGCGCGCACGTTACTCACCTGCAAACGCTTCTTCAAGTAGTCATACTTAGGCCCGCTGCCTTTCAAACCATCCTCAACCGCGAGAAAGTCCCATGGGTGTTGTTCCTTAGGCTCCGGAAAACCTTCGACGCAGTTCGAAAACTTGAACTCATGTTCAGTCATGCGATAACCACTGGTCATCAACGCAAACGCCTCGACGTCCGAAAACGAATCCAGATCGGTGCGCACACCCGAGAGTAACTCCTGGACGTCCTTGGCGATGCCGTATCGCGTGAGGGGTCCGCGTCGATACGCGGGACGCGCATCGTCGGAGGCGTCGAAAGGATCAAGACAACCAATCCAATCGATCGGATCGACGTCAAGGTCGTCTTTCAAATGAACAAACATGAACCCGCGCAACAACGACGCTCGCTTGCGCGCGCTGAGTTCGTGATACTGCGCCTCACGAACGCGCGCCTGGAGAATCGTGTTCGATCGCAGCGGCACACCCAGCAGGCCAAGGCCCGGATCTTTCTGCGACTCCATCTGCCCGCTGCCATCGCTTACCAGAATCACGTTGCAATCCTGCTCGAGCAAACTGGCAACGCCCTGGTTGTCGCAAACACCTCCGTCAACCAGACGAACCACACGGTCCGGGTACAACTGATCCATCGGTAGCGGCTCAAAGAGTCCGGGTACGCAAGCTGAAGCAGCGACTGCATGCCCAAGTCGAACCCGGCGGTGTGCTTTCGGCGTGTCCTGTCCATCGTAATAGAGACGACGGAAACGATCGTTGCCGTCGATTTCACTGGCGATGCTCGCAGGTGGCTCACCCATCCACGACGCGGTGAACTGCCAGTTGTGTCCGGTGTTCAGGGCCGTTGTGTTGAGAATCAAGTTTGGTACTTTTGCCTGCCGCCGCCAGTTGTCTGATCGGAAGTTGAAGCTATCGTCAGGCTTCCTGTCCTTGTCGACGGGACAAACATAAAGGCCGTTGAGCCAACGCGGATCTTTTCCGCCGCCGTCCGGCACCTTGGAAAAGATCTCGTCTTCGTAAAGCTCGCCCGCTCGCATCGTGCGCGAATATTTCGATCGCGCCAGCATCATGAACGTCTTGATCGGGTTGAGAATGACGCGCGTGCGAATGTTCTGCTGAACGCCGGCTACAAAATCCTTGCGAATGCGCTCAACAATGTCGATGTAGTCTTTCTTCGTGATCTCGCTGTCGGGTTTCGATTGGAGCAGGTTGCGGACTTCAAGGTAGTAGTGAGCACCGATGATCGCGCCGCCGGAAACACACGACAGGACTTCTACTCGTCGCAAAACGTCAAGCTCGGCGAGACGGGCAAGCACTCCGATGTGAAACAGCGAAGCACGAAAGCCACCGCCTGAGAGACCGAGTCCGATCTTTCCTTCGTAAGCACTCTGGACCTCGTACGGATCGAAGAACTTGCAAAGCGCATCGAGCGCAGTTTGCGTTTTCTTTTCGTTCTCTTCCGGCGTTTCGAGGCCGGGCAGGCGCGCGATTGCCGCTAACTGCCGCGCGGTCGACTCGTGTTCCCACGGCGCGATCGGCGTTCCGCTCGTTTCAGCGTCCGCTTTTCCGCGATTTAACCAGGCGATCGCGTTGTCGTAATCACCCAGGCCGAAATACGCCTCGGCGACTGTGCTGTAGAACCACCACTTTCCCTGAAGCCAATCTGTATAGGAGCGATCGACGAGAGGCGCTACGTCTTCGATGATCTTCGTTCGAATCTCGGCAGCCTTTTTGCGCCGCGCGCGTGCCTGTTCCGGTGGCACACCGGCTTTCCGCGCTTCGTCCTCTTCCTGTTGCGCGAGCAGATCTGAAACGAAGGCCGCGTTGATGCCGTTGTAGCCTTGATCTTTCGCACATCCCTGGGCGTAGCCGCGCAGGTAGTAGTTAAGCGAACGCTCGAGTTGCTGTTTTTGATTATTGACTTCCCACTTGCGTTTGTAGATCGCGCCGATGATCCCGAGTGTCTCTTGATTCGTCGTCGTGTCGAGGCTTTCACACGATTGCCGGAGAATGTCTAGCGCTTGATCGAGGCGCGCCTCGGCTTGTAGATCGGGATCTTTGTAAGTGCACAAGGCCGACTGCTGGAAGATCTCCACTCGCAGCGCGGGTTCGTCGGCGAGACTCGGTTCGAGTCGCGCTCGTGCGAGCAGCCGGCGCGCCAGGCCAAACTGTTTTTCGGCCTTTAACTTTTTGGCTAGGTCCAGTAACTCGCTCGGCCGTCGGGTTCGGCCGCGCAGCGCGTCACGCGCATCTTGCACAGCGGGAGTTTCTTTTTTGGGCATCGGATTATGGGAAATATCAGCGAGGATAAGTCGATCAAAGTGCCGCAATAGTAGGACAACTGCGTCTGGAGTCAAGAAAAAAGGGCGACAGCGATAAAATGGCTAGCGTGAGGTTTAAACAAACGGACCATGGATGATCTTCTGGCAGCGCGTTCGCAGATGGCGATGTCGCTCGCCTTTCACATCGTCTTCGCCGCCATCGGTATCGCCATGCCGCTGCTGATGATCATTGCCGAGTGGAAGTGGCTACGCAGTAAGGATGAGATTTATTTGACACTGGCCCAACGTTGGGCCAAAGGCACGGCGATACTGTTCGCCGTAGGAGCTGTCTCCGGAACGGTGCTTTCATTTGAGTTAGGACTGCTGTGGCCGCGGTTCATGGGCTACGCGGGTTCGATCATCGGCATGCCGTTCTCGCTCGAAGGATTCGCATTCTTCACCGAAGCAATCTTCCTCGGCATCTATCTTTACGGCTGGAAGCGCGTGCCGCCTCGAGCACATCTGTTCGCCGGCGCGATGGTCGCCATCAGCGGCGCACTCTCCGGTATCTTCGTCGTCATCGCGAACGCATGGATGAACGCTCCCACAGGCTTTCGCCTCGTCAACGGCCAACCCGTCGATATCGACCCGATCGCCGCGATGCTGAACCCAGCCGCACTGCCACAAACCATTCACATGACGCTCGCAGCATACGCAGCGACCGGCTTTGTCGTCGCAGGCATCCATGCGTTCATGCTCAGACGCGACCCGAACAATCGTTTTCACAAAGCAGCACTCGCTATCGCCCTACTCGTCGGCGGCGTGAGCGCGATCCTCCAACCGCTAAGCGGAGACTTTCTCGCAAAAACAGTCGCGGTAACTCAACCAGTAAAACTCGCCGCGTTCGAAGGTCACTTCGAGACCGAGCAAGGCGCGTCGTTTCGGATCGGCGGCCTTCCAGACGAAGACGCTCGAGTCACTCGCTACTCGATCGAAATTCCCTACGCACTGAGCATCCTCGCTTATGGCGATCCGAACGCCGTCGTAAAAGGCTTGAACGACTTCCCCGCCGATCAACACCCGCCGGTAGCAATCGTACACATCGCTTTTCAGATCATGGTTGCGTGCGGCGTTGCCATGATGCTGATGGCGCTTTGGGGCGCGTGGCGATTTCTGCGCGGACACCGCAACCGTAACTGGCTCAACTCGAAGTGGTTCCTGCGAGCACTTATCGCCGCCGCGCCGCTTGGCTTCATCGGTATCGAAACCGGTTGGATCGTTACAGAAGTGGGCCGCCAGCCGTGGATCATTTACGGCGTGATGCGCACGAGTGAAGCAGTTACGCCAATGCCCGGACTCATCGTTCCGTTCATAACGTTCACACTACTCTACATTTTTCTTGCGCTCGTCACAGTTTGGTTGTTGTTGCGACAGGTCGCGGCAAGTCCAAGCGAACCGGAACCGCCGGCAAAGGAGGCGCGACTTGCCGCTTGAAACAATTATCGCCGGCGTGATGGTGGCGTCGCTCGTGCTTTACGCGCTACTCGGCGGCGCGGATTACGGCGGTGGCGTTTGGGATCTATTTGCTTTCGGACGTCGTGCACGCGAGCAACGCGAGTTGATCGCGCATGCGATTGGTCCCGTGTGGGAAGCTAATCACGTGTGGCTGATACTGGTCCTCGTAATTCTCTTCACCGCGTTTCCACCCGCGTTCGCAGTTATCGCAACGGCATTGCACATTCCGATCACGCTGCTGCTCATCGGCATCGTTCTGCGCGGGACGGCATTCACGTTTCGCACATACGACGTTCAGCGCGACGAGGTGCAACGGCGGTGGAGTCTTGTATTTTCGATTGCGAGCATCATCACGCCGATTCTTTTGGGGATCATTTTGGGCGCCATCGCCTCCGGCAACATTCGCGTCGATAACGGTGTCGTCACCAGCGGTTTTGTGCGACCGTGGCTCGCGCCTTTTCCACTCGCGGTCGGTTTCTTTGCTCTCGCATTGTTCGCTTTTATCGCGGCTGTTTATCTGACAGTTGAAGCTGAACAGGGCAACTTGCAGGAAGATTTTCGCTTGCGAGCGTTGCTGTCCGGCGTAGCGGTTGGGTTTCTGGCGTTGATAGTTTTCGTTTTAGCGGGAACAGGTGCGCCGACAGTTCGCGCGGGAATCAGCCGCACGCCGTGGGCGCTCGCGCTTCACATCCTCACCGCAATCTTTGCTATTGGCGCTTTTTACACGCTTTGGACCAGACGTTATCGAGCGGCGCGAGTATTTGCCGCCGGCCAAGCCACGTTGATTCTGCTCGGTTGGGCGTTTGCGCAGTTTCCGTATCTTGTCGAACCTGACATCAGTATTACTTCAGCCGCTGCACCGCAAATCACACTTCGTCTTTTGTTCGGCGCACTCATCGCCGGCGCGGTACTTTTGTTTCCCTCCTACTACTACCTGTTCCGAATATTCAAAACCGAATAAAAAACTGCGGCCCTTTCCTCCATCTTTTTGCGCGTTAGCATAAGAACGTAGTTTCACGAATCGAAAATGTCTTACCGAACGCCTCGCGACAGCAATTCCTTGGAAGTGCAACACTGTTTGTGCTATAAAGCCTGCCCCCCGACGGCCACTCCCCCGACCATGTAAAATAAAAGGAGTTCACTCTCAAATGCTAAGAAAGTTATCTGCCTCGCTTTTCTCGCTGTGCCTGGTTTTTCTTGCAACACCTTTACCCACCTCGGCCCAAGTCGCCGGAACCGTTGGTGGCACGTTCAAATTCATCATGGACGACGAGTTAGTGAAGTCTCTTGAGTTCAGCGCGTCAACTGCTGAACGAGGTGGCGCCACCGGCTTTATGGTATTTACGGACGAGACCAAGGTCCTCGTTATCGATCCCGACGGTGATGGTGAAGGTCCGAAAGAGGACGCAGTTCCGTTTTTCATGAAGGCAGAGTTCGACTCGATGACGATCGAGAAAAACAGGGCTTTGATGAGCGGAATCATCAAAGACTCCAGCCACCACAGTTATATCGGTAAATTTGTGCAGTTGGTTGTCGAAGACAACGATGGTCGCGAACAAGTCGACAAGTTTGTCTGGTCGTTTTGCGAGCCGGAGCCGGGGGGATGGATTCCTTCAGATTTCGAAGTCCCCGGAGATAAAGGCGCGTTCATGAGTTGGTGGTCCACCGACTTCGAGCGAAAAGATGACGCGGGCATACCTTCACCCAGCTTAATTCCAGGTCAACTCAAGGCCTGTAGGAGTTATTCACTTCAGAGTTACGAATTCGCCAATATTTTGAAAGGCGAAGGCGATATAACCATCAGCCAGTAATTTTCGCGTCAAACAGTTTACTTCGGAGGTGATCATGGTCGTTCGATTACGACCTCGATTACCTCCGATTTTCCTACCATCCTACAAACAAGAACCCCGTCGAGTCGTCTCATCGGTTGATGAAGCGTCAGTCCATTTTGCACTTTCAACGGCTTGCCCGCCTCAAATTCGCGCAGATACTCTCCGTCATGCCATTGCATCCTCGTCATTGGCGTGCTTACGGTCGCCTTGCCGCGATGATAGACGCCGTTCGCCTTGTAAGAGGTAATTCCGTCACCCGTTGCGCTTAAATTCGGTTTTCCACCGTCGCTCGTTAGAAGTTCGGTTCGTGGGCCGGAGGACTTCTCTTGCTCCTGTGCGAAGGAGACTGTGCAAAGTACGACGGTAAGCAGTAGCAGGCGGGGGACCATGGCAACCATATTGTCGCACGATCCGTGAGCAATGAGTAAAGAAGTATCACACGCGTGAAGTGTGGTAGAGTCTTGAGCCTCCGCGTTGCTCAGCGAAAACAGATCAGTTTAAGGAGAGCTTATGAAGAAATTGTTAGTTGTATCGTTTGTGGCGATTTTCGGCCTACTGGCGATTTTACAATCCACGAATGGTTCATCGGTGGCGACGTCGGAGGCCGAAGCGCGAGTACCACTCGACAATTACATTCAGGGTCACGCGACCGGCAATGGCGACTTCATGCGCAAAGCGTTTCACACCGACGCGAAGATCATGGCGTTTCGCGACGGCAAGCTCATGAACATGACGGCCGAAGAGTTTGCTTCGCGTTTCAACGGCAAGCCTGCGGCTGATGAAGCGCAGCGCAAGCGCCGGATCGAAAACGTCGAGATCACCGGTAACGCCGGCGTCGGTAAGATCGTGCTTGAGTACCCCACTGTTACTTACACCGATTACATGTCGCTGCTGAAAGTTGGTGACGAGTGGAAGATCGTGAACAAAGTTTTCTACGCCGAGCCAAAAGCAAAACCGTAAACGTTTGATCGATGGTGAAGGAAGCCAGTTCGCGTCTTAGTTTAAACGACAGGGTTGGGCTCCCGTTTCTCGTGAGCATTGGGGTGATACTGTTCGTTTCAGTACTAGGCGTTCGTGCGTGGATCAATAAGAAGACCGCCGTTTTCACAAGCACTACCTCACCGCAAAACACCTACACGGTTAACCTCAAAGGAGCGAAAGGGCGCCCGCTTCTTATCCCGTATTGGGTTCACGCTGACGTCTATAAAATGGGGGAACCCTATGTCGCTGACGTGTTCCTGCACGAGGCTTGGGATGCGTTGGACTTGTCGTTCGAATTAGGTTTTCCGGAGATCAGATGGCCGGCGAACAACGTTGTCGAGTTTTATCGTCCACAATACTTCGAAGACGGAAACGACATTTTTATTGTCCAAAACAGAAGCGGTAAGCCTCTTAAGTCTCTATTCGTCCACGCGGTCAGTACGTTTCTTGTCGTCGATATGAGACCCGCCGCTTCGCTTTCGTTGAAGGCACCGAAAGCGCGCAGTGATTGGCAGTGGATCGTTCTCGAAGGTTTACATGACGACGGGACGAAGATTCCACGGCATGACAAGAGTTTCCGACAGCGCCGGCAAAAAGAAAGCTGCACGTACCTCTTATCCATTTTCGAATCGGGTGCTGCGATTGAACCAAGAACGGCTGGCTGCCAGTAAAAGATAGAACCATATGACTTCAATCAAACAACTTCTCACTATCCTTTCGCTCTCGAGCTACACGATGCGCGATATGTTCTGGCTCAGAAAGAGTCCGTAAACAGGTTACTTCTTGAATAACTTGTTGAAAGCAGCGCGAGCGTCATTCGGAGCGCCGGATGAGGTTTGACGTTCGATTACAGTGCGTGGCGTAAACAACTCGCAGGTGTTGCGCGCGTTCTTGTTCACGATCTTTGCAGTAATTGGTTTATTACATTCAAACCGCGCGCTCGGATCGAAGTACGTGCACTGACGGCACGTATGTAACTCGGCTTTACAGGTTGGACAAGTGCTTTCCGCGCCGATGCTGGTTGCGACTTTAGCGCCGCACGACGAGCACTTTATCGTCTCCCCAAACGCCATCATCTTCGGCGATCGTGGTCCTTCGCGTTCGACTGGCTTTGATTGTGGTTTTGGACTTGGACGTTGCGGCTCGCGATCATTATCCATGTAGCCGCGATGCCGATATTTGCGGTCGCTCATGCCGCAAAGTATAGCAACCCGTGTTTCCTAAGACCTAAGAAAACACGGATTGCCTGGAAAATGGCGACAAGAATCGGCGAGAGCCCTCGCCCATGACGGACGAGATAGGATTCGAACCTATTTTGACCTTGTACTCCACACCTGCATTCGCCATAGGTTGTGTGGAGGGCCGACAAGTAATCAGTCGAGACGTTGATCTTCAAAGGATGTAGTCACGACCAGCATTCGGCCCACCGCAGTTACAACGCCACTGAATTGATCACGCCAATCCAGTGATCATCATTTAGGCGACCGCTTGCGAACTCCGCGATCACGTCAAACACCTGATCCGAGAATCCGCCAACGTTGAGAATGTCCTCACGCTCGCTCGCTTGCACCGTCTTATACGGTTGCACATCGATACAAGCGAGACGGGCGTTTGGATTACGTTGCTTGAACACATTCCACTCGTTCATCGTGGCCGTGCCGCGTCCCGTGCCGGCATCAACCCACGATTCGTTATCCGAAACAAAGAGAACGAAATCGCCCTTGGCCTTGCGGCTGTTAAGCCTCGCCAGCGGCGCACTACAGTTCGTGCCACCACCACCGATCGAAGCCAGACGCTCAGCATTGGTCATGACACTGTCGCGCGGGTTAAGCGCGACCTTGACCACCTTATGCTCGAACGGCAGCACTTCCGCACGCGGATTCTTGCGCAGTACCGCCGCCGCGACGAGTGCCGCAACGTCGACACAGCGCACCGCCGTGCTCGCACCCTCGCGATAACCCGTTACGGGCGATGCCATGGATCCTGAAACGTCCGGACAGACATAAACCTGTCCGTCGATCGAAGGTACATTCTCGAGCGCAATCTCCATTGCATCCTGGAGTGCGCCACAAACTTCCTTCGGGATCTGGTCATTCGCCGAAGCCATCGTGTAAGCGACCATTAACTGGTACGGAAACACGCGTGCCCTGGCGATCGCCTTTGGATCGCGCAGACGATCTGCGACGAGTTGGGCCATCCCCGGCTCCGTGAACACACCATGACGTGCAAACGTGTTCAGGTTCATGCGCGTCATCTGCCATGGAGCGCGACGCGCGATCTCCGTCCACTCCTTCGTGCTCAGAGGCAGCGCCGTCAGCATCTGGAATGGCACGTCCGGCACATCGAGCGATTGACCGTATTTGAATAGTTCGAAGTTGCGAGCAATCTCCGGTAACTTATCGAATGCATAATCGCGCCCGATAAAGTAACCGTACAGCGCTTCGCATGCTTCGTCCTTCGGCTTCGGGTGGACCATCTTCACGATGTCCGTCAACGACGGATCCTGGCCCACGTTGGCCTTGAACAACGCTTCCGGCTGACGAGCATCAAGCCACTCGCGCACCAAACGCTTTGGCGCTGAACCAAGAGACTTACGGCCCACCATGCCCGAACGCATGATCTGCACAAAGTTGCGCAGCATCTTCCCGTTGTCGATCACGCGCGGAAAGATCTGGTTGAGCAACTCGCGGTCCTTCACTGACAGCACAGCGCAAAGCAATGCCGGCATGTCCTTCATGTAACCACGCTCGCGGCAGAACACGGCCGTCTTCGCGATGAATTCGGCATCGAGATCCGCGCACAGTTCCAGCACCTGCTTCAGTTGAGCTTTGGCGCTGACGTAGAACGTCGTGTTCAAACAACCTGTTGCTGCGTACTGGGCCAGTTGATGCTTTGGCGGAAGCGCATACGCCGGAGCGTGCTCTTCATTGCGCGCATTCGTTGCCGGAATCATCTTGCCGATAAGCGACTTGAATAATTTCTTGTTTGCCATTGTTCTTACCTCACATTCCGAACAAACGAAGTACCTGTATTTGCGAAATGTGGCCCCGGGAGAAGGAGTCGAACCTTCAATTTCGAGTTCAAAGCCCGACGTGTTGCCAGTTACACCATCCCGGAAAAACGTTGCGATGCAGTTCCCTTTATTCATTTAGGTGTTGGTCGCGGTGGCGGGAGTCGAACCTGCGTCGCTCGATTATCAATCGAGTGCTCTTCCCTTGAGCTACACCGCGGTTGGTTGATCCGACGGGGCTCAAACCCGCACTTCACGGCTTAAAAGGCCGCTGCTCTGTCACTCGAGCTCCGGATCAAAAAATGGCTGTGGCGGAGGGACTCGAACCTTCGGTGTCGGATTAACAATCCGATGCCTTACCAGCTTGGCTACGCCACAAAAAATCTGGATGCGGCGACGAGAGTCGAACTCGCATCAACTCGTTTACAAGACGAGCGCTCTGAAGCCGATTGAGCTACGCCGCAATTTTGGTGGACCGGGAGGGACTCAAACCCTCACAAGAAGTTTGCAGGACTTCTATGCTTTCAGTTACATCACCAGCCCATTTGAATTTGGTGGCTGCGGGTGGATTCGAACCACCAACCTCGCGCTTATGAGACGCTTGCTCTATTCCGTTTGAGCTACACAGCCGTTGATCTTTGGAAGCCCGCGGAGGAATTGAACCTCGTGCCTTTCCGCCCAGCTCTTCAAGGTTCGGTTTAGAAGACCGATGCCGGGAACGCGGGCCGAGTAATGGAGGCGATGGTGAGAGTCGAACTCACAACCTTCTGATTACGAAACAGCTGCTCTGCCAGTTGAAGCTACATCGCCGCGCGAATCTGGACGGGGCGTGAGGCCGACGCGCCTCTTCAAACTCCACGGTCCCGACAGTCACCGTTCTGACGGAATGAGTCACGCCCCGATAACCTATGGAATGTCAGTAGTCAGTAGTCAGTGGTCAGTTATTTCGCTACTGACTACGGACTACGAACCACTGACCAACATAAGTTGGTGCCCAAGGAAGGACTCAAACCTTCAACCTCTGGTTTGTAGGACCAGCGCTCCATCAATTGAGCTACTCGGGCATGAATTTGGTGGTCGGAGTTGGAATCGAACCAACCTTTCGAGTTTTTCAGACTCGCGCTAATCCATCTCAGCTATCCGACCTTGGAACTCCTGGCAGGATTCGAACCCGCAGCATCGACGTTCGAAGCGTCGCACTCTTCCAGTTGAGTTACAGGAGCAGTGATTAAGAATTGGAGCGCGCGGTGAGACTCGAACTCACGAATACCGGATTTGCAATCCGGCGCCTTAGCCGCTTGGCGACGCGCGCTGTCTTGGAACGGAAGGAGAGATTCGAACTCTCGAGTCGAGTTTGGAAGACTCGCATGTTTCCAGCTACATCACTTCCGCATGAATGAACGAAATGGTCGGGGAGGACAGAATTGAACTGTCGCCACGAGTTCCCAGGACTCGGATGCTCGCATTACACCACACCCCGAAATTTGGTGCGCCAGGTGAGACTCGAACTCACAATCCCCTGCTTAAGAGGCAGGTGCCTTGCGGATTTGGCTACTGACGCATGGCGGAACTGAACGGACTCGAACCGTTATCGGCTTGGTTGACAACCAAGTGCCTCACCTCTCGGCCACAGTTCCGTAAGTGCCCCGAAGCCGAGATCGAGGGAAACGGGGAAACGGAGACCGTCTCCACGTCCCCGCTTCTCCCCTTCCCCATCTCCCCGCTTCGATCAATCAACAATTCTTTGGGTGGGTCGAAGGGAGTTGAACCCTCAATGGCCGCAGTCACAGTGCGGTGCTCTGCCAATTGAGCTACGACCCACGTAAGTTGCGGGCGACAAGGAAAAACGAATCGTGACCTTACATTGAACAGATGTAGTCACGCTCAGCATTCGCCCGCAATTTGGTCTGGCCAGCGCCCCAAGTCTCATGCTACGGAACTATCTGGGCTTGGGGAAATAACAGTAGCCGTCAACTCGGACACGGCGCGGGTTCTTTTCAGACTCCAACACCTGGCCAGCTTCCAAATTTTGGGAACGTCGTTTCATGTTTCCCAGCGGCGCGAGCTTCGCCGGCTTCGAGTCGACCGTGCCAAGTGGTCCACCCGTAATATTCCTCGCGGAAAATCCTCCGGCGACGAATTTAGTCGCGGCGTTTGATTCGATCTTGCGAACGACGGATCCTTTTTTGGTTGTTAACCCAGTGAACGTATTCAAGAATCCAAGCGACCCGAACACTCGCGTCGTGCTATTTGTGCTGAATCTGGAACTGTATGTGGGCGAGACTCCTGCTGCTGTAACAATCAACCTCATCGATGTCAACAAGGGCGTTCACAATCTTCCGGCTGAAGACGTACGATTCATTACAGGCGGGCTTGGTTTTGCTCGGGTAACCTTCCGCCTTCCGAACAACCTTCCGGCCGGGAACGTGTACGGTAAAAGTTGTGGCCCATAATCTTACGAGCAACGCTGGTGCAATCCGTATCAGTCAGTAAGAAGTTTGGCAGGGACGACGAGACTCGAACTCGCAAATCAACTGATTGAAAATCAGCCCGCTTTCCATTTCGCGTTCATCCCCATAGAAGTGGTACCGGCGGAGGGATTCGAACCCCCACTAACTAGTTTCTAAGACTAGCGCCTCGGCCAATTGGGCTACGCCGGTATTGGTGAACCTGGCACGATTCGAACGTGCGTCCTCGACCTTCGCAGAGTCGCGCTCTAATTCCCCTGAGCTACAGGTCCATGGGTCCATGAGGTTTTTGGCGGAGGCGGCAGGACTTGAACCTGCACACGCAATGCGCGGCGACTTAGCAAACCGCTGCCATACCATTAGGCGACGCCTCCAATTTGGCGGAAGGGACAGGACTCGAACCCGCAAGCGCTATGCGCGGTAGTTTTCAAGACTACTGCCTTACCAGTTAGGCTACCCTTCCTTAAAAATCTGTTTACATGCAAATGGCAAGGACGCTCAGATTTGAACTGAGAATTTCGATTTTGGAGACCGACGGTTTGCCAGTTAGCCTACATCCCTAAAAAATTTTTGGTGCATGTGGTAGGACTCGCACCTACGAAGGACCTTCAGGTCCACCTGATTTACAGTCAGGAGCCTTTGCTACTCGGCGCACACATGCATATTCAGATCAATCCGTGATAAAAAACGGATGAAGGCAGAGAGAAACATTGCGTCGAACACACTTCGAGGCACACTTCTCCTGAGGACGGTGAACTCACGGACTCTCGCAAAGCACCGAGTTCATCATCCAGAAGGCTCCCTGCCTTCATCTCTCGCAAATAGGTACTTCGATTGTCAAAAAACTAAAAGAGCGGGCTTTAAACTTCCCAGGGAAGCTGCCCGCTCCTTCAATTCTCTTGAATTTTGCTTTTGAGATTTGGGAGCGGGAGTCCGCTCCCGCTGATTATTGCTTGATATGACGCCGATTTATGGACGTTTCTTTTCCGAGTCTACCGCCAAAATAATCGGTCGCTGACAAGGTCTGGCCTAACGAACAGACGACCGACTTCATGGCGGCGCTCGGCTGCCACGGCATCGATTGTTCGTATTGTTTCCTACTCGTCATCATCGAAATTTCTCTTTCCTTGTTCGCAACGCCCTCGCGCGCGAACTGCTCTGTATAAAGTATCAATGCCTCACGTGTCAAGAAATTTTTATCACAAACTTTTTGTCGTGACGTATTCATCGAAATACACATTAATAGATGTAGCGAGGACGAAATTCGATGCAACGGCCTCTTACGCTGACGAATCTTAGTCCTGGTCGCCATACGGACCGCGTCGCCCGAGTATTAATTAACCTTATCGTTCTTTCAGGAGCTTTAAATGAGACTTATTAAACGTTTTTCGCCCGCCCTTCTTACTTTACCAACGTTTATCCTGGTCCTTTCGGTCGTCTCTTTTGCGCAGGAAACCGGTAAGACTTCCGCCGACGTCAAGATCAAGAATTTTGGCCAGATGGATGAACGGTTCTATCGCGGCGCACGGCCCAAGGAAAGCGATCTCAAAGCGCTTGCATCTATGGGGATCAAAACCGTTATCGATCTAACAGACAACTCGCGCGAGTATGAGCAACCCGCAGTCGAAGCTGCCGGACTGCGCTACATCAACATTCCGATGGTTGATAAGAAGTCTCCCAGCATGGACCAGATCAACGAGTTTCTTAAAGTTGTGAACGATCCTGAAACTGGCAAGTTCTTCGTACACTGCGCCGGCGGACGACATCGCACGGGCGTTGTAGGTGCGGTTTATCGTTTCAATCACAACGGTTGGAACCTTGAACAAGCGATCGAAGAAATGGAACGATACGATTTCAATTCCGGGTTTGGTCACGGCAAGCAGAAGACTTTCGTCAAGGAATATTTCCAGCAATACCAAACCGCGCAAGCTAACGCGGCTACCAAGCAATCGGCGACCAAGCAATAACGTTTCAGACAGTTTGAATAGCATGAGGGCCGCTCGATCATGAGCGGCCCTTTTGTTTGTTATCTAGTACAATTCGTCTGTAATCATGTCTAAAACAATTTCTGAAATGCCGATGCGCCGGCTCGGACGCACAGGAGTCGAAGTCTCATTAATCGGTCTTGGCGGTTGGCACCTCGGCTTCAAGTACATCGACGACGAGTTGAGTATCCGTATCATTCGCAGCGCGATCGATAACGGCATCAACTTCATGGACAACTGCTGGGACTACAACGAGGGCGCGAGCGAGATTCGCATGGGCAAAGCTCTCCGCGACGGTTATCGCGAACGAGCTTTCGTGATGACGAAGATCGACGGCCGCACAAAACAGGATGCCGCAAAACAGCTCGACGAATCGCTGAAGCGTTTACAGATGGACCATATCGATCTCGTTCAGCATCATGAAATTCTGCGTTACGAAGATCCGCATCGCATCTTCGACGAGAATGGCGCGAACGCGGCGCTGCTTGAAGCGCGGGACGCGGGAAAGATTCGCTACATCGGTTTCACAGGTCACAAGGACCCGCGCATTCACCTTTACATGCTCGAAGTCGCAGCCGAATACGGATTCACATTCGACGCGGTGCAGATGCCGTTGAACGTCATGGATGCGCATTATCGAAGCTTCGAGAAGATGGTGTTGCCGGAGCTCGTCAAACAAGACATTGGCGTGCTGGCCATGAAGACACTAGCAAATGGAATGATCCTCAAGGCGAAAACCGTCAGCGCAATCGAATGTCTCCAGTACGCGATGAACCTGGCGACTTCCGTCGTGATCACCGGCTGCGAAAGTATGGAAAATCTGGAACAGGCACTAACAGCCGCACGCACGTTCCAACCGATGAGTGAAGAACACGTTAAAAACCTTCTGAGTAAGACAGCACAAGCCGCCTCTCGTGGTGAGTACGAGTTGTTCAAAACAACTTCGATCTACGACGGCACTGCTACCCATCCCGAGTGGCTAGGTGAAGAACCACCCGAAGTCCAACGGGTCATGCAGGTGTAGTTCAATCTGCTTTTGCCCTAAAAGTCGGGTACCCCCTGTCCTTGTATAACCTCTGTGTTCTCTGTGTCCTCCGTGGTTCACTTATTTGTTCGAAAAAAGATAACCATAGAGGCACAGAGGTCACACAGAGAAGAAGTCGAGCACATGACTTTTGGGCAAAGGCTAGTTCATTCGATCGCATCGGCCTTCGCGCGTTCGCGGCGGGCCAACAGCGTGAACGGAATCGCAAATACCTGGAACACCGCACAGAGCTGGTAGGAGAACGTATAACCCCAAACGTCCGCTGCCTTCCCGAGTACGGGCTGAATCACGACACCACCCGTCGAGCCAAACATAGAATCGAACGACAAAACGGTCGCACGTTGCTGTGAGGGGATCAGTGCGTTGAGGAATCCCTGACGAATCGGAGACACGGCGGAAAACATCAGTCCCCACAAGACGAGCAGACTCACAGCCACCCAGAAGTTCGGCACGAATCCGATCACCGCTAAAACGATCACGCTAATCACATGACCCACGAATAAAACCGTCGTACGCCGGCTGAATACTCGCGCTATGTAAGGAACAAGCAAACCGCCGGCAATTTGCGCTCCTGCGACAATCGCAGCCGCGAGTCCCGCGACGCTGTACGCGGTGCTTTTGCCATACAACTCCAGCAAGTAAGGCTGCATGGCATAAAAAGCATACATCGAAACGCCACCAGTAAACGGCGCTGTAAACATGATCCACCTGACAGGTCGATTACCTAACCCGTGTTTGATCGACGCTTGCAGGATCGACTTGATCTCTTCAGTGGCACGTTTGCGTTTCGCGGGCGTGAAGCCCATGTCGTGCATCAACGCGAACGCAAAGATCAGGTTAAGGACCAGCAGCACCGCGCGAATTACATACGGAACGCCGAGATTCGTCGCTTGCGCGATCACCCCACCGGCAACCGATCCGACAAGCATTGCTGAACCTTCAACAATTTCGCCTTTCGCAAGCACGGACTCCAAACTTTCCTTCAAGCCCGCATGGTCCAACGCGTCGGCAAGCCACGCTTCGAAGGCGCCTGACAAAAACGTAAACCCCAAACCGAGCAGTAACGATGCAATGGCCCAGGCCCAGAAAGGCGCACGCATGTACCACATCAAGAGATACAACCCCGTGGAGATCGCGAGCGTCAGTAACCCAAGCAGGTACGAGGTTCTTCTCCCACGCAGATCGGCAACCACACCGGTGGGAATCTCAAACAACACGAAGCCCGCTGTGAAAAATGCATTAGCTGTAAACGCTTCGAGATTGTTCAAGCCGGCGTCCAGCAGGAACAGAGTATTGATGCCCCAGATTAGCGAGGCGGCGAGAGTGTTAAAAAGTTGGAGCGTGAGGTAGGTCCGCTGGACTTTGCGTGCCGCCTGATTCATGAACGCGGATCGTCACTTCGCCGGGGTTAACCATCGCGCCACATTGCGGACGTAAGTCTTCACATCGTTGAGTTTCGCGGGATCACGGTGGATCTCATCCCCTGGAGGTTCGAGTAAGAAGCTCGGACAGCCTTTCAACGTGTCCCAGTTGTAATCGACAAAATGATGAAAACTCGATTCGGCGATAGCGCGGCCTGATAGACCACGCTCCGGGTGGTCTGTCCTTTCGAGGGCCACAATCAGATTGAAATCTCGACCCGTGGTTTGACTGCGACCAGTCGCAATTACTCGCGCGCGATCTTGACCTTCAGGCACACCAACGCTGCCCTCGTGCGGATGCGCCGGGAAGTATTCGATCGCGCCTGATGCGTTGTCTTCGTTTCGCAGCAGTTCGTGAAGCGGCTCGGTCGGAGTGATCTTCTGATAGTTACCGTTGCTGCCTGAGTGATAGTTGGGCCACGAGATGGAGGTCGTATCGTGATCGTCGGCAACGTGACGTGATTGATCCGGATCGAGGTTATTGCTGTGAAAGAAATGAGCGCGGCCGATGCCTCCCAAAGTACAGAGCGATGCACCGAGATCCTGGTGATCGCGTGTCGTCAGCAGACCGCCGCCTCGCTGGTAAAAGCGCGTGATGCCGCTACAGTCGTTAGTCGTCAACCCTTGGCCGACTTCGACCGCAAACAGCCAGAGCTGATGAAAGTGGCTGTTATGGAGTTCGCTTAGTACGACGTCGTCGCCTTGCGCGTTGGTCTCGCGATTGCGCTTCGTTACCTCGTAAAGCCGTGCGCCACTTTCATTCTTGATCGATGCGAGATGATCGGCCAGTAAAGAAAACCGGTCGATATTCCAGTCGTCTTCGGCAGACGGAATCGTTGTTTGCAGCAGAATATGAATTGGATTAGACATTGCCCCCACATGATAACAACAAGTGCCGTCTGCCGATTACTCTGCTCAGGCGCTGGTCGCAGCGCGCTGCGAAGTTGCTTCCGCGGCCTGTCCGATAAAGCGAGCTACCGCAGCAGGTTTTGACGCAAACGGAACGTGGCTCGAAGTTACCTCTTCTGTCGTCGCTTTGAT
>Ga0209486_10000451_pt1 | contig 18478 bp, 18 predicted proteins | sample NCCompost_FD_187518 | JGI IMG/M metagenome (GOLD analysis project Ga0209486, IMG submission 187518) | Agricultural soil microbial communities from Utah to study Nitrogen management - NC Compost (SPAdes) (version 2) | ecosystem: Environmental > Terrestrial > Soil > Agricultural land | place...
GCTCGATTCGGGGAAACGCCCTTCGCCACATCAGGCGCCTGGAGGGACTCACCGGGTGGCCGGGGCCTCGGGACGTCGGGGAGCCGGGATCGGCCGACCCGGACGCGGTCGAGCCGGTCCAGCACGACCTGCCGGAAGACCTCGCCTTGATCAGCTTGACGGCGGGCGGTTACCTCATGCTGCTGACTGCGGCCCGGGCGCTCGACCAGAGCGACCTGGCCGAGCTCGCCGAACAGCATCTTCGCGATTACACCGAAGGCGCGGTCCGGATTCTGGCCGTGATTCCGTTCGTGGTAGTCCAGTCACTGCGAGAGGAGGGAAAGCCGGTCAGGGAGGAAGCGGTCCCCTCCGTGGCCCGGACGGTCGCGGAGATCTGGCGCAGCCAGGTGGAACCCCTCACGATGTAGTCTAGCGCCTCCGGCCCGGTCCGGGGGCGGGGGTCCTTTTGAGCCAGCGCAGCGCCGCCTCCTTGGCCTTGATCGAGCCTCCATAGACGGTGTCGGAGAACAGACGGCTCATGAACCGCCGACTCTTGGTCTCGGCAATCACCTTGCCATAGGGAATCCGGGCCTGCCAGCCCTTGGTGTTCGACTTTGCTGAGCGAACACGGACCACCCAACCCTTCAGCATCCTTAATCCTTTGCCTGAAGTGAGCCCTGCGCGAGTGCCCGCAAATTCGACGGGGAGCCCGCCATGTGCAAGCGGGGAATTACCGGGCCGGCCGGCGGCCGCCCACGTTCTTGCGAAGGATGGCGTAGAGGATCAGGAGGAAGCCGAGGACCCGGAGGACGTAGGAATACCCGGTGCGCTCGTCGTCAACCCCCAGGGTCACCACGATGGCGAGGTTGGTCGCGAGGAGCACGAACGCCGCGCAGAAGCTCAGGAAGAGCCGGTCGCCGGTCTTGCGCCAGAAGCGGAGGAAGTAGACGCCGGCCACCAGGTAGGCCATCGCCACCGCACCGTTGAGGAAGGCCACAATCGCGGGGGTCCTTGTCATGCCTCCGCCTCCCAGATGAAGCCGTAGAGCAGGCAGGCCAGGCCCGCCAGCGCCGCGGCGGCCCGGAGCACCCGCAGGTCGTAGGTGGGGAAGAGCACCAGGTCGGCGAACAGCAGCGCATTGTTGATGCTGAGCCCGACGAAGCAGAGCGTGCTCCAGAGCAGCAGCCGGGCCCGGGTGCGCAGATACTCCCGGAGCAGGAGCGCGGTGCACGCCATGCAGGTGATCAGCGCGAGCAGGTACAGACCGGCCTTGAGGCCCGCCATGTCACTCGTCCTTTTTGATCTTGAAGGCCTCGGCGAACGCCTGGATCTTCTTGGCGTCCGCGATGGCGTATACGGTACGGATCAGGGTGACCGGGCGCTCATTGTAGGCCCGGACCAGAAGGCCAAGGGCGCGCTCCAGGGCAGGCGAGTCCGGCCGGTACAGGATGTTCCCCTCGGGGGTCTCGGAGAGAATACCCTGGGTGCGGAAGAGCGCCAGGGACTCCCGCACCACCGGCTCGGCCACCGCGGTCGGTTGCAGGGCCTCGATCAGCTCCGGGACCGTGCGGGGGGTGTCCTTGGTGCGGACAACCTGCACGAGCACCTCCAGCGCATCGATGGACGGCACGCAGGAGTAAATGAGTTGCCGGACCTCCGGGGGAAGCTCAGGCTCGCTCACGAGTCCGACAGATGCTCCGAAGCCTCACGCCCCACGGCTAACTGCCCGCCGCGGGGCGGAGTCCTTTCCCTGCTCCGGTGCCGGGGCGCTCTCCGTCCCGGAGCGCGACCCTGCCATTCACCACGACCACGGGGATTCCCTCGGGATACTGGAACGGATCCTCGAAGCTGGCCCGGTCGATCACCGTGGCCGGGTTGAAGACCACCAGGTCCGCCGCGCTCCCCACCGCGACGGTCCCGCGGCCCGGGAGCCGCAGCCGCTTGGCCGGCATCCCGGTCATCTTGTGGATCGCACTCTCGAGGGTGAGCACCTTACGCTCCCTGACGTACTTGCCCAGGACCCGGGGAAAGGTTCCCAGACCCCGCGGGTGCGGGTGCCCGGTTCGCGCCACGCCGCTCACCGCGTAAGCCCCGCCGTCGCTGCACACCATCGCTCTCGGGTGCGCCAGGAACCGCTCCAGATTGGCTTCGCTCATGGCGAACACGACGGTGCTGACGTTGGTGCTGCTGTTGCGGAGCAGGGTGACCGCGGCGTCGTACGGCTCGAGCCCGCGGGAGCGGGCCCAATCGTCCAGCCGTTTGCCCACCGCGTCCTTGTCGCCCGCCGCCGACACGTTTGAGAGCAGGACGTTGTTCCATCCTCCCACCAGCGCCACCTTCTGAAGCGACTCGGCCTTGATCTTTTCGGCAGTGGCCGGGTCGGCGAGGCGGGCGAGAAACGGCTCATCGCCCCCGTCCAGCGCCCAGACCGGAAAGAGATTGGTGAGTCCGGTGGACCAGGCGGTGTAGGGATACCGGTCGAAGGTGACGTCGATTCCGGCGAGCCGAGCGGTGGAAATCCGCTCGAAGGCGGGCCCCAGCTTGTCCCAGTTCTTGGCCCCGCCGGTCTTGAGGTGGGAGATCTGGAGCGGACAACCGGCGCCCCGCGCGATCGCGATGGCCTCGTCCATCGCCTCGATGAGGGTGTCGTCCTCGTTGCGCATGTGGGTGGCGTAGGGCAGCCGCCGGCGGGCCAGCGGGCGGCAGAGCGCGATCAGCTCTTCCTGAGAAGCAAACGCCCCCGGGGAGTACTCCAGACCCGAGGACGCTCCGCAGGCGCCGCTGACCAGGGCCGCTTCCACCATCCCGGTCATCCGGACCAGCTCGTCGGAGGTGGCGGGACGGTTGGCCTCTCCCACTACTCGCCGCCGCACCGCGCCGAGTCCCACCATGCTGGCCACGTTTACCGAAACCGGGAGCGCCTCGAGTCTCCGGAACAGGGGAACGAAGGAGGTCAGACCGTCTCGATCGGGAATTCGCGATCCGCCATCCTGCCCGATCACGATGGTGGTGACCCCCTGCCGGATCACCGATTCGGCCCGGGGATCGCCGAAGAGCGTACCGTCACCATGGGAGTGGATGTCGATGAAACCGGGGGCAAGCGCCAGCCCGCGGGCATCGATCTCCTCACGCCCCCGCCCGGCGACCCGGGCCGACAAGGCGGCGACCCGGGTGCCGCGCACCGCGACATCCAGCTCCCGTCCGGGCGCCCCGCTGCCGTCGAACACCGTCGCGCCACGGATGACCAGGTCGTACCGGGGAGCCTGCAGGTATGGGAGCGAGGGAACGGCGAGTGCAGCGGCGAGAAAGTCTCGGCGGGTGGGATGCATGACGTAATACTAACAACTCTGCTCGGAGCCATCAGCCTTCAGCCTTCAGCAGCTGTCAGTCGACTGAGGGCTGAAGGCTGACCGCTGAAAGCTCCTAGTCAGCGCGCAACGCCACCAGCGGGTCCACCCGGGTGGCCCGCCTGGCCGGCACCAGGCTGGCCACGATCGCGGCGCCTACCAGTGCCACGGTCACCGTGCTGAACACCATGGGATCGAAGGCGCTCACGCCGTACAGGAAGGTGGAGAGGCCCCGGGTTGCCGCGAGCGCCAGCCCCACGCCGATGGCCGCGCCCAGCAGCGCCAGCGTGGTGCCCTGCCGCAGCACCAGCCGCACGATATCGCCACCCTCGGCGCCGAGAGCGCGGCGAATGCCCAGCTCCTGGGTCCGCTGCGACACCGAGTACGCCATGACCCCGTAGACGCCGATCACCGCGAGGATCAGTGCGACCGCGCCGAACAGCGCGAGCAGCTTGGGCATGATGCGATCGCCCTGGAGCTCGAGTGTCACGTGCTGGTCGAGGGTGCGGATGTCATAGGGAGGAAGATCCCGCGCCACCGCGGCCACCTCGTCACGCACCTGCGGTACGACCAGGGCCGGATCCCCGGCGGTGCGGACCACATATCGCAGGGTGCGGACCAGCAGCTGGGGCGCCGAGAAATACGCGATGGCCGGGGCCGGTTCGTCGGGCCCGAACTCCCGCACGTCCTCAACGACTCCGACGATCTCGTAGGAGCCCGAGGAGAACACCAGCCGCTGACCGATCGCCTCGCCGTTGGGCCAGTGCCGCCTGGCCAGGGTCTGGTTGATCACGATCACCTTGGGCGCGCCCAGCCGGTCGGTGGCGGTGAATTCCCGTCCCCGGGCCAGGTCGATCTGCATCGCGGCCAGATATCCCGGGGTGGCGTTGCGGTACTGGAGCACCGGGCGGCGGCCCTCTTCGGGCACTTCGCCCCCTTCCACGTAGTAATAGGTCCCGCTTCCCCCGGCCATCGGCAGCTGGGTCACCCCGCCGACCGAGGTCACGCCGGGCAGTGCCGCGAGCCGCGCCTGGAGCTGTTCCTGCACCGTATGGACCTGCACCGTGTCGGGATACTCCCGCGCCGAAAGCGAGACTGAAAAGGTGAGCGCATCCCCGGGCTCGAATCCGAGGTCGGTCCGCTGGAGCCGGAGCGAGGACTTGATGAGCAGGCCCGCCGAGATGAGCAGCACCAGCGCAAGGGCGATTTCGGTCACCACCAGCGAGGCCCGGAGCCTGCCGTGCTTGAGTCCCATCGAGCCGCCCCGTCCGCCGTCCTTGAGCGGATCGGTCAGGCTGCCGCGGGTCACCTGAAACGCGGGCGCAATGCCGGCCAGGACCCCCGCGGCGACGATGACCAGGAACCCGTAGATCAGCACCCTGGTGTCGAGGCCGAGTTGCTCCACCCGGGGGAAATCGGCGGGGATGAGGGTGGCGAACCACTTCACTCCGGCGATGGAGAGCAGCAGACCCAGCACGCCACCCGCCGCGGCAAGCATGAGGGACTCGGTCAGCATCTGCCGGATCAGCCGGGCCCGGGCCGCCCCCAGCGCCGATCGTACCGCCAGCTCGCGATTCCGCCCCGAGGCGCGGGCCAGAAGCAGGTTGGCCACATTGGCGCAGGCGATCAGTAGCACGAACGTCACCGCCACCATGCAGATCACGCCGGCCTGGCGGGCTTCGGTTTCTACGATCTCGTCCTGGAGTCTGAGGGCATGTGCCCCCATGCCGAAGTTGGTGGTGGGATAGAGCTGCGCCAGCCGTTGGGTAATACCGCCCAGCTCGGTATTGGCCTGATCCAGAGAAACTCCCTGATTGAGCAGCCCGAGCACTTCGTAGGAATGGCTCCCCCGCGCGGCGTTGGCCGGGATCTCCAGCGGGGTGTAGAGATCCCTGTAGCCCCCGAATCGGAAGCTGGCGGGAAGGATGCCGATGATCGTGAAGGATTCGCCGTCGAGGCGTATGGTCCGGCCCACCACGGCGGAGTCGGCTGCAAAGCGGTTCTTCCAGAAGGCGTCGGACAGCAGCGCCACCTTCCCGCGTCCCGGGGTCTCTTCATCGGGAGTGAAGAGCCGTCCCCGGACCGGGGCGATGCCGAGGAGCGAGAAAAAATTGGGGCTGACCCGGAGGCCGGTCACCCGCTCGGGGCGGTCGCCGTCGGCGAGGTTGTAGCTGCCCCCTGCATAGGCGGCGAAGGAGAGGGTCCGGCTCTCCTTGCGCCAGTCCACGAAGTCGGGAAGCGAGATGTCGCTCTCTTCCCATCCCCGCTCTTTATTGTCGGACCAGACCTGAACCAGCCGGGCCTCATTGGGATAATCGAGCGGCCGGAGCAGGAGGATGTCCACCCCGGCGAAGAGGGTCACGTTGACCGCCACCCCGAGCGCGAGCGACAGCGCCGCGACGGCGAAGACACCGGGAGCCTGTTTGAGCGAGCGAAAAGCGTATTTGATGTCCTGGCGCAGGGTGTCCATAAGACCAGGGAGTAGAGGTCAGGGGTCAGGGGTCAGGGGTCAGGGGTCAGGGTACTTACGCCCTCCCTATCCTGTCAGTTTCACCATGGAACACGTGAAACGTCCCTGACTGCTGACCCCTGACCTCTGATCCCTCGAGCACATGCAACGCTTCTCTTCCTGAGAGCATCACATTGCAAGAAGCGCAACCGAACACCAGGAGAGCGCGATGCCGGAGCCAAGAGAAGAACCCAGAGAGATTCAGAAGGAAGCCAAGGACGTCCGGGTGATGGGGCTCGAAAAGGGAACGATCTATCTCCAGCGCCCGATTCCGGGCACCGGCTCTTCCGGATCTTCCGCGCACGCTGCCTGATCGCCGGACCGTCGTACCTGGGAGGTCACGCGTCTAAGTTTCACTCGTGATTTCCCTCCTCGCGCTCGCACTCCTTTCGTTCACCCCCGCCCAGGGACAATCACCTCCCACCACGGATTCCTCCGTCGTGAGCGAGGCCGCCGGCGCGCTGAAGTCGGGCCGTCCCTATCTCGCGTCCCGGATCCTGGCGCCGCTGCTCTCCTCACCAGCGCCCCGTGATCCCGCGACGACTCTGCTGGCCGCCCGCGCCGCGGCGGGGTGGGATTCCTGGGGAAATGTGGTCCGGCTCCTCGCGGGCGAACCCTGGCTGGATCAGCTGGACGCCGGCGCGGGACGGACGCTGCTCGCCCGCGCGCGGGTGGAGCGAAGCGAAGATGCGGTCCGGGATGCGGAGGCTGCGGCCGGGAACGCACCCCCGAAGGAACAGGGCTCCCGTCTGGTAATTCTGGCCCGGTCGTACGATCGCGCCGGCATCCTCGACAGTGCCGCTCTGACGTACCGCCGCGCCGCCGCACTGCTGCCGGCCATCGAAGACTGGCTCCTGCTTCGTGCGGCCGGGGTTGAACGGGATTCCCTGGCGCGCGACTCCCTGCTGGCCCGGATTACCCTCCCGGCGGCGCGCCCTCGCATCCGGTGGACCGAGGCGGTGGCCCGGGACCGGAGCGGCGACACCCGCGGGGCCGCCGAGCTCTATGACGAGCTGGGCTCCACCATCACCTCACTGAGGCTCAGGCTGAAGGCGGCGTCCGAACCCGATTCGCTGAGGGAAATCCGGCGGGCGCTGCTGGGCCTGCTTTCTCCTCGTCGCTCGGCCGACGAGAGCCGCGGCGCGATCGCGCTGCTGGACGCAAACTTCACCCCGCTCACCCTGGCCGAGGAGCGCACCGTCGCAAGGCGAGCGGCCGCGGTGGACCGGGCGTCCCGTGCCGCCACCGGATTCTCCCGAGCAGCGAAGAGCGCACCGCTTTCCGATGCCGATCAATTTGCCTACGCCGGAGCCCTGGCCCGGCTGGGCCGGCATCGCGAAGCGCTGACGGCCTTCGCCAGCGTGAAAGCGCGCGACCTGAAGGCCCGGGCGGAATACGGCCGGGCCCGCAGCCTGCTCGAAGTGGGCCGGAGCGACGAAGCGCTGGAGCTGTTGCGGGCGGTCTCGCTCGAGTACCCCGCCGACACCGCGATCGCCGCGCTGGCCGGTTACCTGGCCGCCGAGCTGCTGGTGGATCGCCGCGACGATCCCGGAGCCCGGAAGGAATTCCTGGCGGTCGCACGACGGTTCCCCCGCACCAGTCACGGATCGCGAGCCGGTTTCCAGGCTGCGCTCATCGCCTTCATCCAAGGCGCCCCCCGGACCGCGGCCGCGGAATTCGAGACCCTGGCGAAGCGACCGGGCGATCAGAGCGAGACCGCGGCCTCCCTCTACTGGGCCGGGCGCGCGCTGGCCGCAGCCGGCGACAGCGCCGCGGCCCTGCTCAAATGGCGCGAAGTGTGGGAACGGTTTCCCGCTTCATACTACGTGCTGCCGACAGCCACCCGGCTCGGCCTTCCGGCCGCGCTGCCCCCACGAGCGGAGGAGCCCCCCACCGGGGCTGATTCGATTGCCGCGGTGCTGGATCGGGGAGCGCTGCTGGAGAGCGTGGGACTCGATTTCGAGGCCCGCCTGGAGTACGACCGACTGGCCCGGGAGGCGATCGCGAGCCCAGCGATGCTCGGCGAAGTGGCCGCGGCGTTCGCAGAGCGGGGCTTCACCGCGCGGGCCTACCGCCTCGCCCAGCGAAGCGGCGATCCGCGGATGCTCCGGCTCACCCATCCGATTCCATGGCCTGCCGACCTCTACCCCCTGGCCGGAGCGGCCGGGGTCGATCCGCTGCTCGCCGCGGCGATCATCCGGCAGGAGTCGGGCTACGAGCCCACTGCGCATTCCCGAGCCGACGCCATGGGACTGATGCAGGTGCTCCCCTCGGTGGGCGCGGCGCTGGCCCGGGTGGAGGGAATCCGGGAGTGGGAGTCGGCCTTGCTGTATCAGCCGGAGATCAACCTACGGTTCGGGATCAGCCATCTGGCCCAGACCCTCCGCCGCTACGCCCGACCCGAGCACGCCCTGGCGGCATACAACGCCGGCGGCCGCCCGACCGCCGACTGGCTGGGACTCGCCGGAGCGGCAGAGGATCCCGAGGTCTTCATCGAACGGATCCAATACGTGGAGACCCGCGACTACGTGCGGCGAGTGCTCCGGAATCTGTCGGTGTATCGGGCGCTCTACCAGGTGAGAGGTGAGAGGTGAGAGGTGAGGGGTGAGCGGATAGCGGATAGCGGATAGCGGATAGCGAACCGTCACCCTCAACGGAATAACGCAGGAAGCTCGGAAACCGCTAGCGGTCGCAGCTCCGGCAGCAGGCCTGTCCGCCAGGCTGCCTCTCCCAGCACCGACTCGGGCGAGCGCCCCGCGGCGCGGAGCTCCCGGATTCCCGTCGCCCGGTCGCGCTTACTGAGCTTGACGCCTTCGTGGTTCACGATGAGCGGGTGATGCAGGAACGCCGCTGGATGGTCCCTGCCAAGCATTTTCCCGAGGAGAATCTGGCGGCCGGTCGAGCCCAGCAGGTCCTCGCCCCGGATGACCAGGGTGATCCCCTGCCGGGCGTCGTCCACCGTCACGCAGAGCTGATAGGTCCAGTTCCCGGTGGCGTCGCGGAGCAGCAGATCACCGCACTGGCGGGCCGGAGTATGCTGCTGTTGGCCGAGCCGGATATCGTCGAATCGGATGGCTTCGTCACCCAGCACGACCCGAATTCCGGCGGTTTCGCCCGGGGGTATGCCGCGCGAACGGCAGGTCCCGGGATAACGAAGCTCCTCTCCATCGGGAGGCTCGGACCCGGTCCGGCGGACGATGTCGGCCCGGGAGCACCGGCAGCCGTAAACCGTGGCGGTACGATGCAGCCGGTCGAGGGCTTCCCGGTACACCTCGGTATCGTCGCTCTGGCGGCTTTCCCGGTCGGGGTGGAGGCCGAGCCATTCGAGCTCGTCCCGGATGGCCCGCTCGTACTCGGGACGGCAGCGCCCCCGGTCGTGGTCCTCGATCCGAAGCAATACGGATCCCCCGGTGGCCCGGGCGATCCCCCAGGTCCATACCGCATTGGATACGTGTCCCAGGTGCAGGTGCCCGGTGGGACTCGGGGCAAAGCGGGTAGCCGGTCGGAGGGGGAGGCTCGGCAGGTCGATGGGGGGCATCGGCTGCAAATTAGCCGCTCCTGCGACCCTCCCCGAAGCCCAGGCATCCCTTTTCCGGCAATCCATCCACTCGAGACGAAGGAACCAGACGTGCGTCAGCTCAGAATCGGTAGGCTGTTCGGGACCCTGGCGGTGCTCGCCGCCACGGCGCCACTCGCGGCCCAGCAGAAAGTGGCGCTCGGCAAGCCGCTCGCGGAAACCGAGGAATCGTTCACCCAAATCTCCTCGGTTCGCGAGCTACCGTCCGGCAAGGTCCTGGTGTCGGACAGCCGGGACAAGATCGTGCAACTGGTCGATTTGACCACCGGCACAATGACAAAAGTTGGGCGAGAGGGACAGGGACCCGGGGAGTACAGTTTTCCCCGTGCACTGTTCGGACTTCCCAGCGGGGAGACCCTTCTGCATGACATGCTGGGGCGTCGCTTCCTCACCATTCTTCCCGACGGCAAGACCGGTCCGATCGTGGACATGCCCAGGCCAGCAACCGGCGGACCAGCGGGTCCAGCCGTGGCGATCGGGCTCAATGATGTTCGCGGTGTAGACGGCCGCGGACGGATGTACCTCCAGAGCTCTCCGTTCTCGGCATCCGGCACCGCCGATTCACTGGCGATCCTGCGGTGGGAACGGATCAATTCGAAGATGGATACAGTTGCATACGTGAAGGCTCCGTCAGGAACCACGGCGAGCCGATCGGGCGGCAACTTTTCGATGCGAATCGGGGGCGGCAAAGTGTGGTCCCCGGCAGAGGCCTGGGATGTGAGCGGGGATGGCCGGATCGCGAGGGTGACCCCATCGCCCTATCGGGTGATCTGGTATGCAGACGGAAAGCCGACCGGTGGACCAGTTCAGCCCTACACGCCGATTAGAGTGACCAAGGCGGAGAAGGATGCCTATCTCGAGAACCGGCGCAGGAATCCTCCGATGGCGATCCGGATGACCGCCGGCGGCTCCGGGACCCGGACCGAAGCCTCTGCAGCAACCGGTCTCCCTGACCCCGAGTTCGAAGAGACCATGCCCCCGTTCACGGGTGGGCCTGGCTCGGCCTCGGTGCTGGGGACTCCCGACGGCCAAGTCTGGGTACTCCGCACCCGTCCTGCCACGGACAAGATTCCGAGCTATGACGTGTTCGACAGAACCGGTGCGCTCATCAAGAAGGTCAACCTCAATCCGAACAGCCGGGTGGTGGGGTTCGGCAAGGGCACTGTCTACGTCGCCCGGAGCGATGAAGACGACCTCCAGTACCTGCAGCGCTTCGCGATGCCGTAGTGCGGTGAGAGGTGAGAAGTGAGAGGTAGGAGGGTGGGCGGCCGGAGGTGAGTAGTTGATTCCCTCCGGCCGTTCGCTTGCCTGCTGCCTGTTGCCTGCTGCCTGTTTCTCGCCATACTTCGAGCATCATGTCGATCCCGACTTCACTCGCCGCCGACCCCGCGTCCGCCGGGCTGGAGGCACTCCGCACCGCCAACCGCGAATTCACCCGCCGCTACCCCGGTGAGACCGGCGGTCGCCAGCCGCTTCACACGGTCTATGGCGGCGGCCATCTCTTTCGCGCCGACACTGCCCGAAAGCTTGGCGCGGTGGCGCTCCGGGCGCTCGAGGAATACGGACCCGACGCCACCGAGTTCGCCCGCGCAGTGGGGATGCCACCCGCTCTGGCCGACGTCGTGTATCGGCGGGTGGTCTTCAAGCTCCAGCGCGAGCCGGTCGAGGACTTCCGGATCGACTTTGAGGACGGCTACGGCAACCGCCCCGACGACGAGGAGGATGGCCACGCCGCCGCGGCGGCCGGGGAAGTGGCCCGGGGACTCGCCGATGGCACCTTGCCTCCATTCATGGGCATCCGGATCAAGCCGCTCAATGAGGAGCTCCGCAGACGCAGCATTCGCACCCTCGACGTGTTTCTCACCACCCTGATCAGAACCGCCGGTCGGCTTCCCGAGGGATTCGTCGTGACGCTCCCGAAAGTGACCATCCCCGAACAGGTCGGATGGTTTGCCGCGGTGCTGGCCGAAGTGGAGGGAGCCCTCGCGCTGGCGCCGGACAGTCTGCGTTTCGAGATCATGATCGAGACGCCCCAGATCATCGTGGATCGCTCCGGCCGGTCCGCCCTGCCGGCCCTGCTCGAGGCCGGCGGGGGACGGATCAGCGCGGCCCACCTGGGTACCTACGACTACACCGCGGGGTGCAACATCACCGCGGCGCATCAGGGCATGGGTCATCCGGCCTGCGACTTCGCCCGGCAGATGATGCAGGTGGCATTTGCGGGCACCGGAGTCTGGCTCTCGGACGGGTCCACCACGGTGATGCCGGTGCCGGTGCACCGCGCGGCGGCAGGGGCTACCCTCACCCCGGAGCAGCTCGCCGCCAACCGGGCCGGAGTGCACCACGCCTGGGCGCTCCACTATGCCGATGTCCGCCGCTCGCTGGTCCAGGGATTCTACCAGGGGTGGGACCTCCACCCCGCCCAGCTCGCGACCCGCTACGCGGCGGTGTACGCGTTCTTCCTCGAGGGGCTGGAAGCCGCGGGTGACCGGCTCAGGAATTTCGTGGCCAAGGCCGCCCAGGCCACCCTGGTGGGGGATGTGTTCGACGACGCGGCAACCGGACAGGGATTGCTCAACTATTTCCTGCGGGGCATCAACGCCGGGGCGCTCACCGAGGAGGAAGCGGCGGCCCGGACCGGGCTCTCGCTGGAGGAGTTTCGGGGGAGGAGTTTTCTCAGGATCTTGGAAGGTCGGCGGTAGCGAGGTTAGAGAGCAGGGGTCAGTGGTCAGGGGGAAAACCCTGTCCTCTGACCCCTGACCACTGACCCCTACGTGCGCGCCACCGTCCCCCGGATCAGCCCGTGCGGCTCGGTGGTGGCCACAAAGATCTCCTGCCGGTTTTCCAGCCCGAACGGGGTCAGATCCACCAGCAGGTGATGCCGGTTCGGCATCGTCAAATCGATCTCCAGCAGCTCCGGGCATGCGGCGAGCGCTGCCTCTCCCATCGCATACAGAGTGTGTTGCACCGACCGGCTCTCATGCGCGGTGAACGATTCGATCAGGGCGCTGCGCACCTGGTCCCAGGCCGCGTCGCAGGAGGAAGGAAAGGCCGCGTAGCGCCACCGCGCCGACAGGTCGGTCGCGAAGATCCGGTCGTCGGTCTCCCGGAGCGTGGTAAACCGGTCTCGGGGAAATCCCTCGAAGCCGGACCCGGCGGTCTTGAGCAGCCCGAGCCCGGCGAGCCCCGCTTCGATCTCGACGCCCTCACGCGTTGCCGCCACCGAGGCGATCCGGACCTCGTCCGGCCCCCGGGTGAACCCATGGGGACCGGCCCGGTCCCAGCGATGCAGCAACAGCTCGACCGTGACCCGGTCGGCGGCCGCCGCGGTGTCCAGGAAGTGCCGACCGACCATGTGGGCGAATCGTTCCGGCTCGTCCAGCGTAGCGTCCCGGGCGAGTGCGAAGACGGTGTTCTTCATCGTGTCGGTGGGCAGCACGTCGGTGTTGATGCCTTCGGTGTGCGCCGATTCGAACCGCCCTTCCAGCCGCACCTGGACGGTGCAGTCGTGGATCCGGTGCCGGGATTCCTCCCGGACCAGCTTGACCAGCCGGATCGCGGCCTTGCCGTACGCATTGCTGGTCAGCCGGGCGCTCACCTCAGCTCCCCCGGTAGGTGGAGTACCCGTAAGGACTGAGCAGGAGCGGCACGTGGTGCGGCCGGCCGGGGTCACGCACCTCGAATTCCACTTCCACCTGGGGAAAGAACGCTTCGATGCCCTGGCTCGAAAGCCAGGCTCCAGTGTCGAACACCAGGCGGTATCTCCCCGCGGACACCGGGATTCCCTCGGGCAGGAGCGCCGCGGCCCGCCCGTCGGCGTTGGTGGATTCCCGTCCGACTACTCCCCACTCGCCATCAGCTTCCTGGCGCAGCAGTGCCACCGCCAGGCGGGCCGCGGGTCGGCCTCGCGAGGTATCCAAGACGTGGGTGGTGATTCCGCTCATGACGGGCCCGCTCCTTCGTCGGAAAAGAGCCGGCGCAGCCGCTGCCGGGTGATGCTTCCCTGCTCGGCCGCGGCGATCGCCAGCTCCTGCCCAGGGGAATTGGCCATCCGGCCCCGAAGATCCTGCAGCAGCTCCTCCGGTCCCCGTCCGCTCGCGCAGACGATGTAGATCCGTCCGAAGCGCTCCTCGTATTCCCGGTTGGCCTGAGCCAGCGCGTGGCGCGCCCCGGCATCCCCGGCCGCCATGCGGCCCTGTTCCACCGCCGACCACCGGCGCGCGGCCTCGCCAATCGGCGCCTCCGTCCGGGTTTCTCCGATCCGGGGGTGATGCGAGAACGCTTCCTCCCAGTCCTCGGGACCGGTGCCCCGCCACTCCCGATCCGCCCGGGCCAGCAGCTCCGCGATGCCCGCAAAGGGACGGCCGGCCAGCATCCCCTGCACCCAGCGGGACGCGCCACAGCAATCCACCAGTAGTGCCCGGGCCGCCTCGTCGCTGAGCCGGTTGAAGTCGGCGACCTTCATCCCGGTTGCGACACCATGCCGAAGACCCGGAGCCGGGCGACTCCGCCGTCCGGATAGATATTGAGCCGCACGTGGGTGGCCGGCCCCGCTGCGCCTGCCGGCTCGAATTCGTGGCGCCCGTCGGGTTCCAGCGCCATCTCCGCTATCAGCGGGTTCCACCGGGCCTTTTTCCCGGCCAGCTCCGCCGCAATCGCGCCCGGCGCATCGCACCATTCCAGCATGCAGCTTCCCGGCGCGTTGCCCTTGTAATAATCGGTGTCGATTTCCACCCGGGTGATGGTGCCCCGGGCCGCCAGCCGCACAATGGTCCAGTCGTGTCCCGGGCCCCGGCGGCGGCGGGTTTCCCAGCCGTCGCCCATGTTGAGGGCGCGACCGGGGAGAATCAGGTTCTGCCGTTCGCCGAAAAACATGTCGCTGCAGGCCACCACGAATCCGCCGTGCTGCATCGCGGCGAGGTCCACCTCGAGCCCGGCGGTGAAAATCTCCGGGTCGGGCATCGGGTCGCCATGCACCCGGAGCCGGGCGACCCCACCGTCCGGAAAAATGTTGAAGCGGAGGTGGGTCACTCGACCGGGATAGGCCACCGGCAACAGATTCCTGGTGTCGCCCACGAGCGGAGCGCGGGGCAGGATCTCGACCCAGGGGGCGCCGGCGGTTTCCGCCAGTGCATGGTGATCGACATCCTCCTCCGCGCCAGGGAGATCGCAGGCGTCCAGGGAGCAGCTCTCCGGAAAATTCCCCCGGAAAAAGCTGGTGTCCACCACCACCCCGTGAATCCGGGCCGGGATGCCGAGCCGCAGCAGACACCAGTCATGACCAGGGGAACGCCGGCGCCGGGTTTCCCAGCCGTCCATCCACTTTCCCCGGTCGGTGTAAACACCCTCGCGCCATTCCGGCGCTGTGGCCTTGAGCAGATCTTCCTTGGGCGCGAAGAACTCGTCGTTCGCAGCGAGCGCGACGCCGCCCAGCCGCTCGCCGGCGACATCGATCAGATCGGTGAAATCGCTCATTCCGCGCCGCGCTCCAGCAGTCGGCCGGCCGGCGGCTTGTCCGATCCGCCCCGGCGATAGACTTCCATTCCCCGAAGGTACGTTGCTTCCACCACCCCCGCGAGACGACGGCCCTGATACGGGGTGACCGCGTGGCGATGCCGCAATCTCGCGGCGTCCACCACGAATTCGTCGTCGGGGAGGAACAGGACCAGGTCGGCATCCGCCCCCGGCGCGATGACCCCTTTGCGGCCCGAGAGCCCGGCCACCCGTGCCGGTCCGGCGCACATCCATTCCACCACCCGGTCGAGTCCGATCCCCCGGGCCCGCGCCCCGGTCCACACCGCGGCCAGCCCGAGCTGAAGCGAGGCAATCCCCCCCCACGCTGAAACGAAGCTTCCGGTATCGAGCGACTTCATCGCGGGCGGACAGGGAGAATGATCCGATACCACCGCATCGAGCTCCCCCGCATCCAGGGCTTCCCAGAGGAGATCCCGGTTGGCCCGGGACCCGATCGGCGGAGCGCATTTGAATTCGGTGGCGCCGTCGGGAATCTCCTCGGCCGCGAAGGTCAGATAGTGGGGACAGGTCTCCACCGAAAGTCGCACGCCCGCCCGCCGGGCCGCCGAGAGCCCCGACAGCGAGTCCGCCGAGGCGAGGTGCACTACGTGCACCCGGAGGGCAAACTCGGCCGCCAGCCGCGCAATCAGCCGGATGGCTTCCACCTCGGCCGAGGCCGGGCGGGATCCTTGCCAGGTGGCGTAGCGGCGCGGATCGCCGCGCAGGCATCCGGCGGCGCGCACGATCGGCCCGGGGAGCTCGGCGTGGACCATGAGCCTGGCGTCCAGTCCGGCCAGCACCGGCATCGCCTCCCGCAGGTCCTGGTCCGTGACCGCGGGGAATTCCTCGACCCCCGAAGGGACCAGGAAACATTTGAAGGCATGCACGCCGGCCTCCCAAAGGCCGGAGAGCTGCCCGGTGTTTCCGGGTACCACACCGCCGATGAATCCGACATCCACCGCCGCCTGGTCCCGCGCCGCGGCGCGTTTCACCGAGAGCGCCGCCACGCTGGTGGTGGCGGGCACACCGTTGAGCGGCATGTCGAGCAGGGTGGTGACGCCTCCCGCGGCGGCGGCGCGGGTCGCGGTGGCGAATCCCTCCCAGTCGGTGCGGCCCGGCTCGTTGACGTGGACATGAGTGTCCACCAGGCCGGGGAGGATCACCGCGTGCTCCGCGTCGATGACCGGGAGATCCGGTCTGATCGTCTCGAAGGCTTCGACCGCCTGAATGCGCCCGGCCGACACATGGATGGATGCCGGCCGGATTCCTTCGGGTGTCGCCACCCGCCGGCCCCGCAGAATCAGGTCGGTCATCCGGGAGCCGTGTCGCTCCAGAATCGCCGCAGCAGGTTGGCGACGACCCGGCGCCGGTATCCGGCGGTGGAGCGCACATCGTCGATGGGCTGGATCTCGGATTCCGCGATGGCGGCGGCAGCCTCGATCCCGGCTCCGTCTCCCAGCGCCCGTTCGGTCCGGGGAAGCCGTATCACCGTCGGGGCAACGCTCCCGAGCGCGATCCGCGGCGCGGGTCCCCGCACCGCCGCCATCACCACTTTGGAGATCGCCTGGGCGGCGCGGGTGCCGACCTTGCGAAACCACTGAGTGCCCTCGACCGGCCCGACCTCGACCGCGGTGATCAGCTCGTCGGGCTGCCTTCGGCTCTCCCGGTACCCGGTGTAGAAGCCGGCGAAGGGAACCCGGCGCTCTTCCGAAGCGCTGCGAAGCACGACCGTCGCGTCAACGGCGGCCAGCACCGGCAGGGTATCGCCCGCGGGCGAGGCGTTGGCGATGTTGCCGCCCAGGGTCCCCCGATTCTGAATCTGCACTCCTCCCACTTCCCGGGCGGCCTGGGCCAGCATCGGGAGCCGGCGCTGCACCTGGCGGGAGCGAATCATCGCGGTGTAGGTGGCCAATGCGCCGATCGAGAGTATGTCACCCCGCACCGCAATCCGCCGGAGCGGGCCCAGCCCCCAGAGATTCACGAACCGGCGCGGCTCGAGGGTGCCGAAGTTGAGCCCCACGTACAGATCGGTTGCGCCCGCCAGCGGCACCACGCCCTCCTCGTCGCGGAGCATGCGAAGCGCCTCGGCGAGGGTGCGGGGCGTGAGCACCTCGAGCGAAGAGATCGCGGTTCTCACGGCTTCCGGATCGCCCGGTAGATCGCTTCGTAGCCGGTGCAGCGGCAGAGATTCCCCGCCAGCGCCGTGCGGATCCTGGGGAGCGAGGGCCGGGGGCCCAGGGTGACGGCGGTCAGGATCATGCCGGGAGTGCAGATGCCGCACTGGGCGCCGACCTCGTCCATGAACGCGCGCGCCAGCGGGTGGTCGTCGCCCAGGCCTTCGATCGTGGTGATGCTGGCTCCGCTGACCTGGGCCGCGGGGATCAGGCAGCTGCAGACCGCGGCGCCGTCGATCAGGACGGTACAGGCGCCACACTCCCCTTCACCGCAGCCTTCCTTGGTGCCGGTGAGACCGCACTCCTCCCGCAGCACATCGAGAAGGCGGGCGGCCGGATGACAGGTCAGCTCCCGCGGTGCGCCGTTCAGGGTGATGCGCACGCCGCCTCCATGATCGCTTCCGGGAGGGCGGGAATGCTGCGAAGATCGAGGCCGAGGTGGCGCAGGGCGTTCACCAGCGCCGGTGCGGGACCGTCCATCGGGAGCTCGCCCAGGCCCTTGGCGCCCGAGGGACCGCCCGGGTAGGGATTCTCGACCAGCACGACGTCCACCTGCGGCATGTCGAGAGTGGTGGGAATGAGGTAGTTGGTGAGCTGGGCGTTGGCCATCACCCCGTCGCGCATGGTGACCTGCTCCAGCAGCGCGTACCCCACTCCCTGCGCGGTTCCGCCCTCGATCTGGCCGGTGGCCAGGGCTGGATGAATCGCCTTGCCCACGTCGGCCACCACCGTGAGCCGTCGGGGGCGCACTTCCCAGGTGTCGCGATCCAGCTCGACCTCGGCCACGTCGCAGCCCCAGCCGTAGGTGGCGTAGGCGTCTCCCCGGTAGGCCACTTCGTCCCAGCGGATCCAGTCGGGTTGCTGGTACTCCTTGGTCACCCGCACCGGGCCGTGGCGGCGGAAGTATTCCTCAGGGGCCGCGTCCCCGAGCCGTTCCTTGAGCTCGAGCGCGGCCCGCTCCAGGATCCCCCCGACCACCATGCAGGTTCGCGACGCGACGGTGGGGCCGCTGTCCGGCACCACTCCGGTGTCGGGCTGGGCCACCTCCACCTGCTCGTACGGCATCCCCAGGGCATCGGCGACGATCTGGGCGTGCATCGTACGAGTACCCTGCCCGATCTCGGTGCTGGAGGTGAGAATCCGGACTCCGGTGGCGGTCAGCTCCACCGAGGCGCGCGACCCCAGCTTGAGCTCCCCGCTTCCGGTGAACCCGGAGCCGTGGTAGTAGAGCGACAGCCCGATCCCGCGGTTGGTCCCGGCGAAGGCCTTCCGCTTGCGGCGGTATCCCGACTTGCGGAGCGCGGCCCGGAGCACCTGCCGCGCGCTGCAGTCCTGGCCCAGCACCTGGCCGGTGGCGGTGGTGTCGCCGGGGCGGAGC
>Ga0209486_10000452_pt1 | contig 18459 bp, 18 predicted proteins | sample NCCompost_FD_187518 | JGI IMG/M metagenome (GOLD analysis project Ga0209486, IMG submission 187518) | Agricultural soil microbial communities from Utah to study Nitrogen management - NC Compost (SPAdes) (version 2) | ecosystem: Environmental > Terrestrial > Soil > Agricultural land | place...
GCCCGGCCTCGTTAATGCTCACTCCCATGCTTTCAGAGGGTGATTCGCGGACGTACCGAACACCGCACCGCTAACTCAACTGACAGCTTCTGGACCTGGCGCGAAATGATGTACAGCGCCGCCGCAAGGTTGACGCCGGAAGATCTCTACGATGCGGCGCGGATGGCATTTATGGAAATGGCGCTCAGCGGCATCACCACCGTCGGTGAATTTCACTATCTACACAACCAGGCGGATGGCAGTCCGTATGACGATCCCAACCTGCTGGCGAAACAAGTGGTTCGTGCTGCAAGAGAGGTCGGTTTGCGCATCGCGCTGTTACGAGTTGCTTATGCGCGCGCCGGTTACCAGGTCGCCGCGAATCCCCGACAGTCTCGCTTCATTGAAGCGACCCCTGATCTCTATCTGACGAACGTTGAAAAGCTGCGTACCGATCTAACAAGCATGTCAGGCGAAGCATGGGTTGGCGTTGCGCCTCACAGTGTCAGAGCTGTGGCGCTCGATCATGTTAAGGCAGTTGTCGAGTACGGGAATCAAGCCAATCTGCCGGTTCACATGCACGTTGCCGAACAACCCGCGGAAGTTTCAGCGTGTATCGCTGAGCATGGACGCTCCCCGGTGGCTTTACTGGAAAGCGAAGGGTTGCTAAGCGACCGCTTCACGGGGGTCCACGTGATCCATATCACGGCGAAAGCGGCACGCATGATTGCCGCGGCGCAAGCGATGGTTTGTGCTTGTCCGACGACTGAGCGAAACCTGGGAGACGGCGTAGTGCCAATCGATCTCTTGCTTGCCGAGAACATTAATGTCTCGTTGGGAACAGACAGCCAGACTCAGATTGATCTGCTAGAGGACGCACGCGAGCTTGAATATCACTTGCGCCTGCAAAAGATGGGACGCGCAGTGCTCTCGCAGCCTGATGACGAAGACCAGTCGGCACTTGCAGCGCGGCTGTTTGCATGTGCAACTATCAACGGAGCGCGTAGCCTGGGTATCGCTCGTGAACCGTTAGAAGCCGGCAGTGGGGCGGATTTTTTCACTCTCGATCTTGATGACCCATCAGTCGCCGGCGCAACTCTCGATGCTCTCCTGGCGACAGTTGTCTTTTCTCTCAACAAATCGGCTGTAAGAGATGTGGTCGTGGCGGGGAAACAAATAGTCGAAGACGGCAGGCACTTCGCTCAGGAAGAGATCACTACTCGATTCAAAGCACTGCAACAAAGACTTTGGAGTTAAGCGGAACTGTAACCTTAGCTGACGTGAGATCGAGGTAAGGCGGCGCCCAGGAGCTCATGAGGCCAAGGTATCGCATATAGTTTTCTGGGGTGGGCAATTTCTACTTTGCGTGCTTGGCGCATCTTGGCGCCTTGGCGGTAATAAGGTTGCGGAAACCTCGTTCACTGTCTTCTCATGACAACTGCCCAAACACTTTCAGAACTGGTAGCGATTGACTCAGTCTCAGCTCGCTCAAACGCTGAGATTGCCGACTATCTGGCTGGTCGTTGCGAAGCGTTGGGACTCGCAGTCAAACGCTTTCCTTACCGCGATGACAATAATCTCGAAAAGTTCAATTTGATTGCCTTAGCAGGCGCCGACTTCACAACCAAACCCAAAGTCGAGTTAGCGCTCGTCGGTCACATGGACACCGTTCCTTATGATCCGGCTTGGTCAGATGCCACGACCCTCATCGAGGACGATGGCAAGCTCTATGCTCGTGGCGCCTGCGACACAAAAGGTTTTATTGCCGCCGCGCTCAGCGCTGTTGGCTCGACAGATCTGCAAACCTTAAGGCGGCCGCTGGCCCTCGTCTTCACCGGTGACGAAGAAGTTGGCTTGCTGGGAGCGAAGCGGCTAGCAGCTGCTAGACCGCTTGAAGCACGCTTCAGCATTGTCGGAGAACCAACCTCGCTGCAACCGATCCGCGCCGGCAAGGGCTATTGTCTTGCGGAGATTGTCGTGCACGGACGTGAAGGCCATAGCGCTTATCCGGCGTTGGGTTCGTCAGCGATTTTTCGCGCCGCGCATTTGATTACGCGCATTGAAAAAGTCGCCAGGGATTTGGAACGCGAACAACATCCTGACTTCGATCCTCCATTCACGACTCTCAATGTCGGACTTGTGCGCGGGGGCAGCGCCAAGAACGTAATTCCAGGTGAATGCCGTCTCACGATTGAATGGAGACCGATTCCGGGGCAAAGAGCTGAACGGCTGCTCGAATTAATCGACGCGGCGGTAGCGGAGGAAACGAAACTCGATAGCAACTTCAGTTGTGTGATCAATGCCTCTCGCACCGATTCCGGATTTGAGAGCGATCCTCAATCGCAATTCGTGCAAATGATGGAGCGGCTCTCTGGCAAGAAAGCGGGGACTGTTGCATTCGGAACGGAGGCCGCGCAGATGATGGAATTAGGCTCCAGAGCCCTGGTTTTTGGGCCGGGAAACATTCGAGTGGCTCATCGCACTGGGGAGTTTGTTCCGATTTCTGAACTGGAAAGCTGTGTCACTATTCTCGCTCGTGCAATTGCCGAATGTTGTTGCGGCGCCTAGTTTTACGCTACAGACAACTATTCCCGCCCGATTTCATCGAAACCCCGTCATCAGAATTTATCCGCCAAATCCACACGATGAGTAGCCGACTCGACCGGATTAGAATCGCTTCGCCCTGCCGTATCACTTGGGAGCAGATGGTTGGTGATGACAGCATCAGGTTTTGCATTCACTGCCGGCTGAACGTCTATAATCTTTCGGAGCTTAGTAAACCAGAAGCAGAAGCGTTGCTCGCTTCCACCGAAGGAAGGTTGTGCGCGCGGCTTTACCGTCGCAGCGACGGAACTGTAATCACTAAAGACTGCCCAGTGGGTTTACAGGCGCTGCGCAGAAGGATGGCCCGCACAGCGACGGCGGCGTTTGCGCTAATCGGAAGTCTTACAGCCGTTGTTTCAGGCCAGACGGCTAAGTCGAGGAAAGATTCCTGCACGACTGAAACAGCGATCACGCGCAAGAACATTGTTTCAAGTTCAGGTGAAACACTTCTTACCGGAACTATACTTGACCCCATCGGCGCTATGGTTGCCGGGGCAACTGTGACCTTGCAAAATGTGAGAACTAAAGAGATTCAGAAAACGATTTCCACAGATGACGGTAGATTTCAATTTGTGGGAATGACCGCCGGCGAGTACTCAATACAAATCGAGTCGCCAGGTTTCCGCAAGTATCGGATTAAAGCTTTGAAGATTGCCAACAATGAAATGATCAATCTAAAAGTGACGATGTCGGTCAATTTAGAAGAGGTGCTGGTAGGGGTAGTCGGTGTATCGCCAAACGATCCACCGGGAACGACAACTATTACTCAAGAGCTCCTTCGCAGTCTGCCGCATTAAAATCATGAAGCACTTTTCCATTCGACTGGGGTTGCTCGTAGTAATTAACGCAGCAATGGTTCTTAGCGGCTTAGCCCAGTCTGCGCTCAAACCACTTACCAGCAAAGAAGTTGTGAGCCGGCTCTACGAACTGCCGCGACACCCCGAAAGGCGTGATGCGATCGTTGAAGAGATTCGCACTCGGGGCATCGATTTTCCTTTAACATCCGGATTGCGATCGTTAGTTGCAACGAAGAGCGGCAACGATCCGGTGCTGCGCCGCACGCTTGAAGAAGCTGACCGGCGCCGCTTGAATCCGGAGGCGTCGGCACTACCACCGATCTCCGAAGCAAATGAGCTCCTGAATCGGGCCCGGGTCGCGACGCTGGCAGCCGCCGAGGGGATGCCAGACTTCATCGTGAAACAATTGATCAGGCGCATGATCGCGTACGGCCGGACCAACAACTGGTTACCGCAGGACAACCTTGCGATCGCCGTTAGTTACCGCGCCAACTTGGGTGAGGAATACAAGATTCTTTCAGTTAACGGGATGCCCCTGGGACCGGAAGTGAAAGAGGGTAAGGATTACAGTAAGTATGTGGGCGGCGCTAGTTCAAGCGGTGTCGAGTACATCTCTGCTTTAGCCGACCTCTTCAAAGCAGACTCACAAACAACTTTCAAGGCGGTCGACACCGACCTGCTCCGCGAGCGCCGCACGATTGTCTTTGAATATGAAGTTAAGCTGCCTAATTCGAAGCTGACGCTGACCGCTGATCGCACGCGCACAGCCGATGTCGGCTCCCGCGGACGCATGTGGATTGATCGGGAGAACAATCGCGTGCTTCGCTTTGAACAGATCGCGACCGAGATCCCTTCTGACTTTCCGATCACCGCAGCCAGCAGCTTGATCGATTACGATTGGGTAACCATTGGCGAAGGCAAATTTGTCCTCCCCGTCCGCTCGGAAATATTGCTGACAACAGTGAATAAGGGTCAGCCGCTTCAGAGCCGTAATGAAATTCGGTTTCGTGGCTATCAGAAGTTTGGCGCCGAGCTAAAAGTAATCGACGAGATCGACGACAGCGACTTTCCCCCTGAAAAGCCGTAGACACATTGCCGATTGGCGATTCCTTTGCGTCTACAATTGCAGACAACCTTTTCGTGATTGGTATCCGATTGCTGACAGGAAAGGTTCCCTGCACTTCTCCTTTTCCAAGTCTCCAGTTGGTCTCGCGAAAACCTCGGTCCTAGCCAACTACGCGGAACAATCATTGCGGTGAGGCTTCTCGGAGGCCTCGCTTTGAAACCTCGAATTCTAATTTACGACAAAGACCAGGCCATTACCCGGCAACTGTTCTGGACCCTGTGCGACAACTACGACGTAGTCACCGCTAATGATCTGCAAACCGCTGTGCGCCGAGCCGCCGCTTATGAACCCGCCGTGGCAGTACTCGATCTAAACAGGCCCGCGTCTCCTGACTCAGAAGATACTGGTCTCAGAATCCTCCTGTATGTAAAAGATCATTTTCCCAAGTCCCGGATACTGGGCATGACTGCTGAAATCTTTCCCGAGACAAGGCAGAAATACCTTAAGCTCGGCGTTGATGAACTACTCGAAAAACCCTTCGACACCGAACAACTGCTCGACTTCATGCGCCGCCTCGCGCCTTTACGCTCGCTCGATGCGATCGAATCGGGCTCTTTCACACTCTGCTACTGACTTCTCTTCCTCCGTCTGCGATAATCGTGGACACCGCAAACGCAAATTCATTTGAGGTTACCGACATCAGCCGGTGTTTTTCCCATGAGCGAACAACTGGATCGAGTCAAGGAAGTTCGGGAATTGCCGCTTTTTCCCTTGCCCATCGTGTTATTTCCGGGCGTCCCCTTACCGCTTCATATCTTTGAACCGCGTTACCGGCAGATGCTGACTGATGTCCGCAAGGACAACAGCCTCTTTGGACTTTCCTATTTCGATCCTGGCTCCTCCACCTCGGAACGGCCGCTTCCAGGGCACATTGGTTGTGCCGCCGAAATCAGTGAAACGCAAACCATGCCTGACGGGCGTTCGAATATCCTGACAGTGGGACTCGTCAGATATCGCGCGGAAGATTACGTTGATCGCGGCGAACCATACCTCGTCGCTCGCGTCAGCTTCTTTGAAGATGACGACGAAGATGAGACGTTGCTCGGCGAGAGTTCTCGCGAGGTTGCGCAAATCTTTACGCGAATCGCACGAGCGGTGCGCTTGATAAATGATGAACGCGCCAACCTACCGGACATCTCGGACACCGACCCGCAGCGGCTCTCTTTTCTGGTGGCGGCGGCAATGGAAGTTGATACAGATGTGAAGCAGGAGTTGTTAGAGCTGCGCTTGACTTCCGAACGCTTGCGACGATTGCGCGACATGCTGGCGCGCGCTGTGACTGGTTACGAGGAGCGCGCGCGGGTTCACGAGATCGCTAAAGGTAACGGGCACAGTGGCAGGAAAATCGAAGTCGAGTGAACATGTCCGGCGCGCCTTCTCAATCAATAGTTGTACGAGTTCTGTTTTTTGGTGCTGCTCGCGACGCGGCTGGCCAGGCAGAAGCGACTGTCTCCCTGCACCCGCCCACGAATGCCGCCAGCGCTTTCGAACAGGTTGTGGCAGCCTTTCCGGCGCTACGCCGCTTCGGACGTTCGCTGCTTTTCGCGATTAATGAAGAATACGCCACCCCGGATCGTGAAGTACGGGCCGGAGATGAGTTGGCAGTCTTTCCGCCGGTGAGCGGCGGTTCCGGTGAAGCGCAATCGATCAACCCTGGAGTGACGCCGGAAAGCTTCGACTTCTTCGAGCTCACAACTGAGCCAATCATTGTGGGCGACGTGGCGCGCCGAGTGGTGCTCCCCCAATGTGGCGCGACCGTGACGCTCGATGGTTACGCGCGTGAGTGGACGAAAGGACGCCAAACTCAACACCTGGTTTATGAGGCTTACTCGCCAATGGCGCTTAACGAGTTGCGCAGACTCGGTGGTAAGGCTCACGAAAAATTTCAGATTGCGTACATTGGAATCGTCCACCGCACGGGCCAACTTGAAATTGGCGACACCAGTGTGGTGATTTCAGTAGGAGCGCCCCATCGTCGGGCGGCGTTCGAAGCTTGCGAGTGGGCGATTCGTGAATTGAAGCGAACTGTCCCGATCTGGAAAAAAGAAATATTCGCCGATGGTGAAGTTTGGGTCGAAGGCGAGGGGGGTAAACAGATTTTTGAAGAAACCCGATGATCATTGTCGATTGCCAATTAGCGGTTAGCCTAAGGACTTTAATCGGGAATCGGCATTGCAAATTGACAATTTAGGGCATCGGCAATCGGCAATTGCAATTGGCAATGTGCTAGCTCGCCGGCGTTTCGTCTGTCACCTCTTCCGCCGCAGCCTCAACGAGTGAAGCGCTCGTTACCTTGTCGCCAACGTCAGTTTTGATCAGTCGAACGCCCTGGGCACTACGGCCAGTCTTCCGGATGTAGTTGGCCTCAATGCGTATCAGCTTCGCCTGCTGCGTGATGATCATGATCTCCGAGTCTTCCTCAACCGGAAACACCGCTACAACCTTTCCGGTTTTCTCAGTCGTCTTCATATTGATGACGCCTTTGCCGCCCCGCGACTGCAACCGGTAAGTCGTGATAGGTGTCTGCTTCCCGTAACCTTGCTCGGAAACTGACAACATCCTCTCCGTGTCGTCGGCTGAAACAGGACAAACGGAAACCACAAAATCGTCGGGTCGCAAGCTAATGCCACGTACCCCTCTCGTAGCCCGCCCCATCGGCCGGACGTTTTTCTCATCAAAGCGGATTGCCAATCCATTATGCGTGGCGATGAAGATTCGTTTGGTACCGTCAGTCAGAACCACGTCGAGCAGCTCGTCGCCGTCGTCCACATTGATCGCGATGATGCCGTTGGTGCGAATGTTCTGGAAGTTGTCCAGCGAGGTTTTCTTGATTACGCCTTTACGAGTCACCATCAGCACATGACGGCCCGCGGAAAAGTCTCGCACCGGAACCACGCCGGCCAGCTTGCGATCAGAAGGGATACTGATCAGGTTGACGATCGCCTTTCCGCGGGCCGAAGCAGCAGCATCGGGAACTTCGTGCACCTTGATCTTATAGACCATGCCATCGTCGGTGAAGATCATTAGGTAAGCGTGGGTTGAGGCAATGAACAAATGTTCGACAAAGTCTTCATTCTTCGCCGCCGCGCCGAAACGACCTTTGCCGCCACGTCCTTGCCTTTGATAAGTCGTAATCGGCGTGCGCTTAATGTAACCACTGTTGGTTACCGTGATCGCCACGTCCTCATCGGCGATCAAGTCTTCAATTGAAAACTCTGCGCCCTCATCGACAATTTCAGTGCGGCGCGCGTCACCAAACTCCCTTTTGACCTCTTCTAGTTCGGATTTAATTACGCGGCGCAAGGCCGCTTCATTGGCCAGGATGTTTTCCAGTTCGGTGATGTGTTTGATTATCGATTCATACTCGTCCGTGATTTTTTGCCGCTCTAAGGCAGACAAACGGCGCAGTTGCAGGTCGAGGATGGCCTGGGCCTGGATTTCGGAGAACCCTAAACGCTCCATCGTTTTCTGCAGCTTGCCGAGATAAGTTTTCAGCGCCACGTCAGTTGGGGCGCCCTTCCAAACCTTTACCTCGGACATCGTGGCCAGCTGTCCCATTAGCCACAGGCGCGCTTCGTCAACTGAACGCGAGTTGCGAATCAAGGTGACAATAAAATCCAGCGCATCGATTGCTTTTGTGAGTCCCTCAAGGATGTGAGCGCGTGCGCGGGCCTTCTTCAACTCGTACTCGGTCCGCCGCCGCACTACTTCCCGCCGAAACTCGATAAAGCACTCCAGCATTTGTTTTAGGTTCAGCACTCGCGGCTGGCCATTAACAATTGCCAGATTGATCACGCCGAATGAGGTTTGCATTGGCGTGAGCTTGTAAAGCTTATTCAGGACGACTTGCGGCACGGCATCGCGCTTCAACTCAACCACGATGCGCATGCCGGTGCGATCAGACTCATCGCGCAGGTCTGAGACCCCTTCCAGTTTCTTTTCATTGCTAAGTTCCGCGATGCGCTCAATGAGGCGAGCTTTGTTTACCTGGAATGGGATCTCAGTGATGACGACAGCGTCGCGCTCCTGCGCGCCACGACCGATTCGATCGATGCCCGCGCGGGCCCGCAATTGAAGAATCCCGCGACCTTCCGTATACGATTTCTTGATTTCTTCACGCCCGTAGATGAACCCCCCCGTGGGAAAGTCGGGTCCGCTGACTATCTTGGTAAGCGAGGCAATCGTTATCTCGGGATCGGCAAGCAAGGCTATGGTGGCGTCAACAATCTCTGTGAGATTGTGCGGCGGAATTTTCGTGGCCATGCCGACAGCAATTCCGTCAGAACCATTGATCAACAGGTTGGGAATGCGGGCGGGAACAACCTTAGGCTCGCTCAGCGATTCGTCGTAGTTAGGTTGAAAATCAACCGTCTCTTTCTCAATGTCCGACAAAATCTCGCTGGTAATTTTGGACATGCGCACTTCGGTGTAGCGCATGGCGGCAGCCGCATCTCCATCAACTGATCCAAAGTTTCCCTGCCCGTCAATTAACGGGTAGCGCATAGAGAAATCCTGCGCCATGCGCACGATCGTGTCGTAAACAGCAGTGTCGCCATGCGGATGATACTTACCAATCACATCGCCAACTACCCGTGCGCTTTTCTTGTAAGCCTTGTTGTAGGTGTTGCCCAGCTCGTGCATCGCCCAAAGTACGCGACGATGAACCGGCTTTAATCCGTCGCGCACATCCGGAAGGGCGCGGCCGATGATGACCGACATCGCATAATCAAGATACGAACGCCGCATCTCGTCTTCGATATCTATATGATTGCGTTCAGTAGTTTCCATCTCAGTAACCTTTCCAGTACAATCCGCCGGTCTAAAGTTTCGATAAGATTCTCTGGGTAATCGGACCTGCCTTCAGACAAAGCGCCACTCGCGACTCCCTAAAAATGAAGCCCTTCACTCAGCTCATTTCATTACCGGATTCAAGGGTGTTGGCTGCTCACAAGACAGGTAGTGCTTGGACTTAAATGACAAGGTATTGTAGCCTTTCGGCTTATGTTTTGGCAAACGCGAAATACGAGATAAAGGCTAATAAAATCAATAGCTTCTAGGCTGAGTAGGCGACCAAATGGCGGTAATTTTTAAAGTCTAAAGAAGTCGGGTTGCGGCGCTGCCGCCGGCGCTGGGAAATGCGAAATCTGAGATGCAGAAAGACCGACCCTGGAAGCGGATCCGCGAACGACTTGAGCTGAAGCTGCCGGTGCGCGTGCAGTGTCGCGAAACTCCGGATTTCGAGTGGTTCGAGATCACGCGGCTGATAAATGTGACTCCGTTTGGCGCCGGGTTTACTTTGAAGCGGCCGATTGAAAAAGGCCGCCTGGTGCACATGACAATCCCGATGCCACGCCAGCTCCGTGTCTTCGATCACGTTGAAGATCAATATCGCGTGTGGGCCTTGGTTCGCTATTTGAGATCACTGCCGGCCCCGGCTGGGACGGCGAGTGGCTTTGAAGTTGGTGTTGCCTTTGTCGGTAAGCGGGCGCCGAAAAGTTACGAAAACGATCCGACCAAGCGGTATGAGATTGCTTCTTCGGTTACTGAAATGCGTGGTCTTACCGAAGACCCTGACAAGATCGTCGGTCCGTTATCAAATGCTGACAAGCGCGCTTTCACGCGACACAACATCGCGGTAGACATGCTGCTGGAGACACTAAACGAAAAAGGTGAAGTTGATTTGACGGAAGATACCGTGACCGAAAATATTAGCCGGCAAGGCGCCACGGTTTTCACTAGTCTTACCATCACTGTGGGTCGCTTCATTCGTCTTTCAAGTAAGCAATTTCAGCTGACTGTTCACGGCGCTGTGCGCGGCCGAAACACCGGCGCAGACGGCGTTCAGCGTATCCATGTCGAGTTTATCGATCGCGAGTGGCCTCTCTAATTTCCGATGCCGACTACAAAACCTATCATCATTCCCCGCGAAGTTCTGCTGGTTGAAATTGATCGTCGTTGCTCGTTCGCCGACTGTGATAATCGAGTAGGGGTTGGTCTAACCAAGGAGGAGGCTGCGAACTATCTCGGGTTCGAATGCGAACATTGCAGGCGTTGGAACGACGATAGTTTAACGCAAAGAGATATTCCTGATTGGTGGGACGAATTCCACTCCCATCAAACCAGCCACTAGCTTCGATTTATTTCTCAGAATTTAAACTGACGTGAGAGCTAGCCAAACAACTGCCCGTCCATCGAAGGTAGATTCCCCAGTCCTGCCTCAAGCTACGCTTGATTTAATTCGTCCTGTATTCGGATGGATGGGTCGCGGGTTTTGGAATCTGAAGCTCAGAGGTTTGGAAAACATCCCTGCTGAGGGAGGACTGTTGATCGCCGCTAACCATCAGTCGTACCTTGATCCATTCCTGATCTCGATTCCCATCCATCGTCCCTTGCGCTTCCTCGCCTGGAGCGAAGCACTTGAATGGCCTGTTGCCGGAAAGATGATGAAGCTCATGGGTGCCTGGCCCTTGCAGGTGCAAGGAAGCGACCCGGGAGCGATTCGTCGTTCAATTCAGTGGCTGTGCGACGGTGGCGCGCTCGTGATCTTTCCCGAAGGAGGTCGCGGCTTACCAAACGGCTCGATGGTGCGCTTCAAAGGCGGAGCCGTCCGGCTCGCATTGGAAGCGGAGGTACCTATTCTGCCGGTGACTATTCGTGGAGCAAATCGAGTTTGGCCTGCGGGTCAGCTCGTACCGCGCACGGGTAAGATTGAAGTTACTTATCATCCACTGCATCACGTAACGCAACGCGAAGGCGAAGAGACCCGCGAGTGCGCCCGCCGCGAAAGTGACAAGCTGGCGGACATAATCAAGTCAGCCCTGTAGCCGCTTATCTTCCAATAACCTGCATCATGGAGTGATGCACCAGACCGTTGCTGGCTAGTACGCGCGGCGAGTAGATGTCGAGCGGCGCTCCGCGAAAGTCAGTGACGCTGCCACCGGCTTCTTCAATTAATAGCACTCCGGCCGCAATGTCCCAGGGCTTTAATCCATCCTCCCAAAACCCATCGAAGCGTCCACATGCTACGTATGCCAGGTCCAAAGAGGCCGACCCATCGCGACGCACCGCTTGTGCTTGCATTGTGAAATTGGAAAACTCGCGAGCAAAGTCGGGCCGTTCGCGAACGTCGTAAGGAAAACCGGTGCAAAGCATCGCGCGACTTAACTCTGCAACTGCGGAAACTCGCATCGGTCGTTCGTTTAGAGTGGCTCCTTGCCCTCGCTCAGCAGCAAACATTTCGTTACGCATTGGGTCGTAAATAACTCCCAACTCCAACTTACCGGCTCGCTCCACGCCTATGGAAACGCAAAAGCAGGGATAGCCGTGCGCATAGTTAGTCGTACCGTCGAGAGGATCGACGATCCATTTCCATTCGGCGGACGACGCTCCGGTGTTGTTTTCGGAAGCGCCCGACTCTTCAGCGAGAATGGCATGGCGCGGATAGTGAGAACGGATGCGTTCGATGATCAACTGCTCAGAAACAAGATCCGCTTCGGTGACGAGGTCGATCGCGCCTTTGTTAGAAACCTGGAGCGCCCGCCCCAGCTTATCAATAAGAACACCTCCTGCGTCGCGAGCGACATTGATTGCGAAGTTGAGCAACAGATCTCCGGGTGTTTACTATTTCGGCGGCGTAAGATTTCTTGAGGCGACTCCCAGAATCGCCTGGATCTGCTGGTCCCAATATTGCCAACTATGGTTCCCCGGGAGTTGGCGAAATTCATGAGGAATCTTTCGCTCCAGGAGCAAGTCTGCGTAGCTGCGATTACCGGAAAAGAGAATGTCCTCGGTGCCACAATCCAGGTAGATCAGCGGAAGGGACTTGATGCCAGCAGCCGAAACTTCCCGTGTCAGCTTTAATAAATCATTAGCGGCGCGTGTGGTTGATCCTGCAGGGCCAAAGGTTTTGAGCAACGACTGGCGAATAAACTCGAGGCTCTTGAGTTCACCGTCAGTCCATGTCGCTGCCCCCAAGGCGCCGCTCATCGACGCAGCCAGGGCAAAGTGGCTTGGAAACTTGAAAGCAAATTTCAGTGAGCCGTAACCACCCATCGACAAGCCGGCGATGGCTCGACCTCCACGCTCGGTACTGACGCGAAAACGTTTCTCAACATCCGGCATCAGTTCTTGAAGAATGTAAGATTCGAACTTGTCAGTGGGCGCTGTTGCACTGTCGGTGTACCAGCCGTTTTCGCCTTCAACCATCACCAGGAACAAATCGTGATGGGTCGCGTAAAGTGCGATCCCAGTTCGCTCAACCCAGTTCGTGTGATGTCCGGTCAGGCCATGAAGCAGATACACGACCGGGAACTTCTTCTCTTCGTTACCGGCCCGCCGGTAATTGACCGGGTAGAGAATGCTGTAATCGATTGCTTTACCCAGCAGCTTACTCTCGAGTCTGATCCGCTCAACCGGAGGCTCGTGCTGCGCATAAGCCAAAAGCGGCGCTAACACCAGCAGCAATAAAGCAAAGCGAAACTTTCTCAAAAGTGTCGTCTGCACGTTTAGGTCTCCGGTGAAAGCATGGGAATGTTAATCCCCTTTTCGCGCGCCGTAGAGGCAGCGATTTCATAACCCGCATCCACATGTCGAGCCACGCCGATCCCGGGATCATTTGTTAGCACGCGATTCAATCGCTTGGCTGCTTCATCCGATCCGTCAGCGACTGATACTTGTCCGGCATGTAACGAATAGCCGATGCCAACTCCGCCGCCGTGATGAAATGAAACCCAACTCGCGCCACTGGCAGTGTTTAGCAAAGCGTTCAGGATAGGCCAGTCAGCCACCGCATCTGTCCCGTCTTTCATGGCTTCGGTCTCGCGATAGGGCGACGCTACCGAGCCGGTGTCTAAATGATCTCGCCCGATAGCAACCGGTGCCTCGAGATCGCCGCGCCTTACCATTTCATTAATCGCGTCGCCCATTTCGGCGCGCTCGCCATAGCCTAGCCAACAGATACGCGCCGGCAATCCCTGAAACTGGACTCGATCGCGAGCGAGTCGTAACCAGCGATTCAAAGTTTTATCTTCAGGGAACAGCTCTAACGCCAAGTCGTCAGTCTTGCGAATGTCTTTCTCATTTCCTGAGAGGGCTACCCAGCGAAACGGTCCCTTGCCCTCACAAAAGAGCGGGCGAATGTATTCGGGAACGAAGCCGGGTATTTCAAACGCATCGCTGCAACCCGCGTCAAAGGCCTGCTTTCGAATGTTGTTTCCATAATCGAAAGCCACCGCGCCGGCGCGTTTTAGATCCAGCATGGCCTGCACGTGCGACGCCATCGAATGAGTGGCGCGGTTTATGTAACTACGAGGATCAATGCGGCGCAGCTCCGCAGCAGCGTCGAGGCCAAGCCCCGCCGGAACATAACCATTTAAGGGATCGTGAGCGCTTGTTTGATCCGTGATTGCATCAACCTTGAGGCCGCGCCGCACAAGTTCCGGAAGCACTTCGGCGCAATTTCCTACCAAACCAACAGAGACTCCGCGGCCTTGTTCGCGTGCGTCTTCACAGATCTCAAGCGCTTCATCCAGGTTCAACGCCAGCCGATCGCAGTAGCCGTTTCGGACGCGGCGCTCAATTCGCGACGGATCAACATCGATACCGAGAAATGCCGCGCCATTAAGAGTTGCAGCCAGCGGCTGCGCCCCACCCATGCCGCCCATGCCGCCGGACACGACCAGTTTTCCGCTTAAGTCGCCACCAAAGTGACGGTCGGCCATCGCCGCGAAAGTTTCAAAAGTGCCTTGCACGATGCCCTGGGTGCCAATGTAGATCCAACTGCCCGCCGTCATCTGGCCGTACATCATCAGCCCCTTGCGCTCGAGCTCGTTGAAGTGGTCCCAGTTAGCCCAGGCACCTACCAGATTCGAATTCGCGATCAGGACGCGGGGCGAATTTTCGTGTGTGCGAAACACCGCCACCGGCTTGCCGGATTGCACCAGCAACGTCTCATCGTTTTCAAGCTCACGCAGTTCCCTGACGATTGCAGCAAACGCTTCCCAGTTGCGCGCCGCTTTCCCGGCGCCACCATAAACGATCAGATCTTCCGGTCGCTCGGCGACATCTGGATCGAGATTGTTCATCAGGCAGCGCAATGCAGCTTCCTGATGCCACCCCTTACAACTTAGCTGGGCGCCCGTGGGCGCTCTAACAACTTTTGCTGACATGGCTCGCAGACTTAGCCGCGCTGTAACAATCGCGAGAACCACCCAGACTCGCGTTTAGTGAGTTGTTCGAGTTCCCCTGAGTCGAGCCAGACGCCTCCGCATTTTTCGCAGGTGTCGATGTCAACGCCTTCAAAGTTATTCGTCTTTAACCTGCCGTCGCATCTGGGACAATTCATTGACGACGTCCCCGCAGCCTTGGCTTGCTCGGCGATAGCGATCTTCTCCCGCATTTTTTCCAGCGCTTCCTGGTTCTTCTTATGAAAGTATTCTTCTTCTAACCCGCGTCGTCGTTCATCAAACGTGTCTGTCATTTAAAGCTCCTCTCAAAGTGTAACGTTACCGGATTGCATCAAACTCGCCGGCGCGAATTGCGCCAGCGATCCCTTGAATATCATTAGCCATCGAGCGGTCCTTTTCCAACCGCCGCACATGCTTGCGAACAATCTCATACGCCCGGTGCACACCGCGGCCGGCTTTAAGCGGCGCTCGATACTCCAAACCCTCGGCTGCTGTGATCAACTCGATCGCGCTGATCAATTCGGCGTTTTCCACAAGCGATCGCAGTTTTGTAGCTGCCGTCATACCCATTGAAACATGATCTTCTTTGCCGCCATCGGTGGGAACGTTGTCTACGCTCGCCGGATGCGCCAGTACTCTTGATTCGGCCAGGAGTGCCGCAGCGGAAACTTGCAGCATCATGAATCCAGACGAGGTGCCCGCTGTCGTCGTCAGAAATGGCGGTAAGTCTTCGTTCAGGTCCGGATTAACCAATCGGTCGATGCGTCGCTCGGTGATACTCATCAGGTCAGTGAGGGCGATGGCTGCGTAATCAAACGCCAGCGCCAGTGGCGCTCCGTGAAAATTTCCTCCCGACAAGACTTCACCGGTGTCTGCAAACACGAGTGGGTTGTCCGTAGCGCTGCCGGTTTCAATTTCAACAATTTCGCGGACGTGATCTAACGCCCCTCGGACCGCCCCATGCACCTGGGGCATGCAGCGCAAACTATAAGCGTCCTGCACGCGCGGATCGTTCTCGAGATGTGAAGTGCGTATTTCACTGTCACTCATTAATTTGCGCAAGTTCTCCGCGACGGCAATTTGCCCCGAATGAGGACGAGCCTGCTGGATCCGTTCATCAAACGCCACCGGAGTGCCGCGCAAAGCTTCCAAACTCATCGCCCCCGCTATGTCAGCAACCAATGTCACACGTGTGGCCCGGCTTAAAGCAAGTCCGCCTACTGCCGCCATTGCTTGCGTACCATTGAGCAGCGCAAGACCTTCCTTCACTTCCAGGCTTACCGGAGTGAGATTAGCCGCCCGCAAAGCTTCTGCACCCGACATTCGTGCGCCGTTGTAGAAAGCTTCTCCCTCTCCGATTACCACCAGTGCTAGATGTGCGAGCGGAGCTAGATCGCCGCTGGCTCCCACCGATCCTTTTTCCGGGATGACGGGCGTCACACCACGTTCGAGCATCGCCAGAAGCGCATCGATCAGAAGCGCGCGACCGCCACTGTAGCCGCACGCGAGGACGTTCGCGCGCAACAACAGCATCGCCCGTGCTTCTGATGGCGAAAGAGGGGAGCCGAGGCCGCATGCGTGACTGCGCACGAGATTCAATTGCAACTCGCGCAGTTGGCGCGGTTCAATGCGCACATCAGAGAGTCGACCGAAACCGGTGTTTACTCCATAAACGGTGCGGCCTTCGGCGACAATCTTTTCCACCACCGCGCGAGAGGCGTCACAACGTGCCCGGGCCGACGCCGAGAGTGTTACCTGCTCCCGACCCTCAGCGACATCGACAATTTGTTGAAGGGAAAGTTGCTGACCGCTTAACTCGAACATAAGATTGCACGAAGCCTGACCCAGTAACTGACCTACAAGTAAGCTTCCCAGAATGAATAAAGGAAGCTGTTACCGGGAAGTCAGTCGGCTCGGCGATTCGGAACTGTCTAGCCTCTGGTTAAAGACTCTGCGGGCACATCTCGCTCAGGCGCATCGTTCCGGTCGATCGTTCGCGACTCGCGATCCGGAGTCTCGGAGATATCGATCTTCTTGTACTCGCCCGTCAAGGTGCCACTGCGAACCCGTTGTCGTGCGCGACGCGCGCGCATGGTTGTCCGGCCAGTGCCTGTCGCCGCTCGTGTCCACTTCTTCATTGTCCGCAGCGGTCGCAAAGAAAACTCATGTTGCGGCAGGACTTCGCCCGTAGCTTCGCGCAAGCGCACTGTACCGATGGCAAATATGGCAATGCCGGCATTGAAAATTACGCCGACGACAAACACGATCCAACCGGGAACAATTCCCACATCAGCACGATCCAGAAAAGCCTGGAGGTCGCGCGCCGGCAAGGGATGAAGATAAACCTTCAGGTTCCAGCTCAACGCCAGCAACGCAAAAATCCAAAGATAATTTCGCCTGAGCCTTCTGCCGACGGCTTCCCATTCACTGATCGTGAAGTGCGGTGTTATCAAATCCGACGCGAGGTGCTGCGCCCAAGCTTCATCTGTCAACGCGTTTTCAGGAGCCAACAGTTGCGCAAAATATCCTGTCTCCAGGACGCGCACCCGACTCGACCAAATTTCGTAATAACGATAACGACGGGCCTCCATCAACAAAAAGATCGCGACCAGGATTGAGTTAATCGGAATCACGAAATGCGCATTGCTGGGAGAGCTGAACACAAAAGACAAGGTCGCACCGGCCGTGAGCACGGCCCAATTTGTTGTCGTGTCCAGTCGATTGCGCCAGGTGTTTGATCGCTGAACTTCGCCGCGATAGAAATGGATCATCGCGGTGTTGAATTCGCCAGCCGACATGCGGCGCATCTGTACTGCCGGAGTCAGCAAACTCTTATCGCCGCCGGGCAATTCCGAGACCGAGGGCGCGCTGCGCATACGACTCGGAACCCGATCTGTCGCTAACGGGCCGCTTCCTCTCTGATTTGCTTCAATGGTCATCGAAGGACGATCTGGTTCCGGTAGGGTGTTAGGACATCCACTCCGCTTGTGATAATAGCACGCGCGTAAGATTCGATTGTAGTTAAGATCGCTTCTTACGAGGAGCTTTGAGCGATGAATTTTGCTAAAGGGTAATTCGGTGGCGTTAACGCTTTACCCAGCGAAGGTATTGGCGTAAGTCTCGGCGAAAAATATGCTCTTGATCTTGAGGTAGGAGATTTTGGTAGCCGTAACTCATGCGATCCGCTTCTGGCCACTCGGCCCTGGCAATTATCCTAATATCCTGACCAGACTTGAGACCAGATTCACTCGTAACGTTCTGTACGAGTCGCCTCAGTTCATCCACGTTGCCATCGCTTAATTTAAGCAACGCCAGTTGCAATCGTTGCAGGCCCTGAGTAGTTGGGAGACTAACGTCAAGCATGTCTAAGATTTCAGCGGATGCGGGACCGGGAAAGAGGGAGGTAACCTTTCGTTTAACGACTTCCCAGTCTAAAGAACGGCGCTTTCTTCCGCATCCCCCGGGCATCACGTTTCGGCGCAATTTCGCCCGCCTCTCTTTGTCGTTTCGCCAGAAAAATTAGAAGGAGCGCACCTACCAAACCTGCAAGAATGACAATACTGATCGTTACGAATGACATGTCACCGATTCAGGAGACTCGTTACTCAGTTCCGAAGCAGCGTCAGTCTACCAGTTAAAAATGCAACCCAGGAGCGCAAAAATCGCCTTACGAGTCTGGTTCGCCCCCCTCCAAATGAATCAGAGGGCCACCAAAATCACTGCCAAAAAATCACCTGATTACCTGAATTTTGTGCTGCTTGACAGTGTT
>Ga0209486_10000456_pt1 | contig 18393 bp, 14 predicted proteins | sample NCCompost_FD_187518 | JGI IMG/M metagenome (GOLD analysis project Ga0209486, IMG submission 187518) | Agricultural soil microbial communities from Utah to study Nitrogen management - NC Compost (SPAdes) (version 2) | ecosystem: Environmental > Terrestrial > Soil > Agricultural land | place...
GTGGCTAGTTCATTCAGCGCCGATTCCACGCTGTTGTAAAACCGCTGGTCGATGTCGCCGTAGTCGCTTGTGAACTCACGCCCTGCTCCACATTGGTCATCAGCAGTTCAGCCGTGCCGGGAAGATTGCCTGTAGCCTTGCGGTAATCGGTGATGGCCTTGCGCGCCTCTTCGAGGTTGAGTTTGGGCTCGCCTCGTTTGGGATAGAACTGCTCTATGATCTTGCCGCGATATTTCTCCAGGATCTCAGCGCCGCCCTCTCCGTCCTGACAGCGCGCTTGGATAAAGTCGCGGTTGCTGTCAGACGCTTCGTAAAGATCTTTTACCAGAGTGAGCAGCGCAGGCTTGTCCAAATGGGCCAGCTGTTGGCGCAGCGCGATCCAACTGTCGGGCTTCCTGAGTCGCTTCGCATTTTCCTTAGACATGTCCGTGGGTCCGCAATCTCGACAGTCTCGAGAGCTACAAGTTCTCTTCCGTCCGCAACGACAATTCCACCATGCGCTCCAACAGCTGGTCGGCTGGTAAGCCAACGAAGTTTCTCAACACCAGTTCCTTGCAATAAAGTCTGACCAAATAACGGAGCTTGAGCGATTTGTTGCGGGCAGCGTAAACGAAATCGCGGTGGCCGCTGTTTACAACAATTATATTTCGCGAAGTATCGAATTTCGATCTCCATGATTCACCAGGTGCGCGCTCGAAGGTATACCCTGGTAACCCTTGCGAGTCGATGGTTGTTGTTCCCACTTGGGGGAGTAATTCGTGTGTCACTGTGATCAGGGCCTCAGCTGATCGCTCAGTGTCGCCCTGGCAAACCTTAACGCTCACTCGGACCAGGCCAGGTTCTGTCGCCGCCAGAAAATTTACCGCCTGATCGTGTAGACGATCCAAAGCGCCGCCTCCTCCCGTTATTTCCCAGCTGAAAGTGAGATCCGTTTCAACTCGCCGACGGGCCCGATCGTATGGCAACGCACGGAGTGAGCGTTGCTCTCCAACCCGCACAACAGACGAAGCTGGGGAGACCACAACACTGAAGAGCGGACCGGCGTACTCGAAGAACTGACGCTGCTTTACGTTGCCGAGCTCAGGTTCTCTGGCTCCTATGGTAAGTACCTCGCCCGGATCGAATTCACGATTGTTGCCCGAACCGCGTTGCGCACGCGCATGAATATCAAACCAATCGTACTCTTCGGCGGGCAGCGCGAGGAGTGCGTCGCGAAACGCGCGCTGGATTGTTTGTAACAACTCACGACTGGCTTGCTCTTCCTCAGCTCGACGCTGCTCATCCAGCATCTCGGCGAGCTTTGCTTCCAACGGCGCCAACCCTTCCAGCAGTGCCACATAAGCCTCATCGCGAATAATGCCGCTGCGAGTGCCCGGAGTTAAATTTATGAAAGGGGCATCTATATGACCCTGAAAGTAGCGCGTTGTCCACGGTGACTTTGCAAGTTCGTCAATCGCAGAAATGTCTTCAAACACACGCGTGCCATGTCGAAAGAGCGCAACTCGATTAGTCTCTACCGGCTCGTTCATATAGAGCTCAACATAAACGTCACCAAGCGTAGTGCGAACGTTAGGCAGTTGATGTAGCAACCGTCCTTCGTATTGCCGTGGCTCCACGGCGTATTGCTTTCTGGCGATCTTATCGATCACTGTGATTCGCACACCGGAATGGCGGATGCGGTCACGCAATTCCGCTGCGAGGTACCACTGGATTTTCTCTCCTGAAAGCGAACGAATTCCGTCGAGCAGATTCGCGACGCGTAAGTGGGTACCGGACTCGGTAAAGAGTGCTCGTTTTGCTTTAACCGAGTAGCTGGGATCGCCTTTGCGCATGATCATTTGCCATGCTCGATCATCCGTTCCGGTCGAGGTCAACGCTAGTTCTTCCCCTAAAATCCAAAAAGAAAGCAGACCGATACCAAATTCCCCCTGGAGTCCAGCCGCGCCTTCAACCTTGAGTCGCCGCTTTACAGAGTCACAAATGTGTGTGGCGACATAGCGAAAGTCCGGCCGGCCCTCGGCATCGCGGGGAATGCCTTGCCCGTTGTCTCGGATCTCGAGAAAGTGACGGCCTTCGCTACGACCGCGAATGACGGTGACGTTGGTTGCGCGAGCATCGATCGAGTTCTCTACTAACTCTGCGATCGCTTTGAGTGGATTAGACTGCGAGAGTGCGATGATAGTGATCGCATTCCAATCGTTGCCGATGCGGAGTTTGCCGCGCTTTGAGGCACGATCTTGAGGTTTTAGCTTTTGAGACGTCATCGCGCAAAGGACTGGTTAGCTCTCAGAGGGTTTCGCCTGCTGGCGACTACTTCAGCCGGCCTCCCTGGCTACTGCCGACTGCTTACTGATTTAGTGCCCCCGCAGGGATTCGAACCCCGAACCAACAGATTATGAGTCTGCTGCTCTAACCGTTGAGCTACAGGGGCACACTGTCGTAAGGATGGTCGGGAGATTTTAGCGGATAATCCGAGAACAGTGAAAAGTGAAGAGTGAAAAGCGGTTTGTTCGTGCCGCTTCGTCTTATTCGTGGATCGCTCTTTGTTGGTCAACAAAATCGATCCACGAGTCTGTCAGAGACTCGGACTGAGGAAGTTTGCGGACTTCTGCGCAAAAGCGCGCATGTTTAGCTCTAAGCCACAACAAAATGACCGCCGGGGCGTTCATCCGATACCTCGATATCGGCATGGCCATTGCTCGCTCAATCAACATGGTCACTCAGATTCGAAAGATGGAGCATGAACATTCACCGGACGCAATCAGAAAGCGTCTGGACAGTGGTCCAACGCATAACTACCTTCGCGATTGGATCTATGGCGGGATTGATGGAGCTGTCACCACCTTCGCTGTCGTGAGTGGTGTTGCCGGGGCGCAGCTTTCTCCATGGATCATTCTGGCGTTGGGTTTTGCCAACCTGTTTGCCGATGGTTTCTCAATGGCGGCCAGTAACTATTTGGGCACTAGGGCTGAACATGACGATTGGCGGCGATTAGAGAACATCGAGAATCGTCACATCGACCTGAATCCCGACGGAGAGCGCGAGGAAGTGACACAGATTTTTGAACGCAAGGGTTTCGTCGGTCAGGAATTGCGAAGAATGGTGGACCTCGTGACGGCCGATCGCCGCAGGTGGGTCCAAACTATGCTGACGGAAGAGTATGGATTACCTCATGCGGTGCGTTCGCCGTACCTGGCCGCGCTCAGTACGCTCACTGCGTTTCTCATCTGTGGACTGGTTCCGTTAATGCCATATTTGTTTCGGTTCCAAAACTCACTCGAGTTCTCGGTGGCCATGACCGGAATGGTCTTCGTCACAATTGGTTCGGTAAAGAGCATGTGGTCCACAACTTCCTGGTGGCGGTCGGGCCTGACAACCTTGATGGTCGGCGTAATTGCAGCCGCACTTGCTTACGCGGCAGGAGTATTGGCGAAGAACCTATTAACTTAAGAAGCCCAGGCTCAAAATCACGAAAGTGAAACAATCGAACCCGAAATGTTAAAGGTAAAGATCTTATCCGCCGTTTCCGGCCAGCTTTTTGTAACGCGAGTAGACATCAAACAAACGATCTGCTGAAGCGGGATCGCTACGCGCCAGCAGAGTAATCACATCATCACGCTCGGTAAGCAGCGGCCTCAATTTTTCGCGTTGTTCAGAGGTGAATACCGACTCGTTACCTGCGTCAATCTGGCCCCTCAAGTTAGTATAAAAACCACTGGTAACCTGTCGCGCGAGTTCATGTTCGCCACGCTGAACATTGACGATGGCGGCCCCCAGAGTATTCTGCAGTTGAATTAAGCGAAGTTCTCTTTGAGCTGCGTCCCTTTGCTCCATCGCTTCGCCGGCTTTTAGCCACATCGGTAGGAAACCCAGCAGAAAAAACCCGCCGCAAAGCGTCGCATAAAGAATCACACGTCTCCATGGAATGCTTAGCTCGGCCATCCTTTCCATAAGCCCTTTGCCCTGGAGATTTTGATGATCTTCGGTTGCAGTCTTCATCGAGTAATCCTTACTTGTTCACACGGGCCGAACTCGCTTCCTGCTCAGCCCGCTGACCATGATAAGACTCAAACAGTAGGAAGGAATCGGTGGAATTACAGACCTCCATAGGTATTTACCCTTACGGCCTCCGCCCAGCCGGTTGATATACTGAATCAACCAGTTCATCGCCGAGGAAGTGTGAGTGGGTATTCGGGGAAAATTACTCCTGTTAGCTGTTGGTATTGCTGTGCCACTAGTCGTCGTCGGCGCCCTTGAGCTGCGAACTATGTGGCGAGTTAGCCGCGCTCAACTTGACGACTCCGTAAAACAGCAGGTTGATCTCGCATCAGTAGCCCTCGAGCGTTGGCTGGACAATCAAAAAAAGGGACTCGATGCCATTGCCTCATTAGCCAGCGACAACGACACTCGATCACCTGCCATTCGTGAGAACCTCGAAAACGTTCTCCAGACCCGACCTTTTTGGATGGATTTACGCATTACCAACGCGGTAGGCACGACACTGGTGTCTCAACCAGCTCGCAAAGAAGTTCTGCCGAATGCGCTCACCGACCATCTCGTCTCAGAGATGCGCGAGCGCAACTCCTGGGCAGTGGTGACGGATCGCACGATCGATGAGGCGCGGCCGATAGTGATTATTGCCGTGCCAATCGCAAAAGGCGGCGCCGTGATTGCTCGGATCGATGGAGCTGCGGTCAGCCACTTGTTCGAGAGTATTGAGCTCTCACAGCAAGTGGTTATCTCGGTTCTGGATTCTGATGGCCGCGTCCTTTATAGAAGGCGAGGATCAGAGGCGCCTTCCGAGGCAGATGTGACATGGGCACCACTGGCTTCGGCACTTGGGGCTGAGCGCACTAATGTTGTTGAACTTACCAGTCCAATAGATGGAATTAAACGCGTATACGGGGTGGCCCATATCAGGGATACCGGGCTCGTGGCAATGATCGGAATTCCCAGTTCAACTCTTTATGAACCAGCACGCCAGCGGTTGAATCGCTACGGATTTGTGGGACTACTTGCACTCCTGCTGGCCATCGGAGCAGCGCTGGTGATTGAGCGAAGTATTGTTGTGCCGGTGAGGCGATTGCGTGCGACGGCACAACAGCTCGGTGCGGGTGATCTAACCGCGCGAGTTCCGATAAATGGTTCGGGCGAAATAGGAGACCTCGCAACTGCTTTTAATCGCATGGCCGCGCAAGTCAAAGAACGAGAGGACCGTCTTACTGAGCTGGACCAGTTGAAATCCGATTTTGTAAGTAGTGTTTCCCATGAATTGAAGACTCCTCTAACCACGATTAAAGTCCTGGCCCGGCTGCTCCAGCGCCGCTCCGTTGCCGACGAGGAGAGGCTCGACTACTCCAGAACAATTGCTACCGAATGCGATCGTCAAATTGAGTTCGTGGGTAACTTGCTGGATCTGTCTCGCATTGAATCAGGCGCATATGAGCTTACGAAAGCTCCAGTGAATGTTACTGAGTTGATAGACACGTGTATTGAGGCCGATCGGCATCGTGCAAGTTCACTGGGTATTAAACTCACGACACAATTACCTCAGGCCTTGCCGAAAGTTGAAGCTGATTTCGAGGCTTTATGCAGAGTTGTTCGCGGGTTAATCGACAATGCGATCAAATACACGCCCGAAGGCGGCCAGTTAGTTGTTTCAGCTCGCGTTGTTGACAGGATGGTGGGGATCGCAATTGAAAACAACGGGCCTGGAATACATCCGAACGATCTTCCTCATATCTTCGAAAAATTCTATAGAGCGCGATATACGGTGTCTGAAGGCGAAGCCAATGAATACGCTTCCTCTGCTACGGCGGCCCCTGGAGTTGGACTCGGACTCTATTTGGCGAAGCACATTGTTACGCAAATGGGCGGTCAGATCGCCGTACAAAGCGAGGTCGGCCGCAGGACGATTTTTACCGTGTTAATCAAGGCCCTCAATCCCCGAGACAATATTGAGTTTACGAATAAGGATGATGCTGATGTCGAAGCGATTGCTGGTGGTTGATGATGAGCCCAATCTCTTGCGCGCAGTGGCCGCATGCCTGAAAACCGAGGGCTACGAAGTTACTACTGCCCGTAGCGGCCGAGAAGCTTTAATGCAACTCGCGGAAGCCGTCCCGGACCTGGTGGTGAGTGATATCAGAATGCCGGGAATGGATGGGTATCAGCTGGCGCGGCAATTGCGCGGCTCTCCGAGAACAGCTTTGGTGCCGATAGTCTTTCTTACCGCTAAGGATGCGACCGCCGATCGGATCGAAGGGTTTCGCGCGGGCATCGATGCTTATCTAACGAAACCATTTGAGCCTGAAGAACTGATTGCCGTCGTAAATGGAATTCTAAGCAGAGTTGAAAGAACACACTCTCAGATCGCGCGACTCGTGGACTCTACCATTGATGAGCCTGTCTCATTTCAGGATGAGGAACTAACCGAGGCTGAGGATCGTGTCGCCCTGGCGGTTTCCCGTGGACTCAGTAACAAAGAGATTGCAGCTGAACTGGAAATCAGTGTGCGCACAGTGGAGAACCACATTAGTCACATACTCGACAAAAAGGGTTTTAGTAACCGGGTAGAAATCGCGCGCCATGTGCTCGAACAAAGACTCACTTAATTAGGAACCTCCCCGAGTTCACGGCATTCTGAGTAGAAACCCTCAAAGCCGATGCGTAATTCTGCCGATTCCAAATTCCTCACGCTTCGTTACCTTTTGAAAACAACCCGGTCATCGGGTCAATTCGATAGCAGGAGGCTTGTTTCCTGCTATTAAGCAACCTGCTGGAAATTTGAAAGGAGATCAATGAAAAAGAATTACGATGTCGTTGAGACCGCGAAGAAAAGTGGGGAGTTCCAGATATTCACGGGATTCATTGTACAAGCCGGGCTTGAAGAAACGTTGAAAGAAATGGGACCTTATACGATCTTCGCTCCAACGGACCAGGCATTTGCAAAAATACCCCAGACCAAAATGAACGAGCTATTGAAGCCGGAGAACCAGGAAAGCCTTCAATTGCTGCTGCGGCATCACATCGTGCCGGGTAAACTGACGACCGGTGAGTTGAAGACGCTCGACCAAACCAGGACCGCGAAGGGGGATGAGTTAAAAGTTGAAGCGAGCGCGGATCTGTGGATTAACGAAGCAAAAGTCGTTTCACCGGACTTAGAGGCCTCAAACGGCGTACTGCACGGAATCGACACCGTACTTATGCCGAAGAGTTATGGCGCGAGGGCTTAACTGCGCGCGTTGGTTTGTGGCGGTCCGTACGCTCCTGGCGGGCCGCCGCAAACAACTCGAGCCGAACGCTTCTTAGAACCTCTTAAGTTACAGTTTTTTCCTCGCAGCAGGAACCAATAGAAACCCCTGGGCGCCAGCGCCAGTTGATAAAACTCCTCGCCAATTGTGGGAAACTCGGTGTCCCCAAGCATCTCGATTGGGACGCACCCTTCATACGCGTTTAAGTCAAGTTCAACTGGCTGCGCAAACTGCGACAAGTTGAAAACACAAAGGACTGTTTCGTCGAGATAGCTGCGGACAAAAGCGAAGACTTTCCGATTCTCCGGCTTAACAAAAGTCAGAGCACCGCGTCCAAAGACCTTATGTCGCTTACGAAGATGAATCATTTCCCGGACCCAGTTCAAGAGCGAGGTGTTGTACCGCTGTTGGGCTTCAACATTGACCGCCTGATAACCGTAAACGGGATCCATGATGACCGGAAAATAAAGGCGAGCCACGTCCGCCTGTGAGAATCCTGCGTTTCGATCTGAGGTCCACTGCATCGGAGTACGAACACCGTCACGATCGCCCAGGTAGATATTGTCGCCCATGCCAATCTCATCACCGTAATAAAGAAACGGACTTCCAGGGAGGCTGAACAACAGAGCGTGAAGCAGTTCGATCCGGCGCCGGCCGTTTTCCATTAGCGGCGCAAGCCGACGGCGGATACCCGCATTCAGCCGCATGCGCTGGTCTTTTGCATACTCTTTGTAGAGATAGTCACGCTCTTCATCCGTTACCATTTCGAGCGTGAGCTCATCATGATTTCTGAGGAACATTCCCCACTGGCAAGTCTCGGGAATAGTTGGTGTGCGTTCAAGGATTTCGAGGATGGGTCGGCGATCCTCCTGCCGTAGTGCCATAAACAATCGCGGCATGATGGGAAAGTGATAGGCCATGTGGAACTCGTTGCCGTCAGCGAAAAACTGAACCACGTCCTCTGGCCACTGGTTGGCTTCAGCAAGCAGCAACGAATTCGGGTAACGCTCGTCCACGAACTGGCGCAGCTTCCTGAGGAAGGCGTGAGTTTCCGGCAGGTTTTCACAGTTCGTCCCTTCGCGCTGAAAAAGATAGGGAGCAGCATCGACTCGGAAGCCATCAATCCCCAGATTGAGCCAGAAAGAAACGACATCCAGCATAGCCTGCTGAACTTCGGGATTGTCATAGTTAAGATCTGGCTGGTGGCTGAAAAAGCGGTGCCAGTAATACGAACCGGTCTCTTCATCCCAAGTCCAGTTTGAGCGCTCGGTGTCGGTAAAGATGATTCGGGCTTCAAGGTATTTCTGATCGGTGTCATTCCACACATACCAATTACGCTTTGGTGAGTCATGCGAACTCCGAGCTTCCTGAAACCACGGATGTTTATCAGATGTGTGGTTGATAACCAGATCTGCGATTACGCGAATTTCTTTGGCGTGAGCCGCAGCCAGAAATTCCTTAAAGTCGCTGAGCGTTCCGTGCTCCGGTAATACTGCGTAGTAGTCGGAAATATCGTAGCCGCCGTCCCGGAGTGGGGACTCGTAAAACGGTAACAGCCAGATACAATCGATTCCCAACCACTCCAGGTAGTCCAGTTTTGCTGTGAGACCGCGAAAGTCACCCACGCCGTCGCCATTCGAGTCGTAGAATCCTCGAACGTAGACTTCGTAAAAAACCGCGTCCTTGTACCAATCGCTGCTCACGTCTGGTGTCCGGCTGCTTCCAATTCTCTGACCGCCCATGTCCTTTTCTTTACTCCTGGACCGCAAGATTATTTCGCAGTTCACGTATCTCTTCGTGCAATGCTGCGATCTCGCCGCGCAGTTCCTTAATGGGCTTAGCGCTTACCAGTTCCGCGTCTTCCTGATCCGCATCCCGGCCGATGAAGTAGCTGGCAAGTGCAGCCGTTACATAACCAAACACCGCTAACCCATAAAGTGATAGCAAAAAGCATAACACCCGACCTTCAGCGGTTTGTGGCCAGTAGTCTGTGCCAATGGTGGTGATCAGCATGGCGGTCCACCATAGGGCAACGCCATACGATTCAAATCCACCCGGCATTTCATTCTCAAATGCATACATACCGGCAGCTCCAGCAAGATTAACAATCAGAGTAAGCGCGACAATGTAGCCAAACCCCCGCCGGCCAAAGCTGGCGCTGATCGCCTTCATTCCGCGGTTAAGCGAAGTAACAACGCGCAACAGCCGTAGCCCCCGCGCGGCGCGGGCCAACCGCAGCAAACGCAGCACGCGCAGTATACGAAGAATTCGAAAAGCCGGAATGATCAAAGCGATCAGGGTAAGCCAGTTACTCTTCACGTAAGAGAGTTTGTGCGGCGCTATAACCAGGCGTACTACGAAATCAAGAATGAATACACCCCAGATGACCGCGCCAACTATCTCCAGAAACGGATTTAGTCCCCAGCGCAACTCAACTATTAGCAACGCCAACCAGATGAACCCCAGCACAATCATCGGTGTTTCCAACCATCCCTCGAGGCGCTCGAGAATCTCTCGCCGTTCGTGGTTCACTTCCTGTTTTGTATACGTATCTTCGGTCGGCATGGATTTCATCCCCCCATTCGAGACTGAAGCCTCCCATGATTTATTGGCGTTTACATTGCAGAAAGGACGCAACTTCTTTCATGAAGCTACGAGCCTCTCCGGGTGAGTGGAAACACTTATCTTTACTAAGTGATAAAACTGATGTTCCGGGGCGTGCCCTTTAGCTATCTTGATCCTGCTAATTAGTAAATGTGACTCGTCGCGATTCGCTTGAAAGAGCAGGGCATGAGACGCGACGCCCATGGAGAAGTCACATTGCCCAGTTGTTGAGGCGCCGCAAGGCGCCTCAACTGCTGCTCAACGGGTTTCAAATCCGATTCTTCGTTATCGCAGATTGCCGGGCGACGACCGACCAAACAATGTCTGTAGCAAAAAACAATCAACGAGTGATCGTAGTTTCCAATCGTCTGCCGGTGACGTTGAGGCGTGTCGGCGAGAATTGGCAAACGCGGAAGACCGCCGGCGGGTTAGCTACGGCGATGCAGCCGGTGCTGCAAGAGCGCAATGGCATCTGGATTGGATGGTCGGGCGAGACGTCTGAGACTGATGACGAAAAGCGTCGCGCCGTCGTTGAAGGTTGGGCCAGGCAGTACCGTTATCTTGGTGTGGATTTAGATGCGGAAACCGCTCGCGGCTTTTACGAAGGAATTGCCAATCAGACTTTGTGGCCGCTGCTTCACCACTTTCCTTCACAGGTCCGGTTCAATTCGGAGGATTGGAACGCTTACGTCACGGCTAACGAGACCTTTCGTGACGAGATCGTGAAGCATCTTCGCCCGAATGATCTTGTATGGATTCACGACTATCACTTCCTGCTGTTACCGCAAATGCTGCGCGAGGTTGTCCCTGAGATCTCGATTGGCTTCTTCCTGCACGTGCCCTTCCCATCGTCCTCGGTGTTCCGAATTCTTCCGAAGCGCGAGGTCTTATTAAAAGGAATGTTAGGCGCCGACTATCTCGCATTTCATACTCACCGTTACTTGCAGCATTTTCGCACCTCGATACGGCGGCTGTTGGGCCTTAACAGCCAGATGGACCGAGTTGATCTCGGGAAGCGCGTCGTAAAGTTAGACGCCTTGCCAATCGGAATCGCTCCCGGGGAATTCAATGATCTGCTACTCAAGAATGAACACACCAGAAAACAACTGGACCAACTCAGGCAGACCTCTCGTTACCGAAAAATCATTCTTGGCGTGGATCGGCTGGATTACACAAAGGGCATTCCGGAGCGTCTGCGCGCGTACCGCAAGTTTCTGCGCGACTTTCCGGAATGGAGGGGCAAAGTGGTTCTGATTCAGGTCGCTGTCCCTTCGCGAGAGCTGGTGCCAAAGTATGGTCGACTTCGTAAAGAAGTTGACGAACTGATTGGAGAGATCAACGGCGATTGGAGTACGCCTGAATGGTCTCCTATCACGTACGTACGTCGCTGCCTGCCACAAGCTGAATTGGCTGCTTTGTATGCCGCGGCAGACGTCGCGTTGGTTACTCCGTTGCGCGATGGATTAAATCTGGTCGCGAAGGAGTACGTTGCTTGTAAGTCTTCCGGAGACGGAGTGCTGGTCTTGAGTGAATTTGCCGGGGCCGCTGCGGAGATGGGTGAAGCGTTACTGGTGAATCCTTATGATGAGGAAGGTTTAAGCAATGCGATCGAACGGGCGTTGACACTTAGCGAGTCGGAGAGACGCGACCGCATGCTGGCCTTATACAAGCGCGTTCACAAAAACAACGTCTTCGCCTGGGGGAACCGTTTCATCGAGAACCTTAGTAATGCGGTTAAGACTCGATCTGAACATCCGCATGGCAAACCGGTTCCATTACCGTCAGAAAGCGTGGTACAGGCATTCGGAGGAGCCCGGTCACGACTGATCCTGTTGGATTATGATGGAACACTCTCTCCCTATGCTTCGCTGCCACAGGACGCAGCGCCCAGCCCGTCATTGATTAAGTTGCTGCAACGCCTCGGACAAGACAAACAATCGAGGACTGTCATCGTTTCGGGACGAGCGAAAGTTGATCTCGAAAGGTGGTTTGGAGAGATTGGCAATATCTGGTTGGTCGCCGAACACGGCGCGGTTTTGCGATCACCGATAACGCAAGAATGGGAAGAACCGGCGCCCGGCACCTCAGGTCTATGGAAACAGCGCGTCTATCCGATACTCGATCATTTTGTTGATCGCACGCCTGGAAGCTTCATTGAGGAGAAGGAGTTTTCCCTGGTTTGGCATTACCGCATGGCTGATCCCGACTTTGGTGACTGGTTGGCTAATGATTTAGTGGCAAATCTCGAACAAATGCTTGCCGATTCTCCTGTCAAACCATTTAAGGGTCAGAGAAACGTCGAAGTGAAATTAATTTGGGCCAACAAGAGTCAGGTGTGCTCGCGTTTCCTGCAGGGCCAGGACCAACCTGATTTCATCCTTGCCGCAGGTGACGACGTAACCGATGAAGATCTCTTCCAGCAGCTTCCTTCGAGAGCCTGGACCATCCACGTTGGCCGGAACCGTTCACGCGCAAAATACTTTGTAACGGGACCGGAGGAGATGATCGGATTGCTTAATAAGCTGGTCCACTTGCCTCGCACGCAAGCATCGAAATGCGTTCATAAAGAAAATGGAAAAAACATAACAGCTACCAGCATGCGAGTGATAAATAGTGTGGATGAACGGACGCTGCGTATCGCATCGGACAGCGCCGTAGTTGAAGCCTCATGAATTAGCAGTCGGGCTAATCCGCTCCGGTTGAATTAGTTGTTAGGTGCGGCATTAGCCAAACCGATGAGCTAACAATGGTTACCATCACTATCGGCGCTTTAAAGTAAACTGGCTGCTGACGCCGATGATGTGACGTTGTCCAACCCAATGGGTTCTGTCAAACCATACATTTTGCCCAATCGTCGGAACCCGATAAAGAAATACTGATTGAAAGTCCTTTATTCGGTTCGGACGTCGACAGAGTGCTGCGACTGGCGCGGTGTCCTTTGCTTATCGCTCATCCCTTAAAAAACAAAACGTGAGTGTCTGGACATGCGATACGCTCGAGTTTAATCATCGAACAGTTACCTCGTTCAAGTAGAATAGTTCGAGTATATGTTCGATACCGCGCTCGATGCCGTGACGCTCAAGGCCGTCGTGACGCTGCTTATTTTGGCCGCAGCCATGTACGGGTTTGTGAGCGAGCGGCTCGCACCAGACCTTACTGCTCTGTTGGCGCTATTGGCGCTGCTACTGTCTGGAGTGTTGACTCCGTATGAAGCTTTCGCCGGATTCAGCCATCCCGCGACGATCTCTGTTGCTGCCGTATTGGTCCTGTCAGCGGGCGTTGAACGAACCGGCGTCCTCACCTACATTGCGCGCCGGCTGTTGACTCCGCTGGCCAGTTCCCAACTCACGATCACAATCGTGATTATGGTTACCATCAGTGCACTCTCTGCCTTCGTGAATAACACAGCAGCCGTTGCGGTTTTTATTCCGGTGCTCATCGAAGTATCCAGGCGCACAAAAACGAGTCCGAGTCGCTTGCTCATGCCGATGTCGCATGCGGCGACCTTTGGCGGCATGTGTACTTTGATTGGCACGTCCACAAATCTGGTAGCGCACGAGTTTGCCGTCAGCCACGGGCTACGGGGCTTTTCGATGTTTGAGCTCGGCAAGGTTGGATTGCCGATGCTTATCGCGGGATACGCCTACATCCTGTTTATTGGCAGGCGGTTCTTGCCGCAGACGGAGCCTCAAGGCGTGCTGGCTCAACAATCGGACGAGCGTTATGTGGCTGAGGTGATCGTGCAGCCAAACAGCTCATGGACGGGACGAGCGGTAAATGCGGAATTCCTGGAGCGAGATTTCGACGTGGACCTGATTGGTCTTGTCCGAGGCGGTCAGCCGATCCCGCTGGATGGATCAGACCTGATCTTTGCTCCGTATGATTCGGTTCTGGTTCGCGGATCGCTGGAACATGTTTTGGCTCTTGCTGCTCAAAACGGTTTGGAACTGCAGCGGCCAAAAACTATTGCGCCGGGAGCAGCATCAATAGCTTCCGATGAAAATCAGGAAACGCCTGGCTCTTCGGCGGAAGAACAACCTGAGAAGCTTCAACTCGCTGACGTAGTAGTGTTAACCACCTCCGGATTGATCGGACGCACGCTTAAGGCTTCGCGGTTCGCCGAGCGATACGACGCCGTAGTTTTGGCGTTGCGTCGACGGGGTGCAGTAACCGACCGACCTTCCGCAACGCCTTTGCATGCAGGCGACATGCTGTTGGTGGAAGGCAGGAGCGATGCGATTCAGGCACTGGCGGAAACCAGAGGGTTTGTAGTGGTAGGAACTCCCGCTCATCCCGAGCAGCGTCCGGGAAAGCTCGCCATCACTGTCCTGACCTTGTTCGCTGTTGTGATCGTCGTTTCGCTCGGGTTTTTGCCGATTGTCACGGCGGCGACGGCAGGATGTGCGGTCCTGATGGTTACTGGATGCCTGCGTCCGCTTGAAGCGTATCGGGCGATAGATTTGAGCCTGGTATTCATTTTAGCCGGCTCGTTGGCGCTTGGTGCGGCCCTCGATAAGACAGGTATCACAACAGTACTCGCTGACTGGTTATCAGGACTCTCAGGCACGACCGGTCCGTTCGTAATAATGGCGGGTTTCTTTCTGCTGGCGGTGGTGATATCTGAACTCATGTCAAACAGCGGAACTGTGGCCCTGCTTGGTCCAATTACGATATCTGTAGCAGCTAAGATGGGAATCAATCCGATGTCACTGCTGGCCGCGATCACGTTCGGTTCCTCGGCCGCATTTGCAATGCCGATCGGGTACCAGACTAGTTTGATGATCTATGGACCAGGTGGTTATCGATTCAGTGACTTTATTCGAATGGGAATTCCCTTGGATCTTATTCTGGCAGTGCTCGCTTTGCTCTTAATTCCGTATTTTTGGCCACTGACAGGTAGTTATTAACGCGAAGTGAAACCTCTTGGGTCCTCGTACGGCAGTAGTAGGTGATTACACTCAGCAGTTCAGAGTGTTTTCCGCGGACAATTATTTAAACCCTACGCTGAGAGACCATAGGGCCAACGAATGACGCAAATCGATTAAGAATTCATGAACGCGTTGAGAACAACTCGTGCAAGGATGGGACTCAAAAGGACGCTTGTAATGTGTTTAAATATTCTGGTCGCACGAAAGAACGAAAACTGGCCCCGTTTTCTTAAGCCACTATATCTACTTCTAATAATCCAGATCTTGCTCAGCGGATGCAGTGGAAGGGAGACTACCGACCTTCCGGCGCCGCCCTCTCAACCTGCTACGACTGCTACCGGCGTGAGGACCTCCTATGCGGAAGTGGTCAATCGAGTTACGCCGGCGGTAGTAACAATCAGAACGAAGGCGCGCGTCCACGCTCCACGTCAATTTCCATTCATGGACGATCCTTTTTTTCGCCGGTTCTTCGGAGACCGATTGCCGCAGCAACCAGAGCAACGCCAAAGAGGCCTGGGTTCAGGCGTCATTGTTTCTTCCGATGGCTACATTCTGACAAATGCGCATGTAATTAACGGAGCTGACGAAATCGTTGTTGAACTCAGTGGGCAGCGAAACCTTCCGGCGAAGTTGATCGGTTCGGATCCGCCCAGTGACCTTGCCTTGTTGAAGATAGACCAGGCCGACTTGTCGGCTTTAGCGTTGGCAGACTCTGACAAAGTACAGGTAGGCGACATCGTACTCGCCATCGGCAATCCCCTCGGCATTGGCCAGACCGTCACTATGGGAATCATTAGTGCCAAGAGCCGGCGCACCGGTCTAAGCAATGGCAGCTTCGAGGATTTTCTGCAGACAGATGCCCCAATAAACCGGGGGAATTCCGGTGGCGCATTGGTCGACGGTAATGGCAGTCTAATTGGAATCAACTCACAAATTCTTTCACCTTCAGGCGGGAGTATAGGCATTGGCTTCGCGATTCCATCTAACATGGCGCGCGATGTTTTCGATCAACTCGTCAAGCACGGCAAAGTGACTCGCGGTCACCTCGGAATTGTTGTGCAGCCGGTATCTGAAGACATTGCGGTCAACCTGGGTTTAAGCAGTGCCAGAGGGGTGATTGTCAGCCAGGTTAAAGACGGCAGCGCTGCAGCGCGGGCAGGTCTGCAGCGGGGAGATGTAATTGTGGCTCTTAACGGAAACGCCGTCATCGAGTCCAACACGTTTCGCAACGACATTGCAGCAACGCCGCCGGGACGGACCGTTACTCTGCGAATATGGCGTAGTGGAAACGAACAGGAATTGCGAGCCACGCTCGGAGAGTTTGTCCCCGTGGAACGCCCGGCGCAGGCAAATCAGGAAGACTCCCCGGAACCGCGGAGTAACACTGGAAGCCTTGGACTTGCGGTGCAACCACTCACTCCTGCGCTGACACAGCAGTTGGGATTGACCGTTGGAACTCAGGGGCTCGTCGTGGTTGCCATCGATCCGTCTGGACCAGCCGTCGATGCAGGAATCCAGCGCGGCGACGTAATTGAACAGGTGAATCAGCAGCCCGTGCGCACTGTTGAGGAGCTTAGGGACGCGGTTCAGCGTTCTGGCAGGGCGCCCGTTCTTCTTCTATTGAATCATAGAGGGACCACTGTATTCGTTACAGTGAAACCTCGTTGAGCGTCAATCCTAAGAGGTTGTTGAGCGGCGTTCAGATTCTAAGATCAAGCCGCACCTCCGATTTTCGAAGGTCTCCTAATGTCTTGTCAGTGCACAAAGGTAAACGTCACGCTGAGGTCGTCGCTGCGCTTTCGACGGGCAGCAACAGACGATCAATCACATGAATCACACCGTTTCGAGCTTGAATGTCCGTTTGGAGCAACCTCGCTCCTTCAATTCTCAGTTCGCCGATGTGGGTAATATTGAGGTCTTTGCCGAACGTTGTTTTAAGTCTGGTCAAGTAAGTCAATTGAATGGCCGGAACTTTTCCCGGCACAGCGTGGTAGCCCAGAACATCCGTCAGAATGCCGTGGTTTTCGGCGTGTAGTAACTGAGTGATAGTTTCGGGCGATAAATATGCGAAGGCGATATCGGCTGGAGCGAAGAGTGTATAAAAAGCTTCCCCATTTAATTCCTGCTCTAGTGAGGATCCTTCCAGCAATCGAGTGAAGCTTCGAGCAACTCCACTCCGCATGGCGACCTCAATAATGCTCAATCTCTCCGCCATCTCTTCCATCCAAAACTAATCGCCACATTCGACGTCTTATACTCTTTTCGCGCTTAACAGTTCTTCAGCAGTTGTGCGTTTTGCAGTCGCAAGGAACCACAGCAGTGCCGCGCCAAAACTTTCAGGGTTCTCCATTTGCAGTCCATGTGAAGCGTCCGGAAGGATGACACTCTTTGCGGCCGGTAAACACTTATTGAGTTCGCGGGTTATTGCTCCGTAGATACCTGGCGAGCGCTCGCCTGTTATTAGCAAAGTCGGCGTTCGAAAAGTTTGCGCGCTGCTGTGGTCTAACTTCGTTGGTTCAAAATAAGTGTCCAACATAGGGCCGAGGGTGTGAGCGTTCTGATTAACTACCAACATGTCCTCCAGCGCCAACCGATCGAAGACATCTTGACCCACTACTATGTTGAGATATTCTCTGACCGCTAATCCATGCTCATCGTTTTCACTTAACTTTTGAACCACTCGTAAGGCGATACGGTGGAGTCTCAAAGTAACTTTATCCTGGGATTCAGATAAGATTGAAAATAACGTGGGTTCGCCTAAGGCCAAACTATTCACCATTTCCGGATGTTCCATTGCAACCAGCGCTGCGACAGTTGCGCCATAGGAATGCCCTACCAGATGCGCCGGTCCGAGCCGCAGCGCGCGGAGCAATGCGATGAGGTCCTCAACGTGCCGATCATACGAATAATCGGCTATTAAATCAGACGAACGGTTTAGATGGTGGTAGCGGCGACTATACGAGACGACGTGATAGTGCTGGGCCAACAGGGCAACCTGACGGGACCAGCTGCGACAATCACCGAGGGCCCCATGGACCAGTACCACCAGAGGGCCTTTGCCCTGTTCGAAATACGTAAGCTCAACATCACCGATGTCTATCCGCTTTAAAGCTGTTAAGTTTGGGTTAACTACCTGCCACCCAAGCTCATCTCCGGCCTCATCGAAAGCAGCCAGGTTGCCGCCATAAGAAACTTCGCTCAAGTTTTCCGCCTTCATTAGTTTTTTTTGGAACACGAACCCGGGAACCCAACTCCTATCTGGTAACGACGTAATAGATGTTCAGAATATCGTGGGGAAGACACGTAACCCGAACGTGCTTGAAACCAGCATCTCTCAGCATCGCGCGCGCTTTCTCTTCGCCCCACATCCTAATCCATCTCCACCCTGAGCGAGTGACACCGTCATGCAATGCATGCAAGAAATCGTGTAGCAAAACGGTCCCAGGGGGTGTGAAAGGTTCTTCTCGACAAAGCTCGAGCCCGCAATATCCTGCATCAGAAAAACTCCGTCACGCTTGAGTGCCCCTGCGATGCCCTGAAGCACTTTGGCGGGCCGAGCCTGATCGTGAATAGCATCAAAGGCTGTGATCAGATCGTATGTATCCTGT
>Ga0209486_10000457_pt1 | contig 18383 bp, 17 predicted proteins | sample NCCompost_FD_187518 | JGI IMG/M metagenome (GOLD analysis project Ga0209486, IMG submission 187518) | Agricultural soil microbial communities from Utah to study Nitrogen management - NC Compost (SPAdes) (version 2) | ecosystem: Environmental > Terrestrial > Soil > Agricultural land | place...
GGAAGAATTGGCAGTGCTTGCACAAATGGCGGAGAACCTTGTTGCCGGAGCTCCCTGTGGTTTAATGGATCAGTTGTCATCACATTTGGGGCAAAAAAATAAATTGTTGCCGTTGATCTGTCAACCTCACCAGGTTGATAAAGCGATAAGTATTCCACGAGGAATAAATTTCAGTGGGATAGACAGCGGAGTTCGACATGCAGTAAGCGGAGCATCTTATTCTGATGTTCGTGCTGCAGCATTTATGAGTTATACAATAATTGCGTTAAATAAAGGAGCAAGTGTTGAAGAGCTTGAACAGGCAAGGACAAGTGGCGATTGGAGTAAACTTCCTTTCAAAGGATTTTTGGCTAATATTCCCGTTTCGTTTTTTGAAGAAAAGTACATTTCATTATTGCCAGGAGAAATTTCAGGCAAAGATTTTTTATCTCAGTATAAAGTTTCAATTGATACAGTGACGAACATTGATGAAACTAAAATATATAAACCATCTGTTTGCGGGTCACATCCTGTTTATGAAAATGCAAGAGTGAATGAATTTAAAGCCCTGCTAAAAAATTTTAAAAAACAAGACGACAAGCAAGCATCTCTGATACAAATGGGAAACCTGATGATGCAAAGCCATGAAAGCTATTCTGCAGTTGGATTGGGAAATGAATACACAGATAAGATCGTTGAAATGATCCGTGATGCAGGCCCTGGTTCTGGAGTGTTTGGTGCAAGGGTTTCCGGGGGAGGAAATGGAGGAACGGTTTGTATTTTAAGTTATGGCAAAAAAGGAAAAAGTACAGTAAAAGACATTTATCGACAATACAAGCAAATAAAAAAACAAAAGCTATTCTTCTTTTCAGGAAGCAGTCATGGTGCCTTTTCTTTAAATCAATACATTTGAAACCAACTTTTATTTATGAGAAAAAGAACAATCATCAATTATTTGCCCGCAGTTATTCTTTTTTTTCTAAGCTGCAATACAGCTTCAGAGAATTCACCAGCTGAAACTGCAGAACTAGTTATCAATAATGCGAAAGTATATACCGTAAATAAAAACCAACCTGGTGCCGAAGCATTAGCTGTAAAAGACGGCAAAATAATCTTTGTCGGCAATAATACCGATGTAAAAAAATATATTGGGGATAAAACAGAAGTAATAGATGGAAAAGGACAGTTTGTAATGCCGGGTTTTATCGAAGGTCATGGACATATTCATGGACTTGGCGCTTCATTAATAAACCTGAACTTAATGAATGTAAAGAACTGGAATGAGATCATGGCAATGGTTGCTGATGCAGTAAAAAAAGCAAAACCCGGTGATTGGATCGTTGGTCGTGGCTGGCACCAGGAAAAATGGGATCCTGCACCTGCAAAAAACTATTTAGGGTATCCTTATCATGAGGAGTTAGATAAAGTTTCCCCAGGCAACCCCGTTATATTATCACATGCCAGCGGACACAGTATTTATGTAAATGCAAAAGCGATGGAACAGGCAAGCATTACTTCATCTACTAAAAGCCCAACGGGTGGAGAAATTTTAAAAGATAATACTGGAAAAATTGTAGGTGTATTTTCTGAAAATGCAATGGGTCTTGTTGGTCGTGCATATTATGCATGGGAAAATCAACAGACCAAAGAAGTACAAAAAGCAAAATGGGCACATAGCATCCAACTTGCAGAAGAAGATTGTTTGAAAAAAGGTGTTACAAGTTTTGAAGATGCTGGTTCAACTTTCGAGGAAGTAGAATGGATGAAAGAATTGGCTCAGCAGAATAAATTAAATATCCGCCATTGGCTGATGGTAAGAGCGGGGAATGCAACGCTTCGTTCCTATGCAAATATTTTCCCGGTAATAAATGAAGGCAATGGTTTCTTAACTGTAAAAGCGGTAAAGGTTTCATTAGATGGTGCACTTGGTTCTTATGGCGCATGGTTGCTGGAACCGTATACTGATCGTCCAATTTCAACAGGGGAAAATACTTTCAACATTGATTCATTAAAAGCTATCGCTGATTTTTGCTGGCAAAATAATTTGCAGTTATGTGTGCATGCTATTGGTGACAGGGCCAATCGTGAAGTGATAAATATTTATGCAGAACAAATTGCAAAAGATAAAAACAAAGATCATCGCTGGCGGGTGGAGCATGCACAGCATGTGAATCCTTTAGAAATTCCGCGATTCAAAGAATGGAATGTGATCGCTTCCATGCAGGGTATTCATTGCACAAGTGATGCGCCATTTGTTCCAAAAAGACTCGGAGCAAAGCGCAGCGAAGAAGGTGCTTATGTGTGGCAATCATTTTTAAATGCAGGGGTATTAATAAATAACGGAACCGATGTGCCGGTGGAAGATGAAGATCCTATTCCAAATTTTTATGCTTCGGTCACAAGAAAACTCAAAGATGGTACTGAATTTTATCCTGCTCAAAAGATGACAAGAGAACAGGCACTCTATTCTTATACATTGGCAAATGCTATTGCCGCGTTCCAGGATAAAGATAAAGGCTCATTGGAAGTTGGTAAGTATGCAGACATTGTTATTCTTTCAAATGACCTGTTGAACTGCAAGGACGAAGAAATTAAAAATACAAAAGTGGTAACGACGATCGTAGGAGGGAAGGTGAAGTATAAGCAATAAACTTATTGATTAAGTATTTATGGAGTTTTATTTTTCCGGCATCTAAGCTTGAATAAACCTGGATCATGCTTAAGAACCATCTGAAAATTGCCTGGCGAAACATTCTCCGCAATAAAATCCCTTCTATTGTTAACATTCTTGGCCTTTCGTTGGGCATATGCGCCTGCATTGTGATATACATTATCACAAGTTTTGAATTCAGTTTTGACAGTTTTCACCCGGACAAGAAGCAAATTTACCGAGTGATGGCTGGTGTAACTGAAAAGACAGGAGACAAGTTGCATTTTGCAAAGATCCCGCCGGTGTTAATGATAAATGCCCGGAACAATTTGTCGGGAATGGAAACGTTGGCTGGTGTAATTCCATATAATGCAAAGATCAGTGTTGCTGATGGAGATAATCCTTCAAAACAATTTGAAGGACGCATAAACGGAACAAATTATTTGACGACCGTTATCACTGAACAACATTACTTCTCTATTTTTAAATACAAATGGCTGGCGGGTAGTGCTGGTTCTGCCTTAGCTGAACCACTTACAGCTGTACTTACTCAATCAAGAGCCCAGCAATATTTTGGTCGGGTTTCCCCTGATAAAATGATTGGAAGAAGAATAGTTTACGATGATTCAATTATCGTTTCTGTAACGGGTATTGTAAAAGATTGGGATAAAAACACTGATCTTGCATTCACAGATTTTATTTCTTTTAGCACTATTCAAAGTAGCTTTCTTAAAAATAAAATTAACACTGACTCATGGAAACAAAATGCAATGTCTGCATGGGTATTTACAAAAATTACAAATGGCGAAAATCCATCTCAGGTCGCCGCACAATTAAACGATCTTGTTAGGGCTAATGCCGATAATGATATAAGACTTACATTAAAGCTTGAGCCAATCTCTGAAATGCATTTTAATGCTGCTATTATCGAAAACCCGATCAGAACTGCTCATAAGCCAACATTGTACACTTTGGTCGCAATTGCATTGTTCATTTTACTTCTTGCCATCATTAATTTTATAAACCTGTCAACCGCCCAGTCAATGCAGCGTGTAAAAGAGATTGGAGTAAGAAAAGTGTTAGGTAGTAACCGGGCAAATCTCATCTTTCAATTTTTAGCAGAGACATTTTTACTGTCATTGTTTGCTGTGTTGATCGCCTTACTATTGGTAAATCCTGTTCTTGCTTTATTCAGATCATTTATTCCGAATGGCATCTCATTTCATCTGTTTGAAGTATCAACAGGTTTGGTTTTACTGACCTTAATATTAACTACTACACTGTTGGCTGGTTTTTACCCTGCAAAAGTTTTATCATCTTATTTGCCGGTTTTCACACTAAAAGGGAAGGGTACACAACCAGGTGGTGAGAAATGGATGATTAGAAAGGGACTGATAGTCTTTCAATTTACCGTTTCCTTTGTTTTTATCATAGGAAGTATTGCGATAGCAAAACAATTGAGTTACCTGCAAAATAAAGAACTTGGATTTAAGGCCGATGCAATAGTTATAATAGAAACACCAAGAGGAGATAGCATGAATAAAATTTCTGTACTCAATCAAGAGCTTAAACAAATAAACGGTATAGATAAAACTGCTATGCAATGGCTGCCGCCCATGACGGATAATCCGCGGGAAATGAAACTAAAATTCAAAGCAACCGATCAAAAAGCTTTTTGGGTAAAACAGGTTGCAGGCGATGAAAATTATATTTCTCTATATGAAATAAAATTACTTGCAGGTAGAAATGTTTCAAAGTCTGATACAGTAAACGAATTTGTGATCAATGAAAGCTTAGCAAAGCTACTCGATGATAAAGACCCCACAGCTTCCATAGGAAAAACTTTATATTGGAATGATAAACCATATCCTGTTGTCGGGCTAGTGGCAGATTTTCATACAAAATCATTGCACGACGAAATTACTCCTTCATGTATAATTAACAGGCGGGATAGGGAGGCTGTAATTGCAGTCAAACTTGCTTCTTTGGGGAAACAGCCGGAGACGATCAAAAAGACACTTTCGTCAATTGAAAAGACATGGAAACAGATATATCCTGCTGGCTCCTTTAAGTACAGTTTTTATGATGAATCACTGGCGTTATTGTACGAGAAGGATCAGCAAACTGCAAAGCTTGTAAATGTTGCGACGGCAGTTACCATTTTTATTTCCTGCATTGGACTTTTTGGCTTGGCGTTTTTCACTGCAGAAAGAAGAACAAGAGAAATAAGCATTCGAAAAATTTTGGGAGCGACTACTATAAATATTGCAGCAATGCTTAGCAAAGATTTTGTTCTGCTTGCAGTTATTGGCTTATTCATTGCTTCACCGATCGCCTGGTATTTTTCAGTTCAATGGCTGGAAAGTTTTGCATACCGAATTAATTTCAGTTGGTGGATGATTTTATTAGCAGGGGTTGCGGTGATACTGATCACGTTGATAACAGTAACCTTCCAGGCAATAAGGGCGGCAATTGGAAACCCAGTAATGAATTTGCGAACAGAATGATCGTTTAATTGCACTCATCCTTTATCTGCTCATCTATCACCTGCTTTATCTGCAAATGTGCACTAGCTCTTTCATCACCCAAATAATTTTTTACAAAAAGTATATAAGCATAGCCGCGGCAGAAATCGATCATTGGCCATGTGCCAAATAAACCCGGGCTGGCAAGTGTTGTTGCATGACCATCGTTTTCTTCCACTACCCAACTACCAAGCGCATAATTAAAACCTTCAGCCGATTTTGGTACATAGCGTTTCGGCACATTAGCGGTTTGTATTTTCAGCATTTCATCAACAGATCCTTCACTGAGTACTTGTTTGCCATTATATTTTCCTTTATTCATCAGCATCACCATAAATTTCATATAGTCTTCAGCAGTTGACCTGGCGCCACCTGAAGGATTATAAAGGCCTCCATCCAGTTCAGTAAATGTTGTTTGCCGCATGCCAAGAGGTGTAAATAGTTTTTGCTTTATTAATACATCAAACTTTCTTTTGCTTACAACTTCCAACACTTTTGCAGCGATATTTAATCCAATATTTCCATACCAGAAATCAGTACCGGCATTAGCTCTAATTTCCCTTGCTGCAAATGATTCCACTTCCTGGTCAAGCGACTCAAACTTTTTTCTTTGTAGTATTTTCTTTAAAAATTTTTCATCATCGTCAATACCGGTCATATGTGAAAGACAATGGCGAATGGTGATATATTTCTTCATGTATTTTTCAAAAACTGGGACGTATCTCACCACAGGGTCATCAAGAGATATCTTTCCTTCATCCACAAACTGCATTACTAAGGCAGCGGTTAGCCACTTACTGCAACTTGCGATCGGTGCTATCGTTTTACTTTTATATTCACCCACTTCTTTTTTGTACTGCAGGGTATCACCTTTTTTCCAGATCAGAACCACATAATCCTTCCCGATAAGGCTTTGTTTCTCCTCCAGAATTTTATCCAGGTCACTGAAATTATATTTGGTTAGTAATGGTTTTTCCTTTCTCTGTGCATTTGTGGTCTGAAAGATTAGCAGTGAAACAATAAAAAGACTGAATTTGAGACAGTAAAACCTGATTTTTAATGACATAGTTTCTGAATTTTGGCTCTTGGATTGCTGTTTGAGTCTATGGTTAGTCAATATTAAACCTTTCAAATTAATATATGAACTTAGGAAATTTTACCATAAAAGCCGCTGAAGCTATCCAGGCTGCCCAGCAATTAGCTTTTAATTCACAGAATCCGAATATCGAAACGGAGCATATCCTAAAGGCCTTGATCGAGCAACAGGATTCACCGGTGGATTATTTGCTTAAGAAAAATAATGTTACCATCAACCTTGTTGACAGCAAGCTTGATGAACTCATCTCAAAATTGCCAACCACTTCAGGAGATCCTGCACAATCAGTAAGTCGTGATGCAAATAATGTTATTCTACGTGCAGGTGCAGTAGTAAAAGAATTTAAAGATGAGTTTGTGACGCCTGAACATTTATTATTGGCGATCGTACAAGGAAATGATGCAGCAGGAAAATTGTTGAAAAATTCAGGTCTTACTGAAAAAGGATTGATCGCAGCAATTAAAGAATTGAGGAAAGGCGAGACTGTTACTTCTCAAACGCAGAGTCAGGAATTCAATGCATTGAATAAATACGCAAAAAATTTAAACGAGTTAGCAAGACAAGGTAAACTTGACCCTGTAATCGGCCGTGATGAAGAAATAAGAAGAACCCTCCACATACTTTCAAGAAGAACAAAGAATAATCCCATTCTTGTTGGTGAACCGGGTGTCGGTAAAACAGCAATTGCCGAAGGCATTGCCCATCGTATCATGAATGGCGATGTTCCTGAAAATTTAAAGTCAAGGATCATTTATGCGCTGGATATGGGATTGCTGATCGCCGGTGCAAAATATAAAGGTGAGTTTGAAGAAAGATTAAAAGCTGTTGTAAAAGAAGTCGGCAACAGCAATGGAGAAATTATTTTATTCATAGATGAAATTCATACACTCGTTGGTGCGGGTGGCGGTGAAGGTGCAATGGATGCAGCTAATATTTTAAAACCAGCGTTGGCAAAAGGTGACCTGAGAGCAGTTGGTGCTACTACATTAAATGAATACCAGAAATTTTTTGAAAAAGATAAAGCACTTGAAAGACGTTTCCAGAAAGTATTAATTGATGAGCCTTCCGTCGAAGACGCAATTTCAATTTTACGTGGTTTAAAAGATCGTTATGAAACGCATCACCATGTTCGTATCAAAGATGAAGCGATAATTGCGGCGGTGGAATTATCACATCGCTATATCACGGATCGTTTTCTTCCCGATAAAGCAATTGACTTAATTGACGAAAGTGCCGCCAAGCTTCGTTTGGAAATGAATTCAATGCCAGAGGAGCTTGATACGTTGGAAAGACAAATTCGCCAGCTGGAAATTGAAAGAGAAGCTATCAAAAGAGAGAATGATGATTATAAACTTAAAGAGTTAAACACAGAGATAGGAAATCTTTCAGTAGAAAGAGATACACTTAAAGCAAAGTGGAGAGAAGAAAAAGAATTAGTAGAGAAAGTTCAGAATGCAAAAGCTGAAATTGAAAACCTGAAAACATTAGCTGAAAGGTTAGAGAGGGAAGGAGATTATGGAAAAGTGGCCGAGATCAGGTATGGTAAAATAAAAGAACAGGAAAAGATCATTGAGGAATTGAGTAAGCAACTTGGATCAACAGGAGAGAAACGTCTTTTAAAAGAAGAGGTAGATGCGGAAGATATTGCAGAAAGTGTTGCTAAGTCAACAGGCATTCCTGTTACAAAGATGTTGCAAAGCGACAAAGAAAAATTATTGCATCTCGAAGAACATTTGCATGAGAGAGTTGTTGGACAAGAAGAAGCGATCACTGCCGTTGCAGATGCAATAAGAAGAAGCCGTGCAGGATTACAGGATCCGAAGAAGCCAATTGGTTCATTTATTTTCCTTGGAACAACTGGTGTTGGTAAAACAGAATTAGCAAAAGCATTGGCAGAATATTTATTTGATGACGAAAGCATGATGACGAGGATCGACATGAGTGAATACCAGGAAAAACATACAGTGAGCCGTTTGGTTGGTGCACCTCCGGGGTATGTTGGATATGATGAAGGCGGGCAATTAACCGAAGCAGTTCGAAGAAAACCTTACAGTGTTGTGTTGCTTGATGAAATTGAAAAAGCACATCCTGATGTTTGGAATGTTTTATTACAAGTGTTGGATGATGGAAGATTGACGGATAACAAAGGTCGTGTTGTGAATTTTAAAAACACGATCATCATCATGACAAGTAATATTGGTAGCAGCATTATCCAGGATGCTTTTGAAAATGTAACGGAAAAAAATGTTGAAGAAGCAACTGAGAAAGCAAAAATTGAAGTGATGGCTTTGTTGCGTCAAACTATTCGTCCGGAATTTTTGAACAGGGTTGATGAGATCATTATGTTCCAGCCATTGCTCAAAAAGGAGATCAAAGGGATCGTAAAAATCCAATTGGAAAACCTGAAAAAATTGGTGGCAGAAAGCGGGATTCAGCTTAATTTCAGCGACTATGCCTTAGAATTTTTAGCTGATCAAGGCTTTGATCCTCAATACGGTGCACGACCTTTAAAACGTTTAATACAAAAGGAAATTGTCAATACGCTGAGTAGACGTATATTGGCCGGAGATATTGATAAATCAATACCGGTTTTGGTGGATGTTTTTGACAATACAGTTGTATTCAGAAATGAAGAAAATGGCAAGGCGTCTTCGAAACCAAAAGAAAAAAAATCAACATTAAAATAAATAATCCCGTAAAAAACGGGCAAGGAGTAAAGAGATATGCCAGCACCAAAAGAAGTAGTAATTATTATTAAGCCTACGGAAATGTGGGTAGGAAATGAGAAAGCATCTGTAACACTGATGGAATGGGGCGAATACGAAAGTGAAGAGTGTGCAAAAGCAAATGAAGTTGTAAAGCAGATATTAGAAAAGTATGAAGGAAAGATCCGATTTCAATTCAGACATTTTCCACTTACAAAAATTCATCAGCGTAGTTTAAAAGCAAGTGAATCTGCAGTTGCTGCAGGTCAAACAGGGAAGTTCTGGGAGATGCATAATATTTTGTTTCATAACAGGAGAAATCTTGGAACCACAAGCTTGAAACTTTATAGTCGTGAAGCAGGGATAAGTGATAAAAATTTTCTTGATAACCTTGTTAACGGCACTTATGGTTGGCAGGTCCAGGATGATATCAAGGAAGCAATTGGAAGAGGTGTAAAAGAGTTACCCGCATTTTTTATCAATGATGAACCACTTGGAGTAAAACCCACGTTTGATAACCTGAGTAAGGCTATTGATAATGCATTAAAAAGCAAAGGCAAGAAAAAACCTATTGCAAAGAAAAGAGCATAAAAAAAGTCCTGCTGAAAAGCGGGACTTTTCTTTTCGATCAGTGATCATTTTTACCAACGGCTGCCGGCGAATGAACGACGATTGTTGTTGCCACCACTTCTTTCTTCACGTGGTTTTGCAACACTTACTTTAATAGCACGACCATCAACGGTAGCGCCATCTAACTCAGCAATTGCTTTTTGAGCAGCTGCATCATCAGACATTTCAACAAAGCCAAAACCGCGGCTGCGGCCTGTTTCTTTGTCGTTAATAACTTTAGCTGATGTTACTTCTCCGTAATCAGCAAAATAACTTTTTAAGTCTTCATCTTGTACGTTGAAGCTTAAGTTTGAAACATAAATGTTCATTTACTTTTGAAATTTAAATTAATAATGATCTGAGAAACGAGTACTGGAAAGAAGACTAACTATTTAGCAGATTAACGCTTAGCAGAAAAAATCATTTACTTACCAAAAACTAGAACTCAAATTTGAAACACGAAGGTAATGCTTATTGACCGAATGCTCTCTTTTATTTTCACCGGTATCGTTAACAAGGTTGTAATAATTTTCATTTCATATTTCAAAATAAATATGTAGCTTTTAGCCCATTTTGTAAACCAAAACAAAACATTATGAAACGAATCACCATCACATCAATTATGCTTATTGCTGTAGCCGTAATCACCACGCAATGTACAGATGCAAAAAAAGAAGAAACTAGTGAAGTAAAACCAACGGTTGCCCAATTTGGTGGCTTTGACAGCCAGGTAAAATGGGGTGAACGTCTTGTATTCATTGGTGGATGCCATGATTGTCATACACCTAAAAAAATGGGACCTAACGGGCCAGAGAATGACATGAGCCTGATGCTTTCAGGTCATCCCGCACAAATGCCTCCTGCCGACTATGATTCGAAAGATGCAGCTAAAAAAGGTTTGATAGTTACAAGCACATTTACTGCCTGGACCGGACCATGGGGAACAACTTATGCAGCGAATCTTACTTCAGACTCTACAGGTATCGGCAGCTGGAAGGAAGAGCAGTTTCTGAAATGCCTGCATGAGAAGAAATGGATGGGACTTGAAAACACAAGGCCACTTATGCCGCCCATGTCCATGATGCCTGCAACCGAAATGACTGATGATGAACTGAAGGCAATTTTTGCTTACCTAAAAACAACACCTCCCATTAAAAATGTTATTCCGGAGGCAATGTTGTTACCACCGCCACCACCAGCTAAATAAATTTTCTTGATAAATTAATTTTAAAACCCTGCAGAATGATCGCAGGGTTTTTATTTTGCAGGGCTCTGATCAATATCCCAATTATCTGTGCGGAAGGGGCAAAGCGGTAATCCTTCTTTGCTGAAAACATTTCCAATTATAGTATTGCCAAAAGCATAACGTACTTGCGCTGGTTCGGCAACATTATCATTCCATACAATTATTTTATCTTTTTCAATTTTGGCTTGAGCAGGAAACCATTGTTCTGTTTTCAGATCAAAAATCATGAATCCTTCGATCGTATTGTTATCCCTGAAACCTTTTGGAACGTTATCAAAACTAAGTGTGACCTTGTCTTTATTTCTTGTTTTGCTTTTATACATCGGGCTTTTATAAGCTATCCCTTTTTGTTTATAAGTTTCCGCCAATGCCCAATTAGCAAGCCGATAACCGACATCATGTTTATTTGATGGATGAATATTATTAATGTCATCTACAAGGTCCGTAACTACCACCATGCCTGTATTAGGAAAATTCATCGCTTTTGTTTGTGCTTCCTGTACTAAAGCTCCGACATTATTATTTCCATATTTGTAAGGAGCAATTTGTACATAATAAAATGGAAAATCTTTTTTCCACGCTTCACGCCATGATTTGATCATCGTAGTAAATAACTTGTAATAAATATCATTATTACCGACGTTACTTTCTCCCTGGTACCATATAGTACCTGCAATATTGAATTTGGTAATTGGGTCGATCATGGCATTATAACAAAGTCCATCGTGATTTGGCCACCAGCGAAAACCTTGAAGACGAGCTGCAGCTAAACGAAGTTCATCATCATTGTCAAAAATGGATTCGGGGGTCCATACTTCTGCCGGTGTGCCACTCCAGCTTGCATTGATCAATCCAACCGGTACATTCAGATCCTTATTAATTTTTTTTCCAAAGAAATAACCAACTGCGCTGAAAGATCGAAGAGAATTTGAATCACAAACTTTCCATTCTGCCTGCACATCATCTTGTGGGTGATTGGCGGTTGTTTTTGGGATATTGAAAAACCGAATATTTGTATTATAACAAGTGGGCAGTTCATCTCTAATGTCTTTTAACCCATTCAAATAACTCCGTTCCATATTTGATTGTCCTGAACAAACCCAAACTTCTCCGATCATAACATCATTCAAGACAATTGTGGTATACCCTTTTAGTGTAATGGTATAGGGACCACCAGCTGTTGGTGTCTTTACTTTTATTTTCCAGTTTGCACGATTATTTACAGCTGTAGTATCAGTTTTTCCATTCCAACTTGAGGTCACTAAAATTCTTTCACCAGGAGTTCCCCAACCCCATAAGCTGGACGAATCGTTTTGCTGGAGCACCATGCCTGAAGAAATAATTGCAGGTAATCTTAATTGGGCCTCCGACTGCGAGGAAAGAATTAAAAAAATTATTGCAGATAGCGAGAGGATCCTCATTCTAGTCCGGTTTTGTGGACTTTAAATGTAACGATTTTATCAGTTTGTTAGAAAAACAGTTTAGGATCTGTAGCTGGCTTTTTTGAGGATGCTCTAACTTAAAGTACATAATTGCTAATCTAAAACAGATCAACCATATTTAACCTTAACCCCTAAATTGAAACATTTAACTGTTTCAATTTTGAGAGAAAGTTTCGGCGTTGTGTGCCGGTATTATTAGTGCGAGGAAAATTATATCAGCAATCATTTTGATTGTTATTTTTTTAAGATCAATTGTAAATCCTTTTCATTACTTGAAACACCGATCCATTGACTGAATGCAGGGATTGTATTTGTGTCATCCTTGTCATTGCCGGGATTATTTTTTGCGTTAAACTCTTCAAGTTCTTTCAAATATTTTTCTGTTTCTACTTTTCCAAGTGTTACAAGACTTCCGCCATCTTCAAAATAATAGTGAGTGGCAATAAATCTTTTTACATGGAGTCTTGTTTCTTTTGGTAAAAAATTTTGAAGCTTCCAGAAACTTCTGCTTCCTGACTTTTTTATTGCATTTAACACAGGGCCCGGGCCACTGTTATAAGCTGCGACTACTAAAAGCCAATCTTCAAAATATCCATACAGCCAGGTTAAGTACTTTGCTGCAGCCACGGTGCTTTTCCACATGTGCTGTCGTTCATCATACTTTGCAGTGATCTTTAATCCTAATGTTTTTGCTGTACCTGGCATAAATTGCCAAACACCAACTGCACCAACACCAGACTTCGCATTTGTTTTGAGTTTAGATTCTATGATCGCCAGGTATTTTAATTCAAGAGGGATCTGGTATTGAGTAAAGACCTTATCAATGGTTTTTAAATAACCACTTTTGGTCAGTTTTATATTTTCAAATAATTCGTCAAAGTCTTCAGCATAATCCTGTACAAACTTTCCCATTGACTGGTGTAAAGGAACGCCTGGAATTGATAAAACGGATTTTCCTGTAATTGACAAAAGAATAGAGTCATTATATGCAGGATCATTCGGAGTAAGAGGATTTATTCCACCATTTGATCTCAGAACAAACATGAAAAATAATACCAGAAAAGATACGGTCTTAATTTGTTTCTTGTTCAACATCGTTTTAAGTTTTTAGGTAAAACAATGCCGACCCAAGGTGTTGGATTTCTAACTCGAAAAATTAATCATAGGAGTATCGGAGTAAAAGGGTTGTTAAAAAAATTCCGGGGGTACGGTTATTTGGCTTTTCATTTCCGGAACGGGAAAGGTTGCCATAGGAAATTGATTGAACGAACCAAAAATAGAAACCACAATCCGGATCGCATAACATAATGCAATAGGAAATGCACTATCAAAAATTTAATTCAATGATTCTCATTGATGTTTTTTTACTCGTGTTGTTAAAAAACGAATAAATACGTGAATAAAATGATGATTTTTTTAATGTTTTTTGGAATAACCCTGATTGGCAATAATGATGCCGCTTTAAAAGGGCATTTTCATAATTTTTTTATTTATGATAGTTCTGCAATTTTGAGAATCAAAATCAGAAAATGGTTCAACCTAAAAAAGCTGCGATCGGATTTATTTTTATAACCCTGTTAATTGATGTAATGGGCTGGGGATTGATCATACCAGTGATGCCCAAATTAATTGCTCAATTAAAACATATTGAAATAAATGATGCCAGTGCTTATGGTGCGTGGTTACTTTTTGCTTATGCCTTTATACAATTCCTTTGTGCTCCTCTTATAGGAAATCTTAGCGATCAATTTGGTCGCCGCCCGATCTTATTATGCTCCTTATTAGGCTTCGGTATCGATTATATTTTTCTTGCGTTAGCTCCAAGTTATGGCTGGTTATTTATCGGTCGCATTATTGCAGGTTTTACCGGTGCAAGTTTTACTACTGCTGCTGCTTATATTGCAGATATTAGTACTGCGGAAACGAGAGCAAAAAATTTTGGAATGATTGGTGCAGCTTTTGGATTAGGGTTTATTATTGGTCCTGCATTAGGCGGCTTACTGGCTGGGTTAGGTATTAGGGCACCTTTCTATGCTGCAGCAGGCCTTTGTTTATTGAATTTTCTTTATGGATATTTTGTTTTACCTGAGTCTTTGGATAAAGAGCATCGGCGAGCATTTGACTGGAAAAAAGCTAACCCAATTGGTTCGCTAAGATTTTTAAGAAAGGCTCCAGCCATTGCCGGGTTGGCTCTTTGTTACTTCCTGATCTATCTGGCTGCAATGTCAGTTCAGGGAAATTGGAATTTTTTTACAATGTATCGTTTTCAATGGACAGAAAAATTGGTAGGTATTTCACTAGCTGTTGTCGGTTTATTAGTAGGAATTGTTCAGGCGGGCCTAACAAGAGTTGTAAACCCGAAACTGGGCAACGAAAAAAGTATTTATATCGGGCTCTTATTATATACGTTAGGACTTGTCTTATTTGCCTTTGCTACACAAGGATGGATGATGTTTGTTTTTTTGATTCCTTATTGCCTGGGAGGAATTGCTGGTCCGGCATTACAAGCAACGATGGCTGGACATGTTAAGCAAAATGAACAAGGTGCTTTGCAAGGAGCATTAACAAGTCTTATGAGTCTCACGACGATCATCGGTCCACTGATCATGAATAACCTGTTTACTTATTTCACACATAAAAATGCTCCGTTTTATTTTCCTGGCGCATCTTTCTTTTTGGGAGCTCTTTTTATGTTGGGAAGCACAGTGATCAGCTATTCAGTTTTTAGAAAAGAAAAACATCAGCTACAGGGAATTTAGATAATACTAAACAAGATGTTTCTTAATATACTCATCTACCGAAAACTCTCCCCCGCCTTCAAAAAGAAAAAAGACAAGTAAGACAAGCACAAGCATCGAGAACACTAATTCTGAACCTGGAGTAAAGATTCCCATGGATAAATTAATGATCACCGCTCCAATAAGAATTGGAATTTGTATCAATGCGGATAACCTTGTAAACAATCCTATTGTGATCATAAAGCCACAGAGCAAATGTATCCATGTAATTACCAGTGCGATCCAGTCTGGCAAAAAACCAAAACTACTTCCTGCTAACAAGGCTTTTAACGACATAATATCACTGATAAAAGAAATGCCTTTGGAGACAAGAGCAATACCAAGAGCAGCACGAAGTAATAATAATAATTTTGGGTGAGTGGTGCTCCATTTGTCAAGTTGGTGTAAAATAGCCATAAAAGTTTTTTATAAGAGCAAGATTAATGACTATAGAAGGTACACCAAAATTATACCGGAAACCAAATATATTTTTTCACTATTGTTGTAACATCTTCTGTATTACCATATAACTTAAAACAATAAGGAGGAGAATTATAAAGATGGCAATATAAAGCCAGGGCTGATCTTTAAAACGAAACTTTTCTCTTTTTTTCTTTTTCTTTTCAAGCTTTTTATGAAGATCACGATTAAGTTGTTCTACAAGTGAAGATATTTTTTCTTTATTTTTTATTTCCTGTAAACCGTCCATTGCATCATCCGTAAAGTTTGTAGCCATCATTTTCTTTTCCACTTCATGCCGCTGTTCATCCGATAACCTGCCTTCCAGGTATTTTAATAATGTTTCCTGGTCCACTTCTGATGAAAGATGAGATAATATGTCTTTTAACTTGTCTGACATTTAACCATTCATTTTTTTCTCAATTAAGATCCTCATGTTGCGTTTTCCGTTTTGTATGTGACTTTTTACCTGCATCATGCTATAGCCGGTTTGTTCTGTTATTTGCTGATAGCTTTTCTTTTCCATGTAAAACAAAGTTACACATACTTGCTGGTCAGCATTTAATTCTTTCAATGCTTCGCCCATATACTCGTATGTCTTTTCATTCAACAGTAAACTTTCTTTATCTGTTTCATCAGTTTCTGCAGGAATGTTCTCTTTTACTTCGATTGTATTTTTACCAGGCTTGTCTCTCAGTTGCATCAGGCAATGATTTTTTGCCACCATGTATATCCAGCTTTTAAAATATTCAACCCGGTATTTTTGCAGTTCTGTTATTGCTTTAAGGAAAATTTGTTGTACACTATCTCTTGCTAATTCTTCATTCTTTAAATATTTCATGCAAACACCCAATAATAATAAAGTATAGCGTTCCAATAAAATGCCGAGCCACTGGTTATCGCGGTCAGCATAAAATCTTTCGAGTAGCTCCTGGTCGCTGATATGTTTGTTTAGTTTTGGGTTCACGGGATGAAAATAGCTAATTTCATTTTCTATGATGCGGGAAAAGAAAAATTTCACAATAAGTTCTAAAGCTCACCCGGACTAACAACATAAATAGCAGCATTTTCTTTTACTTTAAACCGGATAGTAATAGTAAATGCATATTGATTGGAACCAGGTAGAATGCCCCATGCGATCGTAACAGGTGCAATTAAATAAGGAGAAACAAAATAATTATATACTTTGACCGTGAGACTACCATCTTTTTCTTTAAAACTATTAGAAGTATTACTTGAGAAACGACCTGCCTGGATATTATGAAATCGCTTAAACTCTTTTTCAACCAATTTGCTGTTTATTTCACCACTATCACTTATAGCCAGCAACTGTAAATTCATGATGGTGTCTAGTGTTTTCAATGAATCAGTATGAATGATCTCCTCTTCTGCAACAATAAGTCTTAACTCTTTTGGAATAAATCGAAACGGGTTAAAGTTTTTATAAGTACCGGTTATAAAAAAAAAGGATGTGTCTGTACGCCGACCATATGTTTCTATGGTAAACCAGGGATCTTGCTGAAGTGAAGCAATAAAATTGCTAAACTTCATATCGAAAGGATGAGTACGGAAATAATTTTTTAATGTTGATTGTATTGGGTTTTGCGAGTAACCCGTGTTAACGATCAATATAAATAAGAGGAATAAAATTTTTTTCATTAGAAAAAGCCTTTCACCCATTTAATGAATAAGGCATCCCAACCTAACATTTTTATAGCAGTATAAAAAAGTATGATTGCAAAAATTTTCTTAAGTGTATCTGTAGGCAACGAAATAGCAAGCTTGCTGCCGAAATAAGCACCAGCCACAAAGCCCAAGGCTAAGAGGCCTATAACTTTCAGATCCATCGGCGTTCCCATTTTTTTACATTGATCGTAATAATACAAAGACGCGATTATCACTACTGGTAGAGTAAGTACTCCCAGCGATGTTCCTTGCGCCTGGTGCTGGTTATAGTTCAGAAAAAATATCAATGCAGGAACCATGATAATGCCTCCGCCAACACCAACCAGCCCGCTGAGCATGCCAGCGGCGAGGCCGATTATCAATACGGTTAGAATGATTTGTATTGTCATTTTCTGTTGTATAATATTTTGATTGAGTGATTGCATAAAATTAGTTGCCACTTTTGTCTTTGTAATTTTGTTTGTAAAAGGCAATTGCATCGTCAATTACTTTGATAGCCGTTTCTTTATCCTGGAAATTGTCAATTACGACTTTTTTATTTTCCAGCACCTTGTACTGTTCAAAAAAATTCCTGAGTTCAGTAATGATATGTGGTGGAAATTCTTTTACAGACTTAATATGATTAACTGATGGGTCTTTTGCTGCTACAGCAATGATCTTATCATCTACCTGCCCCTGGTCCATCATTTGCATATTGCCTATCACATTTGCTTCAACAAGACAAAGCGGTTGTATGGCTTGTGAACAGAATACGAGAATATCAAGTGGATCGCCATCCTGTCCGAGAGTCTGTGGAATAAATCCATAATTGATTGGATAATGAAAAGATGAATAAATGACCCGATCGAGTTTTAAAAGACCAGTCGGCTTATCTACTTCATATTTTGCACGGCTTCCCTGCGAAATTTCAATCACTGCATTTACGGCTAATGGTGCATTATCACCATAATGGGCGCCGTGCCATGGATGATAGACAGTAAGCATAAAAAATTATTTAACGATGCGAATACCAATAAATGTAGCCAGTAATCCGCCAACAACACTGGCAGTTAAATAAATAACAAATAAAAGAGTCCTGTTTTCTTTTAATAACCCGATTCCTTCCAATGTAAATGCCGAGAACGTAGTGAATCCACCGCAAAAACCTGTCATTAATAACAATTTCATTTCTTCATTCCATGTTAGTGAACGGCTAACCATGCCCCATAA
>Ga0209486_10000458_pt1 | contig 18364 bp, 18 predicted proteins | sample NCCompost_FD_187518 | JGI IMG/M metagenome (GOLD analysis project Ga0209486, IMG submission 187518) | Agricultural soil microbial communities from Utah to study Nitrogen management - NC Compost (SPAdes) (version 2) | ecosystem: Environmental > Terrestrial > Soil > Agricultural land | place...
TCCTCGTCGACAACAAGTTCGAGATCGACTTCGACAACCTGATGGCGCAGGTGCGGAAGATCTCGAATCAGCCGATCCGCTACGTCGTCAACACGCACTATCACGGCGATCACAGCGGCGGGAACCCGAAGATGCAGGCGCAGAACGTCCAGGTCGTGGCGTCGGAGCGCGCGCGGCGGAAGATGGTCGAAACCAACCAGCCCGGCGCGCCGAATGTAACGCTCGAGGACAGCGTGCGGCTATACCTTGGCGGGAAGCGAGTCGAGGTTCATCATTTCGGCCGCGCGCACACGGACGGAGACGTCGTCGCGTACTTCCCCGACCATCGCGTTGTCGCCATGGGCGACATGTTCACCGTCGGGGACGGACTTCCTCCACTCGTGGACTATCCCGGCGGCGGCAGCACGCGCGAGTGGCCGCGGTCGATCGAGCGGGCGCTGGCGCTCGACTTCGAGACGGCGATTCCGGGACACGGCAAGCCGGCGACCAAGGGAGATCTGGCGAAGTACCGCGACAGCCTGACGACGCTCGGCCGGCGCGTGATCGAGATGCAGTCGATGAAGGCGTCGCGCGCGGAAATCGAAAAGGAGCTGCGCAGCCGCTTCGGCTTCGAGGACTTCCATATCCAGACCGCGCTGGATGGAATGCTCGTCGAGTTGCGCTGACCTGAATTCGCAGGGCGGCACTGCGGAGGCGGAGGGCGCCCCTCGAGGGAGTGCCCTGGAGGACGTGTTATGAAAGTGAAGCCTCAACTCGCGCTGATGTTCAATGGCAACTGCGAGGCCGCGTTCCGCCACTACGAACGCTGCCTCGGCGGCACGATCACCTTCATGATGACGTGGGCCGAATCACCATCGCCGTACGCCGATCCGGAGTGGGGCCCGAAGATCTATCACGCCACGCTCACGCTGGGCGACACCGCAATCTCGGGATCAGACGTGCCGTCAGATCGGTACACGGCACCGGCGGGGTTTTCAGTGACCCTGCAGATGGATGACCCAGTCGCCGCCGAGCGTGTCTTCACAGCGTTGGCGGAGGGCGGAAGGATCACAGCGGAACTCCAGGAGACGTTCTGGGCCGCCCGCTTCGGTGCCGTCGTCGATCGCTTCGGCATCGAATGGGCGGTGAACTGCGAACAGCCCGCCGAAGTCGCACCCTAGACTTAGACTAGATTTATCTTCGCCAGCTGCGACAGCAGGTATCTCGCTTCCGCCGGCCGCTCGGCACGCCTGCGGAGGCTCGACTGGCGGCATTGGCACGCGTGAGTTTTCAGAGCGCTACGTCTGGCTGCAAATTCGAGCGGCTTCCCAGAGCGCGTGTCGCAACAACCGGCCCAGGCGACCGAGCGGCCGGCTCCGCGAGACACCTGCTGCCGCAGCCGGCGCTGGCAAGTGACTCTCCAAAATCGCGGCGTTTGGTTAATTCGCAGATGGTCGGTCGATTGAATCGATGACGAGCACTCCAACCGGGCCTTTCTGCGCTTCAAGCTTGAGGCCGAGTTGCTCCTGAATCGCTGTGAAGAGGGACGGAAACTGTCCCGCGTTCCCAGTTGCACCGCCGGTCGGTGGCTCGAATCGAAGCTCGAGATGGAAGTTACCCTCAAGACCCGTACGATTCACGACGACGCGATCCTGGACCGCTCCAGACAAGTAGTTGGCGAGGGCGTCGAGCGACATGCCTCGAATCGCCACATGACCGAGCTCACGGATCTGGTTATCGCAATGCTCGAATGAAGATGCCCGCGCCGTCGACCGTTCTGTGGCCTTCGCTCGCGCCGAGAGGACGACGGTGCAGTCCACACTTGCTCGTTGAAGTTGTGGTCCAAGGCTCTTGTCGCTTCGAGCCGTCACCAAGGCGTAGACTGGCTGTTCGCGAGTCTCCATGTGCGCCCGCATTCTGAAGCGATCTGCCAGCAAGTTCTGAAGCATGGCCCCGAGTTCACTCACGTCCGTCCCAGAGGGCATCGTGGCGACCACGTCGTATCGCTCAGACCGGTCGGGCACGCCGATGATTCGGAACCACGGAAGCCGATACGCGACCGTGATGAGGTTCCTCAGGTCGATACTTGTTGCCGCGAACCGACCAGGAGTGGTCACCACGGACATCGGTGTCGCCGAATCGCTGAGTCTGACCGATGCAACCTCGAACGCCATCGCCGTTCGTTCCTGGCTATCAACCCGCACTGCACCCAGTCGAACATCGATAACCGACATCAGGCAGCCGATCGCCACCAGGAGAGCGTGACAGAGTCGATAATCCATGACTAGTTAGGACGATCAGACGCCGACCGGCGGATGGTCCGAGTCTACCCTGTGTATACGATGCCGACTCTTTATGAAAGCACTCCGGCAAACGAGTCCCTATAGCGTGTGAACACTATTCGAAAGTGACTCGACGGGCGCCCGCCGCGGCAGCGGGTGTCTCGTGGAGCCGGCCGTCTCGGCCGCCGTGGGCAGGTGTTTCGAGACGCAGACTGGGTTAGCCGTTCGGATCGTAGCGACACGTCACCTCTGAATCCTTACGCCTGCCAATACAGCCAGTCGAGCCTCTGCGGGGCGTGCCGAGCGGCCGGCGGAGCGAGATACCTGCTGTCGCGGCTGGCGTACCACTACTCGACTTCTGTGCAACCGATGCTGGCCGTTTGACTGGCGTCGGCGGCGCGGGTTATCGTCTGATTTAACTGGATGGTTAAACAGATCAGTAAACGCTCCGCCGCCGAGCGGGACGGCGACACGGAGCAGCGGATTCTCGACGCCGCGCATGCGGTGTTCATCAGAACCGGCACCGCCGGGGCGCGCATGCAGGAGATCGCGCGCGAGGCGGGGGTCAACAGCGCGCTGCTGCATTACTACTTCCGCAGCAAGGACCGTCTGGCGCAGGCGGTCTTCCATCGTGCGGCGGCGCAGCTGCTGCCGGCCGTTGCCGGCGTGCTTGCCTCCGAGAGACCGCTGCCCGAGAAGGTCAGGGCGACCGTCGAGATCGAACTCGATCGCCTGTCGAGCACGCCGTATCTGCCCGGGTACATCATCAGCGAGCTGGCGCATCATCCGGAACGGATCACCCATTTCATCTCGGCGCTGACCGGTTCGCAGCCCGACGCGCTTGGCCGGCGGCTCCTCCGCATCGTCGGCGGACAGATCGACGCGGAGGTCCGCGCGGGACGGATGCGCCCGATCGCGCCGGAACAGTTTCTCGTCAACCTGCTGTCGCTCTGCATCTTTCCGTTCGCGGCGCGGCCGATGATTGCCGCGCTGATGGGACTCGACGACAAAGCGTTTACGCGGTTCATTCGCGAGCGCCGCGAGAAGCTCCCTGATTTCTTTCTGAACGCGTTACGGCCATGAGAACGCTCTCTTTCTTCTTCGTCGTCTTCGTGATTGCAGTGCCGGCGTTCGCGCAGCCGCCTTCGCTCGCTTCCACCGCCGTCAAAGCTGCGGCGGACAAGCCGAGCGTCGGCGCGCCAGGGCAGCCCGCGGCGTTGAATCTCGGCGAACTGCAGCGCGCCGCGGAGGCATCGGATCCACGCGCCCGGGAGATCAGCCTGCTGCAGCAGCAGTGGGAATTGCGCGACCGGAACGTTGCCGTCCAGCGCCTGCCGGCGTTCGGCGTCGACAGCCTGGCGCAGTACCAGACAGACGTCCCCACGTCGCCGCTCACAACCCCTGCCGGCACCCCGGCGTTCGTGGCGCCGAAGAAGACCTACGAGACGCTGCTGCGCGTCGAGCAGCGCCTGTTCGATCCGACCCTGAGCAGGCAGGCGGCGCTGCAGCGCGCGCAGCTGGCCGAGGACCAGGCGCGGGTTCGCACCGCGCTCTATGCGCTCCGCCAGCAGGTCAGCGACGCGTTCTTTGCCGTGGCGCTCCTCGATCAGCGCGCCGGGGTGCTGGCGGCCGCCATCGCCGACCTCTCTGCACGGGCGTCGGAGATGGAGGCGCGTGTGCGCGAAGGGACCGCTCTTCGCGCGGACTTTGCGGCCATCGAAGCGTCCCGCATTCAGCGCCTGCAGGAGGAGGACGAGCTTCGCACCAACCGCCGTGCCGCGCTGCAGCGGCTGGCGACGATCGTCGGCCGTCCGCTCGATCCGGCCGCAACGCCGGTGCTGCCGAATCTTGCCTCCGAAGTGAGCCAGGTGCGTGCCGCTGGTCCGCAGGCGAGGGGCCGGCCGGAGTTCGCGCAGTTTGCCCGCGCCCGCGAACGCCTCGAGCGTCAGCGCGAGGCCGCCGTCGTGCAGGCGCAGCCGAAGCTGTCGGCATTCGGCCGCGTCGGATACGGGCGTCCCGGGCTGAACTTCATCCGCGACGAGTTCGACACCTACGGCGTCGGAGGCATCCGGCTGCAGTGGAACGCCTGGTCATGGGGCACGCCCACGCGCGAGTCCGAGATCGCGCGATTGCAGGGAGACATCGTGACGGCGGAAGAAGAGGCGTTTGTCAGGACCCTGGAGCAATCGACCCGCACAGACGAGGCGACAATCGAGCGGCTCGAGCGGACGGTCGCCAGCGACGCACAAATCATCTCGCTGCGCGAAGAGGTCGAGCGCGCGGCGCGGGCGCGGATGCAGGAAGGCGTGCTGACCGCGGCCGACTACGTCACACGACAGTCCGAGCTGGTGCAGTCGCGGTATGCCCGCGCCTCGCACGACGTGGAGCTGGCACAGGCGCGCGCGCGGCTGCTGGTGACGCTCGGCGTGGAGGTCCCATGACGGGATGTTGGTACGGTCGGCCATCGCGGCACACTGAGGCACCGAGGCATGGAGAGCCGGAAAAGGGGTTCTCGGTGGCCTCAGTGTCTCGGTGGGTCGTCATCACGACAGCGTTTCTTGTCTTCTCATGTTCGCGCGGCGCGGAACCCGACGCCTACGGCAACGTCGAGACGACGCAGGTGACCGTGTCGGCGGAAACGGCGGGGCGGCTCGTTGCCTTCGAGGTCCGCGAGGGTCAAGTGCTGACCGCATCCGCGGAGGTGGGCAGGATCAATCCCTCGGAGCTGGAGCTTCAGCGGGAACAGGCGGAGGCGCAGCGCGAGGCATCGGAATCGCGGATCGACGAGACAGCCCGGCAGCAGCCGATCGTCGAGGCGCAGCGCTCCGCGGCAGCGGCGCAGGTGGAGGCGGCCCGCGCGCAGCTTGCCGCCATCACCTCACAGCTCGTGATCGCCCAGCGGGCACTTGACCGCACGAAACGCCTGATCGATCAGTCCGCGGCGACGACACAGCAGCTCGATCAGGCCGAGCGCGACGTGCGCGTGCTCGAAGAGCAGCAGCGCGCCCAGAAAGCGCAGATCGAAGCGAACGAACGGCAGGTGGCCGTGCACGCCGGTCAGCTTGCGGCGATCGGCGCGCAGCGGCGCACGGCAACGCGCCAGGCGAGCTCCGCCGCGGCGCAGGTGGAACTGGTCGCCGACCGTCTGCGCAAGACCACAATCACCAACCCCATCGCCGGCACCGTGCTCACGACCTATGCGGAGGCAGGCGAGTTCGTTCAGCCCGGGCAGCCGCTGTACGCCATCGCCAACCTCGGGGTCGTGGACGTCCGCGCCTACATTACCGAAACGCAGCTGGCGTCCGTACAGGTGGGCCAGCAGACGATGGTGACAGTGGATGTTGGCAAAGATATGAGGCAGTCGCTGCCGGGCACGGTCACGTGGATCGCCAGCGAGGCGCAGTTCACGCCCACGCCGGTGCAGACGCGCGACGAGCGTGCGGATCTCGTCTACGCCGTCAAGATTCGCGTGGACAACAGCAAGGGGCTGCTCAAGCTCGGGATGCCCGTCGATGTCCAGTTCGGTCAGCGCCCGTAGCCTGCGCAAGCAGTTCGGCGAGACCCGCGCGCTCGACGACGTGTCGTTCGACGTCGAGGCCGGTGAGCTGTTCGGCTTCATCGGCCCCGACGGTGGCGGCAAGACCACGCTCTTCCGCATTCTCGTCACGCTGATGACGCCCGATTCCGGGCAGGCGCACGTGCTCGGGCTCGACGTGGTGCGCGACCTCTGGGCGCTGCGCCGCCGCGTCGGCTACATGCCCGGCCGTTTCTCGCTCTACCCGGACCTGAGCGTGGACGAGAACCTGCGGTTCTTTGCCTCGGTCTTCGGCACCACGCCCGAACGTGAGCACGAGCACATCGCGCCCATTTACGACCAGATTGCGCCGTTCCGGGAACGCCGCGCTGCCGCGCTCTCCGGCGGGATGAAGCAGAAGCTGGCGCTCTGCTGTGCGCTGGTGCACCGGCCGGAGATCCTGTTTCTCGACGAGCCCACCACCGGCATCGACGCCGTCTCGCGCCGCGAGCTGTGGGATCTGCTCGGCCGTCTGCGCGAGCAGGGGATGACCGTCGTGGTCTCCACGCCGTACATGGACGAGGCCAACCGCTGCGATCGCGTGGCGCTGATTCAGAGCGGCCGCGTGATTGCCCTCGATACTCCTGCCGCGGTCGCGGCATCGCTCGGTCACCCGCTGTTTGCCGTCCGCGCCAGCGCACGCCATGCCGCGCTCAACGCGTTGCGCTCGTTTCCGCACGTCCACAGCGTGCTGCCCTTCGGGGACGTGCATCACGTGACGGACGTGCGCCGGGATGTCCCTGTGGACGTCATCGCCGGCGAACTTCGCCGCTATCTCGCCGACGCCGGGTTCGCCGACGCGGAAGTCGCACCAACGGCGCCGACGGTGGAGGACGTGTTCATCGAGCGAATGGGATCGCCCTATGAATAGGGCGATCGAGGCGAACGAGCTGACGCGCAGGTTCGGCGCGTTCACGGCCGTGGACCGCATCTCGTTCGACGTCCGGCAGGGCGAGGTGTTCGGCTTTCTCGGCGCGAATGGCGCAGGGAAGACAACCGCGATCCGGATGCTGACCGGGTTGCTGACGCCGAGCGGCGGGTCGGCGCGCGTGGCGGGCCACGACGTCTACACCGAAGGCGAAAAGATCAAGCGCAGCATCGGCTACATGAGCCAGCGGTTCTCTTTGTACGAGGACCTCTCGCCGCGGGAGAACATCCGCCTCTACGGCGGCATCTACGACCTGACCGCGCCGGAGATCCGCGAACGCACGGCGGCCATGCTCTCCCGGCTCGGTCTCGAATCCGTCGGCTCGAGGCCGGTACGCGAGCTCCCAGTCGGGTGGCGGCAGAAGCTGGCCTTCTCCGTTGCGCTCCTGCACCGGCCGTCGATCGTGTTCCTCGACGAGCCGACGAGCGGCGTCGATCCGGTGACGCGCCGGCAGTTCTGGGAGCTGATTTACGAGGCCGCTGCCCGTGGAACGTCGGTGCTGGTGACGACCCACTACATGGACGAAGCCGAGTACTGCGATCGTCTTTCGATCATGGTCGCCGGCCGCATCGCCGCCCTCGGTGCGCCGGCGGAGCTGAAGCAGCAGCACGGAACCAGCTCGATCGACGACCTCTTCGTGCGCCTGGCGAGACCTGCCGTGAGCGAGCAGCCCAGTCGACTCGCTCCGCCCGCCCAGGACAAGGGCGAGTCGAAGGGGCCTGCATGAGCCCCCTCGTCGCACTCTTGCGCAAGGAGACGTATCACATCCGCCGCGATCGCCGGACGCTCGTCGTCGTCCTGGCGCTGCCGGTGGTCCAGGTGCTGCTCTTCGGGTCGGCGATTCGGACCGACGTGGACCGTGTCCGGCTGGCGATCGTGGACCCGGCGCCGGACGAGGCCACGCTGGAGCTGCGCAATCGCTTCACCGCCACCGACACGTTCCGCCTCGTCGCCGTCGTTCCGCGCGCGTCCGATCTGGACCCGCTGTTCCGGACGAGCCAGGCGCAGGCGGGCGTGGTGCTGCCCGTTGGCTTCGCTGAAGATCTGGCGGGACGGTCCCCGGCGCCGGTGCAGATCATCGTCGACGCGACGGATCCGAATACCGGGAGCGTGCTGCGGGCCTACATCGAAGCGGTCATACGAGGGTACGAGCTGGAGCAGGTCCGCCTGAAGGCGGACACTACGACGATCCAGATTGGCGCCACCAGCCGCATGCGGTTCAACCCGACGCGTGAGAGCTCGAACGTCTTCGTTCCCGGCCTGATGGCGTTCGTCCTCACCATCCTGGCGTCGCTGATGACGGCCATTTCGCTGACCCGCGAGAAGGAAACGGGGACGATCGAAGCGCTGCTGGTGTCGCCGCTGCGGCCCTGGTCGATCATTCTCGGCAAGGTACTCCCGTATCTCGCCATTGGCGTCGTGGCGGCGGTCGCCATCATCGTCGAGGCGCGGCTGGTGTTCGGCGTCCCGCTGCGCGGCAGCGCCGTGCTGCTCATCTTCGAGGCGGTCCTTTTCATCCTGGCGTCGCTCGCGCTCGGCATCCTGGTGTCCACGCGGACGTACTCACAGCGTGTCGCCACGATGGGCGCCATGCTGATCTCGATGCTGCCCAACATCCTGCTGTCCGGCTTCATCTTTCCGATCGAGAGCATGCCACTGCTGCTGCGCGTGATCTCGCAGGTCGTGCCGGGGCAGTGGTTTGTCACCATCGCGCGCGGGATCATGCTCAAGGGCGTCGGCCTGGAGTACCTCTGGAAGGAGACGCTCGTTCTCGGCGGCATCGCCGTACTGCTCCTGGCCGTCAGCACCCGCGCCTTCAAGGCGCGCCTGGGCTGACAATGCGCCGCGTCTTCTTTCTCGCCCAGGCCGAGCTGCTGCACGTTGTCCGCGACCGGGCTACGCTGGCACAGGTATTTGTCATCCCGATGGTGCAGATCCTGATCCTCGCGAACGCGGCGACGTTCGAGATCCGCGACACGCGGATGTGGGTCGTCGATCTCGATCGAACGGTGGTATCGCGCGGGCTCGTCAACCGCTTCGCCGCCTCCGGGCACTTCGACATTGCGGGAACCACACCGTCGCTCGACGCCGCCAATGACGCCCTCCTGCGCGGCGAGACGACGCTCGCGCTCGTCATTCCCCGCGACTTCGAGACGGATGTCGTCCGCACTCGCCACGCGAACGTTGAGCTCGTGGTCAACGCCGAGAAGGGAGCCGCCGCGGGCCTCGTCCAGGCGTACGCCGCGACGATCCTCGGTGCGTATTCAGCGGAACTTGCCCGCCTTCGTCCTTCGGACTTCGGCGCGGCGGGCCCGGCCGCGGCTCCGCGCATCGACATCCGACATCGCAGCCGCTACAACCCGACGCTCAACTACCAGCACTACATGGTCCCCGGCCTTCTCGTCGCGCTGGTGACGATGATCGGCACGCTGCTGACGGCGCAGAACATCGCGCGCGAAAAGGAGCTGGGCACGCTCGAGCAGCTCAACGTCACGCCGATCACGCGCGGGCAGTTCATTGCCGGCAAGCTCCTGCCGTTCTGGCTGGTGGGGCTGATCGAGCTGGCGCTCGGCCTGACGCTTGGGGTCGTCGTGTTCGACGTGCCGGTGCGCGGTAGCGTGCCGCTGCTGTTTGGCGTGGCCGCGCTTTATCTACTTGTCGCGCTCGGGATTGGACTGTGGATCTCGACGATCGTCGACACGCAGCAGCAGGCGATGTTCGTCGCCTTCTTCATCATCAACATCTACATGCTGATGAGCGGACTGTTCACCCCCATCGACAGCATGGCACCGTGGGCGCAGACATTCGCCGAGCTGAACCCCGTGCGCCACTTCGTCGCCATCTCGCGCGCGATTCTGATCAAGGGGGCGGGGCTGGCCGATATCGGGCGGCCGTTGACGTTCCTGGCCGTTTTCGCTGCGGTGGTGCTGACTTCCGCGGTGCTGCAGTACAGAAAACGCGCTGCTTGATCGTTGGGGTCCGCGCCACGGGCTGAGACGGAAGGCCTAAGGGCGAAGGCCGAAGGCCTAAGGGCTGGTCGAGGCAAGAGGGAATGAGGAAGGACGCGCGGGGCGCACTACGCTCTATGTGGACATTCGGTACTTGACTCCGGTTGGGCCCGTGTCGATTTCCTCCTGCACTGAGAACCCCAATCGCTCATACAAGGTCTTCGCAGGATTCTCCTTCCAACATGAAGCCGTATCCGAACACCGCGCATTCGATCAACGTCGGCTCCGCCATCATGAGACCAAGCGCATTCGGCACGTGACTTGAGAATGCCAGCAGACCGAGGCGGCGCGGATCAACGCCTGATATACCGTTCGCGACGATGTGGCGCAGCACTGACTGCAGGTCGTGAGCCGGATCCGTGCCGGTCGTGTATGTGATACCAACAAGACCCGACTCTGCCAGCAGCCGCCCCCATGAGATGAACCATTCCATCTCATTGATTCGACAGCCGAGAAACTGCTGCGCGCCGACGTCCGATAGACCTGAAACCGCGATAACACCCGGCGCCGCCTGCCCCGCCGTCCAACCTGGCGGGTAGTACACGTCCAGCGTCTGATTCGGTGCGGATGCGTATTCGAGCTGCCTCCGGATCGTAACGCTGCGGACTCCTGGAGGTTCATACCGAACGCGCTTGCGAGTTACATCATGGCGATTTGTCTGCGTCACAGAGCGAATCGTAAAGGTATTGATCGACCGTGCGAAGATTGTTATCGTTCGCGATGTTGTAACCGCGGTCTGATTCCTATTTCGCCTTAAACCATCATGCGGAGCCGCGAAGGATTCGGACCTTCAACCTGCAGAGCCGCGTGCCGATGCCCGCCGGCGACAACGTTTCGCCCATGCCGGTGGCCTGGACTCGAGTCGGAACAGTTGTTCGGGCAGCGCGATTCACCGATTTCCGTGACGTGCTCGGCGAGCTCGTGAAGGTGATCTCGAGCAGCGAACGAGCCCTTATTCCTTGACCAGCCCTTGGGCCTTGGGCCTTCGTCCTTGGGCCTTCCGTCTCAGCGCACTTCAATCTCCACGACGTGCGCGTCGGTCGTGCCGAGGCGGACGAGGTGATGCCGATCGCCGGCAGGAATCACGATCCACTGGCCCGGCTGATCGAGCTGCCGCAATCCAACCGCAGCCGGCGCCCACGCTTTCGCCTGCGCGTCCGGACCATCCGACATCACCTTGCCGCGGATCAGCACCGCGACCGTCGGTGCCGTGTGCGTATGCGAGGCCTGCGTGCTGTTGACCCCGAGGTTCACGTCGTAAATCCGGAACGCCCGCGACTCCTGAACCATCTTCGTGCCGATGCCGGGCGTGGCGGCGGCGGAGGACCAGCCGCTCTTCCTGCGGTTCTCCACCGCCAGGAGCTGATACGGCCGCTTGCCGACATTCTGGACGCGGTGGCTGCCCGGCTTGCCGGTGTATTCGGTGGCGGACGTGTTGCCGAGCGGCCTCGCCGGCCGCGACGTTGCCGCCTGCTGACCGGTCTGCACCCGCGTTTCGGTTCCGTCGTTCATCGACACCGTGACGATGTCGAAGTCGTGCCGGTGCTCGTCGGTGGTCGCGCCCGGCGGCACCTCGACGCTCAGCACGCGCATCTGCGGGTTTTCGAAGACGACCTTGTGCCAGGCGTCGTTTCCGAGCGGCGCCTGCGCGGCGAGAACGGCAGTCGAGGCGAGAAAAAGGAATCCAATAAGGCGTGCAGCAGTCATGACCTGCCAATCATGTCATGCCGTTTCGGATGGGTCTACGGCGGCAAGATCCGCGCGATCCAGCATCGCGCCAATCACCTCGCTGGCGGCATATGCCTCCGCCAGCAGCGTGCCGCCGGCGAGCACTCCCGGCACGAACACCGGGATCGTCCCGGTGAAGAGGTAGAGGAGGCCGGCGCCGATCGCCGCGACGGCGGCCGCGGGTACCACGGCGGCGGCGAGCGCGAGCACGACAACGATCATGACCAGGATCTGCTGTCCGACTGCATCGAAGCCTCCTTGCCGGTTGCCCAGACGGACCCACGCGGGGAAGGCCACCGCCATCCCGTTCTGGACGAGCAGCTGCGACAGGACGAGCCCTGGCGCGACGGACAGCGCCGCCAGCAGCAGCATCCAGCGGCTTGGCGCGTCGCCGTCAATGGGCGGCCCGAGGAGAGCCGCGGCCATCAGCGCGAGATAGATGACGGTGGTCAACACGAGCGCGGGGGCGAGGATCTCACCTCGAACGAGCGCGGCGCCGCGGATCGGCCACATCTTCAGCACGTCGAGCGCCGTCAGGTCCTGGCGCAGATCGCCGCGCAGCAATTGCGGTCCGATGACCAGCGTCATGAAGGCGATGAACAGGCAGACGAATGCCAGGAACCCTGAGTCGCCGGAACGGCCCTGCGACATCATGACGGCCATGAAAACGATCAGCGGCGCCACCCGGACCAGCACCGTCCACGAGAGCACACGTCCCATGCTGATCAGGTTCTTCCAGACGATTGCCGTTTCGGGACGTCCGTGTGGCGCCAGCTTGAAGGGTGTGCGTTTGCCCGCTCGCGGCTGGCGCAGCGCCCTCGGCCCCCTTCGGCGTAGTTCCTCGAGCTTTTCAGACAGCTCGGCGGACCCTTCCTCGAACGGCGCGTCGGTCCGGACGACCCAGATGTAATTGAGCATCAACAGGAGGAGGACCCACGGCAGGGTGCCCAGGAACTCCTGCTGTGACGATGCGAACGGCAGACGTGCGAGCGTCCGAAACGGCCACAGCACGAGGCCGGCAGGTCCGCCGCTCGTGAGGCGATCGAGTTCGATTATCGCGATCGCCAGGGGTGAACGATCCGTTGCCCGGGCGATTGCCGCGGTGAGTTCCCCCCAGTGAGTCGCGATCGTGGCCAGAACCAGGATCACAGCACCCGCGGCGGCAGCGCGGGGCAGCCATGCGCGGAGGCCGCGGCTCGCCCGACTGAGGGTCACGCCCGTCAGATGCATGCTGCTCGTGGCCATCAGCAACAGCAGACCGAGGAACGCGACACCGCCTTCGCCGGCGCTGCCCGGACGGAAGACCAGCGTGATGACTGCGCTGCCAAACAGCGCGCCAAGCTGCGAGCGGAGCACGCGGTAGCGGACGAGTTCCTGCCGCGAGAGGGGCGCCGTGAACAGATGGTGGACGTCCGCGCGCGAGAACGGGAGCGCCGGGCGGCCGGCCCGCGGCCAGATCCAGGCAAGCGCCGCAGCGCCGAACATCAGCAGAGCGAACCCGAAGTCGACGCCGCCCCTGCCTCGGGCGATCGTCCGGACCATGCTCGGCGAATCGCCCGAGTGCCAGCCGCTGAGGAAGACCACGGAGAAGTACGACGCGCCGAGCAGGAACGCGATGAGATAGCGGGGCTCGCGCAGCCGCCGCAGACGCAGGCGGGTGCGGTTCAGCGTCGAACGCCAGGTCAGGTAGATGAGCGGATGGCCGGTCACGCGTCGCCCGAACCTGACCGGACGGCGACGTCGCCCCGCGCGGTGACCTGCAGAAAGATCTGCTCCAGGTTCGACCCGGCTCCGGCCATGCGCGCCTGCGAGGCCAGCTCGGCGATTGTCCCGTCCGCAACTTTCTTCCCGCGATCGATGATCACGACCCGCGTGCAGATTTCCTGCACCAGGTGCAGCATGTGCGACGACACGATGACCGCGCCGCCGCTCGTGCCGCGCGCGACGATCGTGTCGCGCATCCGCCGGATGCCGCGAGGATCCAGGCCGGTCAGCGGCTCGTCGAACAGCAGCGCCGGCGGCTCGTGCAGCAGGCCGCAGGCAATGGCGACCTTCTGCTTCATCCCGCGTGACAGCTCGTTCGGCAGCGCGTTCTTCTTGTCGGACAGCTCGAGCTCGTCGAGCAGCAGTGCGGCGCGTGCGTCGACGTCGCCGACGCCGTAGAGACGTGCCGTCAGCTGCAGATGCTCGGCCACCGTCAGGTACTCGAACAGATGCGGCTCGTCGGCCATGAATGCCAGCCGGCGCTTCGCCTCCACCGCGTCGTCCACGATGTCGTGGCCGCCGATCGTCACCGTGCCGCTGGTCGGACGCTGGATGCCGACGATGCAGCGCAGGGTGGAGGTTTTGCCCGCCCCGTTTGGTCCGATGAGACCGACGATCTCTCCGGGCTGGACGTCGAAGGAGAAATCGTCGACGGCAGTGAGCTGGCCGTACCGCTTGGTGAGATGGGAAACCGAGATCACGTGAAAGGCATCTTATTACGAGCGTCGAGCGTAGCCACGAAGGACACGAAGGTGGCTACGAAGGACACAGAGATCACGACAATTTTTTCGTTGTGGCCCTAATGCCCAGGCTCATCCAGCGAGCACGCTCGATCGCCGGTCTCCGCTCGATCGCGTAGCGGAGCATTGTGCGTGGCATCGTGGCGGCGTGACGTTCGAGAAACGTGGTCAGGGCAGCTTCATCCGCCCTCTTGCCGACTTCCCGGAGCATCCAGCCGACAGCCTTGTGGATGAGGTCGTGCGTGTCGTTCACGAGAATCGTTGCGATCCGTATGGCGTCGCGGCGCTCGCCGCGTTGAATGTAGTGAAACGTCGCGATGATCGCCACGCGGCGGGACCAGAGATGCGTCGAGCGCGCGAGTCGATCGAGGAGCCCGCGCGGCTTGTCCGCCAGCCAGCCGCCGACAATCTGCGCGGCGCTCGTGTCCACCAGGTCCCAGTTGTTGATGAACTGCAGACGCTTCATGTAGAGGGTGAAGATCTGCCGGCGGCGACGTTCGTCGCCGCGTCTGAACTGATGGACGAGGATGAGCAGCGCCGTCAGCCGCTCTTCGTGGACGTGTGATGTGAGCAGTTGCTCCACGTCGGCAAGCGGCAGATCGCGGAACTGACGTGCAATTGCGCGCTGCGCTGGAACGGTGACCGCAATGAACACGTCTCCCTCTCCGTATTCGCCGGGGCCGCATTTGAAGAAACGCATCGCGCCGGCAGCACGGTCAGGGTGGGCCTGCGCGTTCAAGGCGCGCCGAACGGCCGTTGCGGTGCCGTGGTTCTGGTTTTGTAACTTTTGCCGTGCTCTCACCTGATTCGCTTCACAATACCGCGGCACGCATGCGTCTCATGCACGCAGTCCGGTGGGCGCTCGTTCCGCTGGCGGCGCTCGCGGCCTGGGGCGTGTCGCTCGTCATCGGCCTGATCCTGCACGACATTTCCAGCCGCTGGTGCCCCGAGTCGTACATGGTGTCGGGAGCCTGCTTCGCGCCATGGACGCCGGTTGCGGATGCCGTGGTGCTCGTCATGAGTGCTGCGATCGCCGCCGCTCTGGTTGTACTGGCCACCTGTTACACCGCGCCTTCCCATCGCCCCCGCGTCGCTGTTGTCGTGTATGTCCTCGGCGCGGCATGGGCGGTGGTTATGGCGATTGCGGGCGTTGCGTACGTGGCACTGCCGGCCGCCGGCATCGCCGGCGCGTGGGCCGTGTGGCGGGTGAGACACCGGCCTTCAGGACTATTCAGGAGGGGATCAGGACATCAGCCATGAGCCGGGCCGACCATGCAGATCGTGGGATGAGCCACTCTGAAGGCCGTTCGCACCTTCACCGGTCAGGAGGTGTGAACGCGATTGCATGGAGGCACCAATGCGAACGGCAGTTCTTCTCTTCGCGGCTATGGTTCTGGCGTCACCCGTCTACGCGCAGACCGCGCAGCCCGAGTTCCGCTCGTTCGGCTATGCGCGGCTCGGCTACGGCGGCGCGTTCGCCGACAACATCCGCTCGGCGCCCGCCATCGGCTTCGGCTACCGCGGCGAGCTCCAGTCGGTGGCGTTCGATGTGTCGTTCTTCAACTACATGATCGGCACCAGCCGCTACGACGACGGCTCCGTGTTTGCCGGGTCGGTTCTCAAACTGCAGATTCTTCGATTCCTCGACGCCGAATCGGATCGATCGGCGTACGTCGGCGGCGGGTTCAGCTGGGGAGGCGTCAGCGCCAACAGCGACCGCACTCCTTTTACCAGCGGCTGGCACGGGTCCGGATTGCAGGGCGAGTTCTCGACCGGTTACGAATTCCGCGGCAACACCCCGCTGCGGGTGTTCATTCAGGCGGATGTGGGCGTCCCGTTCTTCAGGGCGACGCGAGAGTCCTTCACCGTATTCAACGCGCCGGGGTCTTTCCGTTCCGCCGTCGTTGATCGGCGATTCATCCCGTCTGCCGTACTGTCATTCGGCATGGGATGGGACACTCACAGGCGGTGAGTGATGCGACAGCTACAGCAAAGCAAAAGCCGCTAGGCGGACGGGACGCGGCCGTAGCGTTCGGCGGCCCGCGCCCTGGCGCGCTCGACCCACTCCTCTCTGTCGCGCGGCGGCGCCGTGGTGACGAGCGAGGCGATCAGGCGTTCAGCCACGTCCGCGACCTCTTCGACCGCCTGATTGAATGCGTCCTCGTTGGCCTTCGACGGCTTGGTGAACCCCGACAGTTTGCGGACGAACTGCAGTGACGCGGCGCGGATCTCTTCCTCGGTGGCTGGAGGATCGAAATTGAAGAGCGTTTTGATGTTCCGGCACATACGCGGATCTTAACCGCTGGGTCCGCCTGAAGGCGGACACTACGTGTCGCGGGTGGACAGGTGGTGGGTTTCGCCGAGCTGGGGCTCCGTACCTGTCAGCCACCCCTTGACGATCTCGAACAGCACGACAGGACGGGGTTTATTGACCTCGAGATACGTGGCAGCGGCGACGGTGATGCCGATCAACACCATCCGCGGGTCATCCGCCGTCCCGTAACGGGCGTCGGAGTCGTCCGCCGGGAACCAGATCGACCAGTCGGGCCGATACAGTGTTCGGATTGTCGCGCGATCGCGCGAGATGACCGCGGTGCCCGACACCGAAAGCCATTCCCGGTTCGATTCGTTGTAATAGGTGAGGTTGATGTGGGGATCGCCGGCGATTTCCGTCAGCTTGCCGCTTCCTTCCGTCGTGACGAACCAGATATCAGCGCCCGGCGCGCGCTCCTGCGTGGCCATTGCGCGCGACACGAGATGCCCATCCGGGCGACGGGTCACAAGCATTGACGCATCGATCTCGTGCAGCATGTCCAGGATTTTGTCGAGCTCGGGATTCATATCCGATGCCTCCGGCTGGAGACCATCGCAAGCGTAGTGCCGCCGTAATTACCGTTCGGCTGCAGCCGCGCCCGACAGGGAAGCGATCTGATCCAGAAGAGCGGCGATTCTCACCGGTTTGGTGCAGTGTGCATCGAAGCCAGCCACACGAGCTGCTCTGGCATCCGAGTCCTGGCCGTAGCCGGTGAGCGCGATCAGACGCAGCTGCGGCAGCGCGGCCCGCAGGGCGCGCGCCAGTTCGAAGCCGTCGATCCCGGGCAGGCCGATGTCGAGCACCGCAACGTCGGGCTGAAAGGCGACGGCAGCTGCCACCGCAAGGGTGCCGTCCGGCGCACACTGCACCCGATGTCCCTTGTTTTCGAGCGCCAGCGTCATCATTTCCATGGCGTCGACGTTGTCGTCCACGAGCAGCACACGCCGCGGTGCGTAGGCAGTCTCGCCACTCGTCGGCACCGGCGAATCGACAGCGCCGGCCGCTGACAGCGGAAGGGTGACGATGAACCGGCTGCCGTGCGGATGGGCCGATTCGTAGCGCAGGCTGCCGCCGTGAAGCTCGGCGAGGCTGCGGGCCAGCATCAACCCGAGACCAAGTCCGCCCTGCTGGCGGGCGATTGAACGCGGCCCCTGCGTGAACGCTTCGAACATCGTCGGCAGCAAATCCGCCGGGACTCCAGGGCCGTCATCCTCGCAACAGATCTCCGCTCGCCCATCGACGACATCCGACATCAGCGCCAGCTGTCCGCCCGGCGGCGTGTATTTCGCCGCGTTGGTCAACAGGTTCACCAGGATCTGCACGATGCGGTCCTGATCAGCGTCGATCGTGAGGCCCGTTTCCGGGATGCCGACGTAGAGCGCGTGCTCGTACTGCTGGACCAGCGGTCCGGCCATGTCCACGGCGCGATCGATCGCCGCGCGGAGCTCGAACCTATGCCTGATCAGGTCGACCTTGCCCCGTGTCAGCCGGGAGACGTCGAGCAGGTCGTCGACGAGCCGGGTCATGTGCAAGATCTGGCGCTCGAGGACCTCGCGCTCACGCTGCACCGCTCCGTCGCCGCGCAGCTTCATCAGTTCCAGCGCGGTCAGTGCCGGCGCGAGCGGATTTCGCAGCTCATGGCCGAGCACCGCGAGGAAGCGATCCTTCGTGCGGCTGGCTTCTTCGGCCTGCGCGTGCGCCAGCACGGCGCGATTGAGCTGCTCGTCGCGCTCCCGCTCCCGTGCCGAAAGAAGCTGCGCCGCGCGCTGCAGCGACGCGTCCACCTGCGTGGCTTCCGCGATCCGCGGCTGCAACCGCGGTGGCGCGCGACCGTCGGCAAGCGCCGCCGCCGCGTCACGCGCCGTCTGGAGGTCGTGCGTCACGCGGCGCGAGACCAGCAGCACGCCCATCAGCCCGCCGAGAATCAGGACCACGCCTCCGGAGACGGTCGCGATGATCGACTCGCGGGCAGGCCCGTCGAGGACCGCCCTGGGCACCGACACGATGACCGTCCATCCTGGAAACGCACTGTGACCGAGCGACGAGT
>Ga0209486_10000460_pt1 | contig 18321 bp, 17 predicted proteins | sample NCCompost_FD_187518 | JGI IMG/M metagenome (GOLD analysis project Ga0209486, IMG submission 187518) | Agricultural soil microbial communities from Utah to study Nitrogen management - NC Compost (SPAdes) (version 2) | ecosystem: Environmental > Terrestrial > Soil > Agricultural land | place...
GTTCAGATCGATGCGGACGCGGCGGTCTCTCAGCGGATGCCCGGCCAACGGGCTCAAGGGACCGCGGTTCCACTCGACCACGGCCGGCACCAGCTCCGCCACCGTGACGACGGCGTCCCCCGGAAGCATGTCCAACGCCGCCCTCAAGGTAAACCCCATGCCCAGCCCGCCGACCAGCACGCGCGGTCGATCGGCCGTGCGCAGGTGCTGGCATCCAGCCGTCGCCAGCGCTTCCTCCGAGCCATGCATGCGGCTGGACATCAACGTCTTGCCGTTGAGCCATACGACATATTCCTCGTCCCGCTTCGTGAGCCGCATGTCGTTGCCGTCCGGCGTGCACGTCTCGCCTATCAATGCCCAGGCCTTCACGTTCCTAGGATATGCGGTTCCGAATGCCGCCTGGCTCGGCTACCCGCGCGAATTCGCGGGCGGTCGCGGAATGACTTCGGGCGCCGTGGAGCGACCGCGGCTACGGCGTGAGCTTCCAGTTCAGGAGGAGCGTGATTGGGGCCATGGCGACATCGTCGACGGCGACATTGAGCAGGAAACGGCCGTCCGGGGACACATCGTACTGCTGGTTCTGCGTGGCGTTGGTTCCGCCGCCCCAGATCCGCGTCCTGAACAACGCGACCGGCGTGCCGGGTTCGAGCGCCGCGCCATTCATCGTGATCGCGACCGCCATCAGCATGCCGTCCGGGGCAATGTAGTACAGCTCCTGCCCATCGGAGCGCCACCGCGCCTGGATCCCACCTGACGTCGACACCTGCTGTTGCCCTCCGGAGCCCGGAAACCCCCGTACGTAGACTTCGTACGGACCCGTTTCGTTCGAGTGGTACGCCACCCAACGGCCGTCGGGCGAGAACTGACCTGCTCGTTCCAGAAAGGCGGTCTTGACGAATGAGATGGGTCGGCGGTCCCCGGACAACGCTACGTGCCAGATATTCGCACCCGTCTCGGGATTGTTCGGCTCGACATACAGCAGGGACTGGCCATCAGGTGACCAATCGTTCAGCACTTTGTCTTCGGGTGTCTCCAGGAGCGGCGCCTCGGCGCCGGCAAGGTCCGATCGCTTCTGGTAGAAATAGCGGTGGCCCGACCGATTGGAATCAAACGCCACGGAACGTCCATCCGGCGACCAGATCGGAAACAGGTCCCTGCCTGCATCGAACGTGAAGCGGGTCGTGCGGGCAGCGTCGAAGATCCAGATGTCGGTATTGCCCTGCACGGTCCGATGGGCGGCCACTCTGCGCCCGTCTGGAGACAGAGACGGCGCGACGAGTTCATTCTCGTCGCGCGGGCCGAGTGTGCCAATGGCGTTGCCGGCGCGGTCGAACCAGGTCAATTGTCTACGGCCGGTTCCGATCGACCGATAGGCCACGATGCCATCGCGTGATACCGAAAACGCACTCGACGAGTTTGAAACGTCGAGCCCCACGTTGTCGGCCACGGTGATCGGATCACCCGTGAGTTCCCCCGGCGTCGCGTTGAAACGCCGCCCCACCAAGGTGCCTTGGCGCATGTAGAGCAGCCAGCCGGACGGCAGATACGTGCCTGCGACATCGGCCGGGGTCAGTCGTTGGGCCTGCCGAGAGTCCAGAGTGCCCAGATAGACACCTTGCGTGTCCGGTGGACCTTGAACGAAAAAGAGGAACTGTCGGCCATCCGGCAGGAACTGAGGAAACCGGTGACTGAGCTGACGCGGTCGATCGACGTGCGTCACTTCGGCAACGCCGCCTCCGGATGCCTGCACCGTGCTCAACGCCCCGACCGCGGTCGGCGCGAACAAAATCAGGCCGTCTGCATTCCAAGTCCCGCCCCGACCGCCAGGGGCGCTTGCAAGCGTTTGTGGCAACCCTCCACTGATGTCGATGCGTTTCAGCTTGCCGTCAGCAAAGAACCCGAGCGCGCGGCTGTCGGCAGACCAGAAGGGGTAGATGGCGCCCTCGGTCCCGGCCAGCGGCTGCGCCGTCGTGGCATCGAGTGGCCGCATCCAGAGCCGAGCCCGTCCTCCGTCGTACGCAACGAAGACCAACCTCCGTCCATCGGGGGAAATCGCGAACGACGTCGGCGCATCCGTGGAGGGCGTCGTGATGTCGACGCGCATGTCTGTCACGTCGGCGGGCGCGCGGAGGTATGACATTCCGAGCGTCACCGCGACCGCGAGCAGCACCAGCGTCGTGACGACCCACGCCAATCGTTCACGGTTTCGAGAGGTCGTGCCGACGAGGTGCGGCGTCTCCTCCGATCCGGTCCGCGCATCGTCGATTTCGATGACGACATCCCCCGCGGCCTGTAGTCGCCGCCGGCGATCCTTCTGCAAACACCGCCGCAGCAGGCGGCGGATTCCCGATGGCGTATCGGCCGGCAGCAGCGTCTGGGCCGGCTCGCGTTCAAGAACCGCGACCAGGGTGTCGGAGATCGTGTCGGCGGCAAACGGCGCGCGGCCCGTGAGCATTTCGTACAGCAGGCAGCCGAACGACCAGATGTCCGTCCGCTGGTCCAGCGATTCGCCTCGAGCCTGTTCCGGGCTCATGTAGGTTGGAGTGCCCAACATGGCGCGCTCGCCGAGCGCCGTGGCGGTCAGTCCGGGCGACGCGGCGCGGTCAGACTGTGGAGCGCCATCCCACACTCTCGCCAGGCCGAAGTCCAGCACTTTGACGACGCCGCTGCGCGTGATCTTGATGTTGGCGGGCTTGAGGTCGCGATGAATGACGCCTTTCTCGTGTGCCGCCTCCAGCGCTTCGGCGATCTGACGCGCGATGGTCAGGGCCTCTTCCACCGGAATCGGGCCGCGCGCCAGTTGCTCTGCGAGCGTCGGCCCGTCGATCAGTTCCAGCACCAGTGCCGGCGCGCCGTTCGACTCCTCGAGGCCGTAGATGGCGGAGATGTTGGGGTGACTGAGGGCGGCGAGCAGGTGCGCTTCGCGCGCGAACCGCGCCAGCCGATCGGGATCACGCGCGAAGGGCGGAGGCAACACCTTCAGAGCGACGTCGCGATTCAGTTTGGTGTCGCGCGCGCGGTACACCTCGCCCATGGCGCCCGTACCGAGCGGGGCCACGACTTCGTAAGGGCCTACTCGAAGACCAGCGCCGAGGACGGCGTGAGGCGGCGGGTCGTCCGTCGGCTGGGCCAGTGGAGCGGCGAAGACGGACTCATCGACGAGGGGCAGCTGATCGAGGAAGCTGGAGCCCGATGCGTCCGCCGCCAACAGCGACTCGACGTCGCGACGCAACGCCTCGTCGTCTCCAGTCGCCGCGGCAAGAAAGGCGTCGCGCTCGTCGCCAGGCCGTTCCACGGCGGCCTGAAACAGCGCCTTCACTTGCGGCCATCGGTCGTCGGTCACGACTGGACTTCGGACACCAGGTCACGGGTGAGCCAGGCCTTCGCGGCGCGCCAATCGCGCTTGGCGGTCGATGGCGACACGGTCAGCACCCGCGCGGCTTCCTCGATCGTGAGGCCGCCAAACACCCGCAGCTCGACGATCTTGGCCAGTTGAGGGTCGACCTTCTCGAGGCGATCGAGCGAGTGATCGAGCGCGAGGAACGGGACCTCGTGTTGTGATGCGGCGACGTCTCGGGCTTCATCGAGAGGCACCGAGCACACGCCGTCACCCCGTTTGCTCGCGCCGTGCCGGCGCGCGTGGTCGATCAAGATGCGGCGCATGACCTGCGCCGCGACACCAAAGAAATGGGCCCGATCGTGCCAGTCGACCTGGCGTTGGCCGACGAGCCGCATGTACACCTCGTGAACGAGGGCGGTGGGCTGCAAGGTGTGGTCGGCCCGCTCGTTCCGGAGCTGGCGCGCTGCAACGCGCCGCAGCTCGGCGTAGACGACCGGGAGCAGTTGGGTGAGCGCGGTCCGGTTGCCCCGACTCCACTCGCCGAGCAGCGCCGTGACGTCGCCGGGCGAGACCGTTGGACCCTTCGTCATCGAGCTGTCCCGAAGGCCGGAGTATAGCACCGGGGTGCTGAATTACTGGGAAATTTGGCCGGTTGACCCGATCTGGACGACCAGTGCGCGATCTCCTTGCAAGCGATTCACTCGACGGAACCTCCAGCGACATGGGCTCCGCTCCAGAGGGCGGAAAAGGAAACGACGATGAAATCCAATGCGATGAGAACCGGCTTCACCCTCGCGTTCATGCTGCTCGCGGGCTTCGTAGCCCTGACTGTCACGGTGAGCGCGGAAGTGGACCCAGCGTCCCCGCCCTCCGCGCGAACCAGAAGTCTCCATGTGACGAAGGAGTGCTCGGAGTACAGCGGGAGCGCCGGCTCCTTCTGCACGATCACATCGTCGAATATCCAGAGGATTCCGGTTGGTACGCGCGTCTACTACGATCAGGCAGCTGGCGTACCGGCGGGACTCCTGGACAGTAACGTGGTCCTCGACGCTGGCGACGGAAACAGGGCGCTCGGCCGATGCACACTCGATCTCACGACCGGCCTCGGACTGTGCACGTTCTCCGACGGCATCGGCGACCTTGCCGGGTTCCATGCGCGGGTGGCCGTCGACTGCACGGCGGAATGCCGCTGGGACGGCGTGTACGGCTTCGCGAAGGTCGATTGAAGTGGCGGGTACTACTTCCCCTCGCGGCACTTCCCGCCTTCGCAGCGGTTGTTCTCGTTGCAGACCATCTCGTAGAGCCCGGTCTTGTCCCACTCGGGGTGGCGCTTCATCTCCCACTGCACCGACCAGGGCCTCGTGAAGATCTTCGGATCGTCCACCGTGAACTCGTAGGCGATGGTATTGGCGTCGACCCGCCGCAGGCGCTCGATGGTGTGGAACGCGTCGGAGTGCATCCGGTACTCCTTCGGGTTCTGGTAGTACCAGTCGTCCAGCGACCAGCGCTTGTAGTTGCGCGCCTCGATGACGAGCGTGTCGCCCTCCCAGCGGCCGATCGGCTCGCCATAGAAGGTCGGCTCGATGTCGGTCTTGTGCGGACGTCCGTCGAGCGGAATGATCCGTGTCACGTTCATGAACTCGGTCGACATCACCAGGTGCTGCGGCGTTTGAATGAGCTGCACCGGGTACGGGCCGAGGAAGGCCGACGGAAAGCCTGACGGCATGCAGAAGGCGCGCGGCTCGTCGTGTCGAGGGTCTCCGGTACGCGGCTCGTAAAAGAGCGCCTCGCCGCCCGGGACGAACGGCGCCATCTTGGCTTTGTCGAACACGGTGGCGGCGCCGCGCGCGCCAGGCTCCTTCGGGCTGTCCCACATCCCCGTGAAGTCGGGCTTGCCGTCCGCAAGACGGGGGATCCGCGCGCCCGGTTTCGACTGCGCGTTCAGGGTCGCCGCAAGGGCGATCACGAGGAGCGGCGCGAGGCCGGCCGCGAATTTCTGCACGTTCAACATGACAGCCCTCCTCACTTGGGAGCCTTGTCTTCGTTAGAGGCGGTGAAGACGCTGCGCCCGTCCGGGAACGTCACCTTGCCGCCCGACGCGTTGTTCGACCCGTCGCGCGCCCGGAAGCCCTCGACCACGATCACGTCGCCGGTCTTCATCGCGTTGCGGCTGATGCCACGCCGTTGCAGCACGCCGGGAGGTCCGGCGGAGAATCCCCAGTTGGTGACCTTGCCCTGGTCGTCCTTCACATCCACGAAGAACCAGATGTGCGGGTTCTGCCACTCCACCTTGGTGACGACGCCCGTCACCTTCACCGGCTGGTTGGCGTCGTATTCCGCCGAAAAGGAGTGATGGGCGAGGAGGAGCGGCGACGTGCCGGCCAGCAGACCAAGCGTCAGGGCCATCAGACGAGTACGCATGAGAAACCCCCGGCGGGCATTCTATCGCCGCCCTACGCCTGGCGCTACTGACGCTCGCAGTTCGGAGGGCTTGCCCTCGGGGGCCGCGGCCAACTGAAACTGCCGTCCACACGCCGCAACGCGCGTGCTTCGACGGTGTTCGGATTCACGTCGCCCTTGAACTTCGGGGCGATCCGCCGCAGCTCGGTCGCATCTCTGATTAGATAGCCCGTCACCTCGACGCGCGCTCCAGACACCACCGCTTCTTTCGCGGCGCCGATGATGCCCGCACTCGTCAGGCGCGTCAGGTTCACCCAATCGACGGTATAGGTCGTTCCGCCGTCCAGTCTGAGAACGAACAAGTTGTGCGGGTTCTTGAATTCGACCCGTTCGACTTGCCCCTCGATCGCGACGCGCTTGCACTCATCGTAGAAGTGGCTGTGATGCGCGGACGCGGAGGCCCCCAGGGCCACATAGAGAATCACTGCCAGCATCGCCAGTCTGCCTCACGCCGAAACGGAGGGTTCAGTCTAGTTGAGTTCCGGTCGATCGACAGGGTCGGCCCTCCGGCTCACTGAGCATCGTCAGTAGATGACGACATATCGCGCTGAAACGAGTGGGCACACGACGGTCGGCGCATTGCTGAAGGCATTTCGGCCGAGGATGGGCTGGCGCTTCTTTTGAACTGCCGGCCGGGGTGACCTGGATTCGAGCCGTCGTTTGCGCGTTGTGTCTCTGGCCCAGCGCGGGCCTTGCGCAAAGCACTGAGAGCAGCAACGAGTGGTTTCTCCGCACGGGCGTAACCACGGCTCGTATTTTCTCGGACAATCCCTTCACCTCGAGTTCCAACCCGATCAGTTGGGGTCCTAATCTTACGGTCGAGGTCGGGCGCCAGACCGATGGCAGCCAGGAGTGGCACCACCTGTACGGCATTCCATCCTGGGGATTCGGTTTCTCGCTCGCGTCGTTCGGCAACGGCGCGACCCGGCCGATCGAGGCGTACACATTCTTCTCCTGGCCCTTCATGCGCCTGAATGACCGTCTGGATCTGACGACGGACTTCGGCATGGGCGTGTCGTGGCGCTGGAAGGAATTCGACGGGGAGACAGCGTCCGAATCGGCCGTGCTGGGCTCGGATCTCAACGCCCGCATCGATTGGGGCTTCTACCTGCGATACGCGACAACACCCAGGACCCTTCTGTACATGGGCGTTGATTTCACGCACCGATCCAACGGGGGAACGACTTCACCTAACCTGGGGATCAACACCATCGGCCCGAAAATGTCCCTCCAGTACAACCTTGCACCGGGGACTTCCAATCGGCAGTTGAAGGGGCCCCGTCCGCCGTTCACACCGTCGTGGGAGTTCGTCGTCGGTGGAGCGGCGGGCGTGAAGAATGTCGCCCAGAGGGACTTCGAAGCGACGGTCGTCACATCCGCGGCGCAGCGGCAATTCTATCGATATGGCAAGTTCGCCCTTGGAACCGATGTGACGTACGACGGGTCCACGGGCGCTCATCTCGTTGGAGCCGACACACACTGGCGTGCAAATGCCGGCGAGCGATGGTCGCTCGGCACATACGGCGGCTACGAGCACATCATCGGGCGGTTCGGAGCGATCGCTCAGTTCGGCTACTACGTCGCGCGCGGCTTCGACAACTCCACGCGGCCGCGGACGTATCAGCGACTCGGGTGGCGCTACCGTGTCACCGATCGCCTATGGGGCACAGTTGCCATCCGCTCGACCGGAAACCTGAGGAGCGATGCGCTCGAATTCGGTGCCGGCTATCGAATGAATGTGCCCTGGTCTCAATAGCGAGGGCAGGCACCACCGATTCCGCAGATTGACGTGTCCGAACTCATCGCGCGTTCACTATCGACTGGTGACGCAACGCGCTCCGCGCCGATTGCAGCGCCTTGCGCCTGACGTCCAGCACCCGGCCAGTGTCGCGGGCCAGCGTCGGGCTCGCCTCGAACAACCGTCGCACGGTGTCTGGTCCGAGCAACAGGAGTTCGGTGTCGTCGACGGCCACGGCCCGGGAATCTGCCGCCTGCGTTCCGTGCATACCGGCCTCACCGAAGAAGGCGCCCGGCCCGACCGCCGCGATTTCCGCGACTTCGCCCTGCCGCACCAATTGCATCGAGACCGCCCCCGACACCAGCAGATAGACACCGTCGAGCAGCTGCCCCTCGTCGAAGATCACTTCGCCCTTGCCGAACGCGAGCGCCCGGACGCCCCCCTGCTCGGCAGGCACCCGCGGCAGGTGAGGGATCTGCGCCAGGGTCTCGGCCGGCGACAGGCCGGCCTTCTTGAACGGCGCCTCGGTCATGTGCTGGATGTTCACGTTCACGGGATAGGGCATGGCCAGCCCATGGCGCCGCGCCATGTACCAGATGCGGGTGATCAGGTCGTTGCGCACCGACCACCGATCCTCTTCGGCCACGCGCCAGATCAGGCGGTAGTTGACCGCGTGGTTGCCATAACCGATGGTCGCGGCGATCGGTTTCGGCGACTGCAGCACACCCTTGGTGGCCCTGGCCACATCGAGCAGCGCTTTGCGCACCTTGTTTGGCGGCTCGTCAGCGCTGAAGGCGAGCTCCAGCAACTCCATGCGCACCGGTAGCGGCCGCGAGTAATTGGCGATGGTTTCCTTGTTCAGCGTCGAGTTCGGAACGACCTGTATCATGCCCCCCAGTGCTTCGATGTGCGCCGACCGCCAGTTGATCTCCTTCACCGTGCCCGAGACGCCGCCGACCTCAATCGTGTCGCCGATCTCGAACGGCCGCTCCATGAGAAGCATGAGCCCCGAGAAGAGGTTCCCGAGGGGCTCCTGCAGCGCCAGCCCGACGACGATGGAAGTGACGCCCAGTGCTGCCAGCGCACCCTGGATCTCGCGATCCCAGATGAACGAGTAGGCCAGCGCCGCCGCGATGGCGACGAGGAGGGTCCGTACCAGGTCGCGCAGCAACCGCGGCACGCGTTGTTGCCAGCTGCCGACGGGGGCCGCCTCGAACACCACCGCATTGGCAGCGCCGAGTGCGACGATCACGATCGCGACCCATGTGGCCGTTTCGGCGAGGCGAACCCAGGCGTTGTCGCCGGGCAATTCCAGGACGGCGCGCAAATAGGTGACGGCGGCGATGGCGGGCAGCACCCAGATGCGCGTCCGCCGCATCCAGAGCGTTGAGGGATGCCGCCGGCGGGCGAGCGCGAAGCCCAGTTCGGTCGCAATGATGAGCGCGAGCGGCAGGCCCACCGCGAGCGCGAGCGCCCAGACGCCGTCTTCGCGCAGGAAGCCGAGGAGGTCGTTCATGCGGTCCCCTCGTCGAGCACCTCGTACAGATCGACGGTGCCGACTCCCTGCACCTCCATCTGGGTCGGCGTTCCAAAGGGCACCAGCTCGCGTACCCGTTCGTACACCGGCTTGGTGACCACGATGGACGTCTTCTGTCCATCGGACTGGATGCGCCGCGCCAGGCGAACCGTGTCGCCCCAGAGGTCGTAGATGAATTTGCGCCGCCCGATCAGTCCGCCGATCACCGGGCCGGCGTTGATGCGGATCTCGGCGCCAAGGTTCGTCCGCCGCTCCGCGTTGAATCGACGAACGATGCGCACGACCTCACGCGCGAACTCCACCATGCGCGCGGTATGGTCGGGCCGCTCCAGCGAGAGCCCTGACGCCGCCAGATACGAGGCGCCGATCGTCCGCACCTTCTCGACGCCGTGCTGCTCGGCGGCCTCGTCGAGCCCGCCGACGACATCGCTGAGCAGGCTCATCGCGTGGTCCTCGCCCAGCTCGCGCGCGAGCGCGTCGAGACCGATCAGATTGATGTGCGCGACGGTCACGTCGGCGAACGACTGCGGCGTATCGGACGTGCCGCCCCTGACCTGAGCGGCGGCCGACGCCGGCAGCAGGCTCTGCAGCAGGCGCTCGTTTTCCTGCACCTGGCGGTCGAGATCCTCGCGGCTGTCGCGAAGGTTCCGCACCATCTCGTTGAATGCTTCTCCCAGCTCCCGGTACTCGTCCTCCGACGAGACGTCGACCTGCACGTCGAACGTCCCTTTGCTGACTCGCCGCGCCGCGTCCACCAGCGCGGCGATGGGCCGTGTCAGCGCCGAGGCCATGAACAGGGCCACAACCGAGGCGAGCAGGGCGAGTGCGCTGCCGGCGGCGAACGCTCGCCGGGTATAGGCGGCGAGCGGCGCCATGGCCTCGCTCTGGTCGATCTTTGCGATCACGCCCCATCGCACCGAATCGAGATCCACCGGACCATAGGCCATCAGCACGTCGACGCCACGGTAGTCTTCGACCGTCATCAGACCGTTCTGGCCGCGCAGTGCGGCCTGCGCGGCCTCGTGCTTCACCGGCACGGTCAGAATCGTCGTCTGCAACCGCTCCACCGCGTCGGCCGTGCGCGAGGTGAGGCGGGACCGACGCAACGTCTCGATGAACGCCTTCGGATCCTCGATCAGAAACCGCGAATCCGACCGCATCGTCTGGTCCGGGCCCAGAAGGTAGACCTCGCCGGTCTTGCCCAGGCCCTCGGCTTCCCACCGTCGTCCACTCGAGAGCGCGGCCTCGATCGGCTCGATCGGGAACCGCAACAGCAGGACGGCCGCTATCCGCGAGCCGTCGAACACCGGCGATGCGATGAAGGCCCCGGGCGCTCCCAGTTTCGGCCGGTACTCCTCGAAGTCGCCGACACGGTAGTCGTCTACGTCCTTCGACGCGCTGAGGGTTCGTGCGAGCGCGGCGAAGTTGGTCGATGCGTACGGCCCGCTGCCCAGGTTGGTGCCGATAACCGCCGATTCCTCGTAGCTGAAGAAGACCTCGAGCGTGTCGGGGTCCACGAGCAGGATGTTCTGGAACCCCAACCGGTTCATGAGCGGGGCGAGTTTGGCCTGCACTGGCGCCAACGCCGCACCATAACGGCTGGCGTCGGTGGAAGAGGCGAGCACGCGCCGCTGACCGTAAGGCTTCGGCGCCTGCGCCAGGTAGTGATAGTGGAGGTACCATTCGGCGCGGTTCGTGGGCAGGGACCACTCCGGCGCTGGTGTGAGGGCCAGGTGCTTGGCAAGCGCGGGATCGTACTCGTCGAGATGAAACCGCTTCACGGCCTCGATCATCTGCGGAGTGACAGCGGCAACTTGCAGTTCCCGATGGGCCGCACGCATCGTCAGAGCTGCGGCCGTGATCGAGTCAGACGCCGAAACAGCCAGCACCTCGTTGCGCATTGACGTCAGCATCGCCTTGACAGTGCCGGCCTTGGAGCGCTGAAGGCTCGTCAAATGTCGTTCGGCGCTGGACGTCAGGCTCTGGCGCGCCGCGAGGTAGCCGACGCCCGTCAGCACCGCGATTCCGGCGATGGTCAACAGGACGAAGGCGGCGAGCAGCTTCGACTGGACACTGAACGCTCGACGGTGGGACATGACTGCCTTTCGTCGTCCGACCTGCCCGTGGTGAGGGCTTACCGCGTTTCGTGAGGCCACTCATACGTCACGCCGGCCTCCGCGGTCCAGATCCGAAGCGTCGAGCCCGCCTCGCCGATCCGCTGCATCAACCGTGCCCAAGCCCAAGCGATAAGGTCAACGGAGCACTCCTTGACATGCGCGGCAGTGGGTCTCATCGGAGGGATCCTCCGGAACTTGTGATCCTCCGTCAGCGTGATCTTTCCCATGATGACTTCCTGGGCGAGGAACGCCGGTACCTCTGGTTCAGGCTCCTTCAGCAGAGTTCGACTAAACAGCTTGCCGAGGTCATGCGCGTGTCACTCGCAACAGAAGAAAGGTGGCGGAGATGCCTGGCGTATCGAGGAAATCGTTGGCCTCTTGGCGTGAAGCACATGGCTTTGGAATCCTCTGTATCGTCAGCCCGGAGGGCGAGCGCTTCCTCGTGGGTCCTGACAAATCGCAAATCGCGGCCGGCTCGAACGAGCACGACCCTGCTTCATGGACGGGCCTAACGGATGCCCAGCTCAGGAGGTATCTCGTCAACGAGAAAGGGTTCTCGCTCCATGACACCGAGGACGCGATTCAACTGTCCCGAGAGTGGGCGACAACCATTACCGGTTCGTCGGTCTTTCCTGCACCGCCCAAACCGCACTGACCCACTACCGACGATTCGGTGCTCGGCGCTCTCGGAATCGGAGTGGCCGACGGGCAGACGCTCTGCGATCCGAATGAGGTCCCAGATGACACGTGCAGTCGGCACGCTGCTGTGTGCACTGCTGGTACTGAGTGCCACGACCCCGAATGCGGGCACCCGCCGATGGTGGTCGCACGTTCGCGCGCTGGCGAACGACGCCATGCAGGGACGTGATACCGGCAGTGCCGGCTACCGCCGCGCGGCCACCTATGCCGCCGATCGCTTCCGGCGTGCCGGACTTGCGCCAGGCTGGAACGGAAGCTTCCTGCAGGATGTCCCGCTGCAGGCGGTTGATCTCAACCGCTCACTGACGCGCGAGCATCGGCGCGCGCCCGTCTACTTCTCCCAAGGTCAGCGCCGGGCCGCACACCCGCGCGATCTAAGGCAGACTGGGGCGGGAGCGGAACGACAGGAGCACCACATGTCCGCGCAGATCCTGGAACTCTACCCGCACACGGGAACGACGCGCGAGCTGGACGGTACGTATCTCGCGCACGATTTGCGCCGCCTCGGGAAGTCCGAGCAACCGTTCGTCTATGCCAATTTCGTCTCCAGCCTGGACGGCCGCATCGCCGTCGTGGAGGCGCAGACGGGCGAGTCCTATGTCCTGGAGGACCTCACGAGCGGTCACGACTGGCGGTTGTTCCAGGAGCTGCAGGCGCAAGCCGACTGCATGGTCACGCACGGCGGCTACCTGCGCGCACTCGCAGCGGGTAAGTTCGAGGACATACTGCAGGTCGGTCTCACCAAGCACGCGCTGGATATCGGCCGCTGGCGTAGCGCGCATGGCTTCACACGCCAGCCGGCCATCGCGATCGTGAGCCGTTCGCTGGACTTTCCGATTCCGCCCTCGCTCGAGCGGCACGAGCAGCCGGTGCACATCATCACGGCCAACGGCGCGCCGGCAGACCGCGTCGCGTTCTGGCGCGAGCACGGATACGAGGTGGTGTTCGCCGGCCCTGGAGCATCGGTCGAGGGCGGGCCCATGATCCGCACGTTGGGCGCGCGGGGCTACGCACGGCTATATCTCCTGGCCGGGCCGCAGATGCTCGAGACGGTGCTGAGGGACGGGGCGCTCAGCCGGCTGTACTTGACACTGACGCACCAGGTGATCGGAGGAGAGATGTTCCACACGTTGACCGCGGGCCCGCGGCTGGGGCGTGCGGGGCGGCTGGAGCTGCAGACGCTCTACTACGACGCGGAGGCGCCCAAAGGGACGGGGCAATGGTTCGCGTCGTTCGACGTGCGGAGAGAGGCGTGATTGGCGAACGGCACGAGCTCGACATAAGCAGGTTTTGCTCGGCCGCTGTAAAAGCAACTCCTCGGTGCGGTGCCTGAGGTTCACCGCGCAAGGGGAACGCGCCTCTGAGCCCTGGAGCCGTCCTTGCACTTTTTGAAGGATCGGAGTCGGCTCAACGGAAGGGAGGAACGCATGGCTGAACAGCGCACCGAGCTCAGACCTCAACGGGACCGCGGGGTTGCGCGCCCGTCATCGTGGAGCGGCCATCCGTTCGGAGTACTGCAACGTCTCGCGGATGACATGGACCGCTTCTTCGACGACTTCGGGTTCAGTCGCAGCGCGATCGGATCACCATCACCGGAGGGTCGTCGCACGTTCGGCGAGTTCTCGTGGGCGCCCAGTGTGGACGTCCAGCAGAAGGGCGACCAGCTGACGATTCACGCGGACCTGCCCGGCCTCTCGAAGGACGACGTGTCGGTTGAAGTGACCGACAGCGCGGTGACGATTCACGGTGAACGCAAGCGCGAACACCACGACGAGCACCAGGGCTTCTATCGGAGCGAGCGGAGCTATGGCAGCTTCGCCCGCGTGATTCCGTTGCCCGAGGGTGCCATCACCGACCAGGCCAAGGCCAACTTCCGCGACGGCGTCCTCGAGATCACGATCCCGGCGCCGCCCGCGTCACGCGGCCGGCGGCTGCAAATCGGCAGCGAGACGCGATCGGAAGCGAACGCCCCGGCGCACAAGAAGTGAGGGCGTCGGAGTGATGGTGGTTGATGAATACCGCGCGGGGCTGCGTGCCCCGCGCGGTTCTCCTCTACCTCCGCGGAGTACGGTGGATCATTGAGACCCGTAGGCTCGAGACGGGACTACCACGGGCTTTCCCTCGTCCTTCGGGAGAAGATTTGGAGTTCACTAGCTAGGCGTCGGGCGCTGCGCCAGATAGATCACGTGGTTGGGCCCACGACGCGGTCGCCCACGCACCCGTTCCATCACCACGTCGAATCCACCGTTCCGCAAGCGGCGCGCGAACTGCCGATCGGCAAACGACGACCACACCGCAAGGATCCCCGCCGGTTTGAGGGCGGCGCGGGCCGCGGCGATGCCTCGGTCAGCGTAGAGCGCGCCGTTGCGGTGCGACGTGAGCGCACTGGGCCCGTTGTCGATATCAAGCAGCGCGGCGTCGAAGCCCGTGCGATTGGCGCGAAGCACCTCCAGGACGTCGCGCTCGACGACCTGCACGCGCGGATCGTCGAGCGGCCGGCCGGCGAGCGGAGCGAGCACGCCGCGATTCCATTCGACGACCGCGGGGATCAGTTCGGAGACGACGACGGTCGCGGAAGAGGGCAGGAGGTCGAGCGCGGCGCGCAGCGTGAAGCCCATGCCCAGGCCGCCAACGAGCACGCACGGCGCCGGCAGCAACCGGGCGCGGCGGCAGCCGATGGTGGCCAGATCATCTTCCGAGCCGTGCATGCGGCTCGACATCAGCGGCAAGCCGTCGGCGAGCAGCAAGAACTCGCGATCATGCCGCGCCAGCTTCAGCGTGATGCCGTCAGCCGTGATGGTCCCGAGAACCTCCCACGGCTTCATTGAAACCCGCTATCGAATCGGCTTGCGAACCAGCTTCGGCGACATGTCACCGCCTGCGGGACGGGGATGATCCTTGGCAATGTGGGCCGAGAGGCGATTGACGGCGACTTTTTCGCCGCAGTACTGGCAGTCCGCGACCCCTGACGAGACGTAAACCTGTTGCATGCGTACTGGAATGATACCCGGTCGCCGCGCCGGCCGGTTTAGTTTGCTCGTTGCTCGGCCACCAGAACCGTTCCGGCGGAAGCTGATAGTCGGTGCGATACGCCTGCACTTCATTGCAGTCGTAGGTAATGTGCACGGCCGACCGTGCCGCCTTGTCGACCTCGGTCACCGGCGTCGGTCCGCCCGTCTTCTGGGCAAATACGGGTGTCGTTGTCAGGGCCGCGGCAGCCGCAAGGCCCAGCGTCAGCAAGCGAATCGAGCGAATCATGACGCCTTTTCCTTCGTCGTATCGCGGCGAAATCCGCGTTCACAGGGGAGGGTGGAAAACGGAGGGCAAATCGCTCACGGCGCGGAGTCTGGCCGCAGAAAGACAAAGATCCCGGACCAACCAGCCGTCGTTGTCCTGCCGACGCTGGGACCGCGCCAGGGCGGGATCCGCCTGTGTGCACGGATCTTGCGGACAGAGATTGCTCGATGGACACACGCGATGACGCCGCGCCGAGGCGCCGTCCCCATCCACGAGCGTGGTGGGCGGCCGGGCTGTTCGCGGCCTTCGTGAGCGCGCAGCTAGCGATTCCCACGCTGATGCTGGCCGGCCCCAGGCCGTCTCGCTTCGGCTGGCAGATGTACGCGGGATTCCGTGCGTTGGACGTGTACACCGCCGTCCGCCACGATGGATCGACTGCGCCCATCGACCTCCGTGCCTTCTTCGGCAACCTGCGCGCGGACGCGTACATCGCCCCTGCGATGTTCGTTCCCCACGTCTGTGGGCGCCATTCCGATGCCAGGGCCGTGAGAGTGCGACACGTCATGAGCGGCGACACTGAGGAATACACATGCAGCTCGGAATGAGGGTCGCCGAGCTCTTCGGCCGCCGCGTTGATGGACGGGCGATCGCGTGGGCGCGGGCGCTGATTGGGGTCGATTGTGTGCTGCGTGGATTCGAGGCGTGGGGCATTCTCGAGCGTGTACTGGCGCCCGGGCACCTCAGGCTGTCATACGTGTCCTGGGCAATCGCTCCGTCTCTCGACGCTCTCCCGCTCTACATCGCCGTCTGGATCGGCCTGGCTTTGGCTTTTGCGGGCGGCTGGCTCACGCTCGTCAGTGGCCCGGTGCTCAGCGCGCTCATGGGGTACACGCTGCTGGTCGATCAACAGACGTACAGCAATCATCTGTACCTGCTGTCGCTCGTGGTCGCGCTTCTCACGGTTGCCGAAAGCCACCGCAGACCGTCGCTCGAGGGAGCCGACCCGGACGCGACTACAGTCCCCGCCTGGTCCGTCATGCTCCTCAAGCTCCAGGTCAGCATCGTCTACATCTTCGGTGCGGTGTCCAAGATCAACTTCGCGTTCCTCTCGGGCGCCGTTCTGTACCTGAACCTGCGGCCGTCGCTGAAAGGGATGGTGGGACACTTCCCGCCCGTCCTACTGGTGATGGCTGCGGCGTCGATTCTGCTGGAACTCTGGCTCGCGGCCGCCCTATGGAGCCCCAGGTGGCGAACTCGAGCCGTGTCGATCGGCATTGCCTTTCACGTCGGCATCGTGCTGTCGCTGCGGACCAGCGAGAGCGTGCAGTTGATCGTCTTCACGACGCTCATGTCGACGCTGTACCTGCAGTTCTTTTCGCACACACCGCGCCACGTGACCGTCTACTACGACGACTCGTGCGGCGTGTGCGCACGCGTGATCGGCTGGTTTCTGGCCCGCCAGAGGCAGCCGTGGATTGCCGCGATCGGCAGCACCAGTGGCGCGGCGTTCCAGCATGACACGTCGAAGTTCGACCTGCAGCAGTCGATCCTGCTGGTGGATTACGAGAGCGGTGAGTATGCGACCGGCAGTCGCGCATTCGCTGCACTGGTCAAGGCGCTGCCGGTGGTCTACCAGCCGCTTCGCATTGCCGCTCTGCCGGGGTTCGTGCTGGTCAGCGACGCCGTCTATGGGCTGATAGCGAAGCGCCGACATGAGATCTCCAGCAGGTTGGGGCTGGACCGTTGCGCCGTTGCGCCGTCCATTGGTCAACGCTCGTAACGCGCCGCGGCTCGTGGCGCGCTAGACTCCCGGGCCATTCGGTGTTCCTCAATGGTCAAGGCTTCTGCACTTGGCAGTCGGGACGCCGGTGCGCTCCGCCGTCGATTAGTTCGTCACGGCCGCCTGTCGCGAGCTCCGCCAGATCGCTCCTCGCCATCTCCGCCGCGAACATCGCCATCACACACTGAACACGACGGCACTTGTGAATCAGGCCTACGTGAGGCTGGGGCTGTCGACCAGGTCATCTGGCCCGATCGCGCGCACTTGCTCGCGATCGCGGCGCAGGCGATACGCCGCGTGCTCGTCGACTACGCCGTCGCGCGCAACGCGCAGAAGCGGGGCGGCCGTCGGCCCCCGCGTGTCCATCGATGACGTGGTAGTCGAAGTGGTGCCGCGACTCGGTGACGTCATTGCCGTCGACCGCGCATTGGCCAAGCTGGAAACGCTCAATGCGCGGCTCGCGCGTGTCGTGGAGTGCCGCTATTTCGCCGGCATGAATATCGACGAGACCGCCGAGGCACTGGCGCGCGCTCCCGCGACGGTCAAGCGGGACTGGGTCGTGGCGCGCGTGAGAGGATACCCGATTGGCACCCGGCGAGCTCGAGTCTTTTTCAGCCAATCCGCTCTTGCAACACCATCGCCTCCGCACGGCTCCCGCTGGTAAGCGGCCGGATCGACTTTTCGACAGCGACAGCCGAGGTCGACACCACCCGGTGTGCCTTCGCCACAATGACGCTAAACGATTGCCCTGACGGGGCCGTACGTGCACGCGGTCTTAACGACAGGGGCGCACGCGCACGAGATCGGCGCACGCGCATGCCGATCAGGCTCGAGTGACCTCTCGCTGGAGCGCCGCCGCCGTCGGATGGACTTTTCGACAACGACTGGAGCTTAAGATATTCAGCTAGGGACTGCGAACGGCTCCGTCACCCGGTCAGCCCAAACGCCCCTCGAGACTGCCTTCCTCTCGCTCTCTGGTGCGACGCCCGGTCGTGCGCGGAGCAGGATCTTGTCGAAATCCGTCGAGCCCTCGGGCTATCCTCTGCGGCTAGGTCTTCCCGAACCGTCTTCAGACAGGTGTTGATGTATGAGAAGCGAGAAGAATCGCTCGTTCCTTCCTTTATCGCTCGTTCCGGCCCTCCTCGTGGTCAGCGCCATCGCTGTCTTGGCCACCCGGGAAGTCAGGACGCAGTCAGTCAGGGGGACGAACTGGTCCGATCCAGCCACCTGGCCGAACAAGAAAGTGCCGGCCGCCGGTGACAAGGTCATCATCGGCAAGGACAAGAACGTGGTGCTGGACGTCAGCCCTCCCGCCCTGGGCGGCCTTTCCATCGACGGCAAGCTCAGCTTCTCCAACAACGCCGACCTGGAGCTGACCACCGAGTGGATCATGCTCCACGGCGAGTTGGCCAT
>Ga0209486_10000461_pt1 | contig 18313 bp, 17 predicted proteins | sample NCCompost_FD_187518 | JGI IMG/M metagenome (GOLD analysis project Ga0209486, IMG submission 187518) | Agricultural soil microbial communities from Utah to study Nitrogen management - NC Compost (SPAdes) (version 2) | ecosystem: Environmental > Terrestrial > Soil > Agricultural land | place...
GCGCGACGGCTTGGCCACCGGCACGATGAATGGCAATCCGCCTAACGAAAGCTTTTCCGCGGTCGAGAAGAAGGTCGCATACGTCGGGTATTGCAAGATGCTGCTGACCACGCAGTGGCGATCGTATACGCGCACCGAAAACCCGGCTTTCTTGAGGGAGATAGCGGTTGCCAATCCACAGGGACCCGCCCCCACGACGACCGCATCAAGCAGGGTGTCTTCCGCTATCCGACTTCCGACATCCGCCATCTAATTTCCTATGATCTGGTCCCGCCTCGTTCCCACGCTCACGTACCGGATCGGCGCCTCTGAAAGCGCCTGGATCCGGTCGAGATACTGGCGCGCGGTCGCCGGCAGGTCCTCGAGCTTGCGAGCGTCGGCGGTGGACGACTTCCATCCCTCGAACCACTCGTATTCGGGCTCGACGCCATCGAGAGCCGCGATGTCAGCCGGGAATTCGCTCACACGATCGCCGCGCACGCGATAGCCCGTGCACAGCCCGATCGTGTCCAACGTGTCGAGCACATCGAGCTTGGTGACGGCCAGGTCGGTGAGCCCGTTGACGCGCACGGCATAACGAACGACGACCGCGTCGAACCATCCGCAGCGGCGTGGGCGTCCGGTCGTTGCACCGAATTCGTTGCCGAGCTTTCGCACGCGATTCCCCAGTTCGTCATCGAACTCGGTCGGCAGAGGGCCATTGCCAACGCGTGTCGTATACGCCTTTACCACTCCGAGTGCCGAATGCGTGCCGAGTGGCGCCAGCCCCACGCCGACGAATGCACCGCCGACGGTCGTGTTGCTCGATGTGACAAACGGGTAGGTACCGTGATCGACGTCGAGCAGCGACCCCTGCGCGCCCTCGAGGAGCACCGCCGCGCCGGATTGACGCGCTCGGTGGATAACGAGGCCAACATCCTCCGATAGTGCGAGCAACCGAGGTCCGATGGCCTCGAGACGCGCCATGGTTTCGTCGACGTCGGCGCGACGCGTCGAGTTGAAGCGCAGCAACTGCCCGTTGGCATGATCCACGCCACGCTCCACCAGTTCCCTCAGCCGACCGGGATGACGCAAGTCGGTCACGCGAACGCCGCGACGTCCAACTTTATCCTCGTATGCCGGCCCGATTCCGCGACCCGTCGTGCCGATATGCTTGCTCGCCAAGCTTTCCCCGTCCACCAGCTTGTGGTACGGCAGCACCAGGTGCGCGCGATCGCTCACGTACAGGCGTCCCTCAACGTCGACGCCGTCCCGCACCATCTCGTCCATCTCGGCGAACAAGGTCTCGGGATCGAGTACCACACCGTTCCCGATTGCGCAGCGCACACCGGGATGCAGGATCCCGCTCGGCACCTGATGCAATACGAAGGACTTTGCGCCGAGGTCGACGGTGTGACCGGCATTTGCGCCGCCCTGGTACCGAACTACCCAGTCGGCTCGCTCCGCCATCACGTCGACAAGTTTTCCCTTCCCTTCATCGCCCCACTGGGCGCCGACGACGACTACAGTCCTCGTTTTCGAATCGAACATTGAACGGGGAGGAAGCGGGACACAGGAAGCAGGAAGCAGGGGAGGCTGTGCGCCTGCGGCGCACCGAGTTCCTGCGACCGGTCGGGACGGGGCAAAAAAAATCCGCCCCGGTCCGGTGCGGCTGCGTCGGCGGGGCGTTGAGGAAACCTAGAGGGGATGGCCTGCCCCGCAAAGGGGATTCACTGCAAAAGGCAGGAGGCGAAAGGCAGAATGCCGATGCAGACCTACACTGCCCTACGCTTTGATCAGCGAAAAAGTCAACATGAATGCGATCGTGAACGCGATGGCGAGCTTCATCGCGGTTGCTGCGGCCTTTCCGATTAAGGCGCCAGTCGCCACGCGAGTCGCCGAGGCGGCGTTGGCTTCCGGTTGAGTCCATTCGGCAACTAAAGCGCCGACGAACGCTCCCGCGAAGGCGCCAATCATGGATCCGACGACAGGAACCGGGATACCGGCAAAGGCACCCAGAAAACCGCCGATAATGGCCCCCCAGCCGGCCCGCCTGGAGCCACCAAACTTGATGGCAAACTTGGCTGACATGGTCCACTCGAGAACTTCGGCGATAACCGCCAGGGCCAACGAGATTCCGATCGCAATCCAGCCGATTCCAGCCGCCGCGACGTAGTTGGCGAGGATCGCCAGACCGACCATGATGAACGTCCCGGGGAGCCCAAGGGGCACCACGAAGATCGACGCGATCATGGCGAGGATGAACAGGACGAGGAGCATCGTGCTGTACCCTACGCGGCGGTCAGCCTCCTGGATTCAGCGGGTAGGCGGGCAGGCGGGCAGCCGGGCCAGACGATGAGTGCCTGGTCACGAGTCACGAGTCACGAGCGAGGATTCGCTCAGCAGCGTATCGATAATTGCCAAATCGTTTGATGGCGTCGGAAGCAGAGGCAGTCGAACGTGCCCACCGACCAGCCCCACCCGCTCCATCGCGGCCTTTACGCCCGGCACCCCCATGCGCGCCACGATCTCTGCGGCCATTGGCACGAGCGGCTTTTGCGCCGCTTCGGCATCGGCGATCCGTTGCTCGCCATGCGCGTTCCAGACTTCGAGCGCCAGCTCGGCTGCGAACAGCGCGACGGCGAGGATCCCACCGCGTGCGCCCAGACTCAGCGCCGTCGCAAACGTTCCGCCATGCCCGGTCATGACGTCGAACGTGTCGCTCTGCGACTCCACATAACGAGCGAAAAATGTCATGTCGCCGGCCGAATCCTTCATGCCGCGGATGTTCTCATGCTGCGACAGCTCGGCGATCAGTTCCGGCTCCAGCCGGAAGTGCATGTACTTCGGAATGTTGTAGAGAAGTACCGGCACCGGGCTCGCATCGGCGACGCGCTGGTAATGCGCCTTCACCGCCGGCGGCGTCATCGAACTCGAGTAGTAATGCGGCGCGACGATGAGCACCGCGTCGGCGCCTGACGAGGCGGCATCGCGGCAGCGGGCGATGCAATGCCGCGTGGACTCTGCACCCGTCCCCACCAGCAGCGTCCTGTCGTCAGGCATCACCTTGCGGGCGCTCTCGGTCAGGATGCGACGTTCATCGTCGCCGAGCAGCGCTGCTTCACCGGTGGAGCCGGCGACGAGCAGGCCATGTAATCCCGCCGCGAGATGGCCTCGGACGTTCTGTTCGAATCCTGGAATGTCGAGTGATTCGTCCGCCTTGAATGGGGTGACCATCGGTCCCATCACCCCACCGAAACGCCTTCCCATCCTACCTCCCGGTGACGCTCGTGTACGCAGATTCTCCGGATTCCCGGAACATGTTCATCTTGAGCTCGAAGTCCGCCGGCTGCGTGGAAGCGGCCAGCGCGACATCGAAAGCTACGACACCCTGCGTCACAAGGTCAGCCAGGTGCTGATCGAAAGTCTGCATTCCGTACTGCTCACGTCCGTCCGCAATGAAGTCGCGGATCTCGCCAATACGCTGCTGGAGGATGAGGTCGCGGATCGCGGCCGTCACGATGAGTACTTCGCACGCGGCGACGCGCCCCTTCCCGTCCGCGCGAGGCAACAGACGCTGCGAAATGACAGCATGAAGCGCCTCGGCCAGGCGAAGGCGGACACCGTCATGTTCCTCAGGCGGGAACATCGAGATCATGCGCATGATCGTCGTCTGCGCGTCGGGCGTATGGAGCGTCGAGAGCAAGAGGTGGCCCGTTTCCGCGGCCTTCATTGCCGTGTCGATGGTTTCCGCGTCGCGCAGCTCGCCTAACACGATGACGTCGGGATCCTGCCGTAACGCCGCGCGCAGTCCGAGCCTGAATGTTTCGGTGTCGGTTCCAACCTCGCGCTGCGTGATGGACGAGCGCACGTCACGGTGAAGGAACTCGATCGGCTCCTCCAGCGTCACGATATGCTTCTCCATTGTTTCATTGATGTGCCGCATCATCGCGGCGAGGGAGCTCGACTTGCCCGAGCCGGTTACCCCGGTGACGAGCACCATGCCCCGCTCCGTTTCGGCGATCCGTTCATACACCGGCGGCAGGCCCATCTCGTCGACGCCGGGCACCTTGAACGGGATGACGCGCATAACGATCATGAAGCTCGAGCGCTGACGGAGGATGTTCACGCGGAAGCGCCCGATGCCGGGCGCGCCCCAGGAACAGTCGTAATCCGTCATCTGGTCGATCTTCTCGCGGATCTTTTCGTTGGAGATCAGTCGCAGCGCAATGGCGCGCGTCTGCTCCGGCGAGAGCGCCTGCTTCGTCATCGCAACCAGTTTGCCGTCAATGCGGGCGCGAAAGACGTCGCCGGCCTTGATGTGCAGGTCGGACGCGCCGCGATCGATCGCCGCCTTGATGATCTTCTCCATTCAGTCAGTATCCCGCGTGCTTGTCGATCTGGTTTCTGAGCGGCATGCCCGCACGATACCGCTCCCAGTTGTCCAGAAACAGTTCCAGCGCCCGTTCCCAGAACAGCCTTGGAGAGACAGCGGCAACGTGCGGGGTGATCAGCACATTACGCATCCCCCACAACGGACTGGTCACCGGAAGCGGTTCCTCGGCAAAGACGTCGAGGACCGCCCCTCGTAGCCGGCCATTAGCCAGGTTCCGAATGAGGGCGTCCTCGTCCAGAAGCGCGCCACGCGCCACGTTGACGACGATTGCGCCCGCCTTGAGGCAATCGGTCCTGGTCCCGGAAAGCACCCCGCGAGTGAGGGGGGTGAGTGGGGTCGTAAGGACTACGATGTCGGCCTTGGGGAGCTCCTCGTCGATGTCATCCAGCGTCCCTGCCCTCTCAAACCCCTCCGGAAGGGGCTCGGAGGCCCTCCGGCGGAGGCCCACGCAGGGGCAGCCGAGGGCGGTCAGGCGGCGGGCGACGGCCGACCCAATGCCCCCCATCCCGACGATCAGCGCCCGGCATTCCGACAGCTCCCGGACCATCGATTCGTCGCTAACGAAGGGCGCCTTGTTCCATTCCGCGCGCCGCTGCTGGTCGACAGCGATGTCCAGGTTACGTACGAAGTAGAAGATCCCCGCCACGGCCTGCTCGGCGATCGGTTCCCCCATGATGACGGCCGAATTGGTGATGACGACATCACTGGCCATCATCTCCGGGTACAGGAGGCTCGCGACTCCGGCGGACGCGGACTGCACCCACCGCAGCTTCTTCGCCTCGAGAAAAAGCGGGCGAGGTAACCCGAAGCCGAAGTAGACCTCGGCGTCCTTCATGGCCGCGAGCAGCTCGGGCGCGGGCGCGGTACCTCCATCGCCGTCCGAGACGGCTGGAGTTCGTGGAAAGACGACATCCCAGCCTGGCGGCGCCGCCTGACGAATGCGCTTCTCGCCCTCGGCCTTGAGCGCCCAATTGCGCGAAGTTGCCGCGAGGTCGACTACGAGCTTACGGATGGCGGACGTCGGATGGGGGATGGGGGATGACATCTGGAAGGCCTGTGGCCACTAGCCTCTGGCCTGTCGGTTAGGTTAACCCCATCCGTTCCCGAACCTCGGACATCGTTTTCGTCGCCAGATCCGAGGCGTATTCGGCGCCGGCGTCCAGCGCATCCGTCACCAGAGTTGGATCAGCGGTCAGTTCAGCCGCGCGCGCGCGAATGGGTGTGAGCTCGGCGTTCATATTCTCGAAGAGCACCTTCTTGCAGTCGATGCACCCCCAGCCGGCGGTGCTGCACTGTATGGCAACATGCTCCACCGTCTCCGCGGGCGAAAACGCCTTGTGCAGGTGGAAGATGTTGCAGATCTCGGGCGTGCCGGGATCCTCACGACGCACGCGGGCGGGGTCGGTCATGGCCGGCCGCAGCTTCTTCCACATCTCGTCAGGCGATTCGAGCAGGCCAACCGTGTTGCCCAGCGACTTGGACATCTTCGCCTGGCCGTCGAGTCCCATGATGCGGCGCGTCGGCGTTAGGCGTGCCTGCGGCTCGGGGAAGTAGTCTTCGCCAAAGCGCGCATTCCAGCGCCGCGCGATCTCGCGCGAGAGCTCCAGGTGCTGCACTTGGTCTTCGCCCACCGGCACCGTGTCCGCCTTGTACAACAGGATGTCAGCCGCCTGCAGCACGGGATAGTTCAGGATGCCGGCCAGGATGGACTCCTGCCGGCTCGACTTGTCCTTGAACTGTGTCTGGCGCTCGAGCTCACCAAGCGGAGTGACCGTGTTGAAGATCCACGCCAGCTCGGTATGTTCCGGCACCCGCGACTGGACGAACAGCGTTGCCTTCGCGGGATCGATGCCTGCCGCCATCAGCGACACGCCCATTTCGTAGGTGCGGCGGCGCAGGTCCTCCGGTTCGTACGGTTGGGTGATTGCGTGATAATCAACGATACAGATGAACGACTCGATCTCGTGCTGCAACTGGACCCAGTTCTTCACTGCGCCCAGGTAATTGCCGATATGCAGTTCGCCCGAAGGCTGGATGCCGCTGAAGATTCTTGGCATCCGGGCAAACTAAGGGCGTCGTGAATGGCGTCGCAACGAGCGCTCCATGCGCGATCCATGATTCTGCTCGACGCGGCGGTGGCGGCGGCCAAGGTCAGCGCTGATTACATCCGTTCCCGCGAAACCGATCGGGCGCAACTCGAGGTCCGCGAGAAACAGGCGGCCGACTTTGTCAGCGATGTGGACACCGGCGCCGAAACACGCATCCGCGAGGTGCTCGACCGGCTGGTGCCTGGTTCGTTCGTGGTTGGGGAAGAGATGTCGCCAACCGCGTCGACCGCGGGAGAAACGGTATTTGTCGTCGATCCGCTCGACGGGACGACAAACTTCCTGCACGGGTTTCCCGCGTATTCGGTCTCGATCGGGGCGATGAGCGACGGGGTAGTGGTCGCCGGGGTCGTACTGAATATCCCGTACGGTGACCTCTACACGGCCACCCTCGGCGGCGGAGCTTTTCGCAACGGTGAAGCCATTCACGTGTCGTCAGTGTCGGCACCGAACCGCGCCCTCGTGGGGACAGGATTCCCGTTCAAGAACTTCGAGTTCATCGAGCGTTACGTGAGGCAGTTCGAACGCATCACGCGTGCGCAGTCTGGGATTCGACGAGCTGGTAGTGCCGCACTCGATCTCGCCTGGCTTGCCTCGGGGACGTTCGACGCGTTCTGGGAGCTGCGGCTCGCTCCGTGGGACATCGCAGCCGGACTCCTATTGGTTCGTGAAGCAGGTGGCCGCGTCACCGACCTCGAGGGGCGTGACATTGATCCGGTCAGTGGCCCCGTCGTCGGGAGCAACGGGTCGCTGCATGAGTGGCTGCTTGAGTGCCTTCGAATGGATGGCGGAGGGGGGATGGGAGATGGGGGATGACTGCCGAAATTGGCCGCGGCGATCATTTAGTTTGCAGGTCATCTCCGTCTCCCATCTCCCATCTCCCATCTGATTTGTGAAACTTGTCGAGTGTGTACCCAACTTTTCGGAAGGCCGGGATAAGGCAGTTGTTGAAGCCATAAAGTCAGCCATTCGAGGTGTGGACGGTGTCGCGGTCCTCGATGTCTCGTCCGATGCCTCGCATAACCGGACCGTCATCACTTTCGTCGCTCCGCTCGACACCGCCGTCGACGCGGCGTTTGCGGGAATGCAGGAAGCGGCAAAGCGGATCGACCTGACAAAACACCAGGGTGAACATCCCCGCATCGGCGCGACGGACGTGGTACCGTTCGTGCCGCTGGAAGGCACCACCATGGAGGACTGCATCCTCCTCGCCCGTTCGTTAGGCGAGCTGGCCGCCAAGGAACTCGGCATTCCGGTTTACCTGTACGAGCGCGCGGCCACGCGTCCCGATCGCGTCAACCTCGCCGATGTGCGGCGAGGGGAGTTCGAGGGATTGCGCGAGGAGATCGCGGCCAATCCTGACCGAAAGCCCGACTTCGGTGATTCGCGGGTTCATCCAACGGCGGGCGCGACGGCTGTGGGTGCGCGGCCCTTTCTCGTCGCCTTCAACGTCTACCTCGGTCCTGCGTCGAACCTGCCAGTCGCCCGCGAAGTGGCCAGGGCAGTGCGGTACTCGACGGGCGGCCTTCGTTATGTGAAGGCGTTAGGCCTGGAAGTGGAAGGTCAGGCGCAGGTTTCGATGAACCTCGTCGATCTCGAGGGCACTCCCCTGCACCGGGCCTACGAGGCGGTGCGGCTGGAGGCGGCGGCACATGGCGTGACGCCCACGTGGAGCGAGATCGTGGGCCTGGTGCCTGAGAGTGCGCTCTTCGAGGCTGGTGCGCGCCACGTCCAGTTGCGCGGTTTTACTCCCGCCATGGTGCTCGATCGCCGCGTGCGGGAGGCGATCGCCGGCGGCCAGTCGGTGAGCGCATTCGCTGCGGCAGTGGCGTCGCCCGTCCCGGCGCCCGGCGGCGGTTCCGTGGCCGCGCTGGTCGGGGCGTTAGGTGCCGCGCTGGCGCAGATGGTCGCCGGCCTGACGGCGGGACGGAAGAAATACGCATCGGTCGACGCCGAGATGCGCGAGCTCGGTTTGAAAGCGGCGGCGCTTGCCCATGAGCTGCATCTGCTCGTCGTGCGCGACGCGAAGGCGTACGAAGTGGTGACGATCGCCTACAAGCTCCCCAAGGATACGGACGACCAGGCCCGCCTGCGCACCGATGCGATCGATGGCGCGCTGGTCGGCGCCGCCCAGGTTCCGCTGGAAACGGCGCGGGCCTGTAGCGCCGTCGCCGCGCTCGCCGCCGTGGCGGCCGAACGTGGAAACACCAACGCCGCTTCGGACGCGGGCGTGGCTGCGCTGCTCGCGGAAGCGGCGTGTCGTGGCGCGGTCTACAACGTGAAGATCAACGTTTCATCGATGACGGATAAGTCTCGGGGCCGTGAGCTGCTGGCGGAATCCGATCAGGTGCTGAAGGAAGCGGGCAAACACGCCGCGATAGCGACGGCAGCCGTAGAGCGACATATCAGCACCTGATCGGGATCGCGCTGTTCGGCGAGTCACGAGTCACGATATCGCCTGATCACCTCATCCACCGCCGCAATGCCCGTCAGCGGTGGATAGATGTGGTTCACGTCTGCTCCGGCCGCGAGCAGTCGGTCGATCACCTTGGGATAATCCACCCCCGGCATGGGAGAGTTCACCGCGAACCACGCGACCGAATCGACCACGGTGCCTCCCCACGTGTTCTTCGCCTCGAGCTCGGCGCCTTTCGCGACAAGGGGGTTCATGACGTCGAACATGCCGCGCGCAGATGCCCAGTGTAGAGCCGTCATCCGATCGTTGTCCTGCGCCCTCGCGCTGACGCCGAGATCGAGCAGGTAAAGCGCCACGTTATCACGACCGAACTTGCACGCCCAGACCAGCGCCAGTTCGATCTGTCCCTTTGTGTCGTCCGGAATGTGCACCCAATATGGTCCGACGTAGGGGCTATGCTCTTTCGCCAGTGTGTTCGCGTCGAGCACCCATTGCTGCACGAGATCGAGACGGCCCACCGCCGCGGCAATCACGACGTGACTGATGGCCGCACCCCTCCTGGCGAGCGTGTCAGCGGCATCGCGATAGCCGAATGCGAGCGCGGTCAGGATGGGCGAACCAGTGTTCTCGAGGCCGTCGATGGCCGCCCCGTGATCCAGCAGCACGTCGACCAGCGCCGATTGCAGTCCTGCTTCGGCCGGGTGCATGCTCGAAACGAGCAGGTTCATCGTCGTCTGGTACAGGTCCCCCCCGTATGTATCGGCGACCGCATTGACGTCCGCGCCGGCCGCGAGCAGTCGTTCGGCGACATCCACCGCGTTAGGCGGAGTTTTCTGCCGGAAATCCTCGACCCCGTTGGCGGCGACGTAGTGCAGCAGCGTGGCGTGGTGCGTTCTCGAGGAGTGTTCGCGGATGAGGCCCGGATTCTTCAGCAGGAGCTCGTCGAGCGTCGCCAGATCGCCGGTCACGATTGCATCGGCCGCGCGCTCGAATGCGCTCGACCTCGATACGGTCCGCAGGGATTCGATCTCCGCCGCGAGCGACGCCCAGTTCTCGTAGCTGTGCGCCTGTGCGATCAGGTGTTGTGCGTCCGATAGCGCAAACTTACCACCCGCGTCGCGCGCCTTGTTCTTTCGCGTCGTGACTTCTTCAGTCAGGCGCTCAACGGCGCGGTCGAAACTGCCCTGAACAAACGGCGTGATCTCGACGTCGAGGAGTCTGGTCAGGGCCTTGAGCCAGTCCGTGGCCCATTGCGTGACGGCGTCGGAGTCGGCCGAGTTGGCGGCGTCGACCAGCGACTTGGCGCGCTTCCGGTACTGCTCGATGTCCGGGCGCGGCGGGAGCGGCAGCGTATCCATGGCGAATCTCCGTTCAATGCTCGCCTGTAGTCCGCCGTCGTCAGGCTGAAGGGAGGTTCGTCATCAGTTGTTTATCGGCAGCGCGCAGTCGATCGCTCGTCGCTGATCGCCGTTCGCTGCCGTTCAGGTGGGCATGGCCCTTTCCGCGGACTGGATGCGCCCCTCGCGCTTCCCGTACAGTACCGCGAACCAGAAATTGGGCAAGAGTTCAAAAGCGCCGCGGCCGCCGTCTGCCTCGCTCCAGGTCGAGGCAGTAAACCAACAACGAGACGGAAATGACACATGTAGTGCCGCACTGCCTATCCGCCCCTCCAGGATGAAATTCGTGACCACGAAGCTGATTCGCCTTACCGGCATGCTGACTGTGGTGCTCTCCGCATTGCTCGCCGGGAACGGCGCGGCGCAATCGTCCAGCGCGCCGTACACCGCGGTGGCGGGCAAACAGGTCGTCGACAGCATGGCGACGATTCTGCGCGCGCGTTATGCAGACGCCGACACCGGCGCGATGATCGCCGCGCACGTCCAGCGACGGCTCAACGACGGTGCCTACGCGCGGATTGCTGACTGGGGGCAATTCGTGCGACTCGTGACCCAGGACCTCCAGTCCGTCAACGAGGACACGCACCTGTTCCTGCAGGTTGGCGGAGGGCCCGCTGGCCCGGGAGGCCCTGGCGGGCCGGCGCCTAACGCGAGCCACGGGCTGGAAGCCGTCGAGCGACTCGATGGCAACGTCGGGTATTTCCGCATGACCAACTTCCTCGGCGGCCAGCCTGCGTTCGACGCCATCAAGGGCGCGCTCGACATCCTGTCCGTCACGGATGCGATCATCATCGACCTCCGGAACAGCCGCGGCGGATCGCCCGCCGTCGCCAACTTCATCATCAGTCACTTCACGGGACCGGATACCACACTCTCGCTGCTGGTCTATGACAGGGTTCGTGGAACAACCGTGTCCCGCTACACGATGAAAGACGTCCCGGGTCCCCGGCGACCGGACGTTCCGCTCTTCGTGCTGACCGACGACGTGACGCGCTCGGCGGCCGAAGACCTGACGTTTGTCCTGCAGAATATGCGCCGGGCCACGATTGTGGGAACGAGGACGGCCGGCGCTGGCCGCAATAACGCTTCGGTTCCTCTCGGCCACGGCATTGTGGGCTCGGTGTCGTTCACCCGGGTCATGGAGCCGGGAACGCGTCGCGAATGGGAGCGCGTCGGCATAACGCCTGACCTCCAGACCCATCGCGATTCGGCGCTGGCCGTGGCGCACCGCGAGGCGATCAAGCGCCTCATCGCCGGCGCGCGCGGTGAGGCGGCTCGCAAGCAGTTCGAGCTCACGCTACAAGGCGTCGAGGCGAAATACGCGGCGGCGGCGCGTAGCGCACAGCGGCTCACCGCCTCGGCCGAGTTGACCCGTTACGTCGGAACGTACGAAGGCGACCAGACCGTTTCCGTCACGGGTGATCGCCTGGTGTATCAGCCACGCGTGGCGCAGCCCAGGGAACCGCTGTCCACGTTAGGCGATGGCGTGTTCACGTCGAGCGCCGGGCGGTACCGGTTTGCGGTACACGGAAACGATGTCACACTCTCCATCATCAATCCGGACGGATCGACCAGCACGTTCCGGCGCTTGAGCACCACGGTGCCCGAGCGGCGGCGATAGCGCTAGCGATTCGTTTCCGCCCAGCGCTCGATCTTCCGGGTCAGTGACGCCAGCGTAATCGAACCCTCGCGAATGACTTCGCGATTGAACTCCGGCAGGCTGAATCGTGCGCCGAGTCGCCGTTCGGCGTCCCGCCGCGCCGCCATGATCGCGTTATAGCCGATGTAGTAGATCGCCAGCTGGCCCGGGGTCCCCGCGTGGCGATCTGCATACGCCTCGGCGTTCGCCTGCGGGCGCCCGCCCAGCGCCATCATCGAGTCGACCAGCATCTCGCGCGTCCACCCGCGCGTGTGATAGCCGATGTCCAGGTACGCTCCCAACGCCACGTCGAGGATGTGCACGAGGTAGCCGGCCCGCGTCAGGTCGGAATCGTACAGCCCCATATTGTCGGCGAGGACTTCGGCGTAGATCCCCCACCCCTCCATGAACCCGCCGACGCTCAGTGTACCGAGGACCGGATGCGCGGCACCAGCCCGGTTGGCCGCGATGCGCTGGAGGTGATGCCCCGGATACCCTTCGTGGGCGACAGCGTTAGGCACGGACATCCGTTCGGTGCGCGAGAGATTCACCATGAATTGTGCGGGACGGCTGCGGTCGAGTGGCGCGCGAAGGTACTGCGGTGGAAGACCAGCCCGTTCCTGGAATTCCGGATACGGCACCACATCGAGCGGCTCATCGGTGAACCCGGCCACGACCTTCGGAAAAAGCGCCGCGGCCTTCGCGGTCACCCGGCGATACTCGGGGAGGATCGAGTCCCTCGACGAGAAGGTGAACCGCGAATCGGCACGAAGTGCCTGGATGGCGCGCCCAATGTCCGTCTCACCAGTCAGCCTCGTGACCAGGGGCGCCAGCTGGTCGCGTAACACCGACGCGTCGAGACGCGCCCGCGCCATGATGGTTTCCGGTTCAGCGGCCGCGGAACTCTGCGAGCGCAACGACGCACGATAGCACGCGGCCCCGTCGCGCTGCTGCGCCAGGGAGCCGTTCTCGCGCGCACGAGGCTCGTACACATTCACCAGCCATGTTCGGTAACTGACCGCAGCCGGGTACACCCATTCCACGAGCGCCGTATACCAGGCGTTCCGGAACGATGCCGAGCTGTCCCGCAGCGCGGGCGCGAACAGCGGTGACTGCGCGGCGTCGTCAGGCATGAGGTCCGTGAATTGCCGCGCCACGGCCGCCATGACCGGAGCAGAAGACGTGTACCCCGAATCGAGTCCGCGCTGGAGCAGCGCGCGCTCGTCGGCCATCAGCCCCGGCAGTTCACGGACCGCGCGCAGGGCCCGGGCCCGCGACGAATCATCGCCCACGCGCACCGTCCGTGCCCAGTTCGACGCCGCGACATGCCACCCGCTGAACTGGTTAGGCACGGACCAGAGATGGAACCGGCAGACGCGTGTCGCGATCGAGCTGTTCACGACTTCAACGAGATTATCGCGCAGCATGTCGTTCATCGCACCCGAATCGCCGGGATGACGCGGTCCATTCAGGTCCGCCGCGATCCGGTCGAGTCGATTGCGAATGTCGATCCGCACCGAGTCGCTCAGGTCCGCCCATACCCGCGCAGTGGACCGGGGTCGATTCAGGCTGACGAAACTGTCGGCGATGACCGACAGCGGGACGGGCGCCACAGTTGGCGCGTGCTGACGGGGGATGACTTCCACACCGGCGACTGCGGCCGCGGAGAGGAGCGGGAGGAGAAAGCGCATGTCCATGCCGCTAAAATGCGGCCACGGTCCCATTCAATAGATGCTAATCTCCACGACCCGCTTCATGGTCCAGTCCAGACGTCCGTGAACCCTGCAGGACGGCATCAGGGGGATGAGTCGTCGTGATGACTGCATAAATTCTGCAGCCATGGACAAAGACCTTCGCAGTCTCACGCAATCGTTGTACGCCGCGATCTCGGGTCCGGCCGGCGCTCCCCGAAACTGGGCCGACCAGGATGCGCATTTCGCGCCCGGCGCATGCTCGTACGTGCTTCACCGCAAGCCCGATGGTTTGTTCGAAGCTGAAGTGCTGACCCAGGAGCAGTACCGGGCAACACGCCAGCCGTATTTCGACGCGAATGACTTCTACGAAGTCGAAGTGGGGCACCATGCCGAGGTGCGGGGCAGTGCCGCCATCATCTTCAGCGACTACGAGTCGCGACACACGCCCGACGGACCAGCCTTCGATCGCGGTACCAACACGCTCATGCTGGTCCGGTTAGGCGGCGAATGGCGGATCACCAGCATCTCCTGGGAAGCCGGGCCCATCGCGACCGCTCTCTGGAGCGCGAGGGGTCAGACTGGGGTCTGACCCCGTTCTGACCCCGTTCTGACCCCGGTCTGACCCCGGTCTGACCCCGGTCTGACCCCGGTCCGACCCCGGTCCGACCCCGGTCCGACCCCGGTCCGACCCCTAGGGGGCGACGGGAACGGCCGTTGCAGTCAGCACGCGTGGACCAGCCTCGGTGACGGCAACCGTGTGCTCGAAGTGCGCAGAACGAGAACCGTCCTGCGTCACGATCGTCCACTTGTCCTTCAGCGTCCGCGTCGCCGACTTCCCGATGTTCACCATCGGCTCGATCGCGATCGTCAGGCCCGCGAGTAACTTCGGGCCTCGCTTCGGCATTCCATAATTGGGGACCTGGGGATCCCCGTGCGGCTTGGAGCCCACGTAATGACCCACCAGGTCGTCAGCCGTCGTGAATCCGGCCGCCGACACCACGCTCGCGATAGCGGCGCCAATATCACCGATGTGGTTCCCGAGGCGCGCTGCATCCACTCCCGCAGCCAGTGCCGCCTTCGTCACGTCCATCAGGCGCTGCGACTCGGCGTCGATCTGGCCAACGGGCACCGTAACGGCCGAGTCGGTGAAATACCGCTCGAACTCGACACCGAAGTCGAGCTTCACCAGGTCACCTTCTTTCAGGACGCGCTTCGGAGACGGGATGCCGTGCACGATCTCTTCATTGATCGAAATGCAGGCGGAGCCAGGGAAGCCGTACAGTCCCTTGAAGGCCGGTTTGGCACCCTGATGCGAACGGATGAACTCCTCGGCCACGACATCAAGTGCTTTCGTGGTGATTCCAGGGCGCACCGCAGCGGCCAATCTCTCCAAGGTCGCGGCGAGGATCGATCCACCGCGCGCCATGATGTCGATCTCGCGGGGAGACTTGAGCGAGATCACCTGCCGAGGGCGTTGAGTGCCCGGTTCAGGACGGCATCCGTCGTTCCGACGGCGTCGATGGAGACGAGCCTCGCACCGTCGTTCCGGTACCAGTCGATGACCGGGGCGGTCTGTCGCTGATACACCGCGAGCCGGTTCCGGACGGCCTCGGGCTCGTCGTCTTTCCGCCTCACCAGTGTTCCGCCGCACTTCTCGCACTTCGTTCCCGGCTCGCGGCCGGTGTAGGGCGTCTGGCACTTGTCGCAGACTGTGCGCCCGCTGAGGCGCTTCACCAGCTCCTCGTCAGGCACGTCGAACGTCAGCACGGCGTCGAGGCGACGGCCCAGTTCCTTGAGCACGCGCTGGAGGCCGGCGGCCTGCGGCTCGGTGCGCACCACACCGTCGAGGATCGCGCCCTTTGCCGCCGCCGGGGCGCCTAACGCCTCCTTCATGATGCCGAGGATGACGTCGTCAGGCACCAGGTCGCCGCGATCCATCGCCGCCTTGGCCGCCCTGCCCATCGGTGTCCCCTCACGCACCGCGGAACGCAGCACATCTCCGGTCGCGATCTTCGCGATGCCAAGCTTCTGTGCGAGGAGGTCGCCCTGGGTGCCTTTGCCGGCTCCCGGCGGGCCGAGAAGGACGATGATCATGGGACGCAGGACATGGGGCATGGGGCATTGGGATTCGGCATCGAAGGCCTGGATTCAGAACCCCATGCCCCGTACCCGGTGCCCCGTGCCCCCATCAGAATCCGCCCGTGCCCTGCCGTCCGCGAAATCGAACGCGTCCTTTCTTCATGAACCCGTCGTACTTCCGCAGGAGGAGGTGCTGCTGCATCTGGGCCATGCTGTCCAGCGCGACACCAACCACGATCAGCAGCGAGGTGCCACCGAACTGGAACGGCACGTTCATCCAGTTGCCGATGATGTTTGGCATCAGCGCAATGATGGTCAGGAAGATCGCGCCCGGCAGGGTTATACGCGTCACCACCTGGTCGATGTATTCAGCCGTCTTGGACCCGGGCTTCACGCCCGGGATAAACCCGCCTTGCTTGCGCAGATTCTCGGCGAGATCGATCGGGTTGAAGATGATCGACGTGTAAAAGTACGTAAAAAAGAGGATCAGGATCGCCATGAGCGCCAGGTACAGCCAGGTGCCGGGCATGAACAGCTCGGCCATGCGCTGCGCCGACGGATTCGCGCTGAACTGCGCCACCGCGCCCGGGACGACGATCACGGATTGCGCAAAAATGATCGGCATGACGCCGGCCGAGTTGATGCGCAGCGGGATGAAGTTCCTCGCCGCTTCCCGCATGCGGCCACGGCCGACCGTGCGTTGCGGTATCTGTATCAGGACTCGCCGGGCGGCCAGCGTGATGGCAACGACGCCCGCCACCACCGCCAACATGACAATGCCAAGGATCAGCAGCGAGAGGAGGCCGATGGCCCCGGTGCGCACAAATCCGAGGGTGCTGAAGATGCCGGGCCAGAAACCGACCACGATCGAGAAGTAGATCATGAGGCTGGCGCCGTTGCCGAGGCCCTTTTCGGTGATCTGCTCGCCAAGCCACATCACGAAGATCGCGCCCGCCGTCAGAAAGAGCGCCATCTGCACCTTGAACCCGAAGCCGGGGTTCGCCACCGCGCCCTGCAACGACTCGGTGAAGATGGCAAATCCCCAGGCCTGGACCAATGCCAGTACCACCGTCGCATAACGAGTGTACTGGGTAAGCCGCTTCCGGCCCTCCTCGTCCTTCTGCATCTTCTCGATCGTCGGGACGACAGCGCCGGCGATCTGCACGAAGATGGAGGCCGAGATGTACGGCATGATGCCGAGGGCGAACACCGTGGCGCGCGAGAGCTGGCCACCGACGAACAGGTCGTACAGGCCGAGCAGTCCCTGGCTTCCCTGGTTCTGGAAGAAGTCGGTGATCGCAACAACGTCGATTCCCGGAGCCGTCACGACCGAGCCAAGGCGATAGATCGCGAGGCACATGAACGTGAACTTGATCTTCTCCCACAGCTCTGGCGTCTTGTAGATGTTCGCCAGGGCCGCAGTGGGGTTCGCCTGTGCCATTTCGTTCCTACTCCTCGATGCGGCCGCCGGCCGCTTCGATGCGTGAGCGGGCGCCGGCGCTCACCTTCACGCCGCGCACGACGACGGCACGAGCCAGCTCGCCGTTCCCCAGGATCTTCGCGGGACCTTTCCGCAGGCTGATGAGGCCCGCCTCGACGAGTGCCTCACGAGTGACCTCCGCCCCTTCCGGCATCGCGGCCAGGTCGTCGAGCGTGACAACCTGTGATTCCACCCGGAACGGGTTGGTAAACCCGCGCTTCGGGATGCGGCGCGTGAGCGGCATCTGGCCGCCCTCGAAGCCCGGCTTGCCGCCGCCGGGCCCGCCGTGGCCGGCGCGCGCCATCGAGCCCTTGTGTCCCTTGCCGGCGGTCTTGCCCTGTCCCGAACCCGGGCCACGGCCAAGCCGCTTCCGGTCGCGATGCGACCCGGGCGCCGGCGAGAGGTTGTGCAGTCCGATCTTCTGATCGCTAGCCACGTTCCGTTACTCCGTCTCGGGCGTCACCGTAACCAGGTGGCGCACCTTGTTGACCTGCCCTCGTAAGGCAGCTGAATCGTTATGCACCACCGAGGCCTGGTGGTGGCGCAGCCCCAGCGACTTGAGCACGAGGCGCATGCGCCACGAATGCCCGATGCCGCTGCGGACCTGGGTGATACGGACCTTCCCGCTGGTCGGCTCCTCGCGCTTGGCCGTGTGCTTCGGCCCGCGCGTGGGATGCCAGACGAATGTTCTAGGCATGCGCCGCCTCCTTGCCACGGGCACGCGAACGATACGGAATCGACGAAGGCTCCATGCCGCGCTCACGCGCGATCTGGTCCAGCGTCGTCAGTTGGCCGAGACCCTCGATCGTGGCCCGCACCAGGTTGTGCGGATTCGTCGAGCCGAGGCTCTTGGTCAGGATGTCGGCAATGCCCGCGCATTCCATGACGGCGCGCACGGCACCACCCGCGATCACGCCCGCCCCTGGAGCGGCGGGCTTCATGAAGACCTTTCCGGCGCCGTGATGACCGACGATCTCGTGCGGGATCGTGGAGCCGGTAAGTGGAACGGTGAGCATCTTGCGACGCGCGCCGTCGACCGCCTTCCGGACGGCTTCCGACACTTCGTTCGCCTTGCCGGTCGCGAACCCGACGCGGCCCTTGCCGTCGCCAACCGCAACCAGTGCGTTG
>Ga0209486_10000463_pt1 | contig 18244 bp, 9 predicted proteins | sample NCCompost_FD_187518 | JGI IMG/M metagenome (GOLD analysis project Ga0209486, IMG submission 187518) | Agricultural soil microbial communities from Utah to study Nitrogen management - NC Compost (SPAdes) (version 2) | ecosystem: Environmental > Terrestrial > Soil > Agricultural land | place: USA...
AGACCACCGGCAATTTCTGAAATTGTTTTTCTTAACGCTGCTACATCCTGCCATGCTTCATCTGCATCAGCACAAATATCTGTTCCCACTTCCACTACGGCCTGGTGCATTTCAGCCTTTACTTTATCCTTGATCACTTTTTGACCTTCATGCACTATCTTCTGTTCATGACTTTTCAATTCCCGTGTTTCAGGATCAAGCACCATGTATTCTTCTTCTACGCCGAGAGTGAAAGTTTTATAGTTTAAAGTAGCCATTCTATTATTTTAGATTTTAGATGTCAGATTTCGGATTTAATAAGATGTTACCATAAAATCTAAAATCGTAATTCTTAAATCAAACCAATGAGGTTTTATTTGCGCCTCTTTTTACATACTCGCCCCATGTTAAATTATCCTGTCCTTCTTTTTGTTCCAGGGCTCTTTCTATTGCATAGTTAGCAGCTGTTTCAACTACCCATGCAAAATTTTCTTCACCAACACTGCTGCGTTCTGCATCGGGGGCAGGGTTGCAAAAATCTATTGCATAAGGAACACCATCTCTTATCGCTAATTCTACGGTATTAAAATCATAGCCAAGATAATTGCAAATGCGCAGAACAATATCTTCCATTTGTTTTAATCGCTCAGGCGATGGTGTAAAGCTTGCTACATATCGAAGATGATGCGGATTGCGTGGCTCATAAGGCATAATGAGAACATGTTTTCTGCCGATGCAATAGCAGCGATAATATTCTGTAAAAACAATTTCTTCCTGCAATAACATTACTAATTGCCCGGTTTCGCTATGCTTATCAAAAAAATCTTCTTTGCTATCTAATTTATATACATGTTTCCATCCGCCACCTGCAAATGGTTTCATATAGGCAGGGAAGCCGACATATTTAAATATGGTTTCCCAGGCCATTGGATAAGCGAGATTGCTGAATGATTCTTCTGTAGTATCATCAGGATGATCCCGAGAAGGAATGATCGCAGTTTTTGGAATTGGCACCCCCACTTTTGTCATCAGGCAATTGTTAAAGTATTTATCATCAGCGCTCCACCAAAATGGGTTATTGATAACAGCAGTCCCTGTTAACGCTTCATTTTTTAGCCAGGTGCGGTAAAAAGGAACATCCTGTGATATGCGATCGATGATCACAGCATAACCGGTTGGCTCGCCTTGTATCGCCTTTTCAATACGAACAGATTCAGCCATGATCCCGGAAATATTTTTACTATTGACCCTTTCTACAAAAGCCATTGGAAAGCTTCTTTCTTTACCATGTAACACGCCGATCTTCTTCATAAAATTTAGTTTAATGTGATAAATTATTTGGGGGCAGGTAAGTAATCAAATGTATTTTTTAAAGAGAAGATAAACAAAAAAGAAGCAAGATTGTTTCAAAACAAAGCACGGTTATCTTTAGTGAGCATCCCCTAATTTTGCGCAAATGCAGCGTTTGAAGCAGGTTTCAGTCCTTGTACAAAATATAGTCCGCCACTCTACCTACCTTGAAAGGGACGTACTTATAGATATTTATCTTCCGCCTGTAAGATCGGATAGCGAGTCAGTGAGCCTGTTAATAATTAACGATGGGCAGGATCTTCCTAAATTTCATTTTGACCAGATGTTGGCTGAGCTCTATGAACAAAAAGAAATAGAACCCGTTCTTTGTGTTGGTATTCATTGCAGTGCTGAAAGAAAAATGGAGTATGGAACGGCAAATGTGTTGGATTATAAAGGCAGGGGAGCAAAAGCCCGATTGCATCAGCAATTTGTTTTGAATGAATTGCTCCCTTATATAATTAAAAACTTCGGTAATAATTTTAAAGAAAAAGCTTACGCAGGTTTTTCGCTGGGTGGTCTTTCGGCCATCGATACTGTTTGGCATTACCCTGAATATTTTTCAAAAGCTGCCGTGTTTTCTGGTTCATTGTGGTGGAGATCAAAAGATCTGCTTCAAGATTATAATGAAGCAACTGATCGCATCATACACAAACTTATAAGAGAAGGTGAGTATAAGCCGGGATTACAATTTTATTTTACTACTGGTTCTCTTGATGAAAAGATGGACAGGAATAATAATGGTATCATCGATTCAATTGATGATACACTTGGCTTAATTGAAGAATTAGAAAAAAAAGGGTATCGTGACATTAATGACATCCGGTATATAAACTATGAGGATGGAAAGCATGATGTAAAAACCTGGGGACGGGCTATGCCGGCTTTTTTGAAATGGGGATGGGGAATTAGTCCGAAGCCATGAGTTCAGAACTTAGAGCTAATTGGTGATCAAAATAAAAAAAACCTCTTGTTTTTGGGAAGAGGTTTTTTATTAGAATGAAATTATCAATTATTGAAAATATATCTCAATCCCATTTGCATATAATAAGTAGATGCAACGCTTACGTTATCCCTGAATGTTTCAATAATCGGGTTGTTCCTGTCTGTAGCGAGGCGGAAAGTTGGCATAACAGTACCGCCAGGTACAAGTGCATTCTGATTTGTTGGAACCAATACAGATGAAGCGTTGACGGTTTTTACTTTACCCCAGTTCGGATCGATCAGGTTACCAAAATTGAATATGTCAAGAGTAAGCTGGATCGTATTTTTTGTTTTACCAACATTCATAAAGATATCCTGGATGAGCTTGATATCAACCTGGTTTCTCCAGGGGGCCTGTGCGCCATTACGTTCTGCATATTGCCCTTTATGAGCTTTCAAGTATTTATCCTGGTCAATGTATTTAAAGAACATTGCGCTTTGTTCTGCAGCAGTGTAATTAACACCATTTGGATACGTGAAAGCTGTAAATGTAATTTCAGAAGGGTTTTTGGGAATATAGATAAGATCATTACCATTGAAACCATCGCGGTTGAAATCAGCACCATAAACATAAGAGAAACGGTAATCGATGGAGCCAGCATACATCATTGAAATGGTAGTCGCAAAATGTTTGAAATATTCTTTTCTATATGTGAAAGATGCAACTAAGCGATCGGGAACTGTAAAACCTGAATAGCTAAGTGTAGGCGTATTAGGTGAATTATAAGTTGGCGTGCTTTGCCATGCTGATAATGGTTGATCACCACCACCATCAAACAAGCTATTTGCAAACGTTTTTACATAAGCCAATGAAAAACCGATTCCATTTCTGAAAAATTTGTCAACCTTAGCAGTGAGTGAAGCATATACACCGCGTTTATCATTGGTTACATATACAGCATTAAACGCCTGTGTACCTGTTGCACTAGGCAGACCAGCGGTAGTTAATGGATTAATGAATTTTTGTTGAGCATTGACGGGGTACATTGATCTGTTGACATCAGGGTAGCCTACCGTATTTAAAAGCTGCGGTTCAACCAGATTAACATTTTTAAAAACTGTTGCATTTATATCTTTATTTATTATTCCTTCTAAAGTAAAGATCATGTTCCATGGAAGTTTTGAATCAATTGCAAGACTTGTTTTCCATGTTCTGGGGAATTTGAAGTTTTCGTCAAATGCAGAAATTGCGCTTGGGACAACTGAGCCCGCAACTGGTACATTTGCAGGTCTGTAAGCAGCCGGATCAGGATTGAAAGGACCAGGAGTATTTGCAGTCCCATTCCATGATTGAGTAACCTGCAACATACCTGCATCACCAACCTGGCTAACTATCCAAACAAATGGAACCTTTCCTGTAAAAATGCCGGTACCACCACGGATCTGTAATGAACGATTGCCATAAAGATCATAATTAAATCCAACTCTTGGAGACCACATCAGGGTGGATTTGGGCAAGTTTCCTGTATTTATTTTCAGACCGTCTGCAAATGTGAGACCTGCAACGATTGGATGTGTTTTTACTTCACTTATCTCTGGATAGGTAGGTAGATCAAGTCTTAATCCAAGTGTAAGTTTGAATTTTTTATTAAAGGCTATCTCATCCTGTCCGTAAGCTGAATATTGCATGAACTGAAAAGTTGGGAATGCTTGTGCAAAATCTTTTTCCAAAGAATAAGTAAGTGCATAGTCAGTTGGTTTTACACCGTTTTTAAAATCCTCGATTGAATTAAAACGGAAATAACCTAAGCCAAAACGCTGAAAGCCGTTGATCGTTTCACTCCAGTCAACCTGTCCGCCCACTGTCCAGTTGTGTATCCCTGATCTCCAGGTAAGATTGTCAACAAAAGAATACATCTTTACTTTTCTTAAATTACCATAGCTGAACAATTCATAACCGAAAGATGTAAAAGGAGAACCATCTTTTAAAATATCTACAAAAGGAAATTGTGAACTGGGAGATTCACGGGAGTCATTCTGATAAGTATAAGTTGCGCGGAGTGTGTTAGAAAGTTTACCAAACTTTGAATTTAATTCAGCGGCAAATGAGTAAAAGTTTGCTCCTTGCAGATATTGTGAATTGCTGTACCAAAGTGCATTGATATCCGTACGACCTGCGCCTGTAGCGAATGAATTACCAGTACCAGTAGTGGAAGTACTTGGGGCAGTTGGCTCAAAACCTTCTACCTGGCTATAGCGCATATTAAATTTATGTTTTGAATTAATATTCCAGTCGATGCGGGCAACAAATTTTGTTCTTTCAATTTCTGTATTATAGTTTTCATAAGGACCTGTATCATAATCGTAATTTGATTTTAGATAACCGCTGATTTCATCAAGTTCTGTTGTTGTTGGTCGGGCAATATTAGCGGCACTACCATAAGGAGCCGAAGAAGTAGCGGCAAATCTTGATTGAATTTGTTTTGGTTGGTTATCTGTTTCGTAGTTCACAAAGAAGAATAATTTATTCTTAATGATCGGTCCGCCGAAACGACCGCCAAATTGTCTAAATTCAAATGCGGGTTTTACAAAAACAGTTTTGTTTACCTGGTTTCCCTGATTGTTCGCGTCCCTGAAATAATGATAAAGAGACCCCTGGAATTGATTTGTGCCCGAACGGGTAACTGCATTGATAGCACTTCCAATAAAACCTGACTGACGTACATCATAAGGAGTCACATTCACTGATATCTCTTCAAGAGCATCTATAGAAATTGGAGAACCGTTTGCAGGAAGATTTATTCCAATTCCAAATGAGTTATTAAAATCAGCACCGTCTACAGTAAAATTGTTTTGTCTGTAATTACCGCCACCGATAGACGTGCCATTTGCCTGGGGGGTAAGGCGTGTAAAATCATTTACACTCCTGTTGATACTAGGCAAGCTGTTTATGGCCTGTACTCCAATGTTAGTCATGGCCCCAGTTCTGCTTGAATTTAATATCGGGTTTCTTTTTGTTGTGCTGATAATAACGTTTTCAAGTGTCCCTTCTTTTTTATTCAGTGTAACTTCTAACAAAAATGACTCTGCAAGTTTTAGCATCACATCGTCAAAAGTCACAGATTCAAAACCGACAAAAGATACAATAACAAGGTAAGGACCCCCGACCCTCATATCATGAATAGTGAATTCACCGCTTTTGGATGACAGGGCAGTATATTTTGTGCCTGAAGGGGTATGGGTTGCAGCGATACTGGCGCCTACAAGTGGTTCCTTTGTAGCCGCATCGATCACATTACCTGTAACACTACTGGTGGTTACTTGTGCCTGTGAATAAGTGGCTGCAATAAATACCATTGTAAGGGAAAACAAGATTCTCTTAAGCATAAGTGTTAGTTTATTGTTGCAAAGAAAGGGAATTCCTTCCGGTTAAAAATAGCCAAATATTAACAAATTATTGTTGGTATATAAACTTTTAATGAATCGTGACACGGCTCTGAAACGCTGCTTTTTATATCAAAATATTTTCCACTTTCCTTCCACCGGTTTGTGTGTAATTTTGCCAAAACCTGATTTAGTATGTTAGATAGTATTGAAAGTGCCATTGAGGATATCAAGACCGGTAAAATTGTTATCGTTGTTGATGAAGAGGACAGGGAAAACGAAGGAGATTTTATTATTGCTGCCCGCCATGCCAGTCCTGAGGTCATTAATTTCATGAGCAAGCATGGCCGTGGTCTTATTTGTGCAGCTCTTGTTGAAGAACGTTGTGATGAACTGGGACTAGAATTAATGGTGAATAATAATACTGCGTTGCATGAAACTGCCTTTACTGTTTCTGTTGATCTGCTTGGTCACGGATGCTCCACAGGTATTTCAGCACATGATCGTTCAAAAACAATTCATGCATTGATCAATCCCGAAACAAAACCTTTTGATCTTGGAAAACCGGGTCATATATTTCCATTGCGTGCAAAAAAGGGTGGCGTATTGAGAAGAGTTGGGCATACTGAAGCTGCTATTGACCTCTCACGTCTTGCAGGGTTTGAACCAGCTGGTGTATTAGTTGAAATAATGAATGATGATGGCACGATGGCTCGTTTGCCACAATTAATTGAAGTAGCAAAAAAATTCGAATTCAAAATTATTTCTATAAAAGATCTTATAGAGTTCCGTATAAAAAGAGACTCATTGATAGATGAAGTTGTTAGAGTTGATATGCCGACAAAATATGGCGATTTCAAATTGGTTGCTTTCAAGGAAAAACATAACAGCAATGAACATCTTGCATTAATTAAAGGCGAGTGGCAAAAAGATGAACCGGTGATGGTAAGAGTGCATTCATCCTGTTTTACTGGTGATATTCTTGGATCACTTCGCTGCGATTGCGGTGAGCAACTGCATGCTGCTATGAAAATGGTGGAGAAAGAAGGCAAAGGTGCAATTCTCTATATGAACCAGGAGGGCCGCGGTATTGGTTTGGTAAATAAATTAAAGGCGTATCAGTTGCAAGAACAAGGATTGGATACTGTGGAAGCAAATCTTCATCTTGGTTTTCAAATGGATCAAAGAGATTATGGTATCGGTGCACAGATCTTGCGCCATCTCGGAATTTGCAAATTGAAGTTGATCAGCAATAATCCTAAGAAAAGAGTGGGCCTTATGGGTTATGGTCTTGAGATCGTTGAAAATATTCCTATTGAAATTTCATCTAATCCGCATAACGAAAAATATCTGTTGACAAAAAGAGATAAACTCGGACACGAGATCATGGATGACGATAATCAATAGATCTCAAAAGATAAATTCGTATTAATTGCCTTGTTTTGTTGGAGTATCTAACGGCGCTGGAGTTGGTGCCATTTTCTTTTTACGTCTGAAAATATCCCCTAACCTGTTAAAGTCTTTGCGATATGTTAGACTGGTACCATATTTTCTTGACTTGCCGGCGCTGGTAGAATAACCGGTTAACAAGTCAACGTTCTCTCTATAAAAAATTGTTGCACGGATAGAGCCACTTTTATTTATAAGAAATTCAGTGGTGAAATTTGTAAGCAGATCACTGCTTACCTGCGAAGCAGTTGATTGAAACGGCACATCATAATTGCCCTCAAAAGTTAGAACAACACGATTGTTAAATATTGTCTTGCCTACAGAAAGATTCAGGTTAGTTCTATCATAAAGGAACGCATCTCCAATAGGATTTGGATTGTAAAGCGAACCTGAAAAGTTTACATACAACCCCGGGATCTTTAGCTTATTTGATAAAATATTATTAAGGACTCCATTAATTTGAGAAGATAGAAAATCTGAAATACTATTCACAAAAAGGTCAACGCCGGAAGCAGAAGCCAGGCCTAAAGATGAAGCTGAGTTGGAAGGCGCAAAACTGTTAAATACAACAAGAAATGCAACCTGCTTGTTAAGCTCATTTTCATTTTTTAAGATCTCATCAATGGTAAACGAAACAGTGGCATCGGTTTTGGCAAGACTCTCTGTAGGAAAGTCAAGTGCAAATGTGATATCCGGTTTAAAAAGATCACCTCTCATTTTTGCCACTACATATACAAAATCACGGAAAGAAGAAATGTTAGAATTGGGAATATTATTGGTTATCAAAGGAGCGAAATCAACTTTCCGCTCCGTTTTATAGATCGCTTCAATATTTACGATAGGGTGAAAAGGGTCCCCGGTCCATTCAATATAATTATTTACATATTTATTTAATTCGAACGGTTTTTTAAAGAATGATTGAAAGCTGAAATTGTAAACGCCATCATTGATATCAAATCGTCCTCGCATGGTCATTTTTTCAGACGTACCTGAAATGATCCTCAGATTTCCTTCACCATGACCATGAATTTCATCATTGGTTAATTCATCTATTACCACTCTTACATTTACTCTTGGATTACCGGTAATATCCACATCGTAACTAATATTTGTTTCATTGTTGCTAATGGCCGAGTCAGTTAATTCCCTACCGTATTTTCTTTCGATAAGAAAATCAGCGATCCCACTTTCTTTTCCTGTAGTATTAGGTATTGTAATATCAGAGCTGTCTGTTTCTGATGCTTTGCCCACGATCTTTATCCGCATATTTGACTGCGGACCTGTTAATGAAAAAGAACCGGTGCCTAAAGCATAACCATAAAAACTACTGTTATCTTTCCTGGTCGTATTAAGTAAAAGCATCGGTTCATCATCAACTTCTGCTTTTATATTGTATACCAGGTCACGCCATCCATTGTGTTTTAATATTCCATTACTTAATGTTGCGGTATTATGAGTAACGGTATCAATTAATGTAAGCTGGCCAAGATCAAGTTCATTTTCTTTGAATGTAATTTCTGCGTCGCTCAATTTATAATAGCATTGAGTAAAGATCACTTTAAGTCCGGCATCTTCGAGTTTCATTTTACCAATATATTTTGCATCTGGTCCAAGACCAATGATCTTTAATGGGCCTGTTGCAAAGCCGTCAAGATTTGTAAATAAATTGCCAATGAAACGTTCCGCGATCTTTACAGGATATCGTTCCGGGTTTATGTTGATCACATCTTCTCCATTTGTAGCAAGATCTTTTAGAAAAAGATTAAGATCGAAATCAAGTTTTTGATCAGGATTTACTGTTTTCCCGTTCGCTATAAGGTTACCAGTTTTATTATTATAAAATACATGAGCTTTTATCTGGCCAATACTATCATTGTCGATACTCAATTGATCCGTTTGAACATCTGATGTTATATTAAAAGTTTTACTGGGATCTTCAATTGTAATATCTCCTGAAATAAGCCCATCGATCTTATTTGTTTTTACAAGGAATGGAGATACGTCGCCGAGATTAAAATTCTTCAAGTCAATTTTAACATCGTTCCAATCGCCGGTACCGGAAGGGACTGTTTTTACCCTGATCTCCTGGTTGCTTTCCTTTAATACAATTTCACCATGAGACACTGTGTTTGATCTCAATTCAAGTTCGCCATTTTCTTCGATTGACCACTTCTTGCTGTTCAATACAAAATTTGAAGTATCAAACTTTATGGCAATTCCATCATCAAAAGTTCTTACCAGTGCATTTATCGATCCTCCCGATATATTTCTATTATTACTTTCAGTGATGAGCTTTACATTAGTGGAATCATTTCTTGCCAACAGATCAATTTGAGTAAATGGGAAACTAAGACTATCGCTAACTTGCAAATGATCGATAGTAGTGGTAAGAGCAAGATTTTGAAATGTTCCTTTACCATTAATAATCACATTTTGAAATTCAAAATTTTTATAGGCAAAAGCAGGAACATTAGTAGCCAGTTCCAATTGATTTTGTCTTGTATCAAGTCGCCCGGTTACCTCAGCGTCATTAAATCCCTGGAAAGTTGTATCAAAAAGATTTAGTAGGTCCGAAACATAATTTGTTTTTATATTAAAAGTAAATGCCTGGTCATTGATATTTCTTGTAGGTGCTTTAATATAGGCTGGATAATATTTATTCAAAAAAAGTTTAAATGCTTCCGGAAGATCTTTCAACGAAAAATCACCTTTTATATTTCCTTCCACTTCAGGTGATTGGACCGACAGGTGTTTGGCGCCATCAATGTATTCTGAGTTTATGACAAATGAATCAAGCGGGATCGATCTGCCATCTTTTGTAACAGTTGCATTACGAATACTTGCGTTGCCAAGGAAGTTGTCAATATTATCACCTGTGAAATTAAAATCCAGTTTGCCGGCAAATGAAAAATTATCTTTTAATAAGTTCAAAGGTTTTAGATTCAGCGTATCTACCTCGGCTAAAAAATTAAACCGCGGGATCTTACCACTAAGATCAACAATGCCGTGAAGTGATGCAACAGCATTGGAATCTTTTATTGAAAAGTCACCGTTAAATATTTTTTTACCGAGTGTTCCTTTTGCTTTTATGTTTTCATAACGGTAGTTGTTATAAACAAGATGTTTGATGTCCCCATCCATATCTGCCGAAATTGTATTCCAATTAAATCCCCTGCCTTTTACCTGCCCGGCAAATGAAATGGTTCCTATTTTCGGATCATTAACAAACACACCAAGTTTGAAATCCTGGGAGGCAATACTTCCTGAATAAAATGGTTGCTTTCCGTCAGGCAATTTCATATTCAGGTCACTTGTAATAGTGCCAAGATTCGTGCGAATGATTCCGTAAGTCACAAAGTCTTTTACAAAACCTGTAAAGCTTCCATTGAAATCCAGGTAAGAAATGCTTTTCAAATTAGGCATGGTAATTTTCCTGATAGCGGGTACGAAAGTTGCAGCATCGCCATAAGTTGTACGAAAACTGTTTGCCTTAAAATCAATAAATGTTTTATTGATATCAGGAAGACCGGTTAAACTTATATCACCATTCAGGTAAGTATTGTTGCCGGCTTGTATTGTCATTTCATTTCCAAAAAGATCATCAACTGTACCTCTTGCAAGACCGCTTATTTTTATTTTTTTATCCCATGTTTTTGCAGCCGGTGCAAAAAAAGCGATGTCCTCACTGTCAATTTCTGCATTTTCAAAACGAGCCTGCATTCTTATTTTAGTAATAAAGTCATTCATGTCATTGAAATCTTCATACTTCATACTGAAGTAATCACGAATAACGCTATTGTTGGTTTTGATCTCTAATTTATCAAAAGACATTTCATGCGGTGTAAGTTTTGCATCCGCTACCATTGATTTTACTTCAAAACCGCTTCTTTCCTTTGAACTTAATTCCAATGAAGTGGTCAATGTATCATTAGTAAAGATCAAATTCTTAAAACTGGCATTGATAGAGGCAAAGTCAATATTTCTTCCATCAAAATAATCATCATAGGAGCCGCTGATCACTTTTATGTTTTTAAAATTGCCGTTATTGATATTTATTTTACCAATATGAATAGACCAGCTTTCAGGGTTCCATTTTAACAATGAGTCAATTTTTTCTTCATCGGCAATTTCTTCATTTTCATTTACAACTTTTATAGAACGGGGTTTTTTACCCTTATAGTTTTTAATTAAGAAAAGCGGGTCAGAAAAATCAATGGAATTAATTTCGATCTTTTTAGAGTTGAGATTAATTTCATCAGCATCCAGGTCCATGGAAGTTAATCGGAACTGCATGTCTTCGCCACGCCATTCATCTTTTTTAAGAAAGGTTACATTATTAAGTTTGACCTTTTTAAAATCAAGTTCAACTCCTTTCTTATCACTACCTGATGAGCTGCCGCCAGAAAAATAATCAACGAGATATTGATAATTCCAAACTGAGTCTGTGCGATTCAAATGAATAACTGCATCGCCCAATTCTATATAGTGAAGTACGATCTTGTCTTTAAAAAAAAACCAGTCAGTAATACTCACCTGCATTTTACCCGCAGAAAGCAAGGTGTCCATTTTCTGGTCTTCGATCATTACTCCCTCCAGGTTCATTTTATCAAAAAGGGAAAAACTTACGTGCTTAATACTGATCTTACTTTTCAGCTCTTTTGATAACCTGCTGGTGACTTCGTGGACTATAATATTTTGCCCCCAATCTGTATTAATAAAGATTGTTCCTGCTATAATTAGAAATAGCAGTGTGATCAGAACCCATTTAACTATTTTCTTGAAGGTCTTCAGGAGCAAGGCTTTAGAATGTAAAAGTAACCAATAGTCCCCCTTAAGGCAAATTAAGTACCAAAGGTCAGAAAGACCCTATATAAATAGACCGGGATAGGTGTTAAATGTAACCTAGTATTGGGTGTTTAGTGGTTAGAGCACTGCTTTGCTTTTTCTGAAATAATAACCAATAGAAATGCCTACAGCCCTGTTTCCAATATAGTCGCCATAATCTACGTTGTCCATAGTACCAATACTATAGTTATAATGCCCGTACACATACCAGTTGTTTTTAAATTCATAGCCGAAATGTACTATTGCTGAAGCAAGATAGTGTCCATAATCGGCAAAGCTAAAAGGCATTGGCTGCTCTATAGAACCATTGGTTTTGGTATTATATTTTTCATTGCCGAAAAGCGCAAAGTCCAGAGAGGGACCAAAGCGAATAAAGAAATGTCCGGGCTCCAGTTTAAAATCATGTTGTAATAAAAACCCGAGTTCTATGGTATGAAAACTTGTGTTGTTATCTATGGCTCCGGTATCGGGCATATCAGGTGGGGTATCATATTTTACTTTATAACCACGAAGGTTATACATAATTGATGGAGCAAAATGAAGACGACCTTCGAGAGGTATTTTTATCTGCAAACCAGCATTCACTCCTAACTTAAATGAGCTTTCCTGCTTTTTATGATCTACTTTATAGCTAACACCCGTTGCTTGTGGACCCGCAGAAGCACCAAATAGTACCTGGGAATTTGCAAAAAATGTAGTCAATAGGGCAATTGCTGTAAGCAATAATTTCATGATTGATGTTTACTGATTAAAATAAAACGGTTTTCAGAAAGGATTTTGCCCGAAAGAATGGTGACAGGCTGGACTTAAAGGGGCGTAAAAATAGAAATTAAATCCGGCCAGTCAAATAGTATGGATAAAAAAGAAAAAAGATGTTTTAAAGGGCTGAAATGCAGGACAAGATGTGTTTTGATCAATACTTCTTTGCAGGATCTTTGGCCTGGTTACCGGTATTATATTGCTGTGAGTGTCCTTTTGGGATCGATAAATTTTTCCATTCTTCATTTTTTATCATTCTGCCGATATAAATGATCTGACCAATGTGATAAGGATAATGTGCCAATTGCCTGTTGATGGCATCAATAACGCTAAGCGGTTCTTTACGGATATAGATTATTGTCAAAAGATCATTTTCTGTTAATGACTCTAAGGCTTCAAAACAACATTGCCAGCCTTTGTTCCAAAGATCAATTACTTGTTGTTTTGAAAAATTGTGAATTTCAAATTCATCATCACGTTGCCGCCATTCTTTTTCTCCGTCCTCAGTTAAAAAATTGGTGAAGCGGCTAAGCATGTTTCCTGCTAAATGCTGAACAATAACGGCAATGCTGTTTGATTCAGAAGTGGGTAAATAATGAAGATCTTTTTCATCAAGTTGCTCAAAAGTTTTTTCACCAAGATCTTTATAGTACTTAAGTCTTTTAATAACGGTTGACAAATACTCTTTACCTAAACTCATTATTTAATTATTAATTCTTAATTTTTAATTGTTAATTCAAGGATCACCATCCTTCTGCAGAATCATCACCCCGGTTATCCGCAACAGCTTCAAATTTTTTATTGGGTAAAACTTTGATAACCTCAGTTCTTCCGATACCGTTCCTTTCGACAATTTTATATCCCATTGCTTCCAATGCTTTCCTGGTATCATCGGGAAATCCTTTTTCAAGATCCACTTTGTCTGGTAGCCATTGATGATGAAATTTTGGTTTCCATACTGCATCTTCAGTGCTCATGTTAAAATCAATAATGTTGACAATTGTTTGAAAAACAGAAGTGCAAATAGTTGTGCCCCCCGGTGTGCCTATAACTAAATAAGGCATGCCATCTTTTAATACAAGGGTTGGTGTCATTGAACTCAGCATTCGTTTTCCGGGCATAATAGCATTTGCTTCACCTCCAACTGCACCATACATATTCGGAACTCCGGGTTTTACGCTGAAGTCATCCATCTCGTCATTTAAAATAAATCCGGCTCCCCCAACTACCGTTTTACTTCCGTAAGAATTATTAAGCGTTGTCGTAACAGCAACTGCATTCCCATCTTTATCAATTATACTCAGGTGAGTTGTTTCTTCACTTTCAACTGCAGGGATATCACCCGGTTTCACCTGCTCGCTGTTGCTTGCTTTGCCGGGAACAAAATCTGCCATTCGTTCTTTCAAATATTTTTCACTTGTAAGTTTTGAAACGGGTACTTTAAAAAAGTCTGCATCACCCATGAACTGTGCCCTGTCGGCATAAGCTCTTCTTTCAGCCTCCACCATCAATTGTACTGATTCAGCAGAATGAAATCCATAAGAAGGGATGGGTTTATCTTCGATCATTTTCAACATTTGATGCAATAACAAACCACCGCTGCTTGGCATTGGCATTCCGACAATCTTATATCCTTTGTAGTCAAAAACGTGCGGCTCTCGTGATGCGGCTTTATAATTTTTAAGATCATCGAGTGTGATGATCCCTTTTCCTCTTTTCATTTCTTCCACTATAAGTCTTGCGGTTTCTCCTTCATAAAATCCTTTTGCTCCTTTTTTCTTTATTCGTTTCAAAGTTTTTGCAAGATCTTTTTGAAAAAGAGTATCACCGCCTTTCCAATCATTATTTTTTACGAACGCAGGTGTTCGTGTACTGTATTTTAGAAATTCATCTTTCAATCCATTAAAGGCTCTTGCATCTTTTTCAGAAATTGTAAATCCTTTTTCTGCCAGGTCAATTGCCGGCTGAATTAATTTATCAAAAGAGAGGGTTGCATATTTGCTCGATTCAAATAAGCCCGCAACAGTGCCCGGAACACCCGATGAAAGATGACCATGTTGACTCAATTGTAATTGCGGTTCCCCGGTTGGGCTGAGATACATATCACGATGAGCATTGCCGGGAGCTTTTTCCCTGTAATCGATAGCAACAAGTTTTCCATCTTTTAATCTTGCCACCATAAAACCGCCACCGCCAAGATTGCCGGCATTTGGATAAACAACTGCAAGTGCTAACTGTGTTGCAATAGCAGCATCAACAGCATTGCCACCCATTTTTAAAACTGCTAATCCAACTTTACTTGCAAGCGGATGTGCAGAAACAACGGCGCCATTTTCACAGATAACTTTTTTCTGAGTATCGTATTTGTACTGGTCAACAAGTGTAGTTGGTGTTTTTGTTGTAGAACAGGAAATTTCAAACAACACCGGGAGAAGAAATAAAAAAAACATTTTTTTCATCATAGATAGCTTTCATTGCACAAGGTAAATAGTTCCGGGTTTTTTATCTTAAAATCTTTATCTTTAATTTACAACCTGCAATAATTACCTAAGCACTTTTTTATCCCAATTATCTTGCATATTTTAACTTAACAAATACCGCTATGGTCAACAAATTCAGGCTTGTTCTTAAAAGTGTTGGATTTTTAATGATTGGTTTTTTTATTACAAGTAATGCAATAGCACAAACGTCTTCATTGCGGGGATCTGTAAGAGATGCAAATGGGTTGCCAATGGCAGGTGCTTCTATCATTATAGATGGTACCAAAAAAGGAACTGTGACTGACGCAAGTGGAAACTATGAATTAAAAGTTGCTCCCGGAAACTATACTTTAGTAATAAGTTATGTTGGTGTTGTAACGCAGCGGAAACAAGTGTCTGTAGGGGCAGGTTCAATAACTGAAAATAATTTTGACATGCAAAACTCCGGCGATCTTAACAGGGTGATCGTTGTTGGTTCACGATCCTCCATTTCGAGATCCAGAACACAAACTCCTGTACCTGTTGATGTCATCACGAACCGTGAATTAAATCTTACCGGGCAGGTAGAGCCAACTCAAATGATAAATTTTGTTGCTCCTTCTTATAATTCAAGCAGGCAAACAGTTGCTGATGGCACGGATCATATCGATCCTGCAACTATTCGTGGACTTGGTCCCGATCAAACTCTTGTTTTAGTAAATGGAAAAAGAAGATATAATACGGCACTGTTGAATGTAAATGGAACCGTTGGTCGTGGTTCTGTTGGTACGGATATTAATGCTATTCCTGCGTCTGCAATTGACAGGATAGAAGTCCTTCGTGACGGCGCATCATCTCAATATGGTTCTGATGCCATTGCCGGTGTGATAAATGTTGTTTTAAAGAAAAACATGACAGGAACAACTTTATATACACATTTGGGTAAACAATATGAAGGTGATGGTGCTGTTCAGCAATTTGGAATAAATAAAGGAATGGTATTAGGAAAAAAAGGAGGCTACTTTAATATTTCAGGTGAAATTCGACATCGTGATCCAACAAATCGCTCTGGTGATTATACGGGTACGGTTTATACAAATGATGTTCCTCTTGATGAACAAGTAATTGCTCAACGTGGATTTAGCAGAAAAAATAATATGCATATCGGGAACTCTGAAATTAGTAATTATGGTATATTGGTAAATATGGGTTATCCTTTTAAAAAGGATCTGCAATTTCTTTTAACAGCCGGTTATAATTACAGGGATGGGAAAGCGGCTGGATTTTATCGTTATCCGAAACAAACCAGCCAGGTGATCACTGAACTTTATCCTGATGGCTTTCTTCCCGAGATCAATTCTATTATCAGGGATAAATATATTACCGCAGGCTTTGAAGGTAAGACTGCACGTAATTGGAGTTGGGATGTAAGCCAGGCCCTCGGAGGCAATTCATTTCGTTTTGATGTGACCAATTCTAATAATGCATCGCAATTTGCATTAAAAGAGGCAGCGCCAACAGAGTTTTATGCCGGTAAGCTTTTATTCAGTCAATACACTACAAACTTTAATATATCAAAGGATATTGGAGCAAGCATGGGTTTGAAGTCATTCAACCTTGCTGGTGGCGCAGAATTTCGCAGCGATAATTATACAATTCAGGAGGGTGAGGAAGCTTCTTATCTTAACTACGATCCATCCTCTGGAAAAGTAGGTGGCGCACAGGTGTTCCCCGGTTTCCAACCTGCAAATGCTGTTGATGAAAGAAGAAATGTGTTTGGAGGTTATGTTGACGTAGAAACAGATATTACTGAAAAACTTCTTTTAAATGGTGCTGGTCGCTATGAGCATTATTCTGATTATGGTTCAAGCTTCGCTGGAAAATTTGCTATTCGTTACCAGTTGTTAGAAAAGCTTGCGATTCGCGGTGCTTTTAGTAATGGTTTCAGGGCGCCATCAATGCATCAAAGATATTTCAGCGCTATCAGCACAGTGTTTATTCAAACAAGTTCGGGATTGCAACCATTTCAACAGGGAACGTTTCGTAATAATAGTACAGTGGCACAAGCATTTGGTATTCCAAGTCTCGACGCAGAGACTTCGACGAATTACAGTTTTGGTTTAACAAGCAAACTTGCAAATAATAAATTAAGCATTACTGTTGATGGATATCTCATCGATATTGATCACAGGATCGTATTGAGTTCCTCTTTCAGAAGATTTAATGCTCCCGAATCCGGAGCGGTAGATGCGATCTTAAGTCAGTATCCGGAACTTAATGATGTGAGCTCTGTAATATTTTTTACAAATGCGATCGATACAAGAACACAAGGTGTAGATGCTGTAGTCTCTTTTGTTGATAAACTTGGCAACGGTCAATTTGCAATAACTGGTGCTGCTAATTTTAATAAGACAAATGTTCAGGGTGAGGCCCGTGTAAGTACGATCACTGATCCCACTTTACAGGCCCGTTTATTTGCCCGCGATGAAGAAGGTCGAATTGAAGAAGCCCAACCAAGACATAAAATTTCTATCAACTTTACTTATAAGTTTTCCAAATGGACATTCAATGTTCGCAGCACGGATTTTGGAAAAGTAGCAACAAGAGATCCGGGTAACCCCTCATTAGATGAATTATTCAGTTCCAAAACAGTAACCGATGCAAGCATGAGTTATAAGCTTGCAAATCTTGTGAACATAACAATTGGCGCAAATAATATAGGTGACACCTATCCTGATAAACAGAAGCATTTTGCAAATTCCGCCGAAGGTCGTTTTACTTATAGCCGTAATGCTACACAGTTTGGTTTTAATGGTGGTTATTATTATACATCATTAGTTTTCGAATTACACAATCTAAAACTTAATAATAAAGAAAAAGCTGCGAAGGCAGCGCCTACCGTACCGATGATGGAGGTACAGCAGTAAATGAGAAAATAAAAGATCGAAAGCCTTCAGTTACCGAATGTTTTTCCTTTCTCTTTCATAAATTGCTCCCTCAAATTATACCTAATGCATAAGAAAGTCCTGTTTGCAATTGCTACATTATTTTTTATTTCTACAAATGCTCAATTAAGGTCACCTGATGAATTTTTA
>Ga0209486_10000464_pt1 | contig 18210 bp, 14 predicted proteins | sample NCCompost_FD_187518 | JGI IMG/M metagenome (GOLD analysis project Ga0209486, IMG submission 187518) | Agricultural soil microbial communities from Utah to study Nitrogen management - NC Compost (SPAdes) (version 2) | ecosystem: Environmental > Terrestrial > Soil > Agricultural land | place...
CTCCTCGTACTCGGGAGTGGGGAAGGCGAGCGTCAGCCTCGTTTGGGCGCCGTCGTACTCCACGCGGTAAAGCGGGTTGACGCGCAGTTCGCCGGTGAGTGCTCCGGGATCGGCCGACGGGTGCTTCGTGAACACGCTCGCGTCGCGGCTCGCCATGAGCGTCACCGTCGGCTCGTCACCGGCCTGTTCGGGCGTGACGTCGCGTGACAGATCGATCGCCGTGTGTCCCAGGATGTCGTTCATCAGGTCGCTGTCGCGAAAGAGCCGCGGCTCGCCGTGGGCGAACAGGTCGCGGTAGGCGGCGGGGGTCAGCGTCATGCCGGCCGAGTGGTTGAAGGCGAGCGAGCTGTGCAGGTGTGGCATGAGAATCGTGCCCGCGGGGCCGGCCAGGCGCAGCATCTCTCCGGCCAGCAGGCGCTTGTGCCAGATGTAGGGGAAGGCGTCGAACAGCACGACTGTCGAGAACGAGTCGTCCACGAAGGGCATCGGGGCGTTGGCGTCGCAGCACACCGGTGCGCAGCCCGGCGAGGTGAAGCGCTGCGCAAGCCACAGCTTCCAGTAGTAGATATCGGCGACGACCACCGGCTGATCGGAGACCTGCCCGAGCACGCGGGTCAGGTGGCCCGAGCCGCCGCAGAGGTCGAGGACGCGCGCGGTGCGCGTCCGCTCACGGCCCAGCACGCGCACCAGCGTCTCGGCGAGCACGTAGTTCGGATCCGAGAAGTGGTAGACGAAATAGGTGGCCTCGGCGTCCCGGCTGATGATTTCGAGCGCCAGGCGGTAGGTGGCGGTGCCGTCGGCGAGCACCGCGCGCAGCCGGCCAGCTCCGGCTGCATCGAGGCCGAGCAGCGCCGCGCGCGCGTCGTCGCGGCGCCCGGCTTCGAGCGCGTGTATGGCGCTGCGCGTGACGTCGTCGGCAATGAGCACCGGAATGCCGTCGACGATGGGAAACGCGCAGCATTGGCAGCCCAGCACGCCGAAGTTGATCTGGGATCCCTCTCGGGCGAGGGCGTCGTTGCTCACGAGGTCGAGCCGTGTGCCGCAGAACGGGCAGCGCAGCAGGTCGAGCAGGGACACGTCCATCAGGAGATCTCCAAGGGCGGCGCCGCCAGACGCTCGATGAAGGTCGGCGCCTGCGAGCCGACGTCCGCGCGACGATAGTGCTCGACGCCGAGCAGCGTCTCGGCCTCCGCCGCCGACAGCTGATCGAACGGCCCGCCGGCCACCTGCGTGCGATGGCAGCGCAGCGCCGCCAGCTTGCGCGCGGCAAAGGCGCCGGTGTGCAGGACGAGCGTCGGCGGCAGTGCGTGCGCGCCGAAGGCGGCCGCGTCGGCGATGCCCAGCAGGTCGCGCGGCGACGACGGCGTCAGCCGCGGCGCCGCGGCGGCGAGCACGGCCTGCATCTGGCCGGGCGGCATCGTCACGTAGTACAGCGCGGGCGCGTTGGCGCCGAGCGTGGCGACCACGGCGCGCGTCGCGTCGTGCACGGCAATGTGGTCCGGATGCCAGTAGAGGCCGTCTTCTCCGAACGTGACGACCACGTCCGGCCGCCCCGCCGCGATCGCCGCCTGGATGTCGCGCGCGAGCGTCCCCGGTTCGAGCCAGGGCAGCATGCCGTCGGGGTGGCGAAGCACCGTCACTTCGGCCAGGCCGAGCGCCGCGGCCGCCTCGTGCAGTTCAGCGGCTCGCAGGTCGCCCAGCCCGGCAGAGTTGCGCGTGTCCACCGGGTCGGTCCGCGAAGCGGACCGACTAGCAGCACTGTCTGGTCGGCTCGCTTCGCGAGCCGACGTAGCGGAGGCGGAGCCGGCTTCGCCCCGCGACAGGCAGAGCAGCGATACGCGCGCCCCGCGCGCGGCGCACCACGCCAGCAGTCCGCCGCACGCCAGCGATTCGTCATCGGGGTGCGCGAAGACCGCCAGCAGCGATCGACCGTCGAGGTCGCGCGCCTCGCCGGTCATCGGCTCTCCGCTCGGGCGGTGCGGCCCGCGAGCGCCGCATACACGTCCGTGTATCCGGCCACCATGCGCTCCACGCTGAAGCGCTCGGCGGCCACCGCCCGTACGCGCGCGCGATCGAGCGCGAGGACGCCCGGCAGTCCTTCGATCAGGGCGTCGAGCGACCCGAAGACGCCACCGGTGACGCCGTCCTCCACCACCTCGCGCACGGCCCCGCGATCGAGTGCCGCCACCGGCGTGCCGCAGGTGGTGGCCTCGGCGAGCACCAGGCCGAACGGCTCGCCCGACTGGACCGGATAGAGCAAGGCGCGCGCCCCGCCGAGGAGCGCCGCCTTGGCCGCGGCCGTCACCTCGCCGGCAAATACGACGGACGTGCCGTCCACGAGCGGCGCCACCTTCTCTCGGTAGTAGTCGTTGGCTTCAGCCGCCAGCACGAGCGGCATGCGCACCCGCCTCGCGACGTCGATCGCCTGCAGCGCGCCCTTGCCGTCGACGAAGCGCCCGAGGAAGAGCAGGTAGTCGCGCGGCTCCGGCGCGAAGGGGAAGGCGGGCACGTCGATCGCGTGCGGCACGACGCCGACCATGTTCAGCCCGGTCATCGAGCGCGCCTGCGCGTGCGAGATGGCGGTGAAGGGTGTGTCCGGATAGTGGCGCGCCCAGAGCGCCACTTCGTGCTCGCCTGGCGCATGGTGCAGCGTGATTACCACGGGCACGTTGGACAGGCGTCCGAATGGCAGCGCGAAGGGATGGTACTTGGCCTGGTAGTGAATGACGTCGAACGCCGCGGCCCGCTCGATGGCCGCCGAGATATTGATCATCTCGCACAGCTCCCAGGGCCAGTTTCCGGGGTCTTCGCGGTAGCCGCGCGCGAACGTGGCGTGAAGCGTCGCCTGCGTACGCGACTCGCCGGTGGCAAAGATGGTCACCGCGTGGCCCGCCGCCACGAGGCCGTCGGTGAGGAGCGCCGTCAGCGATTCGATCGAGCCGGACAGCGGCGGCGGCACCGACACGGCCACTGGCGCAATCTGGGCGATGCGCAGAGGCGGCGTCATGAGCCGGCCACCTCCAGCAGGCGCGGCAGCACCCGGCCGGCGTCGAAGCAGTCGCCGGCGATCTCGGCGGCGCGCCGCGCATGGCGCGCGTAGTCGCCGGCGATGCGCTCGAGACCGTCGATCGCCTCCTCGGGCGTCGAGAACGCCAGCAGGCCTTCGCCGTGGGGCAGGTGCGCGCTCCAGCCGGTGTCCTGCACCAGCGCCGGCCGTCCTGCGGCGAGGTAGCACTCGGTGCGGTCGCTGAACCAGCCGGAACGGTGGGCCACATAGGCGTGCTTGGCCACGCCGAACTCGCCCTTCGAGCCCTGGATGAACTCCCGGTACTGCCACGGCGTGCGCGACACGGCCATGGCGTCCACGGTCTCCCAGCCGTGCTCGCGCAGGAGCGTCTGGGGGCCGTTGACGGCGAGCTCGAAGCGGTGCGGCGTCCGCGACGGCAGATCGATGAACTTCACGAACTCGCGGTCCTTGTTGCCGTCCACGTCGGAGAAGCTTTCGAAGCGCCACGTCATCACGGTGCTGAAGCGGTCGCCAGGGGGCGTCGACGAGCGCCACAGCCCGGTGGTCACGGGCTGCCACGTCTTGTGCCAGGTAAAGCCCGCGGCCGGCACGCTCGACGCGGGTGTCCCGATGTTGGCGCCGAACGTGAAGAGGTGATCGAAGCGCTTGAAGAACTCCACGTACCACGTCTCGCCCTTGGCGAGCGCGAGCTGCGTGAACACCGGATCGCTGTCCACGAAGACCTTCCGCGGGATGCGGGCGTACTCGTCGCGCCAGAACCAGGCGCCGCCCGACAGGTTGATGAAGAGGTCGGCGTCGGCGCAGAAGCGCTGCAGCACCTCGCGCGGCGCGCCGTGGTAGGTGCCGTCGTAGTTCACGAAGCTCCAGCGATCCTCGAGGCCGAACGGCGCGAGGGCGTCGCGGATGAGGGCGGTGCCGTACGAGGGGTCTTCGGTGAGCGCGTTCTGCACCGGGTCGTAGATGCACTCGCCGGTGTCTTCGACGTAGAAGACCTCGTGCCCCAGATCGCGCAGGCCCAGCAAGTACATGAGCGAGCACCAGGTGACGCCGCCAAACGGGTAGCGGGCGATGATGCCGGCGAGCAGAATCTTCAAGAGATGGGCGCCTATCGCGACTGGATCAGCTCGTCCACCGACTCGGGCTCGTCGAGCGATCGGCCCACCGAGAGCCGCGCGCACATCCGGCGGTAGAGCTCGTTCGAGCCGATCAGCTCGTCGTGGGTGCCCTGCGCCACCACGCGGCCGTCGTGCAGCACGAGGATGCGCGCGGCATCGCGAATGGTCGAGAGGCGGTGCGCGATGACGAGCGTCGTGCGGCCGGCGCGCAGCCGCCGGAGCGCGTCGAAGACGACTTCCTCGGAAATCGCGTCGAGCGACGAGGTGGGCTCGTCGAGGATCAGGATGGGCGCATCCTTCAGCAGCGCCCGCGCGATGCCGATCCGCTGGCGCTCGCCGCCCGACAGCGTGGCGCCCGCTTCGGCCACGAGCGAGTCGTAGCCGTGCGGCAGCCGTTCGACGAAGGCGTGCACGTGGGCCGCGCGCGCCGCCGCCTCGACGTCCGCCTGGCTGGCGTCGAGCCGGCCGTAGCGGATGTTGTCGGCGATCGAACCGGCAAACAGCACCGGCTCCTGTGGCACCAGCGCGATGCGCTCGCGCAGCGAGCGCAGATCGTAGTCGCGCACGTCCACGCCGTCGACGGTGATGCGGCCGGCGGTCGGCTCGAAGAAGCGGGGCAGCAGGCTGGCCAGGGTGGTCTTGCCGGCGCCGGTCAGGCCGACGAGCGCGACCAGCTCGCCCGGATGCGCGGCGAAGGTGACGTCCTGCAGGATGACGCGGTCGTCGTAGGCGAAGCCAACCTGCTCGAACCGGATGTCGCCGGTGATCGCCGAGGCCTCGCGCGCCCCCGGCACGTCGAACGGCTCGGGCGTGAGCGCCATGGTCTCGCGCACCCGCCGGGCGCTCACGACCGCCTGCTGCAGCGACCCGGTGGTGTGGGCGATCGACGACAGCGGTGTGTAGACCGCGGCCAGGTAGGCGATGACCACGAGGAGGCTTCCGACGGTGAGCGTGCCCTGCAGCACGTGCAGGCCGCCGACGCCGAGCACGAGCGCCGTGCCGGCCAGCGTGATCGCGGTCACGACCACCGAGAAGAGCGACTCCTGCCAGGTGAGGCGCAGGCGTGCGCGCATCGTGTCGTCGCCTGCGGCGCGGAAGCGGGCAAGCTCGTGCCCCTCGCGGGCGAAGCTCTTGATCACCTTGACCGACGACAGGACCTCGAACATGCGTTCGACCAGCGACGACTCGAGCGCCTTGACCCGTTCGGCGCGGTCCACCATCCGGCGCGCGTAGTAGCGCAGCGCCATCCACAGGAACGGGATGACGACCAGCGACAGCAGCGCCAGGGTGAGATCGAGGCGGACGAGGATCGCGAACATCACGCCGAGCTTGATCACCGCCATGGCCAGCGGGAACACGCCGCCGATGACGAGATCGTTGACGCAGTAGGCGTCGGAGTCCAGCCGGTAGACGCCGTCGGCGGTGCGCGCGGCGACGTGGTGGCGCAGCGACAACGCCTGCAGGTGCGTGAGCAGCGAGCGCCGCAGGTCGTAGACGATGCGCTGCCCGGTATCCACCTGGATCTGGGTGTGTGCCATCGCGACGATCTCCGACGCGATCTGCAGCAGCAGGCCGGCGACGACAATCACGGCCAGCAGGCCCACGGCGCTCCCGCCCGAGAGCGCCTGCAGCGGACCGGCGATGGACGGCGGCAGCGGGTGGCCGCCGAGCACGTTGTCCACCACGGCCTTGAGCGGCCAGGGAGCCAGTGCCGCGAGGCCGATTTCGAGCAGCGCGAGCGCCACGACGGCGGCGACGCGCGCCCGGTAGGGGCGCAGGAAGGACAGGGTCCAGCCGGCAAGCGTCATCTGCCGGACCTCAGGTCACCTTCCGTCCCGGCTTACCAGGCATGCCCGGCGTTCCGGGAGTGCGCCGTGGCGTCGCCGCGAAGTCGAGGTGTGCCGGCTTCGACAGCGAGACTGCCGTGACGCCGCTCGAGCTGGCGTCCTTCACGTAGAGCCATCCCGAATGATGGTACGAGAGCCGTGACGGCATCACGAACCGCAGCTGGCCGCCGAGCGTCGAGATGGTGCCGTCGGGCTCGATCACGCGGATGCGCCCGTTGAGCGAATCGGCGATGTAGAGCGTCACCGTCTTGCCCACTGACACGACGGCGAGGCCCATCGGCGCCGCCAGGCGTGCCATCGAAGCCGGACCGCCGTCGCCCACCATGCCTGGCAACCCGTCGCCGGCCACGGTCGTGATGATGCCGGTAGCGGCCTCGACGCGGCGAATGCGGTTGTGCCCGGTGTCGGCGATGTAGACGTCGCCGTTCGGGGCCAGCGCGACCCCCACCGGGCTCGACAAGTGCGCCGCCGTGGCCGGTCCGCCGTCGCCGACCATGCTGGGATCGCCGGTGGCGCCGGAGCCGGCGATGGTGCGGATCATGCCGGTGGCCTGCTCGACCACGCGCACACGGTTGTTCAGCGTGTCGGCGATGTAGAGATCGCCGTTGCGCGCCACCGCCAGGCCGCTCGGCCCGTTCAGCGACGCCTGCGCCGCCTGCTTCCGGTCGCCGTCGAAGCCGCCGGCGCCGGAGCCGGCGATCGTAATCGTGCGGCCGGTCGGCCGGTCGATGCGGCAGATGCGGTTGTTGCGCGAGTCGGCCACGAAGTAGTCGCCGTCCACCGCGAGCACGATATCCGCGGCGCCGTCGAAGGGGACGGGCGCGCCGACGAGGCGGCGGCTCGAGCGATCGGACGCGCGCAGGGCGTCGAGCGCGCTCTGCGGGCGGAAGCGGCGGATGAGCCCGGTCTGCGCATCGGCCACGAGTACGTCGCCGGCGCTGTCGATGGTGATGCCGCCGCTCGGGGCGGTGAGCGCGCTCGCGGCCGCGTCGCGCGGGGCGGCGGCGCGCCGGGCCGCCAGCGCCCGCCGGGCCACCACGTCCTGCACGAGCGACACGCCGCCGACGGCCACGCTCGCCATCATGATCGCCACGAGCGCCGCCTGCGCGCGCTGCGCCGCGGTGGCCGGCCACAGCCGGAAGCGCGCCCGCGTCGCCGGGACGCGCGAGCGGATCGGCGCGAAGCCTTCGGCCAGCGTCGCGCGGTCGACCGCGCGATCGACCAGCGCCGCCGCGCGCGTCGTATGCCAGAGGGCGCGCATCAGGATGATGCTCACCGCGAGCACCGAGGCGCCGCTGATCGCCGGCCAGCGCAGCGCGATGGCCGCGCTCGTGACGGCCACGAGCAGGATGGCGAGGGTCAGCGCCTGCACCGCGCCGACAAAGCTCGGGCCCATCCGTGTCTCGACGCGCAGCAGACAGCGGCCTTCGGCGTGCTCTTCGACGAGCACGCGCAGGTGGAGCCAGCCCCATCGCCGGACGGCGACGCTGAGATCGCGGCTGGCGCGCCAGCCGTCGTCCTCCTCGATCGGCCGGGCCGGCCGCGCGGCGCGCAGCACGCCGGCGAGCTCGGTGAGAAGCGCGCTGTGGCTCGTCCAGCGTTCGCTCCAGAAGCTGCGCTGGGCCGAGCCCCCGAGGAGCAGCAGCGCGGATCGAACCGCGTCACGCGGCGACGGAACCGGCGCCTTCCACGGCGCCCGCGTGACGTGTTCCGGCGCGCCCACCGTCGGCGGTGACATCATGCCGCGCACGCGCCCGCACACCCGTGCTACCGGCTGCACCAGATGCAGCCACGCAATGAGCGCGCGGTACCGCAGCTGGCCGCGCCACGTCGTGGCGCCGGGCAGGCCGGAGAGGTCGGTGCGCGAGGCGAACAGCGAGCAGCGGACGATGGTGGTTCCCCAGCCGAGGAGCCCCGCCGCAAGGAGCAGCAGCGCCTCGACCGGATACGCGACGACCAGCGCGGCCGGCATGCCCGCGAGGCACAAGAGTGTCGAGACCGCCATCCAGGAGGCCGAGTGCGGCACGAACTGGAGCGGGCTGACGTCGGTGCGGTAGATGCCCGGAAAGGCGGCGGTGCCCCAGACGCCCGTATTGATGCGCCGGCCCGAGAGCGAGCGCACGAACGGCAACGGGCTGTAGATGTGCCCGCGCCACAACATCTGGCCGCCGATGAACTTCTCGGGGTGATGCGCGTCGAGCCACGTCTCGCCCTCGCCGTAGCCCACCTGCTGCCGCCAGTAGGCCTTCACCGAGCCGCGGTGGTGGTGCCACACGACCGCCGCCGGCGCGAAGCCGATCTGCAGCCCCTTGGCCTGCAGGCGCCAGCACACGTCCACGTCGTCGCCGGCGCGCAGGTAGACGGGGTTGAATCCGCCGATGCCGGCCAGCGCGTCGCGGCGGAAGGCCATGTTGCAGCCCGGCACGTGCTCGGCGACCCGGTCGTCGAGCAGCACCTGTGTAGGGCCGCCCGGGCTGCGCGCCACGCACTGCGCCACGAACGGATCGTCGGGCGGTACCACGTTGGGCCCACCCGAGCCGACGAATGACGGCGACAGCAGCGGCTGCACCAGGTAGCTGAGCCAATCGCGATCGACGCGGACGTCGGCGTCGGTGTAGGCCACGATGTCGCCGGTGGCCTCTGCCAGGCCGACGTTCCGCGCCGCGCTGAGGCCGCCGTTCGGGATGTCGAGAACGCGCACGCCGGGATAGCGGCGCGCCCGCGTGCCGGTGTCGTCGCGCGACCCGTCGTTGACGACGATGATCTCGAACCGCGGATACGTGAGCGCGCCGAGTGACGCGAGGCAGTCGTCGATGGTGTCGCCGGCGTTGTAGGCGCACACGACCACCGAAACCGTGGGCCAGCTGGCGCGGTCGGCGGCGCTGAACGGCGCGTCGGCGAACGCCTCGCGCACGGCCGCGAGCGCCGGCTTGGGATGCCGATCGGCGTCGACGAGTCCGAAGGCCCAGTCGCGGACGGTGTGCCCGCCGCGCCACCAATCGTCCGTCCACGAAAAGGCGATCGCGCCGCAGGCGCCCTCGGCGAACGCCGTGCGGATGTGCGCGGCGGTGATCGCGGCCTGCCCGTCGGCGCCTTCGCGGATGCTGTCGGCACCGGCTTCGGCGAGCAGCAGCGGCCGCTCGCCCGCCAGGTGCTGCAGGCGCGCGAGGTAGGCGCGCAGGTCGGGCTCGCGGTGCAGGTAGACGTTGAACGCGCACACGTCGAAGATCTCGGTGTCGAGATACTCGGTGGGCGGGAAGTTGACGTAGGTGCTGAGGCTCGACGGCGCGGCCGCCTTCACCTCGTCATAAAGCTCGCGGAGAAAGCGCTCGACGCGGCGGCGGCCGTGCCAGCGGACGACGGCCGGGGGAATCTCGTTGCCCACGGCGAAGAGCAGCGCCGCGGGATGCGAAGCCAGCGCGCGCACCGATGCGGCCGCCTCGCGGCGGATTTGCCGCCTCAGGGCCCGGTCGTCGAGGAACGCCACGTGCTGCGTCCACGGGATGCCCGCCATGACTTTCAATCCGTGGCGGGCGGCTTCGTCGAGCACACCTGGCGTGGGCACGGTGTAGGTACGCACCGTGTTCAAGCCGGAATCCGCCATCAACGCGAAGTCGCGTGCGACCTGTTGAAGGGGGGGAAACTGGCTGCCGTCGGCGTCTGGTTCGAAGGTCCCGTACGCAACGCCCCTGATCAGGAAGCGGCGTCCGTCGACCTCGACGAACTTGCCTGATTTCAACAACTTATTACTATCTTGGAGGGCCCGATACGGCGCCGTCAAGGCAGCGTCTGGCAAACCGGCTTCACGCCGGTTCGCTCCGGTATCCTGGGAACACATGACCGACCCCACGCCCACCATCGCCGCCGCCCTCGCGCAGGCGTTCCGCGACTACCGGGACCGGGTGCAGCGGCTGGCCGAGGGGCTGTCGGACGCACAGTTCTGGGCGCGTCCCTACCCGTACGGCAACAGCATGGGCCACCTGACCCTGCACCTCACGGGCAACCTGAACTTCTACGTCGGCCGCGAAATGGCGGGCACCGGCTACGTGCGGGATCGCGAGCGCGAGTTCCACGACCCGGCCCCGCCGTCGAAGGCCGAGGCCCTGCGGCGGCTGGACGCCGCGGTGGACCTGGTGGTCGCCACGGTGGGGCGGCAGACGGCGGCGGACTGGTCGGCGCCGTTCGCGGCCACCGGCGCCGACGACATCCACGATCGCTTCGCCATGTTCCTGCGGGTCGCCGCGCACTTCCATCACCACGTCGGCCAGATGATCTATCTGGTCAGGGAGCACGCGCGGCACGCCGCCGGGGAGAGTGCGGCGCCCACGCGCTACGCGCACACGAACCTCGTTGCGCGCGACTGGCGCACGCTGGGCCGCTTCTACGAACAGGCGCTCGGTTGCGTGCCGGTGGCGCCGGAACGCGATCTTTCAGGCGAGTGGCTGGAGCGCGGCACCGGCGTGCCGGGCGCGCGGATTACCGGAGCCCACTACCGCATGCCGGGAGGCGGCCCCGCGGGCCCGACGCTCGAGATCTTTCAATACCACCCGCCGCAGGAGGCTACGCCGCCTCCGGCCAACCGCGTCGGGTTCGGCCACATCGCCTTCACGGTCGGCGATGTGGACGCGGCGCGCACCACCGTGATTGCCGCCGGTGGCCAGGCCGTCGGCACGATCGAATCGATCGCGATTCCCGGCTCCGGCCGCATCACGTGGACTTACGTGCGCGATCCCGAGGGCAATCTCATCGAACTCCAAAAACGCGACTAGCCGCCCGCGCGAAGCGCGGGCCAGAAGACACTGCCCTAGCGAGGCGGAGCCTGACCACTGCGTGGCGAAGCCTCGCTGGCATAGAAATCGTCCTGCTTGAAGGTGTGCGTGCGGACGTAGCCGTGCGATTCGAGCAGCGTCTTGAGGTTGCTGCGCTTCGGCTCCTCGAAGTTGTGCTCGATCGTCCAGGCGCCCACCCGGACGCGATCGAACGGGAAGCCCTTGAGCGCCTCGAATTCGGCGCCTTCGATGTCGAGGTTGATGAAGTGCACGAAGTCCGGCGCGCCGCCGCGCGTGAGGATGTTGTCGAGTGTGGTGGTCGTGAACTGCACCGCGGGCGCGCGCTTGGCGGTGGTGTTCCAGCTCCCCAGCGTGTCCTCGAGTCCGGCCAGCCCTTTGGCGGCGCGGAAGGTCATCGTTCGGCCGGCTTCGCTGAACACGACCTCTCTGAACATCTCGCACGTCCGCCCTTCCATGTAGACGGGGAACGGATCGACGCAGATGCCTTTCCAGCCGTGCTGTTCGAGCAGCTTCGTGTTCGACCCGATCGTGCCGTGCCCGGAGCCGACGTCCACGAAGAAGCCGTTGGTCACGTCCGGGAAAATCGTTTCGAGCACCCATTTGTCCTGGCCGATCTCGCCGAAGTAGGTGCGCTCGCCGCGCAGCTCCGCGAGGGTGACGCCGACGTTGCGCGCCATCGGAATCGCGCAGCACTCCCGGTTGGCGAGGAACTTCGTGATGAACGGATCCGCGGTGGAGTAGCCCTTGGCGCCGAGTGCGCCGAGCGCGACCACCACGGCCAGGACGAGGACGACGGTCCGCCGGCTCAACGCACCGGCTCCTCGATGTCCCCTTCACCCGGCCGGTCGGTCATGCGCGGCTCGAAGCCGCGGCTGCGCAGCCAGTCGCGCAGCGCGAAGCCGGTGCCGGCGCGCCAGGCGGTGCACTCGGCCGGCTCGACGAGCCGGTAGTCCACGAGCTCTTCGTTCAGCGTGATGGGTCCGGTGGCGGTCACGTGGTAGGCCATGATCACCTGATTCATTCTCGGAAAGGGATAAATTCCGATCAGCTGGGTGGACAGCGCCTCGAGCCCCAGCTCTTCCCGCACCTCGCGGCGCACCGCGTCGTCGGGCACTTCATCGCGTTCGAGGAATCCTGCCACAAGCGCGTACCACGTCGGCGGCCACGCCTTGTTGCGCGCCAGCACCACGCGGCCGTCGTGTTCCACGACCGCCGAGACCACCGGCACCGGGTTGTCGTAGTGCGCGAAGCCGCAGCCGCCACAGCGCGCGCGGGCGCGTCCGGCCGCGGATGTCGTGAGCGCGCTGGCGCAGTACGGGCAGTAGACGTAGGGGCGACTCACGCCGCCGGCAGGCCGAAGTCCAACGCCATGGCCACACCGTATCACGGCCGTTGCGGAGATTCCGTCCAGAAGTCGCGGTTACCTCGTGAGCGATGCCGGCACCAGTTGCAGACCCCGTTCTCGCGCCACCAGGCCGCCATGCGGGGCCGACTGCCGGAGGGCCGCATCCGGGCGACGACCTCGTGGAGTTCGCGCTGCGCGTCGCCCGCGGGAGCACGGCCGAACGCGTCTCGTTTCACGCCGCCTACGGTTCCGCCGCCGCCGACCCCGGCATCGATCGCGTCTCGGTCATCACCGAGCTGCGACGAATGGTGTTGCTCGCCGAGATTCACGGCACTGGCGCCGGCGCCTGGCGCGACGGCCGCGACGCGGCAGACGCGCTGACCCCGTATCGCGGCCGTCTCACCGTCGAGGTGCGCGTCCGGTTCCGCCCGGAGAGGGGGTGCACGACGCTTCCGGGCGTCGAGGTGCACCTGAACGGCGCGACGACGATGCAGCCGGCGATCGAGGTCTATGTCGAGCCGATACAGAGTCCCGGCGCCGCAACGCCCGGCAGTCAGCCGGCGATCGTCGGCGCCGTCATCGAGGCCGCCTTTGCCGTGCCTGCGGTTCGCGGCGTTCACACGCTGGTGATCCACGTGGACCACGGCGCGCTTGCCGCGATCGACCTGACCCGGATGGCGTGAGCCGGCCAAGGGGGCGCTTGCTATTTCTCTAGCACTGATGTTATAGACATAGCATGTCCCACGCCGCCCTCACCAAGCGCGAGCGCCAGATCATGGACGTGCTGTACCGGCTCGGCCGCGCCACGGCCGCCGACGTGCTCGCGGGGCTTTCCGGCGCTCCCCACTATTCCACCGTGCGCACCCAGCTGCGCGTGCTCGAAGAGAAAGGGCACGTGCGCCACGAGTCCGACGGCCTGCGCTACGTGTACGTGCCCACGCTCGCGCGGCACACCGCCCGCAAGGCCGCGCTGCGCCATCTGGTGGAGACCTTCTTCGACGGCTCGGCCGCGGGTGCCGTCACGGCACTCCTCGGCCGCGATGCCGGGCGGCTGTCGGACGACGAGCTCGATCGCATCGAAACGCTGCTGAAGTCCGCGCGGCGGGAGGAGAAGTGATGATCGTCGCGACACTCGTCCTGCAGGCCTCGGTGGCGCTGGCGGTTGCACTTGCTGGCGCCTTGGCGTTCCACCGCCGTTCCGCGGCGCTTCGCCACTTCGTCCTCGCGTCGGGCGTGCTCGCCGTCCTCGCCAGCGCCGTGCTGGTGCGGGTGGCGCCGGCGTGGGAGATCGCCGTGCCGGCCGCCGCGGACCTGCCGGTGAGCGTTGCAGGGCTGGACGCCGTACCGCCAGCCGCAATCTCCGGCCCGTCGAGTGCCGCGTCCGGCGAGACGCCGCCCGTGCCGCTGCCGCGGATCAGATGGATGCAGTGGCTGGCGCTGGCCTGGCTCGCGGGGACGGTCGTGGTGATGGCGCGCCTGGTCGCGGGGCTCGTGGGCCTGCGCCGCGTGGAGGCGCGCGCCACCCACGTGCGTGACTCCCGTCTGCTCGACGCGCTGCGGGACGTGACGAGGGAGTTGGGCGTCACGCGCCCGGTCAGGCTGCTGTTCGACGACGTGCCCGTCGGAACCTGGGGCGCCAGGCGGCCGCGCATCGTCGTGCCGCAGGATGCCGCCGGGTGGAGCGACGATCGCGTGCGAGCCGTGCTGGCACACGAACTGGCACACGTGCAGCGCTTCGACTGGCCGATGCAGCTCGCCGCCGACGCGGTGTGCGCCGCGCTATGGTTCAACCCGCTGGCCTGGATGGTCGCGCGCCGCCTGCGCGACGAAGGCGAGCGCGCCTGCGACGACGTCGTGCTCGCCACCGGCCTCGTGGATCGCGACTACGCCACGCACCTGTTCGACATTGCCCGCGCCGCGCGCGGCCCCGTCCTCAGCGCCGCCATGCCGATGGCGCGCCCATCCAGCCTTGAAGGGAGAATCGCCGCCATGTTGAATCCCACGCTCGATCGCCGCGTTCCATCCCGCGTGTTCCGCCTCGTGGCGGCCGCGCTGCTGCTCCTGACCGTGTCGGCGGCCGCCGTGCGGGTGACCGCGCAGCAGGCCGGCCCGGCGCCGCTGCAGGGGGTCGTCTACGACTCGAGCGGTGCCGTGCTGCCTGGCGTCGAGATGGCGCTCGTCAACGAGCAGGGCGTGAAATGGACCACGCCGACCGACGGCGCCGGCCGGTTCGAGTTCGCTCCGGTGGGTGCCGGCAAGTACGTGCTCGAGGCATCGCTGCCCGGTCTGCACCCGTTCAAGCAGGAGATCGCGCTCGAGCGCGAGAAGGACTGGAAGAAGACGATCACGATGCAGCTCGGCGAACTGCAGGAGACGATTCAGGTCACGGCGCGTCGCCCGCAGACACCGACGGCGGCTCAGGCGCCGACGGCGGCGGGGCCGGTGCGGGTGGGTGGCAATATCAAGCAGCCCGCCAAGACCAAGGATGTCAGGCCGGTCTACCCCGAATCGCTGCAGGCAGCCGGACTCGAAGGCGTGGTGAAGCTCGACGTGCTCATCGACGTGGACGGCCACGTCGCTTCGGTGCGCGTGATGAACTCGATCGTGCACCCGGCGTTCGCGCAGGCCGCTGCCACGGCGGTTCGGCAGTGGGAGTTCACGCCGACTCTGCTCAACGGGGTGCCCGTCGAGGTCGCGATGACGGCGTCGATCGCCTTCAATCTGACGGACTAGGGCCCTACGACTGCTGCACCGGCAGGCTCAGGTCGAGATCGAAGAACTCGACCCGCTTGCAGGTGCCGCAGCGGAACACGTCGAGCGGCATGATGTTCTCCCGCATGTCGGCCCAGCCGCCAAGGAGCAGGTGCCACCCGCCCGTGATCCCGCCGACGCGGATCGGCAGCTGACCGAGCGAATCCATCTCGGACTTGCAGGCGGGACACTTCATCGTGGCGGCTCCTGGCGCAAGCCGAACGTGTAGAGCGAATTGCCGGAGATGACGGCGATGTACTGCGTGCCGTCGAGGGCATACGCGATCGGGCCGTTGACGATCTGGCCGCCGAGGCTGGCCTTCCACAGCACCTCGCCGTTGCGGGCGTCGAGCGCGTAGAAGTAGCCCTCGCGTCCGCCGGTGAAGAGCAGATCGGTGGCGGTGGTCAGGATGCCGCTGTCGGTGACGTCGTACTGCGGGAACGTCCACTTCCGCTGGAGCGTCTGCGGATCGAGCGCGATGACCGCGCCGTGGCCCGTCACGTCGGTCCAGTCGTTGACCGGCGTGGTGCGGCCGATGCGCGGGCCCGGCGCGCCTGGCACCGGCGTCACCACGGTGTGGCCGCCGCCGGCGAAGTTGCGCCCGGGAATATACGTGGCCGGCTCCTTGCGGAAGATCGACGCGTAGCCTTCCCACGCCGACAGGTAGAAGAGCCCGGTGCGCGGGCTGAAGGACGGCGAGTACCAATTGGTGCCGCCCTGATTGCCGGGCCAGGTGGGCTGCCCCGGCGGCTGCGGTGTCTGAACGGGGCGCCCCTTGGCATCCAGCCCGCTGGCCCAGTTCACCTTCACGAACGGCGCTCCCGACAGGAAGGCGCCGGTCTCGCGGTTGAGCACGTAGAAGAAGCCGTTGCGGTTGGCCCACATGAGCGTCTTCGTCGGCGTGCCACGCAGCGTGACGTCGGCCAGCACCGCCACTTGCACGGCGTCGTAGTCGTAGGTGTCGTTGGGCGTGAACTGGAAGTGCCACTTCAGCGCGCCGGTGTCGGCGTCGATGGCGATTACCGAGTCGGTATAGAGGTTGTCGCCGGGACGCAGATCCGCGTTCCAGTCCGGGCCGGGGTTGCCGATGCCCCAGTAGGTCAGGTTGAGCGCGGGGTCGTACGACGGCGTCAGCCACACCGATCCGCCGCCGGTTTTCCACGTGTCGCCGCTCCACGTCTCGTGGCCGCGCTCGCCCGGACCCGGGATCGTGTAGAACCGCCACAACTCCTTGCCGGAGGCGGGATCGAACGCGGCGACAAAGCCGCGAATGCCGTACTCGCCGCCGCCGACGCCGACGAGGATCTTGTCCTTCACCGCGAGCGGCGCCATCGTGAGCGAGTAGCCGAGCCGAGGGTCGCCCACCGCGACGTTCCACAGCGGCCGCCCGCCGGCCGCATCGATGGCCACCAGGCGGCCGTCGAGCGTGCCCATGAAGAGCGTCGAGCCGAGGATGGCGAGCCCGCGATTGTTGGAGCCGCAGCACACGCGCGCCTCGGGCGAGACGGGGTAGCGGTACTGCCAGAACACGCGGCCGGTCTTCGCGTCCACCGCGAGCACGTCGTTGGGCCGCTGGGTGACGTACATCACGCCGTCCACCACGAGCGGAGTGGCCTGCCAGGCGCCGAACACCTGATTCGGCAGCACCCACTTGAGCTCGAGGTTCTTCACGTTGCCGGGATCGATCTGGCGCAGCAGCGAGTAGCGCTGGCTGGCGTACGTGCCGGAGTAGGTGAGCCAGTTCTGCGGCTCGTCGGACGCCTGCCGCAGGCGATCCGCGGTCACCTGCGCCGGCGCGGGGGAGGCTGCGCCGAGAAGGGCGAGAGCGATCAGCGGTGGAGCGAAGGCGCGCAGGTTCATGGCTCCCTCAACGACGCGAGATAGCCGACGAGATCCGCGATCTCGTCGGGCGTGAGGCGAGAGGCATACGACGGCATCGGCGACGCGGTCGCGTAGGTCAACGTGCGGATGTCGCTCTTGGCGAGCGAGCGCAGGCGTCCACGGGTGTCGAGCAGCTGCACCGTGTAGCTGTCTTCGTTGAGCCGCCGGCCGTCGAGCGTCTCGCCGCGTTTCGTGACGATCCGCAGCGGGCGGTTGGCGGGCACCATCGCCGTGGTGGGATTCAGCAGCGAGCGCTGCAGTGCGGCCACGGTTCGCACCAGGCCGATGCCGCTCAGATCGGGGGCAGTGAGCGCGCCGCGGCCGCGCACGCGGTGGCAGGTGGCGCAGTCGCCCTTGCCGTCGTAGAGCGCGCGTCCACGCGCCGGATCGCCCACCCGCACCGAGGCCGTCTGGTCGAAGCCGGCGCGGATGAACGCCACGACGCCCGTGAGCTCGGCGGCCTCGAGCTTGAAAGGCGGCATACCGGCCCCCGGGACGCCGTTCGTGATCACGCGCCCGAGGTCCTCGTCGGACGCCGCTCGCCGGAAGACGCCGCGCCGCAGATCGACGCCTGAGATGCCGTCGCCGAGCCCGCCGTGGCACTGCACGCACTGCGAGCTGTAGACGCGATACCCCGCCGCGATGTCGGACTGCGAGTACTGCGCCCCATGATCCGCTTGGGCACGCAACGATGGCGCCGCGAGGAGTCCGAACGCGGCGATCACGAGGAGTGTTCTCCCTACCCCGCGCACCCTGCCCACTCCGCTCACCCTGCCTCCAGCCTCAGTTCGGGAGAGCGAACGCAACGAGCTCTCCCGAATAACTTCCACCACTGATCGCGACTACCAGGTACTGTTTGCCGTTCAGCATGTAGGTCATGGGCGAGCCCGACTGTGGCGCGGGCATGTAGACCGCCCCGACCTCGGCACCCGTGCGCTTGTCGTAGGCGCGCAGCATCGAGCCGCGGGCACCGGACGGGGTGGTGCCGTATCCGGGCTCACCGGAGATGACGAGCGTCTTCGTGACCAGCGTACCGACGGCGCCGTTGCGGCCGGTGCGCGGGATGGTGAGCCCCTTCAACGCCGGATGGTTCTTCACCGCGTCTGGCGTTTCGCCGTGCGGGGTCTGCCAGAGGATGTCGCCGGTGTCGAGGCTGATCGCGTTGATGCGGCCGTACGGCGGCTTGACGATCGGCAGGCCGCGGACGTCGATGCCGTTGATGTTGCCGCCCTGGGCGTTGGTGGTCGCCGAGCCCGAGCCGCCGGTGCGGCGCGCGCCCGTCAGCACCGTGCCCTGGTGGTAGCGCACGTCGGGTGCGGCGCCCGCCGGCGGCGGCACGAGGCCGAGCTGTGCGACCTGGGCCGACGAGTGCACGTACAACACGCGCGTCTCGGGATCGAACGAGCCGCCCGGCCAGTTGGTGGCCGGTGCCTGCGTCGACATCGCCAGCGTG
>Ga0209486_10000465_pt1 | contig 18179 bp, 18 predicted proteins | sample NCCompost_FD_187518 | JGI IMG/M metagenome (GOLD analysis project Ga0209486, IMG submission 187518) | Agricultural soil microbial communities from Utah to study Nitrogen management - NC Compost (SPAdes) (version 2) | ecosystem: Environmental > Terrestrial > Soil > Agricultural land | place...
CGGACCTCGCTCCGGGCCTCTACGTGCTGCACGTCGAAGGCAAATCGCGCGTGGGACAGAACAGCGCCGCCAGCCGCGACATACAGGTGCGGATTAAATAGCCGGTAGCTCGTAGCCAGTAGCTCGTAGTCCCTAAAGCCTGCGTGTCCTTAGACCTCGTTCAAACGGTCGCGTTCGCCGGAGCCGCGCTCTTTCTGGGCTACGGCATCAAGAAGCGCGTGCCGGTGCTGGCGCGCTACAACATTCCGGCGCCGGTGGTCGGCGGGCTGCCGATTGCCGCGCTCCTGGCGTTCTTCAATCGCGGCACGCCGCCGCTCCTCGCGTTCGACACCGCGCTGCAGGTGCCGCTGCAGAACGCCTTCTTCGCCTCGGTGGGCTTCGGCGCCAGCCTTCGCGTGCTGGGGCGCGGCGGGCCGCTGGTGCTCGTGATGATGATCCTGGCGTCGGTCGCGGCCGCGTTGCAGAACGTCGTCGGCGCCGGCGTCGCGTGGGCCGTCGGTGAGCACCCGCTGATGGGCGTGCTGGCCGGCTCGGTGACGCTGACCGGAGGGCCGGCCACGGGGCTGGCCTTCGCGCCGCTCTTCGAGAGCGCCGGCGTGGGCGGCGCCGCCACGCTGGCCGTGTCGGCGGCCATGATCGGCATCGTCTCGGGCGGGCTGATGGGCGGGCCGATTGCCACCTATCTCCTCGGCCGCCACGCCACGCTCCTTCCGTCGCGGCCGGCGGTGACGCTGGAGGCGCTGGCCGAGCGTCAGATGGACGAGCCCGTGGCGGCGACGCCCGCGGGCGAAGACGTGGAGGCATACGGCCTGGTGAAGCACCTCGTCGTGCTGCTCGTCGCGGTGGGCGCCGGCGGGTGGGTGAGCGCCGGGTTCACGGCCATCGGCTGGACGCTGCCGGCCTACATCGGCGCGATGATCGTGGCCGCCGTCATCCGCAATCTCGACGATGTGGCCGGCGTGGTCGGCATCTCGCAGCGGACGATCGACGACCTCGGCACCGTGGCGCTCTCGATCTTCCTGGTGATGGCGCTCATGACGCTGCGCCTGTGGCAGCTGGCCGGCGCGGTGATTCCGCTGCTCGTCATCCTGACCGCGCAGGTCGCGCTCGTGGCGGCGCTGTGCATCTGGGTCGTGCCGCGCGTCATGGGCCGCGACTACGAAGCGGTCGTCATGTCGGGCGGCTTCTGCGGCTTCATGCTCGGCACCACGGCAAACGCCGTCGCCAACATGGGCGCGCTCGTGGAGCGCTACGGCCCGGCGCCGAAGGCTTATCTGGTGGTGCCGCTCGTCGGGGCGTTCGGCATCGACTTCGTCAACGCGCTGCTCATTACCGCCGCCCTGAACATTTGGGCATAGATGGCGCGTAGGGCGGGTGAGGCGGGTGGGGAAGAACGAAGGGCCGGCGTGGAGCCGGCCCTTTGAGTTCGCGCCACAGCGCGACTAGAGCTTCGGGAGCAGCTTGGTCTTGATCGCGCCGTTGGCGTGCTCGAACTTGTACTGGTTCCGATCCATCTTCGGGTTGGTCGGCACTCTGAGCACGACGTCGATCACCTCGCCCGGCATGAGCGCCTTGCGGTAGCGGAACGGCTGCGCGCCGGTGACCGGCTCGCCCCCCTTGTCGTACCAGAACTCGTCGACCTTCAGCCCGGCGATCGGTCCCGCCGCGAGGTTCTTCACTTTGATCGTCGTGACGATCATGTTGCCTTCGCGCTTCGAGACCGGCCTCAGGTAACCCAGCTCAGCCTCGCCACGGACCGGCGAGATGAGCTTTGCAGCAGGGGCCTGCGCGGAGGCCGTGCCGCCCGTGAGCAGGAGCCCGGCGCTCAGGGCCAGTGCGGTGCACAGATAGCGAGTCATAACGTGAGTCCTTTCCGGTTCGCGATCGCCCGGTCGCGGGCACCCCGCGCCCGACGCGCCGAATTATAGGCCCTCACATCTCACCGTTCCAGTCCTCTGGTTCCGGGTTCAGGGCGCGAAATACCTCGAGGTGCCACTTGCCGCCGCCCCACGGTTCGATGACTTCCGTGGCCACCACGTCCACCAGGATCTCGTTGAAGGTGCGGCCCTCGGGGTCCCCTTCGAGATGATAGGCGGGCTCGTCCCAGCCGAAGTTGGGATAGAGCACCATTGTGAGGAACAGGTCGTAGCCGTCGTCCACCACGATGATCTGCCCGGTGGGGCGCTTGATCGTCGAGTGGTATACGAGGTACTTCTCGGCGCTGTGGGCGCGGATGTAGCGCTTCAGCGCGAACTCGCGGGCGACCACTTCCTCGACCGCGATCTTCTTCTCCCAGCAGTCGCGGCAATAGCGTTCCTCGCCACGCGGTTCCGAGACGTCCTTGGCGCCGCACAACGCGCACTTCGCCTTTTCGACAGCTGCCTTACGAGCCATCCATCCAGTATAGGCGGAGTAGGCTGAGTGGGCGGAGTAGGCAGAGTGGGGCCGAGTAGGCCTGGTTCCTCAGCTTCCCAGCTCCTTGGCCCCCTCCAGGTTCGATCTGGTGACCGCGGGCACGTACATCTCGCGCACGTACTCCTTCACCATGCGCCGGGCGCTGAAGCGGGGCAGCACCGTGCGGATCGACTGCTTGACGGTCTGGAGCCACCGGTGCGGGATGCCCGAGCCGTCCCTGTCGTAAAACGCCGGCACGATCTGCTGCTCGAGGAGCGTGTAGAGCGCCTGCGCATCGGCCCAGTCCTGCGCCCCGTGATCGTCGGGGTTCGCCGCCGTGCCCTCGATGAGCCAGCCGTTCTCGCCGGTGAACCCCTCGGCCCACCAGCCGTCGCCGATGGACAGGTGCGGCGTGCCGTTGATCGCGGCCTTCATCCCGCTCGTGCCGCTCGCCTCCAGCGGCTTGCGCGGGTTGTTCAGCCACACGTCGCAGCCCTGGACGAGGAAGTGCGCCACGTGCAGGTCGTAGTCGTCCACGACGGCGATGCGGCCGCCGAACATCGGGTCGAGCGCCCGGTGGTAGATGTGCTGCAGATGGTGCTTGCCGATGTCGTCGGCGGGATGCGCCTTGCCGGCGAAGACGAACTGCACCGGCCGCCCCCCCTTGTTGAGGATGGCCGCCAGCCGCTGCGGATCGGTGAAGAGCAGCTCCGGCCGCTTGTAGCCGGTGAAGCGGCGCGCGTAGCCGATCGTGAGCGCGTCCTGATCGAACATCGTGCCCGCCGCCACGACGCGCGCCGCGGCGCCGCCCTCGGTCGTCCAGCGCAGCCGCGCGCGCTCGCGCACGAACTGAAAGAGGAACGTGCGCAGCGCCACGCGCGCGCTCCACAGTTCGTCGTCCGGGATCTCGAGCACGCGGTCGCACAGCGAGGGGTCGTCGTGGTTCTCGAGCCAGTCCGGCCCGAGGTAGCGGTCGAGCAGCCGCGCGATCTCCGCCGACATCCAGGTGGGCACGTGCACACCGTTGGTGAGCGACTTCACCGGGATCTTCTGCGCCGGCGTGCCAGGCCAGAGCGGCTGCCACATCTGCCGCGTCACTTCGCCGTGCAGCTGGCTCACGCCATTCACCGACGCCGACGATCGCATGGCCAGCGCCGTCATGTTGAACATCGGGCCCGCCCCGTTGTCGTGCGATCCCAGATCGAGGAATCGCGCGCGGTTCTCGCCGAGATCGCCCCACAGGCCGGCCAGGTGCGTCTCCACCATGCCGAACGAAAAGGCGTCGTGTCCCGCCGGTACCGGCGTGTGCGTGGTGAACACCGTGGTGCGGCGCACCTCGGCCACCGCCGCGTCGAAGGTCTGCCCCTCCTCGCACAGATCGCGGATGCGCTGCAGCACCACGAAGCCGGCGTGCCCTTCGTTCAGGTGATAGAGCGCCGGCGACAGGCCCAGGGCGCGCAGCGCGCGCACGCCGCCGATGCCGAGGACGATTTCCTGCTGCAGGCGTGTTTCGCGGTCGCCGCCGTAGAGCCGCGCCGACAGCTCCCGATCCTTGGGCGCGTTTTCCGGCAGGTCGGTGTCGAGCAGATACAGCGACACGCGTCCGGCCCGCACGCGCCACACCGCCGCCAGCACCGTGCGGTCGCCGAGCGGGACCGCCGTGACGCACGGCTTGCCGTCGTGCGTGAGCGCCGGTTCGATCGGCGCGTCTTCCCAGTTCAGGCGCTCGTAGCGCTCCTCCTGCCAGCCGTCGGGCGAGATGACCTGATGGAAGTAGCCCTGCGGATACATGAACCCGACCCCGACGAGCGGCACACCCAGATCGCTGGCTTCCTTGCAGTGGTCGCCTGCCAGCACGCCGAGGCCGCCGGCGTAGATCGGCAGCGACTGATGCAGTGCGAACTCGGCCGAGAAGTAGGCGATCGACGCCGCCGCCAGCGGCGGATGCTCGCGCGCGCACCACGTGTTGTGCGCGGCGCGTGCGGCATCGAGCCCAGCCATCGCCTGGTCGTACTGCTGCAGCCACTCGACAGTGGCGACGGCGCGCGCCAGCGCGTCGTTCGAGATCGCCGCGAGCATCTTGACGGGGTTGTGCGCGGTCTGCCGCCACAGCGCGTAGTCGAGACGCCGGAAGACGTTGCGCGCGGTCCGATTCCAGCTCCACCAGAGGTCGTCGGCAAGTTCGTTCAGGCGATGGATGCGGTTCGGCAGTTCTCGCACGCGTAATCCTTCTCGATGGAGTGCTTCAGCTATGAATCGGCCGTTTGGCGCGAGGATGGAATGAGGGCAGGCCGCCAGCCTACTTTGCGCACCGGCTCAGCCACGTGATCGTGTATTCTGAGCCTACGCCCGATCCTGGGCGTGCGCCAAGGAACTGAGCTATGGCCCCGAACGCCCGACCCACCGCCGCGAAGCGAGAACGCGAGAAATCGCTCGCGGAACGACGCCAGATGAAGTCAGCCCGCCGTCGCGACGCGAAAGAGCGGAAGGCGACCAGCGGTCCCCGTGCCGACGGAATCGACCCCGATATCGCCGACATCAAGCTGGGCCCGCAGCCGTTGGCCGATTGGCAAGTCGAAGACACCGAGAGCTGAACCAGCCCTGGTTCTTGAAGGTCTGCCCAGCTTCCGCGTGCCGGGCTGGACAACCGGCTCCCGGCGCACCGCCAGGAGCCAGCCGCCCTCTTCCAATCGATCCCGATCAGTTGGCCGCGAAGCAGTAGAGCAGGCCCGCTCCGCCCGTGGCGACGAGGTTCGCCTGGCTGCAGCCAGCCGACTTGTGCGTCGCGTTCCACGACGAGTTGCCGCCGCCGATGCGATCGTGATGGCCGAGCCACACGCCCGGGCCCTGTCCGCGCGGCGTGCCGGCGGGCGGCGAGGCATTGCTCGTGTAGTTGCTGCACGTGGTGTCGTCCGCCCCGGCGCGCGCGCGGCCGTGCGAGTCCGAGCCCGTGAGGATGTCGTGCTGGTTCGGCGGCGCCGTTCCAGGCGGCGTTCCGGGCGGCGCGACGCCGTTGACCGGCTCACCCTTCTCGTTGAGTGCGAAGTTGCGGTTGATCGAGTTGCGATCGCGCTCCACGTCGCCGTGCAGGTCCGCCACGTTGTTGGCGATGAGCTGCCCGTTCTTGTTGTACCAGGGGCCCGCGCCGATGCGATCGCGCGCGTTCACCGCCGGCTGGCCAGCCGCCGCCGTCGCGCTCAGGTAGGCGCGCCACGTCCGCCCTGGCGGCGTGGGGATGGCGCCCGCCTGCGCCATCTGCGCGCAGTACGCGTCGGCGCCCGCGAGGCCGCCATAGTTCGCGCCGTCGCCCTTGCCCACGCTGGTGATGAAGAACGACGCCGGACCCGCCGGACCGCCACGACCCGGTCCGGGCGCCGGCGCCTGACCCGCCGGCGCCTGTCCGGCCGGGGCCTGCGGCGCCTGGGCGAATGCCACCAGAGACGCGGCCGCGGCAAGGCCGATTGCCGCGAAGACATGCTGCACCTTCCGCATTGAGCTCCCTCCTTGGATGTTCTCGCGTCCCGCCGGGGCGGGTCTAAAGACCCGCAACCACTCACCCTCCCGGCGCAACGTTTTCAATACGTCGGCTCGTTTGAGCCGAGGTAAGGTAACACAGGGATACGGGGGCTCATGAGGGTCCGTTTACGAGCGAGCGAGGCTTCGGGCGGGCGGTGCGTGGTGATGATGGCGTTGGCGCTCGTCGCGGTGCTCGCCCTCGGCACGCCCGCCGCCCAGTCGCCCGGCCCCGCGCCCTACGACGGGACGATCGAGCGCGTCACGCGCTACGTCGAGCAGTACTACAGCCGCGCGCAGAGCCTGATCGCCGAAGAGACGGTGACACTGCAGCATCTGCGGCCGGATCTCGGGCCCGACGGCCGCACCCGCCGCCTGCTCTACGAGCTGCGCGTGGAGTGGACGCCCGCCAGCGATGGCGGTGAGCCGCGTGCGACGGTGGTGCGGCAGCTCCTGCGGGTCGGCAGCCGGCCCGCGCGGCCCAACGACAAGCCGGAATGTCTCGACCCGCGCGCCACCTCGCCCGAGCCGCTGGCGTTCCTGCTGCGCGAGCAGCGCGACAAGTTCAGGTTCAGCACGCTGGGGCGCGGCCGGATCGGCCGCCGCGACGCGCTGATGTTCGACTTTCGGCCGTCGGTGGAGCGGCCGCCGGTGGTGACCGGCGACAAGACGTGCATCTCGATGGATCTGCCAGGTCGATCGCGCGGGCGCGTGTGGGTGGATCCGCACACCGACGCGATCCTGCGCCTCGACGAGTCCCTCGTGGGACCCACCGACGTGCCGATTCCGCGCGCGCTGCAGTCCCCCGGCGGCTCGCTCTACATCACCGTCGATCGTTCCGACACCACCACGCAGTACCAGCCGATCGTCTTCAACGATCCCGAGGAGACGCTGATGCTGCCATCGCGCATCGACAGCGTGTCGGTGATCCGCGCGAGCGGCGTCCAGCGCCTGCGCGTGACGCAGGAGTTCCGCAACTACCGGCGGTTCCTCACCGATTCGCGGATCGTGCCAGACGCGCTGCCTCAGTAGATTTGAGTCAGGTAGGTCAGGTAGGTCTGGTAAGTCAGGTGGGGAAAGCTCTTGTCGTAGAGCTCTTACCCACCTGGCCTACCTGACCCACCCGACCCACCAGACCTAACGCGGGTTGTCGTGGTGCGTTCCGTCCACGACGTGATCGAGGTCACGGTCTTCGCAGCGCGCCGGCTCCTCGAGCTCCTGCGACGTGATCCACATCGTGTAGGGCTTCGAGTTCCACGGTTCGACGAGGACGGCCGGGTCGTGCGAGGTCGCGGTGTACTCGATCGTGTCGCCGACGCGCCGCAGCCGTTCGACGACCTTCAAGTCCGTCGTGTGGAACGCGCCGTTATCGGTCAGCCAGGTGTCGTCGTTGAAGTTCGTGGTCTCGACGACGAGCGTGTCGCCCTCGAAGCGGCCGATCGAATCGCCCAGGTAGCTCGCGGGCATGTCCTTGCGATACGTCTTGCGGCCGTCCACCGGGATGATGCGGAAGAAAGCACCGTTCACGTCGTCGTACAGGAACACCACTTCCTTCGCCGTCTGGATGATCTTGCCGGGCGGGCCGAGTCGCGGCAGGCCGGGTGCCATGCACCTGAGCCCGCTGTCGGTTTCCACCTGCCGCGCGCTGAGGTCTTTCACCTTGGCGAGGAACTCGGGCTTGTACTTCGGAAAGAGCGGCGCCGGCGGGGCGGCCGCGGGGCGCGGCGCAGCGGCAGGCGCCGGGACCGGACGCGGGGCGCCGGCCGGTGGTGCGCACCCGCGGATGCACACCGAGCCGTCGGGCAGCTTTGTCGGACGGATGAATTCGATGCCGCCCAGGTGATCCCAGGTGCCGTTGAGGTCCGGCTTGCCGCTCAGCCGCGGTGTGGCCTTGGCCGACAGCTGCGCGAGCAGCTCCGCGGACCCGCGCGGCGGCGCCTGGGCCGTGAGCGCGGCTGGCGCCACAATCGCGGCCGCGCACGCGGCGGCCGGCAGCCATCGGCGAATGAGGCGATGCGTCATAGGGTCCCTTCCTCTCAGCTAACGCCCAGACAGCTCGTATCTGCGGCCATCGGCGTAGGTGATGGTCTTCACCCAGCCGAGGTGCTCGGTCCCATTGCGCGCGGGATTGCATTCAACCGTGACCACTTCTCCAGACGCTCCGGCGATGGATTCTCGCGTGAGCCCGCCGCGGCGGGCCATGGCGGTGGGTACCGTGCCGAGCGACCATGTGACGACCCGTCCGTCGTCTCCCTTGACGTCGAGATGCAGGTAGATGTGCGGGTTCACCCAGTCCACCTTCGAGACCACGCCCTTGAGCGTGACCTGCTTCGACAGGTCGAATTGTCCCGCGACCGAATGGTGAGCCGACAGCACGGACGCCGTGGCCAGAACGGCAGCGGCCAGCATGACGCCCAGCAACCTGTGGCGCATTACATCCTCACTTTCGTATGGCGAAGAATGCTAGTCCCGCCCCGGAGGGGCGTCAAGGAGAGAGCGGGGCCTCGCTAGCTCTTGAAGCGACGGCAGTCGATCGCGTGCTTGCGGACCTTGTAGTTGAAGATGCGGTCGGTCGTCTGCAGCAGCCGCGCCGCCCGGCTGCGGACGCCGCGCGCCGCGCGCAGGGCGTCGAGCAGCAGGTCCTTCTCGTAGGCGTCGAGCGATTCCGAGAGGCTGAACGGCGACGGCGCGCCGCCACCTTCCGCGGCGTGGATGGCCGGCGACAAGTGGTGGCCGTGTACCACCGCGTCGTCGCACAGCAGCACGGCCCGCTCGATGACGTTGGCGAGCTCACGCACGTGGCCGGGCCACGAGTAGCGCGTCAGCATGTCGAGCGCGCGCGCCGAGATCCGGCTGGCGTTCTTGCCGTGATCGCAGGCGAACTTGGCCAGGAAGAAGTCGGCCAGCAGCGGGATGTCCGCCTGGCGGTCCTGCAGGCGCGGCACGGCAATCGAGAAGCCGCTGAGGCGGTGGAACACATCGGCGCGGAAGCGGTTGGCGGTGACCGCGCTTTCGAGGCTCGTCTCGGACGTGGCCAGCACCCGCACGTGCGGGCCCGGCGACGACGAGGCGTGGCCGGGAGCGAACTCGCGCTGCTGCAGGACGCGCATCAGCTGTGCCTGCGCCGCGGCCGGAAGCTCGTGGACGTCGTCGAGGAAGAGCGTGCCGCCGTCGGCGAGGGGCGGGCGCTTCTTGTGCGCGTCGCGACCCCGGAAGAGCTCGAGCAGGTCCGCCTCGATGTTCCCGCCGCCCGCGCGGCTGCAGCTGTACTCGACGAACGGCTTGCGCGCCCACGGCGAACTGTGGTGCAGCGTTCGCGCCAGGAATTCCTTCCCCGTGCCGGCCTCGCCCTCGAGCAGCACCGGCGTCCCCGTAGGCGCGGCGCGCGACACCATCTCGCACACCTGCCGCATCGCCTCGCTGTTGCCGATGACGCTCGTGAGGTCGTGCCGTCCGTGCAGGCGGCTGCGCAATCGGGTGTTCTCGTCGGCCAGCCGCGTGCGCTCGCCGACGCGCGTGCGATGGGCGGCAACCGCCGGCCCGATGAACTGCGCGAGCTGTTTCAGGAGCGCCGTCACGTACGCTGGCGTCCCCTGCGCCTCGGAAGGGAGGTCTACCGAAATCGAGCCGATCGTGCGCTGACTTGCCACGACGGGCACCGAGACGGTACCGCTCGGGGGCCCCTGCACGGCGGGGCCGCGCGCCTCACCTCTGAGCGCGGTGCCCTCGTCGGTGACGTCCACGACGGCGCGGGCCGCCAGACCCTCGGCGACGAGCAGTTCCGCGATGTGCGTCAGGGCGAGCGTCGCGTCATCGACCCAGAGGGCACGGCTGGCGTCGGCGACGATGGCCGCCGCGCGCAGCGCCTCGCTGTCGTCGGGGGTCGAGGCAACGGTCACCTTCCGCGAGTCGGAGTTCTGGGCCACGGCCTGCTCCCGGGTCCGCGATGGACCCCGGTCGTTCACCGGGCGCAAATGAGCAAAAGGAACGCCAGAGATGGCTGGGGGGGCGACGACCTCGATCGGGTGTTTTCCCAGCAAAATTACGTGACTCGCACCGGGCCGAGTACCAGTGCTGGGACTTTTTTGTAGCCCGGCCGCCAATCGCCCACACCGCTGTCGTATCTCTCGCGCGGCCAGCGACGCATGGCCAGCGCGATCAGCGGATCGCGGGCCCGGAGCCAGACAAATGTGTATTCGGCCGGTGAAACGCAAACGGCCTTGTAGCGGGGGCTCGGAATGCTGGAAGTGATTCGTAGCGAAAGGGAAGCGCGCCAGCGAGTGAACAAAGACCTCTCGCGCGGTGACTTGTGTCGCCCCCTGATCCCAGGCACCCGCGATTTTCCAGGGGTTTGCGCGTGCGACCACGCTGGACCGGTTCTTGCGAAACGGCCCCGCTTACCGTCAAGGAGAACCGATGAAGATCTTTTCTCTCAGAGTGATGGCGAGCGCGCTCGGCGCTGTGCTGTTGTTCGCGGCCACCGCGATGGCCGATGTGCCGCAAACCGTCCCGGAACCGGCCACCATGTCGATGCTGGCCGCCGGCGCCGGGATGTATCTGTTGCATCGCCGTCGTCGCCGCAAGTAGGCTCCGCTCGCAGTCGCTGTGAGCGTGCGACCTTCAGGAGCCGCCGCGCCTGAAGCGTTGACGCCGTTCTGCTTCATGTGGGCGGCGACGCAGGTGCTGGACCTGCTCTGCTTTCCGCAGTGGGTCCAGCATCCCACCGGCGTCGCCGTCTTTCTCGCAGCGCTCGCCGTTCTCCACAAGCCTTCCGCGTTCGGTCGTGTGCTGCTGATGTGCGCCAGCAACCTGGCGTACCTGTACGTCCGATCGCCGATTACGCCCAACCACATCCTGTTCGAGGGTTTCGTCAATCTGGCGATCCTCCTCGTGGCCCTGCGCCATCGCCGGCTCACGCTGCGGGATCTGGGCCCCGCCGTCTTTCAAGAGGCCGTCCCGTACCTGCGCGGACTGCTGCTGGCGCTCTACGCCTTTGCCTTTCTCCACAAGCTCAATTGGGACTTCCTGGCACCGGTGACGAGCTGCGCAGGGTTCATGCTGGACGGGGTCTTCGGCCGGTTCGAGCTGGCGGCCCCGGGCGGCCCGGTCAAGGAAATCGTTCCCTGGATTGCCTTGATGGCCGAGGGCGGCATTCCGCTGCTGCTGTTGTTCCCGCGCACCAGACGGCTGGCGATGTTGGTGGCGTGGCTGTTTCATTTCGGGCTGGCATTTCACCCGCGTCCAGGCATCTATGGGTTTTCCTCGATGCTCCTGGCGCTGCTGACGTTGTTCCTGCCGGCGGGGTTCTACCCGGCGCTGCTGCAGCACCCGCTGGTTCGACGTGGCGTGGCGATGGCCATCGCCAGGCGCGTCTACTGGAGCCGCCTGCTGGCAGGGCTGGCCGTCCTGGCCGTGCTGATTGCGGTGCCGATCATCCTGAGCGGTGTCGTCGTGGAGGGTTCACGTGCCGCTCAGTGGGTGCGGCGAGGCGGCATGCTGCTCTGGATACCGTACGCGACCGCGCTTCTGGCGGCGCTGCTGATTGGATGGCGTGCCGCCCGAGGAGAGGCGTTCTCCGGCGAGGCGGCACGCGCGCGTCTGTCCCCCGCGGTCGTCGCCCTGCTCCTATTCCTCGTCAACGGCATGGCGGCGTACCTCGGGTTCCAGACCGTGCGGACGATGTCGATGTTCAGCAATATCCGCACCGAAGGGGATCGGACCAACCACCTCTTCATTCCCTCGAGCCTGCAGATCGCCGACTACCAGGACGACCTGGTTCGGCTGATCGATTCGTCGGACATCTGGCTGGACTTTTACGCGCAGAACGAAAGCCTGCTGCCCTTCACGGAGCTGCGCCGCCGTGTCTGGGAACATCCCCACGTGCGCGTCACGGTGAAGTACGAACGCGCGGGCCGCATCGAAACGCTCGATACGTCGCGACCAGGGGCTGAAGGTCAGGTCCCCCCGCTCCCGTTCCCGCTTCACAAGATTCTGGCGTTCAGGGAGCTCGATCAGGATGGCCACGAGCTCCGCTGCCTGTGGTAGGACGGGGTCTTGCGCTGGGATGTTGGTGCGGAAGAAAGGACTCGAACCTTCACTCCCTTGCGGGAACCAGCTCCTGAGGCTGGCGCGTCTGCCAATTCCGCCACTTCCGCAGTGGTGAGAGGACTTCCGGGCAGCGAACGTCCCAGTATATACCGCGCGGGGACCCGGCTGTGATGTGATACGCGCCGTGCGAATCCACCGGTCGCTGACCTTCTGGATCCTCGTGGCCATCGTCGTCGGGGCCGCCCTGGGTCACTTCTTCCCGGACCTCGCAGTCTCGCTGCGCTTCGTCGGGCAGATCTTCCTCCGGCTGATCCGCACCATCGTGGCGCCGCTGCTCTTTGCCACGCTGGTCGTCGGCATCGCGGGCCATTCCAACCTGCGGCAGGTTGGGCGGATGGGCCTGAAGGCGCTCATCTACTTCGAGGTCGTGACCACGCTGGCGCTCCTCATCGGCTGGGCGGCCATCACCATCAGCCGCGCCGGAGACGGCATCGCGCTGCCAGCGGCCATCGACGCCAGCCAGCTTCCCGCCGCGGCCTCGCGCACCTGGCAGGAGGTGCTGCTCCACATCTTTCCCGAGAACATCGCCAAGGCGGTGGTGGACGGCGAGATCCTGCAGGTGGTGGTGTTCAGCGTGATCTTCGGATCGGCGCTCGCGCTGCTGCCCGAGGAGCGCAAGCGGCCGATGCTCGCCTTTGCCGGCAGCCTGGCCGAGACGATGTTCAAGTTCACCGGCATCGTCATGGTGCTGGCGCCGTTCGGCGTCGGCGCGGCCATGGCGTATACCGTCGGTCACCTGGGCGTCGGCGTGCTGGTCAACCTGGCGAAGCTCCTCGCCACCTTCTACGTGGCGGTCGCCGTCTTCATCGTGGTCGTCCTGCTGCCGATCGCGTGGATGGTGCGCGTGCCGCTGAAGCGGTTTGGGCGCGCGGTGGCCGAGCCGGTGTCGATCGCCTTTGCCACCACCAGCTCCGAGGCGGCGCTGCCGCGCGCGATGGAGGCGATGGAGCGGCTGGGCGTGCCGCGCCAGATCGTCGCCTTCGTGATGCCGACCGGCTACAGCTTCAACCTGGATGGCAGCACGCTCTACCTGTCGCTCACCGCCATCTTCGTCGCGCAGGCCGCGGGCATCGATCTGTCGATCGGCCAGCAGCTCGTGCTGCTGCTCACGCTGATGCTCACGAGCAAGGGCGTGGCCGGCGTGCCGCGCGGCGCGCTCGTGATCCTGATGGGCACCGTGACGTCGTTCGGTCTGCCCGCCGAGCCGGTGTTCATGATCCTGGGCATCGACGCGCTGCTCGACATGCTGCGCACGTCGGTCAACGTGCTCGGCAATTGCCTCGCCACGGTCGTCATCGCCCGGTGGGAGGGAGAGTTCGACGAGCGACCGGAAGCCTTAAGCCCTAAGCCCTAAGCCGACCAGGTTCTTTATGCGGACGCGTCGGCGGCGTTCTTGACCACGGCCACCCGCGCCCACGAGCTGCGCCAGGAAGGCGGTGCCGATCCCGTGCCCCGAGGCCACGGCCGTGCGCGCCGTAGGTGCTGCCCGACTGCAGGCGCGAGGCCATGCAGGACCAAGACGAGCCCGAACCGGCACGCTCACCGTTCCGTCCAATCGCGCGAATCGAGCTGGTATCCTGTGCGGCGCTCCAGGCGTCAGAACGCCAGGCGCCCCGATACAGAAAGCTAATCGACTGTTTCGCCACGAGGTTTAGCCGATGTCCGTGTCAACGCCGCCCGAACATCACCTGACGCTCAATCGTCTGGCGACGATTGCCCGCCTGGTGGCTGGAGCGGCCCACGAGGTCAACAACGCCCTCCAGGTCATCGGCGGCTCCGCCGAGCTGCTCCAGAACCGTACGGATCTGCCCGAACCGGTCCAGAAAACACTGGCGCGTATCCGCGAGCAGGCGGCGCGCGCGGCGTCGGCGATGACCGGTGTCGTGGCGCTTTCGCGAGCCCAGCGCGACGGCGGAACCCATCTCGTGGACATGTGCGACATCGCGTCGCGGGCGGTCGACCTGCGCCGATACTCGATCGGCCGGGCCGACCTGACAGTGCAGCTCGACGTGCCGTCCGAGCCGCAGCTGGTGAACGGGCAGCGGCTGCACCTGCTGCAGGCGGCGCTCAACATGATTCAGAACGCGGAGCAGGCGCTGGCCCCGCGCGGCAGCGGCTGCATCCGCGTGCAGGTGACCCAGGACGGCGATCATGTGGCGCTGCGCGTGTCCGACGACGGCCCGGGCGTGCCGGCCGCCGACGCGGACCGGATCTTCGAGCCGTTCATCACATCCCGCCCTCGCCCCGAGTCCACGGGGCTCGGGCTGCCGGTGGCACGCGAGATTGCGGCCGCGCATCGTGGTTCCCTCGAGCTCGAGCCGGTGCCGGACGGCGCGTCGTTCCGGCTTCGGGTGCCGAAGGCACCAGGCCCTAAGCCCTAAGCCCTAAGCCGTTACGCCGCTCCTGCTTCGACATTCAGCCGCTGCAGCTTGTCGATGAACGTCGTCCGGCTCAAATGGAGCAGCCGGGCGGCCTGCCGCTTGTTGCCGCCCGTCTTCTCCAGGCAGCGCATGATCAGGTCGCGCTCGAGCGACGACACGACCGAGGTGAAGTGAATGCCTTCGTCGGGGATGGCCACTGCCGGCACCACGGACGCCATGGTGCCCTGGCGGATGTCCAACGGCAGCGTCTCCGGACGAATCTCGGTCTCGAGGCCGCTCATCGTCGCCGCGTACTCGATGCAGTTCTCGAACTGGCGCACGTTGCCCGGCCACTCGTACCCCATGAGCAGCCGCATCGCTTCCTGGCTCACCGTCTTGGCGGGCAGCCCGTTCTCCTCGCACGACTTCTTGAGGAAATGCTGCGACAGGAGTGGAATGTCCTCGCGGCGATGCCGCAGCGCGGGCAGCGTTACCGGAATGACGTTGAGACGGTAATAGAGATCCTCGCGGAAGGTCCCGGCCTTCACGAGCGTCTTGAGGTCCGTGTTGGTGGCGGCAATCACGCGGATGTCCACCTTGAGCGGCGTGGCGTCGCCCAGGCGCTCGACCTCGCGCTCTTGCAGCGCGCGCAGCAGCTTCGTCTGCAGCGACAGCGACATCGACGAGACCTCGTCGATGAACAGCGTGCCGAGGTGCGCCAGCTCGAAGCGTCCGACTCGATTGGCGATGGCGCCGGTGAAGGCGCCCTTGACGTGGCCGAAGAGCTCGGCCTCGGCGAGCGGCTCGGGAATGGCCGCCGCGTTGAACGCCACGAAGCGCTGGTCGGCGCGCGGGCTGTTGTGGTGAATCGTGCGCGCGATGAGTTCCTTGCCGGTGCCGGTCTCGCCCTGAATCAGCACGGTGCTGTTCATCGGCGCCACCAGTTCGAGCGTGGAGAAGAGCGACTGCACGCTGTTGTGGCGCCCCACGATGTTGTCGAAGCGGAAGCGGTCGTGCAGCTGCGCCTTGAGCGAGGCGTTCTCCTTTTTCAGGTGCAGCTGCTCGAGGCTGTTGCGCAGCACGCGTGACAGCTGCGACAGCTGGAACGGCTTGATCAGAAAGTCCACCGCGCCGCGGCGGATGGCGGTGACCGCCTCCTCGACGCCGCCGAAGCCGGTGATCACCACCGAGCGAATCAGGGGATAGCGGGCGAGGGCCTCGTCGAGCACCGTCATGCCGTCGGCGTCGGGCAGCTTCAGATCGACGACGAGACCGTCGTAGGCATACCCCTGGAGCCGATCGATCGCGTCGGCCGCGTCGGCCGCCTGCGCCGCGGCAAAGCCGCTGGCCTCGAGCGATTCGACGATGGTGGCGCGGAGATCCTGATCATCTTCAACGACAAGGACAGTGGCGGGAGTGGGCTGCGTCATCGAATTGACTGTGGCCAGGGCGTGAAGTGTCGGAAACCCGTCGCTCGGCTGGGATGCGGCGAGTCGGGAATCCGGCACCATCCGTGGCCCATGTTCTTGAGGGTCTTGGCTTTATTGCCGGACCGGCGTCCGAGGGCGTCGAACAACCGACACGTGGCTGAGCAATGGGCATGCCCAGCCTGGCGCCCCGTTTCACCGGATGGTCGAAACACCGACCACTTCGGCCACATCGTCCTCGATCAAGCCGATCGTGGTCGAGAACAGCGGTCGCTGACGTCGCGCCCCTCGTGTTCCAGAACGGAACGTTCCGAAACGGGCCTCGTCGGGCCACCGGCCTGGCTATCGGTGCGCCGTCCACCCGAGCGGTGATTCTTTCCTCGCCATTCGCCTGACTGCTCGCAGTTGCACGGGCATTCCGCTTGCGATGTGACTGGGCGGTGCCACGCTCGCGTCGGCATGCGAACCGCCGTCTTGAATTGCTCTGCGTAAGGGACGCAGTTCAAGACGGCCCGCCCCCGCGGAGCGGGGCAAAGAGTCAGCGTGAGCCGCGAAGCGGAGCGTCAAGAGGAACCGACGCGTAGCTTTGCGACTTGAAAACGCCGCAGGAGAGAGGAACGAGCCGTGAACACGATCGACGACGCCGCCCTGATCGAAGCGCTCCGCCAGCAGATGACCCAAGTCGGTCGCCCGCCAGGTGGCCGTGGCGCGTCGCGACCTTTGGCCCTCGTGCAGGAGTCAGCCGCATTAGCCGAAAAGGTCACTGACGGAGCGCACCGAAGCATCCTGCACACCGCATGCTTGCGGGACATGGGCCTTCAACTGCAGCGCGAGCGCCTCGAGGACATGCTCATGGCTGCCCGTCCCTGACCCGTGTCTTCTGCAGCCACACTGCTCATCGCGCCTCCCACCCGCCCAGTGGTTCTTCTCGTGGAGGACGACGACGCGGTCCGCGCGCTCCTCGGCCGCGCGCTCAGGGCCAACGGGTTCGAGGTGGTGGCCGCGGCCTCTGGTGAAGAGGCCCTCGACCTCGAGCACGATCGCCAGGTGGACCTGCTGCTCAGCGACGTCCTGTTGCCGAACCAGAACGGCTTCGAGGTGGCGAACCAGATCCAGGCCCGATCGCCGCACATCCCGATCGTGTTCATGTCGGGCTACTACGACCAGGCACTTGCCGAAGCTGCACATCTCGACATCAGCAGCACGATCCTGCAGAAGCCGTTTGCGATGGCCGACCTCCTGGCCCATCTCCGGGCGGCTTGCGCGGCCTCAAAACCCGTGGACGACGCCGCCCACTGAGCCTCTGGCCTCTAGCCTTTAGCCTCTGGCCAAGGCCCAAGGTCCAAGGCCCAACGCATAAGGTCCTCAAGTTCGCCCGCCTCGACGCAACGGAGAAGGTCTTCCACTCCGCCTCAAGTATCATCGCTGCGTGACCTCCGTGGTCCGGCACCTTCGTGGGTGCATGGTGCGCTACGCGCTGCTGCTGGCCGTCTGCCAGGTCGCGGCCGTGTGCTCGGCCACGATCGTGCTCGCCGCGACGCTCCAGTCCGGCGTCGCGACGGTCGCGGCCGACGAAGAGTGCCGCTGCGAACACTCCGCCGCCGTGATGTGCCCGATGCACCGGCGGAGCAGCTCGCGCCCGGTGCCCGCGGATGCGCCGCGCTGGTGCACGGGCGTGGACGACTCCGCGTACGGCGTTCTGCCGGTACTCGGCGGGCTCGCGTTGCCCGAGCGCGTCGCACAGGTCGCACGTCCGAACATCGAGTCTCGCGCCGCGGCGCCGCTCGCCGAGGCTCCACGTCCGCTCGCCCGCCCGCCCGATAGTCCGCCCCCTCGCGCCTGATCGTCTCGACGGTGAAGTCTGGCCAGCCGGCGTGTGTCCGCCGGTGCGGGACAGAGGCGCCGAGGTTCCGCCTCGCGCGATCTGTGGCCACTTACCGGGCGTGTCTTTCGGGGGCGATCGATCATGGGGATCCGGAGAACGATCCGCGCGGCCGCACGTGTCGCGGTGTGCGTGGCGCTGCTGGCGTGGCCGGCCGCGGCGCAGGAGGCGGTGAATTTCGGCAGCGTCAGCGGACGCGTCGTGGACGAGCAGGGCGCCGTCGTACCGGACGCGCGCGTGACGGCGCGACATCTCGACACCAACCAGCGGTTCGACCTGATGTCCGACGGCTCGGGCCGCTTCCGCTTTCCGTACCTGCGCGTCGGCCGCTACGAGATCGTCGTGATGCGGGACGGTTTTGGCGAGGCCATGCGGACCCTGGCCGTCACGCTCGGCTCGGCCTTCGAACTGCCGATCACGCTGCGCGTCGGCGGGCTCGAGGCGAGCGTGCAGGTGGCGGCGGACGTGCCGGTCATCGAGGCCGCGCGCAGCCAG
>Ga0209486_10000466_pt1 | contig 18138 bp, 15 predicted proteins | sample NCCompost_FD_187518 | JGI IMG/M metagenome (GOLD analysis project Ga0209486, IMG submission 187518) | Agricultural soil microbial communities from Utah to study Nitrogen management - NC Compost (SPAdes) (version 2) | ecosystem: Environmental > Terrestrial > Soil > Agricultural land | place...
GAACCGATGCACGCGAGTGGCGGGGATTCGGCGAGCGAACTCGTAAGTTCCGGCGGAGTTCGCGAGCCGAATCCCCGCCGCTAGTGTGAGTCAGTCCCCGCGCTGGCCGTATGAGAAGCGCAGACCATCACGGCCGACGAGCGCCGCGAGCTCGTCCACCAGCGCCCGGCTCGGCCGCACTGCCCAGCTCTCGTCGAGAACCAGCGTCCCGCGCGCCTCGCCGCCGATGTAGTGCAGCGACACCGCGCAGCGGCCACCGCGCCCGGTGCGCAGCACGTCCTCGAGGCGGCCGATCAGCCGGCCGTCCGCGGCTCCCGCCGGCAGGCGGATGGTGAGCCTGCGCGCCTCGCGCTCGCGCAACTCGTCGATCGCCGTCAGCTTCTTCGCGTTGATTCTCCAGTCGTCGATGAACTCGTCGTAGCGCAGCTGGCCCTCGACCACGAGTATCGCGTCGCGCACGATGATTGCGCGGTGCTGCTGCCAGACGTCGTCGAAGAGGCTCACCTCGATGCGCGCGCTGCGATCGTCGAGCACGAGCGTCATGCGCGAGCCGCGCCGGCGCATCTCGAGCACGAGTCCCGCGACGGTCACGGTTTTGCCGCCGCCGAAGCGCTGCTCGCCGGAGGGCCGCGGGCCGCCGAGGTCCGCGATGCGCGCCGGCGCGACCTGCCGCAGCTCCTGCTCGTGCTCAGCGATCGGGTGGCCGGTCAAGAACAGGCCGAGCGTTTCGCGCTCGCCGGCGAGCCGCTCGCGCTCGCCCCATTCGGGCAGCGCGGGGATCTCGATCGTCGCGCGCTCGTCGGCGGCGGCCGTCGCGGCCAGCCCGCCGAACAGGTCGTCCTGCCCGGCCGCGTGCGCGCGCGTGCGCTGTTCGCCGAGCTGGATCGCGGCCGGCAGAACCGCGGCGAGCGCCGCGCGCGCGTGGCCGAAGCGGTCGAAGCAGCCGGCCTTCAACATCGCCTCGAGCGTGCGCTTGCCCGCGAGCTTGAGGTCGACGCGCCGGCACAGGTCAACCAGGCCGCGGAACTCGCCGCCGCGCTCGCGCTCGCCGACGATCGCCTCGACGGCGCCCTCGCCCACGCCCTTGATCGCCCCAAGGCCGTAGCGGATGGTGCCCGGCCCCGCGACGGTGAACGCGTAGCTCGAGGCGTTGACGTCGGGCGCCTGGACCTCGATGCCGAGCCCCGAACACTCGTCGATGAACGAGACCACCTTGTCCGTGTGCTCCATGTCGCAGGACAGCACGGCCGCCATGAAAGCCTCCGGGTGGTGCGCCTTGAGCCACGCAGTCTGGTAGGCGAGCAGCGCGTAGGCGACCGAGTGCGACTTGTTGAAGCCGTAGCCCGCGAACTTCTCGATCAGGTCGAAGATGTAGCCGGCGCGCGCGGCGGGCACGCCGCGGGCCACCGCGCCGTCGACGAACGTGGAGCGCTGGCGCGCCATCTCTTCCGGCTTCTTCTTGCCCATCGCGCGCCGCAGCAGGTCCGCGCCGCCGAGCGTGTAGCCCGAGAGCGTCTGCGCAATCTGCATCACCTGCTCCTGATACAGGATGACGCCGTAGGTCGGTTTCAGGATCTCGGCAAGGCTCGGGTGCAGGTAGTCGATGGTGCCGGCCGATCGCCCGTGCTTGCGGGCGATGAAGTCCTCGACCATGCCTGATTGCAGCGGCCCCGGGCGGAACAGCGCGACCAGCGCGACGATGTCGTCGAAGCGGTCAGGCTGCAGCTTACGCACGAGGTCGGTGATGCCGCGCGACTCGAGCTGGAAGATCGCGGTCGTGCGGCCGGACTTCAGCAGCCGGAATGTCTCGGCGTCGTCGAGCGGCAGGCGCGCAAGGTCGAGCGGCGGCTCGCCCGCGGCGAGGCGCTTCGCATTGATGAGGCGCACCGTCCAGTCGATGATCGTCAGCGTTCGCAGGCCCAGGAAGTCGAACTTGACGAGGCCCACCTGCTCGACGTCGTCCTTGTCGAGCTGCGTCACGACGCTCTGGCTTCCGGACTCGCAGTAGAGCGCGGTGAAGTCGGTGAGCGGACCCGGCGCGATCACGACGCCGCCCGCGTGCGTGCCGGCGTTCCGCGCGAGGCCCTCCAGCCGCTTCGCGAGGTCGACGAGGTCCCGCACCTCGTCCTCGGCGCCGTAGCGCCGCGCGAGCTCGGGCTCCTTGGCGAGCGCGTCCTCGAGGGTGATGCCGAGCTCGAACGGGATCAGCTTCGCGACGCCGTCCACGAAGCCGTACGGCAGGCCGAGCACGCGCCCGACGTCGCGCACGACGGCCTTTGCGGCGAGCGATCCGAAGGTGATGATCTGCGAGACGCGGTCCCGGCCGTAGCGGTCCGACACGTAGTCGATCACCTGGTCGCGGCGGGACATGCAGAAGTCGATGTCGAAGTCGGGCAACGACACGCGCTCCGGGTTCAGGAAGCGCTCGAACAGGAGATCGTGGCGGATGGGATCGAGGTCGGTGATGCCGAGCACCCAGGCGACCAGCGAGCCGGCGCCGGAGCCGCGTCCCGGCCCCACCGGGATCTCGCGCTCGCGCGCCCAGCGGATGAAGTCGGCGACCACCAGGAAGTAACCCTCGAATCCCATGCCGCAGATGACGCCGAGTTCCTGCTCGAGCCGCGCCTGGTAGGCGCCGGCCTCCGCGGACGCGCTGCCGATGCGCCGCGCGAGCCCCTCGGCGGCGAGCCGCCTGAGGTACGCCGGTGCGTCGGATCCGTCGGGCACGGCGAATGCCGGCAGGAAGACGTCGCCCTGGGCCAACGGCAGCGAACAGCGGCGCGCGATCTCGACGCTGTTCTCGAGGGCCTCGGGCAGGTCGTCAAACAGCGCCGCCATCTCCGCCGGCGTCTTGAGGTATTGCTCCGGCGTGTAGGGCCGCGGACGGCCGGGGTCGTCGAGCCGATGGCCGCCGTGAATGCAGACGCGCGCCTCGTGGGCCTCGAACTCGTCCCGTGCAAGGAAGCGCACGTCATTGGTCGCGACCAGCGGGGCCGGCAGGCAGTCGACCAGCGCGAGGACGCCCGCGACGTGCGACTCCTCGTCCGCGCGGCCGACACGCTGGACCTCGAGATAGAAGCGGTCGCCGAACAGGGACTGCCAGCCTTCGAGCAGTGCCTGTGCCTCGCTCCGGCGGCCGGCCAGCAGCGCCCGCCCGATGTCGCCGCGGGAGGCGCCGGACAGTGCGATCAGTCCCGCGGTCGTCGCGGGATCGAGCCACTCGCGCGTGAGCAACGGGCGGCCGCGCCCCTGCCCCTCGAGGTAGCTGCGCGACACCAGACGGGTGAGGTTGCGAAACCCCGGGAGATCCTTGGCGATCAACGTCAGCAGGACCGGCTCCGCGCGCTCGCTGCCGCCGTCGATCCAGAGGTCCGCCCCGACCAGGGGCTTCACGCCCTGCTTCTCCGCCTCGCGGTGGAACTTCACCATCGCAAAGAGATTGCCGTGGTCGGTCAGGGCCACGGCCGGCATGCCGGCCGTGGCTACCGCCTGCATGAGCCGCGGCACGCGGACAATGCCGTCCAGGAGCGAGTACTCGGTGTGCAGCCGCAGGTGGACGAACGCCGGGCTGCCGGCACGAACCAAAGGCGTGGGCATGCGCAGAAGTTTACCGTCTCACGGGCGCGAAACTGTGCCGGTGAAGGCGGCAGGGGCCGACTCGCTCGAGATTCGCCAGGTGGTCCTCGGTGGCATAGCCCTTGTGGCGCTCGAAACCGTATTCCGGGTAGAGGGTCGCCACGCGTGTCATGAAGGCGTCGCGGCAGGTCTTGGCCAGGATCGACGCAGCGCTGATCTCGCGGACTCGGGTGTCCCCTGCGATCACGGCCTCGAACTCGCAGTCGAGCCCCAGCATGGCTCGTTCGGGGCATCGATCCCCGTCCACCTGGATGCGGCGGGGCGCGATGGCGAGCCCGAGCAGCGCGCGCCGCATGGCCAGCAGTGTCGCCTGCAGGATGTTCAGGACGTCGATTTCGGCCGCATCGGCCCAGCCAATGGCCCAGGCACAGGCCTCTGCGCGGATGCGGGGCGCGAGGCGGTCGCGCTCCTCGGGCGTCAGTTGCTTGGAATCGCGCAAGCCGCGAATCGGCCGATGCGGATTCAGGATGACCGCGGCGGCGACCACCGGCCCGGCAAGCGGCCCACGACCCGCTTCGTCGACGCCCGCTGTGAGGCCACCGGCAAGGCGCGGCCTGCGCACGCTCAGGCCGATCATGGGCGGGCCTGCCGGGCGAGCGCCAGGATTGCATCCGCGGCCCGCTCGGTCGCGCCCTGCCGCAGCTGCCTGTGGAGCGTCGTGAAAAGCGCCACCAGCTCGGCGGCCGCCTCGGGCTCGTCGAGCCAGCGCTCGATCTCCCGTCCCAGCCGCTCGGGACTGACATCGCCCTGGGAAAGCTCCGGCACGACCATCCGGCCCGCGAGCAGGTTGGGCTGCGCAAAATAGGCGGCCTTCAGGAGCCCGAACCGCCTCAGCGCAAAGGCAGTCAGCGCCCCGAGCCGGTAGGCGACCACCATGGGCCGCTTGCACAGGAGAGTCTCGAGAGTCGCCGTGCCCGATGCCACGAGCACGACATCCGCGGCTGTCAGGACGGCCTGCGATTGACCGGTGAAGAGCCGCACGTTTATGCCCGGTGCGTGGCGGGCGAGCGCCGCCTCGAAGCTCTTTCGCGTCGTCGCGCCGGCAAGTGCCGCGACGAACAGGAGGCCGGGTCGCCGATCGGCGAGCCAGGCGACGGTCCCTGCGAAATCGGCGGCAAGCCGCGACACCTCGCCCGTCCGGCTGCCGGGCAACACCGCGACGATGCGAGCCGGGTCCGGCAAGCCGAGCGCGCGCCGTGCCGCCGACGCGTCCGGCTCGAGCGGGAGCTGGTCGGCGAGCGGATGCCCGACGAAGATCGAGCGCAGGCCGACCGCCTCGTAGACGCCGCGCTCGAACGGCAGCAGGCACAGCACGAGATCGAGGAAGCGCGCCATGCGTGCCGCGCGCCCGCGCCGCCAGGCCCAGACCTGCGGGCTGACGTACTGGACCGTGCGCAGGCCCGCCGCATGCAGCGCCGGCGCGAGGCCCAGGTTGAACTCGGGCGCGTCGATCCCGACGAAGGCGTCCGGACGGCGTTCGAGCATCGCGCCGCGGATCCGCGAGCGCAGGGCGAGCAGGCGCGGCAGGTGGTGCAGGACCTCGAACAGCCCCATCACCGCCAGCTCCTCGGCATGGGCGAGCGTCTCGCAGCCGGCTGCCTGCATGCGTGGACCCGCGATACCGACGAAGCGCGTGCCGGGCGCGCGCTCCCCGATCGCCGCCATCAGCGCGGCGCCCAGATTGTCGCCCGAGGACTCGCCGGCGACGAGGCCAATCGTCAAGGAATGAAGGGGACGCGCCCCTTTAGAACAAAGGGGACGCGCCCCTTTAACGTCTACGTCCATGCTCGTTGGAAGACCTTGTTCGTTAAAGGGGCGCGTCCCCTTTGTTCCGTCCCCTTCATTCCATCAACGGATGATGCTGCGTTCGCTGGCCGCGAGGAAGTCGACGAAGGCCGCGAGCTCAGGCTGCGACGGCACCAGCGCTTTCAGCTGCACGGTCGCCTCGGCGAGCTTGAGGCCCGAGCGGTAAAGGAGCCGGTACGCGCTCTTGATGTTTGCGATCTGTTCGGCGCCGAAGCCTCGGCGCTTCAATCCCTCGCTGTTGACTCCCTTCGGCTCCGCCGGCGAGCCGGCGACCAGGAGATACGGCGGAACGTCGCGCGTCACCGCGGCGTTGTTGGCGAGGAAGGCGTGCGAGCCGATCTTGCAGAACTGGTGGATCGCGGAGTAGCCGGACAGGATCACCCAGTCGCCGAGCTGCACGTGGCCGGCGAGTGCCGTGCAGTTCGACATGATGCACTGGCTGCCGACGATGCAGTCGTGCGCGACGTGCGAGTACGCCATGAACAGGCAGTCGTCACCGATCGTGGTCACGCCGCGGCCGCCCGCCGTGCCGCGGTTGATCGTGCAGAACTCCCGGAACACGTTGCGGTCGCCGACCTCGAGCCGCGTCGGCTCACCGGCGTACTTGCGGTCCTGCGGGGCGTCGCCGATCGAGGCGAACTGGAATACGCGCGTGTCGCGGCCGAGCGTGGTCGGCCCCTTGATGACGGCATGAGACCCCACCTGGCTGCCCGCGCCGATGCGGACCCCGGCGCCGATGACCGCGAACGGGCCGACCTCGACGCCCGGGTCGACTTCGGCGCCCGGATCCACGACCGCCCGCGGGTCGATCAAGGCTTGACCTCCGGCGCGACCATCATCGTCGCCGACGCGGCGACGGTGCCGTCAACCTCCGCGACGGTGTCGAACTTCCAGATCCCGCGGATCGCGCGCTCGAGCGTCGCCTTCAGCACCAGGCGGTCGCCCGGCTCGACGGGCCTGCGGAACCGCGCGTTGTCGATGCCGACGAAAAAGAAGCGCGACTTCTCGTCGGGCACGACGCCCGCCGTCTTGAACGCCAGGATGCCGGCCGCCTGAGCCAGGGCCTCGAGGATGATGACGCCCGGCATCACCGGACGTCCCGGGAAGTGCCCGGGAAAGAATGGCTCGTTCACCGTGACGTTCTTGATCGCCTCGATGCGCTTGCCGGGCACGCATTCGATCACGCGGTCGACGAGCAGGAACGGATAGCGGTGCGGCAGCTGCGCCAGCACCGCCTGGATGTCCATCGGGAAGCCTTCGCTCATTCGTCCCCCTGCCCGCCCATCCCGCCGCGGCGGCGCGCCTTGTCGAGCCGGTGCAGCCGCGCGACCGCGCGCCGCCACTTGCCGGCCTCGATCGCCGGCATGCCCGAGGAGTACGTGCCCGGGCCCGGCAGCGAATGCGTGACCAGCGAATAGCCGGTGACGACCACGCCGTCGCCGATCTCGAGGTGGCCCGCGATGCCTACGGCGCCGCCGATCATGCAGCGGCTGCCGATGATCGAGCTGCCCGAAATGCCGACGCAGCCCGCAATCACCGTGTGCGCCCCGATGCGGCAGTTATGTCCGACCTGCACCTGGTTGTCCAGCTTGACGCCGTCGCCGATCACCGTGTCCTCGATCGTGCCGCGGTCCACGGTCGTGTTGGCCCCGACCTCGACGTCGTCGCCGATGCGGACGCTCCCGAGCTGCGGCACCTTGACGTAGCCGTCGACATCCGGCGCGTGCCCGAAGCCGTCGCTGCCGACGACCGCGCCGGGCTTGATCAGGCAGCGCGCACCGATGGTGACGCCGTGGCACAGCGTGACGCCCGCCTGCAGGCGGCAATCGTCGCCGAGCCTTGCGTTCGCCTCGACCACGCAGTTCGGCCCGATGAAGCAGCGCTCGCCGATGACTGCGCCGGGGCCGACGACCGCGTTCGGCCCGATCCACGCCGATGCGGCGACCGTGGCCGTCGCGTCCACCTGGGCCCCTGGGGCGCGGCCGGCGCGCACCGGGACCGGCGGGTGCAGCGCGTTCGCGATGCGCGCCCAGGCGGCATAGGGGCGCGCACTGATGAGCGCAGCGACGGGGCAATCGCCCGCGAGTTCGCGCGGCAGGACTACTGCCGTCGCGCGCGTCGCGGCGAGCTGCCGGCGATACTTGAACCCGGTGCAGAAGCTGAGCGCGCCCGGCGCGGCGGCGCCGAGGGAGGCGACGCCATCGACGGACTGGCCAGGATCGCCGGAGAGCTCGAGTCCGAAGCGGACCGCGATCTCGCCGAGCGTCATGGCCATGCCGGCGCTCCCCTCGCGCGACCCGCGATCAGGGCTTGGGGGGCGGAGTCGCGGCGGCCGGCGCCTTGGCCTTGATCGCGGCGACGAGCTGCGGCGTGATGTCGATGCCATCGGCCGCGAACAGCACGCCCTCGCTCAACACCAACTGGAAGCCGTTCGTGCGGGCGTAGGCCTGCACTTCCTGCAGCAGCGCGCGCTGCATCTTGCCGACTTCCTCGTTGCGGCGCAGGTTGAGGTCTTCCTGCAGCTCCTTGAAGCGACGGTTGACGTTGAGCTCGAGGTCGCGCACTTCGCGCTCGGTGCGGATGCGGTCGGCCTCGGACATCACGGCCGCTTCTTTCTGCAGCTTGTCGGCCTTCTCCTGCAGCGACTTCTGCTGCGCCGCGACGTCGCGCTGGCGCGGCATGAACTCGGCCTCGAGGGCCGCCTGCGCCGCCTTCGCCTGTGGCGACTCCTCGAGCAGCCGGCCGAAGTTGACGAACCCGATCTTGAGAGCCTGCGCACCGGCGCCCGGCGCGGCCACGAACGCCGCTGCGATCAGCAACGCACCGAAAATGTTCTGTCTGGTCATGTGTCGTTTCGCCTCGGATATCAGAATGCGGAACCGATCGTGAACTGGAAGCGCTCGACTTCGTCCTCGTACCGGATGCCGTCGCCCTTGAACTCGTTCAGCGGGAAGCCGTAGCTGAACCTGAAGATGCCCAGCGGCGCGAACCACTGGATCGCCACGCCGGCGGATTGCTTGAGCTCATTGTAATCGAACTCGTAGTCGACCGGCGTGCGGCCGTCCACGCCGACGAACCTGATGCCGGTACCCTGCGAGAAGACGTTGCCGATGTCGAAGAACGCGCTGATGCGCGTGCTCGCGCGCCACTTGTCCGGCACCGGGAACAGGAGCTCCGCCCGGCCGACGACCTTCAGGTTGCCGCCGTAGGGATTGCCGAAGCCGTCTTTCGGACCGAGCCGGCTCTCCGTGAATCCGCGCACGGTGTCCGGGCCGCCGGCGTAGAACTGCCGGTACGGGGGCAGTGACGTCGTGTCCTTGCCGAGCGCGTCGCCGTAGGCGAGGTCCCCTGAGAGGGCGACCGTCCACTGCCTCCAGATCGGCAGCAGCTGCAGGTAATTGTAGCGCAGCGTGTAGTAGTCGACCTCGCTGCCGGGCGCGGTGACGGCGAGGCTCAAGTTATGCTGCAGGCCGCGGTCGGCGAAGATCGCGCGGTTGCGCGAGTCGAAGTACCAGCTTCCGACCAGCTCGAACGTGTTGAACTTGGTGCCGAACAGGATCGTCTCGATGATCGTCGGCGGGTCGTCGGGGTCCGGGCCGGGAAGCTCGCGCTCGATCACGCGCGTGTACGGGTTGCCGTTGTTGCGCACCCAGGACACCGCTTCCGGCGCGCTGCTCTGGGGATTGACGATGAGGTCCGAGCGCTGCGCGACGACGCCGAAGCGCACGCCCTGGTACTCCGAGATCGGGTAGCCGTACTCCAGCGTCCCGGACACCGTCGTGGTGGAGAAGTCCGACGCCGCCGACACGTACTGCGTGACGTCGCGGAACTGCAGGGCCATGGTCCGCGACACGCCGTCGATGTTGGTGTAGGGGTCGGTGTGCGAGAGGCTGTACTGCTGCGAGTAGCGTCCGGTCACGAGCTCGAGCGCGACGCGCTCGCCGGACCCCATGAAGTTCGAGTGCACGAAGCTGCCGTTCAGCATGAACGACTGCGACTCGGAGTAGCCGATGCCGCCGCTGAACTGGCCGGGCAGGCCCTCCTTCACGTTGAAGTCGACGTCCACGAGGTCCGGCGTGCCGGGCACCGGCGTCGTCTCGAAGTCGACCTCCTCGATGTACGGCAGGCGCTGCAGGCGCTCCTTGGAGCGCTCGAGCAGCGCGTTCGACAGGTAGGAGCCCTCCATCTGGCGCATCTCGCGCCGCAGCACCTCGTCGTCGATGGCGCTCGTGTTGATGAAGTTGACGCGCCGCACGTACGCGCGGTTGCCGGCGTCCACGAAGAACGTCAGGTCGATCGTCTTGTCCTCCTCGTTCGCCTGCGGCACCGGGTCGATCTTCGCAAACGCGTAGCCGTCGGCGCCGAGGCGGAAGGACATCAGCTCCTGGGTCTGGGTGATGAGCTTGCGCGAGTACGTCTGGCCGGTGCGGACCATCAGCAGGCGCCTGAGATCGGACTCCGGGACCTTCATCGTGCCGGCGAGCTTCACCTCGCCGACCTTGTAGACCTCGCCCTCGTGCACGTTCATGGTGATGAACATGTCGTCCATCTCGGGCGCGATGGCGACCTGCGTCGACTCGACGGCGAAGTTGGCGTAGCCGCGGTCCTGGTAGTGGGACGTCAGCTTCTCGATGTCGCCCTGCAGCGACTCGCGCGAATAGCGGTCGTCCTGCTTGTACCATGACAGCCAGTTCGGCGTGCGCAGCTCGAAGATGTCGAGCAGCTCTTCGTCGTCGAAGACCGTGTTGCCGACCAGGTTGATCTGCCGGATGCGCGCGCGCGCGCCCTCGACGATGTCGATCTTGATGCGCACCTTGTTTCCGGGGACTTCCTCGACCTTGGGGTCGATGCGCACCGCATACTTGCCGCGGCTGAAGTACTGGTCGGTCAGGAAGCCGCGCACTTCCTCGAGCACGGAGCGGTCGAAAGTCTTGCCGGTCGCGAGCCCGACGCTGCGCAGCGACTGCTGCAGGTCCTCGGTCTTGACGTCCTTGTTGCCCGCAAGCTCGAAGCTCTCGATCGACGGCCGTTCGCGGACGACGACGACCAGCGTGTTGCCGTCGCGGCGGAACTCGATGTCGCTGAAGAATCCGGTCGCGAACAGCGCGCGCACGGCCTCCTGGATGCGCCGCGGGTCCAGGCGGTCGCCGATGTTCACAGGGAGGTAGTTGTAGACCGTGCCTTCGGCGATGCGCTGCAGGCCCTCGACGCGGATGTCGCCGACCGTGAATTCGACGGGCGCCTGCGCCCCTGCCACACCCGCCGCGCCCGCGCCTGCCCAGGCGAGCAGGACCATGGCGAATCCGCGCGCAAGGATGCCGCGCCCCTGACGCCGCGCCATCAGCCGAACAGCCTCGAGAGGTCGTTGTAGAACGCGAAACCCATCAGCGCCACCAGCATCGCGATGCCCACCTTCTGCCCGAGGACCTGCGCCTCCATCGACAACGGGGCGCCTTTCGCCATCTCCGCGAGCTGGAACACGACCTGGCCGCCGTCCAGCACGGGGACCGGCAGCAGGTTCAGGACCGCGAGCGAGATCGAAACCAGGGCCAGGAAGCCGAGATAGTAAGTGAAGCCCTCGGTGGCCGTCAGGCCGGCGTACTGGGCGATGTTGATCGGCCCGGAGATGTTCTTGGCGGAGACGTCGCCCGTCACCATGCGCCACAGGAACCGGACTGTGAGCGCGCTCTTGTCCCAGGTCTCGCGCGTGGCGGCGAGCACGGCCTCGAGCGGCCCGTAGCGCTCGACCGTCCGCATGGACTCCGGGAAGCCGCCGGCGTCGCCTTGCGCCACGCCGAGCCCGATCTTGCCGATCGTGCGGCCGTCCTCATCGACCGCCTTCGGCACGAGCTCAACGAAGAGGCGCTCGTCTCCGCGCAGCACGGCGAGTCGCGTCGCCTGGCCGGCACGGCCGCGGATGCGCTCGACTAACTCGAAATAGTCCTCGACCGCTTCGCCTTCGATCGCCACCACGCGGTCGCCGAGCTTGAGGCCCGCCTGCTCGGCGGGAAATCCAGGCGTAAGCTCGCCGACCACGACCGGCTGGGGCGGGTACCAGAACGAGAATCCGAGCCCGTCGAGCAGCGTGCCGGGCTCGGTCAGCGCGCGCCGCTCGCCCTCGGGCACCCGGATCGTCAGCCGGCGCGCGTCCCCGTCCTCGCCGCGCACGTCGACGGGCACCGCGCCCTCGTCGACGACACCCTCGAGGATCGCGAGCACCGCGGCCTGGCGCGTCGGCGTCGGCTCGCCCGCGACGGCGGTGATCTCGTCGAGCGGTCGCAGGTCCGCGCGCGACGCGAAGGAATCCTCCGCAACATTGCCGATCACCGGCGTGAGCCCGGGGATGCCCTGCATCAGCAGGATCCAGTACGCGAGGATCGCGAACACCAGGTTCGCGACCGGCCCGGCGAGCAGCACCGCGATGCGCGCGAGCGGCGGCCTGCGGTTGAAGGCGCGGTGCGCGTCCTGCGGCGGCACCGGGCCGTCACGCTCGTCCAGCAGGCGCACGTAGCCGCCAAGCGGCACGGCGGCGAGCACGTATTCCACGGCGTCAGCGTCGCGGCTCACGCGCTTGAAGAGCGGCTTGCCGAAGCCGATCGAGAAGCGCAGCACCTTGAACCCGAGCCTGCGCGCGACCCAGAAATGGCCGAACTCGTGCACGGTCACGAGGACGCCGATGGCGACGACGAAGGCGACGATGGAGGTCAGGATGGTAGTGCTCATGCGCCCGCCGCCTGCCGTGAGGCAGTAGCGGCGTGCGCGCGCTCGCGCGCCCAGGCGTCGGCCGCGAGCGCGTCGTCAAGGCACCGCACGGGGCCGGCCTCGTGTTGTTGCAACACGCTGTCAATGACTGCTGCAATGCCGGCAAAGTTCAGCCGCCTGCCAAGAAACGCAGCGACCGCAATTTCGTTGGCGGCGTTCAGCACCGCCGGCATGCTGCCGCCGGTGCGGGCTGCTTCCTGCGCGATTCGCAGACACGGAAATCTATCAAAATCAGGGGCTTCAAACGATAACCTCGCAAGTTGCACGAGATCGAGCCGCGGCGCGCCCGAGTCGATGCGGTCCGGCCAGCCGAGCGCATGCGCGATCGGCACGCGCATGTCCGGCTGGCTCAGCTGCGCGAGCATCGAGCCGTCGTCGAACTCCACCAGCGAGTGCACGATGCTCTGCGGGTGAATGACCACCTGCACGACATCGGGCCCGACCGCGAACAGGTGGCAGGCCTCGATCAGCTCGAGGCCCTTGTTCATCAGCGTCGCCGAGTCGACCGAGATCTTCGGCCCCATGCGCCAGTTCGGGTGCGCGACTGCCTGTTCCGGCGTCACCGAAGCGAGGTCTTCGCGCCGCGTGCGCAGGAACGGGCCGCCGGACGCGGTGAGCAGGATGCGCGCGACGCCCGCCGGGGCGGAGCCTGCGGGCGCGCCCGCCGGCAGGCACTGGAAGATCGCGTTGTGCTCGCTGTCGATCGGCAGGATGGTCGCGCCCGAGCGCCGCGCCGTCTCGAGCAGGAGCGTGCCCGCGAGCACCAGCGATTCCTTGTTGGCCAGCAGGACCTGCTTGCCCGCAGCCGCGGCTGCGAGCGTCGGCGCGAGCCCGACGGCGCCGACGATGGCGGCCATGACGGCATCGGCTTCCGGCAGCGTCGCGACGGCGGCGAGCGCGTCGGGTCCGCCGGTCACGCGCGTCGGCAGTCCCGCGCTCGCGACGCGCTGCGCGAGGCGCGCGGCCGCGGCGCGGTCGGCGAGAGCCGCAACGTCGGGGCGATGACGCTCGACCTGCGCGAACAGCGCCTCGTGATTCGAGTGCGCGGCGAGCGCGACGATGCGGAGCCGTTCCGGGTTGCGGACGGCGACGTCGAGCGTCGCCTCGCCGATCGTGCCCGTCGAGCCGAGGACTGCGAGGCCCTTCACGCGATCATCCCGAGCCAGCCGAAACCGAGCGCCAGCAGCGGCACCGAGGACGTCAGGCTGTCGATGCGGTCGAGCATCCCGCCATGCCCGGGCAGCAGCGCACCGCTGTCCTTGAGTCCCTGCTGGCGCTTGAACATGCTCTCCAGCAGGTCGCCGACCACCGACACGAGCACGGCCGCGACGCACAGCGAGAGGAAAGCCGTGGCCGGCAGGTCGAACCAGGCCTGGCCCGCAAGTGCGACGATGAAGCCGGCGACGAGCCCGCCGAGCACGCCTTCCCAGGTCTTGTTCGGGCTCACGACCGGCGCGAGCCGCAAACGGCCGAACCGCTTGCCGGCAAAGTACGCGCCGATGTCGGCGGCCCAGGCGAGCAGCACGACGAACACGACGAGCTCGCGACCGTTGCCGTCCTGCAGGTAGAGGCGCGCCAGCGCGAACCAGGTCGGCGCCAGCGCCCAGATTCCCGCGATCGCTGCGAGACCGTTGGCGCGAAACCCCGGCGCGAGGACGATCCACGCAAAGAGCGGGATCCAGCCCAGCATGGTGATCGACATCGCGCGATCGAAGTCGGCCTCCGACCGGGCCACAAGCCACAGGCCCGCCATCGCCGCGGCGCAGGCGGTGACGTAGAAGGCGCGCCCAGCCATGCTCCGGAACCCGGCGAGGCGCGCCCATTCCCATGCGCCCAGCAGCACCAGGATGCCGAGCGCGACCACCGCGAGGTCGCTCGGCAGCACGACGAGCACGAGCGCAAGAACCGCGACGAGCCCGACGGCAGTGATGATCCGCTGCCCGAGCATCAGCTGCCCATCGCCGGGCCCGCGACGCGGCCGAAGCGGCGTTCGCGGCCGCCGAAGTCTGCGAGGGCGGCGCCAAAGCAGGCCGCATCGAAGTCCGGCCATAGCGTGTCGGTGAACCAGAGCTCGGTGTATGCGAGGTCCCACAGCAGGAAGTTGCTGATGCGCCGCTCTCCGCCGGTGCGGATGAAGAGGTCCGGTGCGGCACGGCCCGCCGTCTGCAGGCTGGCGGCCAGCGCGGCCTCGTCGATCGCCGCCGCATCGCGACGGCCGGCGACGGCATCGAGCGCGAGCCGTCGAGCGGCCTGGGCTATGTCCCAGCGGCCGCCATAGGCAACCGCGATCACGAGGTCCAGGCGGCGATGGCGCGCGGTGCGGGCTTCCGCCGCGGCCATGCGCTCGACGAGCGCGGGCGCAAGCCGCACCCGATCGCCGATGAACCGTACGCGCACCGCGTTGGCGTCGAGCTCGGCCACCTCGCGATCGAGCGCCTCCAGGAACAACTGCATCAGGAGGCCCACCTCGCCGGCCGGGCGCTGCCAGTTCTCGCTCGAGAAAGCGAACAGCGTGAGCGCTCCGACGCCGAGCCGCACCGATTCCTCGATCGTGGCGCGCACCGACTTCGCTCCGGCCCGGTGGCCTGCGGCGCGCGGCAGCGAGCGCTGCTCCGCCCAGCGACCGTTGCCGTCCATGATCACGGCGACGTGCTGCGGCACCGCCATGGCGCCGGACTGTTGCGGGACTGCTGCGGGCATCAGGCAGAGCTTCCCTAGACCTGCAAAAGCTCTTTTTCTTTGTCGGCCAGCACCTGGTCGATGTCGTGGACGTGCCGGTCCGTGAGCTTCTGGATCTCGTCCTGGACGCGGCGGTCGTCGTCCTCGGAAATCAACTTCTCCTTCAGCATCTCCTTGAGTTCGTTCATGAGGTCGCGGCGCACCGCGCGAACCGCAACGCGCGCGTTCTCCGCCTCGTGCCGGGCCACCTTGGTGAGCTCCTTGCGCCGCTCCTCGGTCATCGGCGGCAGCGGCAGCCGGATCACCTGTCCCGCCGTGTTCGGCGTGAGGCCGAGGTCGGACTTCAGGATCGCCTTCTCGACCGCGGAAACGGCCGACTTGTCCCACGTCGAGATGAGCAGCGTCCTCGCGTCCTCGACGCTGACGCTCGCGACCTGGACGAGCGGGACCTCGCTGCCGTAGTAATCGACCTTGATGCCGTCGAGCAGGCCGGTGTTCGCCCGGCCCGTACGCATCTTGCGGTAATGCTCCTTGAGGAGCGCGACGCACTTCGACATGCGTTGCGTCGCATCGCGGCTCATTTCCTCGTGCATGTTCGTCCCCCGGCTCCTACAGCCCGTTTGCGACCAGCGTCCCGACATCCTCGCCGTCGACGATGCGCAGCAGGTCGCCTTCGTTCATCAGGTTGAACACCCGCAGCGGCAGCGCGTTGTCGCGGCACATGACGATCGCGGTCGCGTCCATGACGGAGAGCCGGTCGTCGAGCACCTTGTCGAACGAAAGCGTCCGGTAGCGCTTGGCCTTCGGATTGCGGACCGGGTCCTCGTCGTAGATGCCGTTGACCTTGGTCGCCTTGAGGAGCAGGTCGGCGTCGATCTCGATCGCCCGCAGCGAGGCCGCCGTGTCGGTCGTGAAGAACGGGTTTCCGGTTCCCGCGGCGAAGATCACGCAGCGGCCCTTTTCGAGGTGCCGGACCGCGCGGCGCCGGATGTAGTCCTCGCAGACCTCCTGCACGCGGACCGCCGACATGACGCGGGCGTAGCTGCCGAGCGACTCGAGCGCGTCCTGCAGGGCGAGGCCGTTCATGACGGTCGCGAGCATGCCCATGTGGTCTGCCGTGACGCGGTCCATGCCCGCCCGCGCCAGGCCGGCGCCGCGGAAGATGTTGCCGCCGCCGATGACGACCGCGACCTGGATGTCGCGGGTCATGACTTCCCGGATCTCCCCCGCGATGCGCTTCAGGATGGCCGGATCGATGCCGTAGTCCGCGGCGCCGAGCAGCGCTTCGCCGCTGATCTTGAGCAGAATCCTCTTGAGCGGCTGACGGGGCTGCGTATCGGCCATGCACCTACCCTTTTGCGGGCCCCATTCTACGTTCAGGCCCTGCCTTTCGCGGCCTCGACCTGGGCCATCACCTCGGCGGCGAAGTTCTCCTGCTTCTTCTCGATGCCCTCGCCCACCTCGAAGCGCAGGAAGCCGCTCACCGCGGCCTTCGACTTCTCGAGCAACGCACCGACGCTGGTGTCAGGGTCCTTCACGAAGGGCTGGCCGGTCAGGCAGATCTCGGCGAGATACTTGCGCAGGCGCCCTTCCACCATCTTCTCGACGATGGCGGCCGGCTTGCCCTCGGCAGCGGCCTGGGCCGCGAGGATCTCGCGTTCCTTGGCGACCACGTCGCCGGGCACGTCGGCGGGCGACACGTACTGCGGGTTCACGGCCGCGACGTGCATGGCGACGTCGCGCGCAAGCGCTTCGTCGCCGCCCTTCATGCCGACCAGCACGCCGATGCGCGTGCCGTGCACGTAGGTCCCGATGCGCTCGGGCGCCTCGAGCCGTCCGGCGCGGCGGATGTCGATCTTCTCGCCGATCTTCGCGATCAGGCTGCGTCGAGTCTCCTCCGCCGTCGCGCCCTGGCCGAGCGCGAGCGCAGCCAGCGCCTCGGGCGTCGTCGCGCTGGCGGCGAGCGCCGCCCTGGCGACGTCGGCGGCGAACGCCTGGAATTCGGGCTGGCGGGCCACGAAATCCGTCTCGCAGTTGACCTCGACCAGGATGGCCGAGCGGCCATCCGCGCCCATCGCGGTCGCGATGGTGCCCTCGGCCGCGATCCGGCCGGCCTTCTTGTCGGCCTTCGCGAGACCCGACTTGCGCATGATCTCCGCGGCCGCGTCGAGATCTCCGCCCGTCTCGATGAGTGCCTTCTTGCACTCCATCATCCCGGCGCCGGTGCGCTCGCGCAGCGTCTTGACGGTTTCCGCGCTGATGCTCATCGTCATTCCCCGCTCTTCTCGGGCTTGCGGGCCGCGGGCCGGCGGCGCGCAGGCACCTTCGGCTTGGCTGCATCGGCATCGGCCACGACCTCGTCGACCGCCACCTCGTCGTCCGCGACGTCGACCACGACTTCGGGCGCCCCGACCGGGGGCATGGTCGCCGCCGAGGACGTCTCGGCGGACTGGCGCGCACGGGCCGGCGCCTTGCGCCGCACGTTCGCCGCCCTGCGCGGCGCGCGCGCGGCCGACTTGCGGCGCGGCTGCCCTTCCTCGTCGAGCTCGACGAACTCGTCCTCGCCCGCCGGCACGACCGGCACCGAGGACTTGCCGTCGATCACCGCGTCGGCGATGCCGGCGGCATAGAGCTGGATCGCCTTCATGGCGTCGTCATTGCCGGGAACGACGTAGTCGATCCCGTCCGGCGAACAGTTGCTGTCCACGATCGCGACCACCGGGATGCCGAGCTTGCGCGCCTCGTGCACCGCGATCTCCTCGTGGCCGACATCGACGACGAAGAGCGCGTCCGGCAGCGCATTCATGTCCTTGATGCCGCCGAGGCTGCGCATCAGCTTGTCCATCTCGCGGCGCAGCATCTGCGCCTCTTTCTTGTTGCGCCGGTCGAGCGCCCCGGAATCGCGCAGCTCCTCGAGCTCGTGCAGCCGCTTGATCGACTGGCGGATGGTCTTGAAGTTGGTGAGCATGCCGCCCAGCCAGCGCTGGTTGACGAACGGCATGCCGCAGCGCGTCGCCTCCGCCTGGATGGCGTCGCGCGCGCTGCGCTTGGTGCCCACGAACAGCACCTTGCCGCCGTCGGCGACCACGCCCTTCACGAACGACGAGGCGTCGTTGTAGAGCGGCAGCGTCCGCTCGAGATTGATGATGTGGATCTTGTTGCGTTCGCCGAAGATGAACTGCGCCATCTTCGGGTTCCAGAAGCGGGTCTGATGACCGAAATGAACCCCCGCCTCAAGCATCTGCCTCATGGACA
>Ga0209486_10000467_pt1 | contig 18112 bp, 15 predicted proteins | sample NCCompost_FD_187518 | JGI IMG/M metagenome (GOLD analysis project Ga0209486, IMG submission 187518) | Agricultural soil microbial communities from Utah to study Nitrogen management - NC Compost (SPAdes) (version 2) | ecosystem: Environmental > Terrestrial > Soil > Agricultural land | place...
CGACACACCCGCGCCGTTGAAGGCCGTGCCGACGCTCAACCCGTCCACCTGCAGCCGCCCTTCGTTGGTCCGGCCACCGGCGCCGCCGAACACCACCATGTTCGGCACGACCTGCGCGTTCGAGGCCGCGCCGCCCTGCACCACCGTGTTCGGCATCAGCGTCATCAGGCCGCCGTACGAACGCGCGGCCGGAATGGCGTTGATGAGGTCGTTGTCCATCGTCGTCTGGCGATTGACGCTCTGCACGTCCACGAGCGGCGTCTCGCCGGTGACCGTGACGGTCTCCTGGACCGCGCCGACCGAGAGCTGCGCGTTGATCGTGGCCACGAACGTGCCGGTCAACTGAATGCCCTCGCGCCTGACGGTGCTGAATCCTGGCAGGGCGAAGGTCAGGGTGTACGTGCCGGCCCGCAGGTCCACGACGCGGTACAGACCGTCGCCGTCGGTGACCGAGGAGCGGACGCGCTCGATGAGCGCTGGACTGGAGACTTCGACGGTAACACCCGGAAGCACCCCTCCGGAGCTGTCGCGCACCACACCGGTAATCGTGGCCTGCGCGAATGCGGACGATGAAGACAGGACGAACACTCCAAGCGCGACGACGAGGGCAGTACACACTCTGGGCATGAACTCTCCTTCAGGGAATCCCGCGATCGGCCCGGCGCCTGGTGTCAGTCCGCGGCGCCGAAATCGCGACGGGATTCTATGTCGGAGAGGGGGGGGTTGAATGCCTCGATCGAGGTAGACGGCGGCCGTCGCGGCGCGGGTCGGCGCCAGCGTCTGGCGCCGTTCCGCGCCGTCGTCAATGTTCCAGGCGTATGGATCCCGGCCTCAGGCGGCCGAGCGGCGACGCCGCGTGCGCACGGCCTTCTGCGCCGAGCGCTTCCGTGCCGCGGCCGATCGCCGGCGCGCGGCGGCAGTGGCCTGACGCGACAACGCCTTCGTGGACACGGTGCTCCGCGGCTCGCGCTTCAGCCTGCGCAGCATGGCGCGCGACCGCCGCGGCGACGGCTTCCGCCGCCGCTTGCCGGCGCGGCTCGCCGCCGCCGCGCTCTTCCGCGTGCTCGCCTTCGCGCTCGAGGGCGGCGGGGGCAGCTTGACGCCGGCCCGGCCGCCCTCGACAGACCGATGGCGATCGCCTGCTTGGTGGAGCGCGCGCCGTGCTTGCCTTCGCGGACGTGCTCGATCTCTTCGTGCACGAACTCGCCGGCCTGGCTGCTCGGCGCCTTGCCGGCACGTTTGGCCGCGCGCGCTTTCTTCATGGTTCTCTTCTCGGGCATTGCCAGCTCCTCTGTGTATTGACGAGCGGTGCCGCAAGGACGAGGCTGCGGCCCCGCACGTGCGCATCAAGCAATCGGTGGGCCGCGGCGGAACGACTCGGCCTCGTTCGTGCATCGAGGGGGGTGAGACGGATCTCAGGGGAGGGAGCACCATGAAGCGACTGATCGCGAGAAGCCTCATCCTTGCGCTGTGCCTCGGCGCGACGTACCCGGCGGCGGCACAGACGGGCGCGAAGGACGAAGCCAAGAAGGCCGGCGAACAGGCCAAGGAAGCGGGCAAGGATGCCGGCAGCGCGGCCAAGCACGCTGGCAAGGCCACGGCGAAGGCCACGAAGAAGGGCACCCGTGCCGTGAAGAACGCGGTGACCGGCGACATCGTGGCGATCTGCGCCGACGGCAAAGAGCACAGCGGCGACAACCCGGTCGACGCGTGCAAGGATCACGGCGGCGTGAAGAAGTAGATGTGAAGAAGTAGATGTAGAGGGCGGCCTTCAGGCCGCCCTTTTTTCAGGCCGCCCCGTCGTCAGGCCGGCCCTGCCAGCGCGAGACCGTCGCGGATCTTCGACTTCAGCTTCTGCACGTAGCGTTGCTGCTCGCCGGGCGTGAAGCCCGCGGCGCGGAAGGCATCGCGCCACTGCTCGTCCGAGATGCGGGCCATCAGCCGGCACGTCCAGACGACGTCGTTCACCGTCACCGTTTCCACAATCTTGTTGTGAATGCCGTTGTAGTGGAACTGGACGCGCTGACCCTCGAGCCCTTTGATGAAACCCTGTTCCTCGAAGCCGGCGACGTCGTTGCGTGAACCTTGTCCGAAGCCACGCATCGGCGTCCATCGCAGGAACTTCGGGAAGCTGGTCTTGCCGAGCGAGGCGCCGAGGTCGCGCACGACGTACACCTGCCGCGGCCCGTCCTGCTCCCCATGCCGGTTGTAGATCTTGTTGTTCGAGGTCTTCCAGTCCCAGTTGTTCAGCATCAGATTGGCGACGACGAGGCCCTGGTAGGGTTGGGTTCCGACAAACGGGTTCTCGTACCACGACCAGTCGCCCACGACTTCCTGGCCTTCGGTGTCGCGCCGGAAGCGCGCCAGCTGGAGATCCTCGGCCGGGACCGCTGCGCCCTCGGCACGCCAGTTCGTCACGACATACGCGGCCGGTTGATGGAAGCCGAGCCCCCACAGCACCCGCGAGACCGCCACCTCGGGCTGCGCTTCCTTCCCAACTTTCACGCTCCACTTTACGCCCTGGCTGTCGCGCACGTCGTAGCCGCCGCTGTACCCCTTGGTATCCACGGCGAGGACCTGGAAGGACGCGGCCTCGGGCGGCGCCTGCGCGCGCCCGCCCGCGCCGTCGAAGAAGTTGCGCGAGGCGAGATTCGCCGGCTCGATCCACAGTGCGCCGAGGTCGACCTGCGACTGCTCGGCTACGGTGGTCTTCGGCGCCGCCATGCCGGCGCAGGAGCCGGTGAAGATCGCCAGCGCCAGGGCCGCGCCCCAGCGGTTCAGTTGAAATTTCTTCCTCATGTGGGAAGAAGGAGCAACGATTGTGCCCGCGCTTGACAGCCACGGCAGACTGACTGAACAGTGTGCCTCTCGTGACTTACACCTTGCCCGCCGTCGGCGCGCCCCCGCCGCGACCGCCGCTGCCCAAGGTGGCCGTCGAGGAGCACTTCAACGTGCTCGCGGCGCCATCCGGCAGCGCTCAGCAGATCGACCTGTCGCGCCTCGTCGCCTCGATGGGCTACGACCGCACCTGGATGTCGCTCGTCGAGGCGCGCCTCGTGGACTTCGACGAGCGTGTCGCCGCCATGGACGCCGCAGGCATCGACCTCAGCGTGCTCTCGCACACGGTGCCCGGTGCGCAGGGGATCGAGGACCCGGCGCTCGCCGCCGCGGCGGCGCGCGAGATCAACGACACGCTGGCCAGCGCGATTGCGCGGCACCCGGGCCGATTCGCCGGGCTCGCCAGCGTCGCGCTTCACGACCCGGAGGCTGGCGCCCGCGAGCTTGAGCGCGCCGTCACGCAGCTCGGATTCAAGGGCGCGATGATCAACGGCTACACCAACGTGGCCGGCGACCGCGGCGGCGAGTACCTCGACGCGCCGCGGCTGCTGCCGTTCTGGGAGGCGGTGGCTCACCTGCGCGTGCCGATCTACCTGCACCCGCGGCCGGCCCTCGACCAGCGGGTGCACGACGGCCACGCGCAGCTGATCGGCGCCACCTGGGGCTTCGCGCCGGAAACCGCCTCACACGCGCTGCGGCTGGTGCACAGCGGGCTGTTCGACCGGTTTCCCTCGCTGACCGTGGTGCTCGGCCATCTCGGTGAAACGCTGCCGTACTTCGCGTGGCGGATTCAGCACTGCTTCGAGTTCAACCCGGCCGGCAAGTATCTCGAGCGGCGGCTGCAGGACTATCTCTGCGACAACTTCTACGTGTCCACGAGCGGCTTCTTCAGCGACCAGGCGCTCATCGGGGCGGTGCTGACGATCGGCGCCGATCGCATCCTGTTCGCGGTGGACTATCCCTACGAGCCGATGGACCCGGCCACGGCGTGGCTCGAGCGGGCGCCGATCAGCGAGATCGACCGCCGCAAGATCGCGCACCTCAACGCGCGAGCGTTGTTCAGCCTGCCACGCCGCTGAGCTGTCGTTGCGGGCTCGGCCGGATCTACGCTTGCACAGGTCCGAGAAGCCGATGCGTATTGCCCAGGTGGCTCCGCTGTTCGAGCGCGTTCCGCCCGTCACCTATGGAGGCACGGAACGGGTCGTTGCATATCTTACCGACGCCCTCGTCGAGCTCGGCCACGACGTCACGCTCTTCGCCAGCGGCGATTCGCTGACTCGTGCGCGTCTCGTGTCGGCGGCGCCGCAATCGCTGCGCCTCGACACGACCTTGCGTGACACCATGGCGCCGCAGATCCGAGAGCTCGAGCTCGTGTCGCGTATGGCACACCGCTTCGACGTGATTCACTTCCACACCGGGTTCCTGCATCTGCCGCTGGCGCGCCATCTGGCGCCGCCGTCGGTGACGACGATGCACGGCCGGCTCGACTCCGACGAACTGACGCCGCTGATGAACGACTTCAGTGACGCGCCGTTCGTCTCCATCTCCAACCATCAGCGGCGGCCGTATCCGAGTCAGAACTGGTGCGCCACCGTCTATCACGGGCTGCCGCCGCGCCTGCTGCCGTGTCGCGAGACTCCCGAGCAGTACCTCGCGTTCGTCGGCCGCATCTCGCCCGAGAAGCGCGTCGATCGCGCCATCGAGATCGCGCGGCGCGCCGGCATGGAGCTGCGCATCGCGGCGAAGATCGACGCGGCCGACAAGGAGTACTTCGAGCGCGAGATCGCGCAGCTGATGGACCAGCCGCACGTGCGCTACCTGGGAGAGATTGGCGAAGAGGACAAGGCCGTCCTCCTCGGCGGCGCTCGCGCGCTGCTCTTCCCGATCGACTGGCCGGAGCCCTTCGGCATGGTGGTGATCGAGGCGCTGTCGTGCGGCACGCCGGTGCTGGCGTGGCCCGACGGCTCGGTGCCGGAGCTCCTCGAGCCCGGCGTCACCGGCTGGATAGTGGACTCGATCGACGCGGCCGTCGAGGCGCTGCGGCAGGTGGATGCGATCGATCGGTCGGTCTGCCGCGCCGCCTTCGAGAAGCGGTTCACGGCCGAGCGCATGGCGCGCGACTACGTGGCCGTCTACAAGCGGCTGCAGGACGCGTCGCGAGTCCGCCTCGAGGCGCGCACCGCATGAAGGCCGTGGCCAATGCGCCAGATGCCTATTACATCGTTGCCGAGACCGGGCTCGATCCCGAGACACGGGCGCTCAAGGACGGCGAGACCTTCGGCGTCTTCGACGTCCTCGGCGATATCGGCAACGGGGCCGGGCAGGGGCTCTACCACGACGGGACCCGCCATCTCTCGCTCTGCCAGCTGCGGCTGACCGGTCACCGGCCGTTTCTGCTCGGCTCGTCCACCGGCGCCGGCGGCCACGTGCTCACGGTGCATCTCACCAATCCGGACCTGCCGGGCGATCACGAGCTGCTGTGGGCCAAGGCGGTCATGCACGTGCGCCGCTCGTCGTTCCTCTGGAACCGGACGTGGTTCAGCCGCATCAGCATCGTCAACCACGGCCTGACGGCGTTGTCGGTCTCGGTGGATCTGTCGTTCGACGCCGATTTCCGCGACGTGTTCGAGGTACGCGGCGCGCACCGGCCCAGGCGCGGCCGCCTGGTGCCGGCCGTCGAGACCGCCGACGGCCTGCTCTTCGAGTACCACGGGCTCGACGGCGTGACCCGGCACACGGTGGTGCAGATCGAGCCGGCGCCGATCGTCGCCACGGGGCAGTGCCGCGTGGAGCTGACGGTGCAGCCGGGGCAGCGGCGCGACGTCTACGTGGCGGTGGTGTGCAGCCGCACCGCGCACCCGCTGCCGCTCGCGGAGCAGTTCGACGAGGCGCTCGCCCAGGCCACGGTCGCCATGGACCGCCTGCGATCGCGGCTGGCGGGTGTGCGCACCTCGAGCGATCTGTTCGACGAGTGGCTGGAACGCTCGCGCACCGACATCGCGATGATGATCACGCAGACGCCGCACGGCCCGTATCCGTATGCCGGCATCCCGTGGTTCAGCGCGATGTTCGGGCGCGACGGCATCATCACCGCGCTCTCGGTGCTGTGGGCCGACCCGTCGCTCGCGCGCGGCGTGCTGATGGCGCTGGCGGCCACGCAGGCCACGCGCGTGGACCCGGCGAGCGACGCGCAGCCGGGCAAGATCCTGCACGAGGCCCGCGGCGGCGAGATGGCGGCGCTCGGCGAGATCCCCTTCGCGGCCTACTACGGCAGCGTGGATGCCACCCCGCTCTTCGTGCTGCTCGCCGGCCGCTACTACCATCGCACCGGCGACGACACCACCATCCGGCGGCTCTGGCCGCACATCGAGGCGGCGCTCGCCTGGATCGACCGCTACGGCGACGCCGATGGCGACTGCTTCGTCGAGTACGCCCGCGCCACCGATCGCGGCCTGCAGAACCAGGGCTGGAAAGACTCGCACGACGCGGTGTTCCACGCCGATGGCACGTTGGCGGAGGGGCCGGTGGCGCTGTGCGAGGTGCAGGGCTACGTGTATGCCGCGAAGATGCACGCCGCCGAGCTCGCCGCGGTTCTGGGGAACGAGGACCGCGGACGGGCGCTGCGCGCGGAGGCGGAGCGGCTGCGCCACGCGTTCGAGCAGCGCTTCTGGTGCGACGATCTCGGCGTGTACGCGCTGGCGCTCGACGGCGCCAAGCGGCCCTGCCGCGTCGTCTCCTCCAACGCGGCGCAATGCCTGATGAGCGGCATCGCGTCGCCGGAGCGCGCCCGCCGCGTGGCCGACTCGGTGATGCGCGACGGCATGTTCTCGGGATGGGGCGTGCGCACGGTCCGCGAGGGCGAGGCGCGCTACAACCCGATGGCCTACCACAACGGCTCGATCTGGCCGCACGACACCGCGCTCGTGGCGCTGGGGCTGGCGCGCTACGGCCTCAAGCACGACGTGGTGCGCCTCGCCGAGGGGCTGTTTGCGGCGGCGCAGCAGTTCGAGCTGCGCCGCCTTCCGGAGCTCTTCTGCGGATTCGGGCGGCATGCCGGCGAGTCGCCGACGCGCTATCCGACGGCGTGCTCGCCGCAGGCGTGGGCCGCCGCCTCGTCGCTGCTCGTCGTGCAGGCGCTGCTCGGGCTCGATATCGACGGCCTGAATCGCCGTGTCACCCTGCGGCAGCCGCGCCTGCCGTCGCCGCTCGAGTGGATGCGTTTCACGCGGCTCTCCGTGCGAGACGCCGAGCTCGACCTGCTGTGCGAGCGGCGCGGCGACGACGTCGGCACGAGCGTGATGCGGCGCAGCGGCGACGTGGCCCTCATCACCGAGCAATAGCCAGGGCCGCGGCGCGCTGCGGCACGTCACGTGCTTCATTCGGATCCATGCAGAACCGATCACTCAGCCGCACGCGGCCGCGGCTATCGGCCGTCGTGCTTGCGTCCGTTCTCACGTGCGCCTTCATGGCTGCGCTTGCCATTCATCCGCTCGCCCAGGAGGACCGCGGTCACGAAGAGCGGTTCACCGCAACCGCCATCAACATGGGCACCCGGCGCGCCACGATCGACCGCGTCGACATCGTGGTCACCCAGTGGTCGCCGCAAGTGCAGCGCGACCGCCTTCTCGCCGTGCTGTTCGAGAAGGGGCCCGAGAAGCTCCTCGACGTCCTGCAGGACCTGCCGAAGGTCGGCTACTTCAAGACGCCGGAGAGCCTGGCCTATGACCTCCGCTACGCGCAGCGCACGCCGCTGCCGGACCGCGGTGAACGTGTCGTGCTGGCCACCGACCGCTACATCCGATTCTGGGAAGTGGCGCGTGGCTCACGCACCACCGACTATCCGTTCACGATCATCGAGCTGCGGCTCGACGGCGACGGCCGCGGTGAAGGGAAGATGTCGATTGCCACGAGGGTCCTGGCCGACAAGAAGAACAACACCGTCGTGCTGGAGAACTGGGGCACTCAGCCGGTGATGCTGAAGGACGTGCGGCGCGAGCGGAGCTGACGGCCACGGCCATGCCCGAGCGGCGGCACCCAGCCGAACGCCTTCCGCCCGCGGCGACGCTCGCCGAGGCCCGCCAGAAAGCCGAGGGCTGTCGCGCGTGCGACCTGTGGCGGCACGCGACGCAGACGGTGTTTGGCGAGGGCTCAGCAGGGGCGTCGATCGTGCTCGTCGGTGAACAGCCTGGCGATCAGGAGGACCTGGCCGGCAAGCCGTTCGTCGGCCCGGCGGGCCGCGTGCTCGAAGAGGCGCTCACGATCGCGGGCGTCGATCCGGCGCGGGTGTACGTCACGAACGCGGTGAAGCACTTCAAATGGATTCCGCGCGGCAAGCGCCGCCTGCATGCCAAGCCGCGCCTGAGCGAAATTCTGGCCTGCCAGCCATGGCTCGCCGTGGAGCTCTCGCGCATCGGGCCGCGCGTTGTGGTGTGCCTCGGAACCACCGCCGCGCGCGCCGTGCTGGGCCGCCCGATTACGCTGTCGAAGTTCCGCGGTCAGGCGCTGCGTACGGAGCTGGTGCCGGCGGTCTTCGTCACGGCGCATCCATCCGCCATCCTGCGAGCGCCGGATTCGGCGTCACGGGCGCGCGGGCGCGATCGGCTGGTGGAGGATCTCAAACTGGCGGCGGCACGAGCACGGTGACGGCGCCGGCCTGGACGTGGATCGACACGGCGCCGCCGGCCGGAACGCGCACGAGCGCGTCGTCCACGTGCAGCGCCTCCGGATCCTGGATGTCCACGCAGCGTGCCTGTTCGGCCGCGAGCTCGAGCACGCCCTCGCGACCCGCGAGCCGCGCGTCGATGTAGGCCCTGAGCGCCCGCCGGTCGCCTTCGCGTGCCGTCACCACGGTAAGCGCTCCGTCCGACGGGCTCGCATCGGGCGCCAGCTCCAGATTCGGTCCGACGGATCGGGTGTTGAGCACTTCCACCAGCAGGAAGTCGCCGTCACGCGGCCTGCCGTCGAGTTGCAACGACCAGTGGCGGGGGCGCAGGCGCCCGAGCACCTGCGCGTACCGCCGCAGGGCGCGCACCAGCTGCCACGGCGGCGGCTCGCCGCCGCGGAGCGGGCGCCGGACGAACGAGGTGAGGCAGGCTTCCACGAGCCCGCCGCCAACGCTTTCGACGAAGCGCTGTGGGCCGCCGCTGGCCTGCAGCACGCCCATGTCGAACGGCACGGCGGTCGCGTCGTGCCAGCCACGCGCCATGTCTTCGATCGGCCCGCGCAGCCCCAGCGTGAACGCGATGTTATTCGCGGTGCCCAGTGGGAGGATCGCCAACGGCACGCCGCGTCCGGCTAAGGCGCGCACGGTGTCGGCGACGGTGCCGTCACCGCCTGCCGCAACGGCGAGCTCGACCGGGGGATCCACGAGCCCGCCCGCGTCGGCCGGATGTTCCACGACGCGGACGAGCTCGTGCCCCTCCCGTGTAATCAGCTCCCGCAGAGAATGCAGCGCAACGTTACGCCCCGATCCGGGGTTGTAGACCAGTGCAATGTTCATGGCAACCCAGCCGTTCCCGGAATACAAGATCCGGTCCGGCTTTGGTACTGGCGGCGGGTTTGCACCAAAGGCCCGTGTGCGGATCCTGGTGTCGAACGACGACGGCATTTACAGCCCAGGCATCGCCGCCCTCGCAGAGGTGGCGTCGGAGTTCGGCACCGTCCGCGTGGTGGCGCCGGACGTCGAGCGGTCTTCCACCGGGCATGCCATCACCGCGTCGCGGCCGCTCTCGTACCGCGCCACCCATATCAAGGGGCTCACCGCCTATCGCGTCAACGGCACGCCGGCCGACTGCGTCTCGCTCGGGTCGTACCACTGGGAGAAGGTGGACGCGGTGCTCTCGGGGCTGAACATCGGCCTCAATCTCGGAAACTCCATCGGCCACTCGGGCACGGTGGCGGCCGCCAAGCAGGCGGCGCTGCTCGGGTTGCGCGGCGTCGCGCTCAGCGCGCCGGCCGGTGCCGAGCCCGACTTCGAGCCGTTCAAGCCGTGGATCCGCCAAGTGCTGCAGCTTCTGCTCGGCGACGTCACGGTGCCGCTCGTGAACGTGAACTTTCCACGCCAGCCGCGCGGGCTGATGTGGACCCGCGCCTCGGTGCGCCGCTACGACGGCCGCATCGTGCCGGTGAAGGATCCGGCCGGGCGCACGTTGTTCTGGTCCACCGTGGCGCCCATCGACGACGCCGACGAGGGCACCGATCGATGGGCGGTGGAGCAGGGCTGGATTTCGCTGACCCCGCTGCGCCTGGACCCGACCGACGACGCGCAGTTCGAGGCCGCGCGCGAGATGTGGCCGCTCGACGACGAGATGGCCATGGCGCTGTCGCCCGGCACCTCGTCGCCCGAGGCGGCCCGGTCGGTGCGCGACGACGAGGCCGAGGCGTCGCTCACGAAGAGCGGCGCGACCGCCGCCGAGGCCGCTACAAAGGGCGGGTAAAGGCGGGTAGGGCGGGTGAGGCGGGGAGGTTACCTGAGGGCCTCCCGCACCTTCCTGCGGAGTTCGGCCGGTGCGTACGGCTTGCTGATGAAGCAGCTGCCGTCGTCGAGGACGCCGTGCCGGAAGATGGCGTCGTCGGTGTAGCCCGAGGCATAGAGCACTTTGATCCCGGGCCGCGTCGCCATGACGCGCACCGCCAGGTCGCGCCCGTTCATGCCCGGCATCACCACGTCGGTCAGCATCAGGTGCACGGGCCCTTCGTGCGCCCCCAGGACCGCCAGCGCTTCCTGGCCGCTCCCCGCGTCGATGACGGTGTAGCCCACCGACGACAGCACGCGCCTGGTCAGCGAGCGCAGCGCCGGCTCGTCTTCCACGAGGAGAATCGTTTCGGTGCCGCTCTGATCGCCGGCATCGAGGGCGAGCGCCACGTCGGCCTCATCTTCCACCAGCGGCAGAAACACCTTGAACGTGGTGCCATGCCCCGGCTCGCTGTAGACGAAGAGGCCGCCCTCGCTCTGCTGCACGATGCCGTAGACGGTCGAGAGTCCGAGACCGGTGCCCTTGCCGATTGCCTTGGTGGTGAAGAACGGCTCGAAGATGCGCTGCCGCGTCGGTTCGTCCATGCCGATCCCGGTATCGCTCACCGCCAGCATCGCGTAGTGGCCGGCCCGCGGCGCCAGGTGGTGGGCGGCGTCGCCGGCATCGAGAAATACCCGGCCCGTCTCGACGGTCAGCGTGCCGCCGTCCGGCATCGCGTCCTGCGCGTTGACGGAGAGATTCAGGATCACCTGTTCGATCTGGCTCGGATCGGCCTTCACGTGCCCCAGCGCGTCGTCGAACCGGAAGGCGAGCTCGACGTGCTCGCCGATCAGGCGCCGCAGCATGCTCTGCATCCCGCGCACGACGGTCGTGAGGTTGAGGATCACCGGTTTGAGAATCTGCTGCCGGCTGAGGGCGAGCAGCTGGCGGGTGAGCGCCGCCGCGCGCTCGCCGGCCTGCCGGATCTGCAGCAGGTCGGTCCGCTGCGACGAATCCCGCGGCAGATCGAGCGCGGCCAGCTCCGCGGTGCCGTTGATCACCGTCAGCAGGTTGTTGAAGTCGTGCGCGATGCCGCCGGCGAGACGCCCGACGCTCTCCATCTTCTGCGCCTGCCGGAACTGCTCCTCGAGCAGGCGCTGCTCGGTGACGTCGGCGGACGTGCCCACCATGCGCTCGACTCGTCCGCCGGGATCGCGCACGGGGAAGGACCGCGTGCGGATCCATCGGACGGTCCCGTCGGGGCGGACGATGCGGTAGGTCTCGTCCGTCGCGCCGGCGAGGAGTTGCACGTGCATCCACTCGTCCATGCGCGCCCGATCGTCGGGGTGCACCGTTTCGAGCCAGTTCTCGCTTCCCTCGTAGATCGGCTGGCGCGGCCGGCCCCAGATGGTTTCGTAGGCCGGACTGAGGAACTCCAGGTCGCCGCTGACGTTCGCGATCCAGAACACCTCGCGGATGTTGTCGACCACCAGCCGGAAGCGCTCTTCGGCCTGCTGGCGCTCGACGTCGCGCCGCTGGACTTCGAGCGCGAACGAGATGTCGGTCGCCACGTCGTCGAGCAGGCGCACCTCCTGCTCGTCGAAGACGTCGGCCTCGGCGGCGTAGATGTTGAACACGCCAATCGGCCGGCTGTTGCTCATGAGCGGCAGCGAGGCCATCGAACGGTACTGGCGGCGAAGCGCCTCGTCGCGCCACGGGGTGGCCTCGGGATCGGTGGCGACGTTGTCGCAGATCGAATGCCGGCCCCGCACGAGCGCGTCCGCCGTGAAGCGGCAGCCGCCTGGCGGCGCCTCGCGGATGAGCGATTCGATGACCGCCAGCGCGCCGTCGTCGTCGCCGGCGTGGGCGCGGATCTGCAGCTGGCCGGCCTCGTCGTAGAGCCCGATCCACGCCATCCGGAAGCCGCCCGTGTTGACGGTGATGCGGCAGGCGGCGCTCAGGACGGTGGCGGGATCCTTTTCGCGGACCAGCGCCTCGCTGATGCCGCCCAGCATCGCGTAGACGCGGTTCAATTGCCGGATGCGAGCCTCGGTCTGCCGGCGCTCGGTGACGTCCTGGGTGGTGCCGATGGCCTCGATCAGCCGGCCGACGGCGTCGCGGTGGATGGTGCCGCGTGAATGCATCACCCGCACCCGGCCGTCCGGCCAGACGACGCGGAAGTCGGCCTGATAGTCGTGTGCGCCCGATTGCAGCGCGCGAACGAACTCGGTGCCGTTTCCGACGCCGCGGTCGTCCGGGTGCGTCACCTCCAGCACGCGGTCGTACACCAGCGGCACGCCGCGCGGCACCGGCAGCAGCTCGTACATCTGATCCGACCAGACCAGGGTGCCGTCCGGCAGGTAACGCCAGCTGCCGATCCCGGCGTCGCGCTGCGCGGCGTTGAACCGCTCCTCGTTCTCGCGCGCCGCGGCCTCGCCCGCCTTCCGGGCCGTGGTGTCCTGCACCACGCCGCGCATCCGCACCGCCGCCCCGGCCGCATCGAAGTGGAACTCGCCGCGGCCGAGCACCCAGCGCACGGTGCCGTCGGGCCACACGACGCGGAACTCGCGCTCGAACGTCTGCCGCGTGGCCAGGCAGCGCTCGACCTCGGCGTTGACGGCGGGGAGGTCGTCGGGATGCACGCGCTCGGCAAACGACTCGTAGGTGCCGCCGAAGGTGCCGGGCGCCATGCCCCACAGCTCCTCGTGTCCGCGCGACCAGGCGATGCGTCCGCTCTTCATGTCCCAGTCGAAGGTGCCCATGTGCGCCGCGTCGAGCGCGAGCCGCAGCTGCTCTTCGCTCTCGCGCAGCGTCGCTGTCTGTCGCCGCACCTCGAGCTGCGTCATCACCTGGCGGCTCAACGCCGACAGCCCGTGTGCCTGCGCGTCTGTCATGGCCCGCGGCACGCGGTCCACGACGGCGAGGTAGCCGATCACGTGGCCGCCCGGCGCGAGCAGCGGCGCCGCCGCGAACGCCCGCGCCTGCGCGCTGCTCACCAGCGGATCGTGCGCGAAGCGCGCGTCGCCGCGCGCGTCGGCCACGATCAGCGGCTCGGTCCGGCCGATCGCGTGGGCGCCGATCGACCGGTCGCGCGGCGTGTCGTGCGGCGTGAACCCCACCGCGACCGCGCACCACTGACGCGCGTCGTCCACGAACGCGATGAACGCCATCGGCGTCTGACAGATCGCGGCGGCGAGCTGGGCAAGCTCGCGCAGCGCGGGGTCGGACGGCGAGGCTGCGGAGATGTACTGGCGGAGGGCTGCGAGGCGGCTGCCTTCATCGGCGGCGCTGGGCGGAGGATCCATCGGCAGCCTGCACTGACAGCGTGTGGGGGGGATAGTGTCGAAACCCTCCCACGCTGTCAACGATCTGAACGCCGGGACTGGTATCCTCGTACGCGATGGGCCGCATTTTCCTGCTGTCGCCGGCCAATTGCGGCGGCCGCCGCGCCGGTCAGATCGTGTCGGACAAGGCGGAGTTTCCCCTGGCGCGCCGCCTTCGATCGCCCGAAGGCGCCCCGCTGGGTGACGTCTTCGCGTTCATGAGCGGCCTGTACTTCCGCGGCAAGCTCGCCTACGCCCGCCGCTTTGCCACCCCTCCGGACCCAGGCGATCCCTTGGCTTCGGGCGGTGTCCTCGTCATCACCCCGAACGCGGGCTTGCGAGGGGCGGAGGTGGCGGTGACGCGCGAATCGATTCGCGCGTTTGCCGGCGAACCGATCGACCTCGACAACGAGCGGTATCTCCGGCCGCTCGAGCGCAGCGCGCGGACGCTGCGCGCCGCGGTGGGCGCCGAGTGCGACGTCGTGCTGCTCGGCAGCGTGGCCTCGGGGAAATACGTCGAGGTGCTGCAGCCGATATTCGGTGATCGGCTGCTGTTCCCATCGGCCTTCGTCGGGCGCGGTGACATGAGCCGCGGCGGGCTCATGCTGCGCTGCGCGGACAGCGGTGAGGAGCTCGACTATTTGCCGCTGACGGGCGCGGTCCGCCACGGTCCCCGGCCGCCCAAGCTCGCCCCTCTCAAGCCACAGACAGCCCGCTTCTGATCCAAGGGGTCACGGCATTGAGAGATCCGCGAAGTCGGCTGAGGGCGCCTGAAGGGGCACTGTCTCAGCTTGCCCCGCGTTAGTAGTGCGTTACTTTGCCAAGACGCGAAATCCGCGCATGACCCAGACGAGGCTAAGGCCGCACGCATAAACCGCCGCTACTGGCATGATCCATAGCCGCACCACGAACAGGGCGCTCTGCATGGTCCACCCACGGTCGGGCATCCCTGCAAGTGCCAGTAGCACAACAGCCCAAAGAATCGAAGCCATTAGCCAAAGGCGTTGCCAGCCGTTGAGACTCGTCATCGCTGCACCTCGCTCGGCCTGATTAGACACCGCTTCTCTAAGAGCCGGTCCGTCAAACTGAGACAGTGCCCCTGAAGGCGGTCGCTACGACGATGGCGCCCGTAAGCACCAGACATCGACCGCAGCGCTATTTCCGGTGCGCGTCGAGGAAATCGAAAATCGGCGACGCGTAGGTGAGATACGCCTCCAGGTGCGTGCCGCCGGGCACGGTGGCGTACACCGTGTCCACGCCGGCCGCCTTGGCGGCCTCGGCCATCGTCTTCGACGCCTCGATCGGATTGGAGGTGTCCTGGTCGCCGTGGATGACCATCAGCGACACCTTGCCTTTGAGGCGATCGAACGGAAAGGCGTCGAACACGATCGGCCCCGAGCTGATGACGAGCGCGGCAAACCGGTCCGGATACTTCGCCCCCAGATGCAACGCGCCCGAGCCGGACGGATTCTGGCCGTGGAGGTACACGCGCGCCGTGTCCACGTTGTACTCCTCGGTGACGAGGTCGATGACGTTCAGCACGTCCTGTTCGGCGCGTTGGTTTTCCACCGCGCTCCAGCCCGCCGCCGGATCGGCCGCGCCAGGCCGCGCAATGCGATACGGGCTGCCGTAATAGGGCTGCGGCAGCGGACGGTAGCCCATGGGCGTCACGACCAGGTAGCCGCGGCGCTCGGCGTTCACCACGAAGTCGTTGTTGCTGCGATACGAGTTGTTCACGCTGGTGCCGGCGCGCAGCGTGACGAGCAGCGGGAGCTTCGTGGCCGGCGTCCATCGCGACGGCACGAACAGACGGTAGGGAATCGACTCGCCGGTGCCGGGAAACTCGTACACCCGGTACTGCTCGCCGACGTGGCGGTAGAGCGGTGCGCGCGGGTTCGGACGCAGCGGTGCCGTCGCGGCCGGCGCTGTAGAGGCAGGCGGTGCCGGGGCCTGCGCCTGCCCGGCCATCACTGAAAGAGCGGCGGCGATGACAACGGTGAGAAGAGCGAGCGCACGCATGCGCTCATCCTAGCCCAGCTCCACCGCCGCGCCGGCGCGAAGCGCCCCGCCCTGGATGACGCCGGCGTTCAGCGCCAGCCGTCCGTCGAACCGGCGCACGATGTCCTTCAGCACGCGCGGATCGCGAGCCAGGGTGTCGGGATCGACCGTGGTCATCACGCAGCGTCCGCGCAGGTCGGCGAGCGCGATGTGCACGGAGTCGATGCGGAGCACCCGCCCCTCCCAGCCGCGCTCGTCGAGGCCGTCCACGCCGCCGACGATCAGGTTGGGTCGCAGGCGGCGGGCGTCGCGGCCGAAGGCCGCAATCGCGCCATCGGTGGCCACGAGCAGCGGCAGGACGTCGAATCGCGCTTCGTGTTCGTTGCGGACGAGCCGCGCGCCGGGTCCCACGATGCGCTCCACCCATGCCTGCACCTCCGGTGCGGTCCAGGGCAGCCCATCCACCAGCGGTTCGCCATCGGGGCCGACGGTGGCCCGCAGGCCCAGCAGGTCCGCGTGCGTGCGCGCGGTCACCAAGCGCCCGCGCGCGTCGTACACCTGCACGATTCGATCGCCGTGCAGGCCGAGAGGCCCCACCGTGGCGTGCTCGAGCCGCTCGCCCGCCATCGACTTCACGGGATACCGCCAGATGTCTGAGAGATGCATAAGGCAGGTGGGGACGACTCCCACCTGCCCTTGGATGCCGGAGGACGCTCCAGGTTTCGAACGGGCTTCAGCTGTCGCCCTCGATCCCGGTGACGCGCCAGACGGCGTTGCCGACGTCGTCCGCCACGAGCAGCCCATTACCGGCATCGATCGCCACGCCCACCGGCCGCCCGTTCGCCTTGCCGTCGTCGCGCAGGAAGCCTGTCAACACGTCCACCGGCGCGCCGGATGGCCGGCCCTGCTCGAACGGTACGAAGATCACCTTGTAACCGCTGAACGGTTTGCGATTCCACGAGCCGTGCTGCCCCACGAACATGCCGCCCGCCAGGGTAGGCGACACTCCCGGCATGCCCACGTAGGCCAGGCCAAGCGACGCGGTGTGCGCTCCGAGCGCGTAGTCGGGTTTGATCGCCCTGGCGACGAGGTCCGGCCGCGGCGGCTTCACCCGGTCGTCCACATTCGCGCCGAAGTAGCTGTACGGCCAACCGTAGAACCCGTTCTCCTTCACCGAGGTGATGTAGTCGGGCACGAGGTCGTTGCCAAGCTCGTCCCGTTCGTTCACCGCCGTCCACAACATACCGAGCTCGGGCTCCCACGCCATGCCGACGGGATTGCGGAGCCCGGTGGCGAACACGCGGTGTGTGCCAGTACGCAGATCGATCTCCCAGATCGCCGCCCGCCCCTCCTCCTTGTCGATCCCGTGCTCGGCGACGTTGCTGTTCGACCCCACGGCCGCATAGAGCCTGGTGCCGTCCTGGCTGGCGATGATGTTCTTCGTCCAGTGATGGTTGAGGGTGCCGGCCGGCAGATCGACGACCTTCAGCGGCGCTGCCGTGATCTGGGTCGCGCCGGGCGTATACGGAAAGCGGACCACGGCGTCGGTGTTGGCCACGTAGAGGGTGTCGCCCGCCAGCGCCATGCCGAACGGCGCGTTCAAGCCGCTGAGAAACACGGTCCGGATATCGGCCACGCCGTCATGATCGCTGTCGCGCAGCAGCGTGATGCGGTTGGCGCTCGGCACCGCACCGCCCGCCTTCTTCTGATAGCGCTTGAACAGCCAGCCCTTGAACCCCTTGCCCTCGTCGGGCCGCGGCGGCGCGTTGGTCTCCGCCACGAGCACGTCGCCGTTGGGAAGTACGTAGAGCCAGCGTGGATGATCGAGGCCGCGAGCGAACGCCTGCACCTGAAGGCCGGCACCCGCCTGTGGCGCGGTGCCCTCAGGCCAAGGCGATGCCTCGACTACGTTGATCGTTGGTATCAGCGAGGGCTTCGGCTGCGGCAGCTGTGGCGCTGGTCCGGTGGTCTCGGCCACGGACATCTCCGTGGCGCCGCCGCACCCCGCCGCGGCGATAGCTGTCAGCCACAGCGTCAGCCACGACGCCGGACGCACGAGCCGGCTGTGGACGTGCCGTGTCATGAGCTGTCCTCCAGGGAAGCACGGATGACAGCTGCAAGAGCGGCTCCTGAACCGCTCTTAGTGGTCAGGTAGGTCGGGTGGGTCAGTTGGGTCGGGTAGGGGTCAGGTAGGGTCGAATGAGTCTGGTAGGGACGAGCTTTAAACTACCAGACCCACCGGCCCTACCTGACCCACCGGACCTGCTCGGTTCCGTGCACAAGCTACAAGCGGTGCTCAGCAGCGCGTCGCCTCGCGACTAGTCCGTGGTGGTCTTGCCGACCTCGCGCTGCACATCCTGCGCGTGCGTCAGGTGTGCCTGCACGGAGGAGCTCGCCTTCGTGGCCCACGCCTTCACGTCCGCGTCGGCGGCCGACTGGACGTGCGCCTTCACAACCGTGAGAACGTCGCGATGCCCGGTCACCATCGCGTCGATGTAG
>Ga0209486_10000468_pt1 | contig 18088 bp, 13 predicted proteins | sample NCCompost_FD_187518 | JGI IMG/M metagenome (GOLD analysis project Ga0209486, IMG submission 187518) | Agricultural soil microbial communities from Utah to study Nitrogen management - NC Compost (SPAdes) (version 2) | ecosystem: Environmental > Terrestrial > Soil > Agricultural land | place...
TGATCCGACCGTAATGCGATCGATCACCTGGACGACGCCGTCTGTGCCGCGGGCGATTGAGATCGCGCGCTGCCGGACGGCGGCGGTCGGAGCCAATCCGTCAAGCAGCACGACCCCGTCCTTGGCCGTCACGGCGATCGTCGCCGACGTGAGCGACGCATCCTCGCTGAACCGTCCCTGTATCGCGGATGTGAGCGCTTCGTCCTCAGCCTGCGAAGGCGCCGGCTCAGCGGTCGGCGTATCCGGCGGTTCTGTGCGAATCGCTGCGTCGATCGCCGGGTTGACGCTCAACGCATCCTCCACCCGTTCGACGCCTTCGGTCGTCCGCGCGAGGATCAGCGCCTGCGCGCGTTCGTTGTCACTGGCGACGTCGCCGCGCAGTGTGACAACGCCGGCCTGCGTGTCCACGTCAATGCGCCGCGTCTTGATACCTGGATCGAGGAAAAACTTTGCCTGGATCCGGCTGGTTACATACGCATCGTCGGCCGCGGCAACCGTGGGCGATGTGCCCGACGTCGCTACCGCGCCGTCATCGGCCGCCGATTGTCGCGAGTCTGCCGCGTCCCGGTCGGAGTATGCGTAATTGCACGCCGCAATCGGCACCGCTGCGGCGAACAGCACGGCCGTTAAGAGGTCGGATCTCTGCATACAGTCTCCTGGTCCTGATCAGCCAAGCAAAAGGAACGCCCGCGGCTTCTCGATTACCATTACGGTTGATGAGCTCGACCGTGGGCGGCCGCATCCTACGACGGCCGGATCCGGCTGCCGATCCGCGGCGCGGACGCCGATCTGCGCGAGCTCGAGCGGGTGATCACCCACGAATTCACCCACGCTCTGATCCAGCATGTCGCGCCGCGGGGCGTTCCGATATGGCTTCAGGAAGGGCTGGCGGTCATGTTCGAGCCCGATGGCGCGGCGTGGAGCCAGGGCCAGCTGGCAGAGGAACAGGCCCGGCTGCCACTGCCTCCTCCAGGACCTGTCCAGCGGCCAATCGTGTGCCGCCGCCTTCGAACAGCGGTTCTTTCAGACCTACGACGGCTTCATCACAAACCTTGAAGCGGCCCATTGACCTTCTGAGATAGAATCAGGGCCTTCACGAGGGAACCTTGGCAGTCCGTTTGTTCATCGGGAACCTGCCGTACGGCGCAACTGAGGCGGATCTTCGAGCCCACTTCGCGCCGGTCGCGGCACCATCCCACGTCGTCATGCCAGTGGATCGGGAGACGGGGCGCCCGCGGGGGTTTGCCTTTGTCGAGTTCGCCGATCGTACCGCCGCCGACGAGGTCATCCGCAAATTCGACGCACAGCCGTTCCAGGGCCGCAATCTCGCGGTGAGCGAAGCGCGCGCACGCGAGGATCGGCCACCCTCGGCGCGTCCCCCGGGCGGTGGCTTCGGCGGCCCACGGCCCGGCGGATTCAGCGGGCCCCGTCCCGGTGGTTTTGGCGGTGGCGGTGGATTCAGCCCGCGGCCTCCAGGCGGGGGCGGCTTTGCCCCAGGACCAGGCGGACGCGATCGATCGGCGAACTTCGGACCGCCGGCGCCGCCAAAGCGGCTGCGCGGCGCCAAGAAGAGCTCGCAGCAGGAACACAAGCCCCGCGGTCCAATCAAGGAGAAGGGCGGCGGGCGGATCTACGCGGTGGACGACCTCGAGGACGATACGTCGATTGACATCGACAACGTCGCGACGCGCGCGCCCACTGACGAGACCGACGATCTGGGTCCCAAGGACGAAGAGACCGGCGACGACCAGGATTGATGGTTCTGGTTCTAGTTCCCACCGCGCCAGTCCGAACTAACCTGTAGTGAGGCGCTCGGTTCCGCAAGTCGTCTCGGTGGCGGCCGCCGCCATCGGCGTCCTGCTTTTCGCGATCACGCTTTACTACATCGACATTGACGCGACGATTGGCAGCGCGCGCCAGCTCGGCCTCGCGTTTCCGTTGATCCTCGTGCCTGGCGCATGCTGGCACCTGCTGCGCACCTGGGGGTGGGCGGTGGCGTTCCCCGATGGATCGCGCCCGGCGTTTACCCGCCTCTTCCGCGTGCGGCTCGCTGCCGATGCGATCGCGTTTTTCACGGTGCGCGGGATCGCTGGCGAGCCGCTGAAAGTTCTCCTGCTCTATGACCGGGTAGTGCCGGAAATCACCACCGCGGCTGTGGCGCTCGAGCGGCTCGCCTTCGCGGTGATCGGGATCGTCATCGCCGCGTTCATTTCAGTCGCCGCGCTGACCCGGCTTTCGCTGCCGCGTGCCTGGGACACGCTCTTCACCCTGTTGATTGCCGGAGCCGTGATCGCGCTGGCTGGAGCGATCCTGATCGCGCGGCGGCGATCAGGCGACTACCTCGGGCGCCTGGTCGAACGCCTCGACCGCCGCCATCGCCTCGGCGGCTCGCGCGTCGTACGATTTATCCTCGACGTCGAGGATGTGCTGCTGCAGCTGGTTCGCGGCGATCGGCGGCGCCTGGTCACGCTCACGGTCCTCGCGGCGGTGTGCTACGCGCTGATGGCGATCGAAGTGTGGCTCGTGCTGTGGGCGGTCGGCGAACCCAGCAGCGTCACACAGGCGTTGACGGTCGAGACATTCGCGCGGCTCGCCAGCGTTGCCTCGGCGGCGATTCCCGGGAACATCGGCGCGCTCGAAGCCTCGAACGCGGCTGTGGTTGCGGCCTTGGGACTGGGCGGCGGTGGCGCGCTGGCGCTGGCGCGCCGGATCCGGGCGCTACTGTGGGCGGCTGCCGGGCTCGCCCTCTACCCGCGCGTCCGTGAACGGCGTCAGTGAATTACCTTCGAGCTTCCGGTAGTCGAACCAGTCCGCCTTGAAGTCGATCACCAGCGGGCGGAAGACGGCGGCCCGTCCGCGGCCCTTGATCGTCAACTGTGTCGGCAGCCACAGGTCGCCGTCGATTCGGCGCCGCGTCGCCGTGGCGACGGTGCCCGCGCCAAGACGTGCGATCAAGCCGTACCCGAAGGAGATGTCGTCGATCGCCTTTGCCTCCAGGCGCATGACTTCCATGGCGGCCTCGTCGATCCAGGCGGTGCCGCCAAACTTCTGCGCGATACGGCCCTGCCGGGTCTCGGGCATGGCACGGGGATTTGGCGTGAAGGTCACGACGATGGCCGATACGCCTTCGTGGACAGCGCGTCCCTGCACCTTGAACTGCAGCGCGTTGATGACGTCGGCGATGCGCCGCTGGCCGCGCTGAGCAGCCCGCTCTCCTTCGGCCTCGCCGCGCCGTTTCGCATCCGGCTCCTCGGCCGCGAGGCGCTGCAAGACCTCGGATGCATGTTTCCGGTACGCGCTATCCTGCTCCGCCAGCTCCTTCGCGCTCAATGCCACGCCGTTCCGTTCGATCGTCCGGCGATAGGTGAGGGTCGCCGTTGCCGACGGATAGACGTCCGACACCGTGTAACCACCGGTGCCGAGCTTGCCGAACACATTGGTGTGGATATCGGTGCGCCGCTCGCGGAAGGCGTACTGATAATCGATGCGCTCCGCACGTATCAGATTGTCCTGGACCGCCTTGAACAGTGTCTCCTGCGACGGGAGCGGGCGCGATTCCTGCGCGCGCGGGAACGTGCCCGCCGCCGCTGCCGTCACGATCAGCGCCGCTGCACGAATCAGGACGAGGGTCATACCTTTCGCAGGCGCTCCGCCGCGCGTTCCAGGGTATCGTCGCGCTTCGCGAAACAAAAGCGCAGGACCGGCCCCGGATCGGCCTCTGTCATGAACGGCGTGATCGGGATGGCCGCTACGCCGTGCTCCTTGATCAATCGCAGCGCGAAATCGCTGTCGCGTTCCCGGGTAATGGCTGAATAGTCCACCATCTGGAAGTATGTGCCGCGGCACGGCAGCGGCCGGAACCGCGAGCCTTCGATCAGCCGCAGGAAGAGATCGCGCTTGGCCTGGTAGAACGGCGTCACCGCCGCAGCCGCGGGTTCGCGCGTGACGAACTCGGCGTAGGCGCGCTGGATCGCGCCGTTCACCGCGTAGGTCACGAACTGATGCACGCGGGCAACCTCGGCGCTCAACGCCGCCGGGGCCGAGCAGTACCCGATTTTCCAGCCGGTCGTGTGGTAGGTCTTGCCGAACGAACTGATGACGACGGCGCGGTCGGCGATGTCGGGATGGCTCGACATGCTTTCGTGACGCTGGCCGTCGAACACGATGTGCTCATACACCTCGTCCGAGACGACGAAGGCATCAGTATGTTCGAGCACGCCCGCCAGCTGCCGTAAATCCTCGCGGTCGAAGACCATGCCGGTGGGGTTGTGCGGGGAATTGACCATGATGACTCGCGTCCGGCCGTTAACGACGCGGCGGACGTCGTCCCAGTCAACGCGGTAGTCAGGACCGCGCAGCGTGACGAAGACAGGCACACCGCCGCCCAGCTTTACCGCGGGGACATACGAGTCGTAGGCGGGTTGCAGGAGCACTACCTCGTCGCCCGGCCGCACCAGCGCGGTCAGCGTGCTGAAGATTCCTTCCGTGGCCCCGGAGGTAATGGTGATTTCAGTCGCCGGGTCGTAGCGCCGCCCGTAGAGCAGCTCAATCTTTCGCGACAGCGCCTCGCGCAGGGCGAGGATGCCGAGCATCGGCGCGTACTGGTTGTGGCCCTCGTGCATGCACCGCGCCACGGCATCGACCAGCTCAGGTGCACAGTCGAAGTCGGGAAATCCCTGGGAGAGATTGATCGCACCATGCTCCTCGGCCAGGCGCGACATCACCGAAAAAATGCTGACGCCGGTCGAGGGAAGTTTCGAGTGGACGCTTAGCAGGTCCATTGCCATGGTTTCAGCGCCAGCGCCGGGTATCGACGGCGAATCTCGACCACGAGGCCGTAGTAATCGGGCTTCGCTATCTCGCGGCGCCGCAGACGATCCCGCAGACGCCGCAGTTCGTAGCGGTAGAGGTCGTTCACGAACTCGTGCACCTTCTCCGGGGGGGTGCCAGGCGCCGGCCGCACGCCGTGGGCCTCCAGCTGCGCCAGGATGTCCTCCTTGTACCTGTAGATGACGCCCGATGTCATCTGGCGCTCGCCTCGCACGAACCTGCCACGTAGGCTCGCGCCTCGACGATCTCCGCTGGTTGACCGTGACGCGCGCCCCAGGCGTCGAGCAGGGCACGAAACGCCCGGCACGCCGCCGCGGTGTCATTCACGCTTCGAGCGGCGCGCGCGCGGCCGGCGTGAGTGCGAAGCGATGCGCCGAAACGATCGGCGGCATCCTCGTACGCATGGCGCGCCTCGTCGTAGTGATGAACCTGCAGCCACAGGTCTCCGGCGGTCTCGGCAGCGGACACGAGCGGCGCGCCGGGCATCCCGGCGGCGCGTTGCACGGTCTCCATCCGGACCGCGGACTCGAGATACAGGCGCATTTCGTCGCGCTCACTCTGGGCGGCCGCGGCGGCGCCCTGCAGCGTCAACCGGGCAATTTCGGCCGGCCCGGGCCGGCCGTTGCTGACAATCCCGAGCCACGCGATCGCTTGTGTGACCGGCGCGAGGCTCTCAGGGCTGCCGCCCTGCCGCGCCGCCTCGCGGGCGTTTGACAGCCCACGAACGTAGACCATCGCCACCTGGGCGTTCGTATCGCCGCCGTCGGCGGCGGTCTTGAGCCGTTCGATCGCGCCATTCAGGTCGAACTCCGCGGCACGGTCGCGGGCTTCCGTGATGGGGCCGGACTGGTTCGGCGCCACGGCCAGCACGAGCGCGAGCGACATCCGGGACGCCAGGCTCACCATCGCCCCTCATCATATGGCCATGGGGCGCGCGGCGTCAGCCGCGGCGGATCAATGCGAAGTAGCGGCGGAGCGCCGATCTCACCCCCGGCGTCAACCGCGTTCGGCGGTACGCGTCACCGGCCTTTCGAAGCGCGTCGGCCATCGTAGGGTAGGGGTAAATCTCGCTGGAGAAATCGGCCAGCGAGCCGCCGCGCCGCATCAGCGACGCGATCTGGCCGATCAGTTCACCGGCGTGCGGCGCCACCAGCGTTGCGGCGAGGATGCGTCCGCGGTTGTGGTGCACCTTCAGGAAGCCGGGCGTCGCCGCATCGATGACGGCGCGGTCGACCTCGGCAAGGGGGATGGTGACCTGTTCGGTTCCAGCCGTCGGGAGCTGCTCCACTGGGGGACCGACGTGGGCAACTTCCGGAAACGTGTAGGTCGCCCACGGAATCACCAGCGCGCTTGCCCGACGCCGCCCGAAGAACAGCGCGTTCTGGATCACGATGCGCGCCATCGCGTCGGCGGCATGCGTGAACTGGTACGGCGAACACACGTCGCCGGCGGCGTAGACGCGGCGGTTCGAGGTGCGCAGCCAGTCGTCAACGGCGACGCCACGGCCGGTGGCGGTGACGCCGGCCGCCACGAGATTGAGTCGTTCGATGTTGGGCACACGGCCCGTGGCAATCAGCACGGCGGCGACCACGACGCCGCGCCCATCGACCTCCGCCGTGAACGACGTTGACGCGCGTGTAAAGCGTTGAACCGTCGCCCCGGTCAGCACGTGCACGCCGTCTTCCTCCAGGCGGCGGGCAACGATGGCTGCGGCGTCGGCGTCCTCCTCGGGCAGGAGCCGCGGCCGCGTTTCGACGAGCGTGACCTCGGTGCCCAGCAGCGCGAATGCCTGGGCGAGTTCGCAGCCGATTGGGCCGCCTCCCAGCACGAGCAGCGAACGCGGCTGCTCCCGCAACTCGAACACCGACTCGCTGGTCAGAAACGGCAGGTCTTGAAGACCGGCGATCGGGGGAACCACCGGACGCCCACCGGTGGCGATGACCGCGCGGCGAAATTTGAGCGCGCGGCCGCCGACGGTGACGGTGGATGGGCCGGCGAACGAGCCGTCGCCGAAGAACACGTGGGCGCCGAGCGCCGCGAGGCGCTCGGCCGAATCGTGATGAGCAAGCTCGGCCCGCCGGGAGCGGACCGATTCCATGACTGCACCGAAATCGACACGCGCCGACAGCGTCACCCCGGCCGCTGCCGCCGTCCGTGCGTCGTGAACCGCGCGTGCCGCCCGCAGCAAGGATTTCGACGGCACGCATCCGGTATTGAGGCAATCGCCGCCGAGCCGATGGCGTTCGATGATCGCGACCCGAGCGCCGAGGCCGGCGGCACCGGCGGCGCTGACCAGGCCTGCGGTTCCGCCACCAATGACGACCAGGTCATAGAGCGGTGCCGGATCCGGATTTCGCCACCCCTCCGGACAGACCTGGTCGATCAACCGCTGGTCGTTGCTTGGCACTCCTACCAGCTACCAGCTACCAGCTACCAGCTAGTAGCGATAGTGCCCCGGCTTGTACGGCCCGTTCACGGGCACGCCGATGTAATCGGCCTGCTCCTGGGTCAGCTCCGTCAGCTGCACGCCGAGGTGTGCGAGGTGAAGCCGCGCCACCTCTTCGTCCAGCTCCTTCGGCAACATCGTTACCGTCTTGCCGTACTTCTCGGCATTGGCGTTCAGCTCGAGCTGCGCGAGCACCTGGTTGGTGAACGACGCCGACATCACGAAGCTCGGATGCCCGGTGGCGCAGCCCAGGTTCAGCAGCCGCCCTTCAGCCAGCACCATCACACTGTGGCCGTCAGGGAACTTCCATTCGTCGTACTGCGGCTTGATGTTGATGTGCTCCATCCCCTTGAGCTTCTTCAACCCGGCCATGTCGATCTCGTTGTCGAAGTGGCCGATGTTGCCGACGATCGCTTTGTCCTTCATCCGCGCCATGTGATCGACGGTGATGATGTTGAGGTTGCCCGTCGCGGTGATGAAGATGTCCGCGTCATCAACCACGGCCTCGAGCGTGTTCACCTCGAAGCCTTCCATCGCCGCCTGCAGCGCGCAGATCGGATCGATTTCGGTGACGATCACGCGGCAGCCCTGCCCGCGCAGCGCCTGCGCGCATCCCTTGCCGACTTCCCCGAAGCCCATGACCACCGCGACCTTGCCGCCAAGCATGACGTCGGTGGCTCGCGCCAGGCCGTCGGGCAGCGAGTGACGGCAGCCGTAGATGTTGTCGAACTTGCTCTTGGTCACCGAGTCATTGACGTTGATCGCCGGGAACAGCAGTGTGCCCGCTTCCATCATCTGATAGAGGCGGTGGACGCCGGTGGTCGTCTCTTCGCTGACGCCGCGGATTCCCTTGGCCACGGTGGTCCACCGGCCCGGGTTGGCTTTCAGTTCGCGGCTGATGGCGTTGAGAATGACGCCCCACTCCTCGGGATCTTTGTCCGGGTTGAACGCCGGCACCTTGCCGGCCTTCTCGAACTCGGCGGCCTTGTGGACAAACAGCGTCGCGTCGCCCCCGTCGTCAACGATCAGCGACGGGCCGTTGCCATCGGGCCAGACGAGCGCTTCGACCGTGCACCACCAGTACTCCTCGAGCGTCTCCCCCTTCCAGGCGAAGACCGGCGTCCCCTTCGGCGCGGCGGCGGTGCCGCCCGTGTCGGGACGGCCGACGACGACTGCGGCAGCGGCGTGGTCCTGGGTCGAGAAGATGTTGCACGAGACCCAGCGCACGTCGGCGCCGAGGTCGACCAGCGTTTCGATCAGCACCGCGGTCTGCACGGTCATGTGCAGGCTGCCCATGATGCGGGCGCCGGCGAGCGGCTGCTTCGCCGCGTAGCGCGTCCGCAGCGCCATCAGGCCGGGCATCTCGTGCTCGGCGAGCCGGATTTCCTTGCGGCCCCACTCGGCCAGCGCGAGATCGGCGACCTTGTAACCTGGCCGGCCGGCCTTGGCGGCAGCATCGAACGCGTGGATCTTCTCGGTCAGAACTGTCGACATGTCTTTCTCCTGTTGAATGGGGTCGAGATTAACCTCCGACCTCTTTATTTATTGCCACCGCCGCAAACAGCGACGGCCCTTTCGCTTCTGGATCGACCGGCACCGGCCGCATCCGGATGTCGTCGAAGCCGGCTCCGCTCAGGAACCGCGACATCTGCTTCTCTGAAAATCCCAGCCAGACGTGCCCCATCTGCTGCTGGTACTCCTCGCGTTCGTGCGGCAGCATGTCCACGACGAGCACGCGTCCGCCCGGTTTCACCACTCGCGCCACTTCCGTCAGCGCCCGCGCCGGATCGGGAGAATAGTGCAGCACGAGCGACAGCATCGCGGCATCGAGCTCGGATGCGGCGAGCGGCAGCGCTTCGAGATCGCCCTGTCTCAGATCGACGTTCGATCGATCGTTCAAGCGGCGGCGGGCCGCGTCGAGCATGTCGGTGGAGCCGTCCACTGCAATCACCCGGCGCACGTACGGCGCGATCGTCTCGGTGAGCTGACCGGTTCCGCATCCCAGGTCACCGACCACGAGCGTCGGGTCAATCAGACCGAGGACCGCCCACAGGTAGAAAGCATCACCAAACAGGTCGCTGCGGAGGTGATCCCAGTTGCCGGCGGCGGTGGCGAAGAACTCCTGCGACTTCGCGCGGCGCCGTGAGAGCACGCCCTGGAGGCGCCGTTCGTCCTGGCCGGCGGCGGCCGTTGCCGCCACCTGCTCCCGGATCAGCGGCCAGAGCCGGCTCGCGCCAGAATCCAGGTCGTCGAGCGGCATGCTGTAAAAGCGGCTGGTACCGTCACGCCGGGAGGCGACCCAATCGTCGTCCGCCAGGGTTTTCAGGTGGCGGCTGACGCTGGACTGTGGCGTCTGCAACACGGCGCAGATCTCGGATACCGTCAGCTCGTGCTTTTCGAGGAGCAGCAGGATCCGGCAGCGCGTAGGGTCGGCCAGCGCCGACATATGCTCGAGAATTGCTACCATCCGTCAATCCGGATTGTTGCATATTTTGATTCCGCCCACAAGGGGGTCGGACTTGGGGTCGGACCTGGGGTCAGACTTAGGGTCGGACCTGGGGTCTGACCCTACCGGGGGGACATCCAGAAACTGGCTTTGATGGCGAAGAAGTTGTCGCCCTGGCGGCCCAGCGACCCGAACATGTCGCCCAGCGAGACCCGCGTCCCAATCGCTTCTTCTCTCGCGCGATCCTGCTGCCAGACGAGGTAGAGCGCGCTCCCCGCCCGCCACTCCCACCGCAGGACGAGGTTGCTCCGGAACGACTGGACGTTGAAGTCGCGATTCGGCAGCGTCCCGATCAGGGGGAGGGTCAGCCGGGAACGCGCCGCGGCAAGTTCTCCGAAATGGTCGTACCGGCCGCTGGACGCGAACGGCTCGCCATAGAAATCCAGCGTGAGATCCGGCTTGAAGGTGTAGTTCAAGCGAACCTCCATCGCATACGTGGACTGATCAACGTGCGCGAAAATGTAGCGACCGCCATAAGTGGCGGCACTGCCGCCGCTCAGTGTGGATACGTACTGCTGCGTGTTGAACACCCGCTCGTACTCTGGGCTGATCGACACTTGCCACTGGGGAGCCGGCTGCATCGTCAGCTCGCTGTCGAGGACGAAGGTCACTCCGCCGTCCTCGGTCCGCCCGTACTCGAGGGCCGCCTCGGCGCGCGTCTCCGCCGCCTCACTGCTCGACAGTTCAGCGTTGGCCCGCCACATCCCGGGCTTTTCCATCGAGGGGCCGCCGCGCGTCAGGCGTTCATCCTGGATCGCCGGCGCGAACACCCCACCGATCTCCACCTCCCAGAAGTTCGGCAGGGTCAGGAACAAGTCGGGGGTGTACTGATTCACCTGCATTCCCCCGCCGAAATTCCATTCATGCCGCGTGTTCATGACGAGTGAGTAGTCGCGATACCACCTCCCCGGCACAGTCTCGCGGTACTGCAGGCGGCCGTTGACGACGGTCCCGTCGCCGGTGTTGAAGCGGCCAATGTCGTTCATTTCGAGCTCGGGCGTCTCGGTTTCAAATCCCACCTGCCACAACCAGTGACGTGCGTTCCGGCGACGATAGGTGGCGCCCAGCTTGGCGCCCGACAGTGATGTCCGCAGCGAATCGTAGGGCTGCAGGTAGTCCGCGTCGGGCCGCTGCAGGTACCGCGCGGCGGCGCGCTGCAGGCGATCGATGGCCGGAGCCGCTCCATCCACCCGCGTCAGGCCTCCGTGCGCCTCGAATTCGTAGTCGCCGTCCCGCATCCGCACATTGGTCTCGCCATTGAACGTGAAGGCCGTGCGTGGCAGCAGAGACGCGAGCTCATCTTGCGGTTCGAGATCGCGATGCGTGACGGTACCCATCACCGCGAAGTGCGATCCGGGCAAGCCGAACTCCTGCTGCATCCGCGCCACGCCGTAGCTCGTACGCGGCGCCACCTGGACGCGCGCCAGCGGCAGGCCGGCGGTGAAGGCGCGCGCGAACTCGTTGCCCGTCATCGCCCCGAGCATGCCAATCGAGGTCCCTGAGGGAAGCCGGCCGGTCAGCTTGGCGGCGCCGAGGATGGTGGACGTCGCGGGAAAATCGACGAAGTCTCCAGGCGCGCGGCCGATCGGCGCAGCACCGATCCGGCGGCTGTAGAACCAGTTCGTATCCTGGTTGTTCAGCAGGTTACTTCCCTCGAGGAAGAACGGACGGCGTTCATCGAAGAAGGTTTCGAAGGCCGACAGATTGACTTCGGCCGGATCGGCTTCCACCTGGCCGAAGTCCGGATTGACCGTCGCTTCGAGCGTCAGATTCGAACCGATACCCACCTTGGCGTCGAGGCCAACGCGTCCGTCGAGATCGGCGCTGTCAGTGAAGGGATTCGCGGGGTCCGGGTCTCCGAACAGATGCGACGAGCTCGCGACGTACGGCATCAGTTCAATCCGCCGGCTTGGCCTGATGCCGCTGATGCCGTGCAGGTCGCCGAACCGGGACGCCCATCCTTCCTCGGTCCGCCGGACCAGCGCCCAGTACACTTCCTCGTTACGCGAAGGGATCCACCGCTTGATGTTGAGCCCCCACACCTGGGGATCACGATCGGTAAAGCGAAGCTGGGAAAACGGGATCCGCAGTTCCGCCGTCCACCCCTGCTCGTCCACGCTGGTGCGCGCCAACCACACGGGGTCATAGTCCGACTCCCCGTCGTCGGTGTCGCTGCCGAAGTACTCGTCGAGCCTCACACCCGCCGCCGTCACGCCGAACGCCGACGCCGTCCGCCGGTCGAGATAGGTGTCGAGATACACGCCGAAGTGCTCGGCCTGGTCGCCGTTGTCGCGCCGGTCCATCGGCGCCTGGATCGGCGCGCTCGACGACATGCGCGCGCCGACGTACAGCGCTGCGCCGTCGAAGGCGAAGCGCACCTCCATCTGGTCGGTGGCGGGCGCGCCCTCGACCGGTTCCTTCTGGACGAAATCCGACATCACCGGGACGTCGCTCCAGGCCGCATCCTCGAGCCGTCCGTCGACGCGGATCGCGCCGTCGGCCACGCGTATCGCTTCAGCGCGGTGCTGGCCGTTCTGCGCGGTCTGGGGGGCCGCCGTGGACGGAAAAGCGCATAGAACCACAGCGATCAGGCGGGGCCACAAGGCCGAAACGCGGAATGACAAGACGGCCGCTACCGGGGAGGGAACCAGAAGCTGGTTTTGATGGCGAAGACGTGATCGCCGGGGCGTGCAAAGGGATCAAACATGTCCGATCGGGTATTACGCCCGCCGGTGCGATTTGGCTTACAGCTGGGCAAGCTCATTCTCGAGGCGCGCCACCAGGGCGTCGAGCTCGGCGGCCACTGCGCGGACCGTTTCCGGCCGGCTCAGGTCCACCCCCGCCCTTGCCAGCAGGTTCATTGGAAAGTCGCTGCCCCCTGCCCGCAACAGGGAAAGATAACGCGACACCGCCGCCTCCCGCGTGGCCGGGGCACGGAGGTCCTGCATCAACCGCGCGGTCGACGCGAAGCAGGTGGCGTATTGATAGACGTAGTACGGCGAGTTGAAGAAGTGCGGGATGCGCGCCCAGGTCACCCGCGAAAGCTCTTCCTCGTCGATGACTCCGCCGTAGTACTCCTTCAGCAGGCGGGCGTACAACTCGTTCAGCGTGTCGGCAGTGATCGGCTGGTCCTGCTCGACGAGCCGGTGCGCCTGCAGCTCGAAGTCGGCAAACAACACCTGCGTGTAGAAAGTGCCGGTGATGCTGTCGATGGCGTGCTGGAGCAGTACCGCGCGCTCCTCTCGCGAACGGGCGCGCTCGAGCATCAGGTCGAGGAACAGCGCCTCGTTGAGCGTCGAAGGCACCTCGGCGACAAAAATGGTGTAGCCGGCGTAGACGAACGGCTGCGACTCGTGCGAAAGGAGCGTGTGCATCGAGTGGCCCATCTCGTGCGCCAGCGTGAACACCGCATCGAGCGTCTCGTTGTAGTTGAGCAGCATGTACGGGTGCGCCCCGTAGACGGGCGCTGAATACGCGCCGCTTCGCTTGCCCGCGTTCTCGTAGACGTCGATCCAGTTCTCCTGGAACGCACGGCGGACCTGCCGCTGATACTCGCTGCCCAGGGGCGACACCGAATCCACGACCCAGTCCCCGACCTCGTCATAGGGGTAACGCGCGTCGTGCTGGACCAGCGGCAGCGAGAAATCGAACAGGCGGTAAGTGTCGACGCCAAGCATGCGGCGCCGCAGGCGGTGATAGCGCTGGAGCGGGGCAACGCCGTCCTTGGTGGCCGTGATCAGGTTTTCCACCACCGACGTTGGAATGTTGTTGCCATGCAGCGCGGCGTCAAGGGTGGTTGGATAGCCGCGCGCGCGGGCGTGGAACCAGTCGCGCTGCAGCACCCCGTTGTAAAGCGCCGCGTACGTGTTCTGGTTGTCCGCGAACGACTGGTGAAACGCGCGGTAGGCCGCGGCCCGATCCTCCTGCCGCCGGTTCGTCTCGAGCAGCGCGCGGTACTGGCCGTAGCTCAGCGTCACGCGCTCTCCGCCCGACAACGTGATTTCCGGGAACTTCATGTCGGCCGTCGTCAGCGCCGCGTAGCTGTCGTGCGGCACGCTGTTGAAGCGGCCGGCAAACGACATCAGCCGCTCTCCCGGCTCGTCAAGGACGTGCTCCTGCTCGTGGAACAGGCTCTCGATCGCGAAGCGGTAGCGGTTCAGGTCAGCGTTCGCGTCGAGCCACTCGCGAACAGTGGCAAGCGGGATGGCCAGCAACTCGGGGTTGAACCAGGCGCCGGCCTGCTGTTCGCGCGCGAACAGAATCTGGACCTGCTGACGGCGCGCGTTGATCTCGTTGTTCCGCTGATCCTGGTCGTACTGCAGCGAGGCGAAATACCAGACGCGATAGCTGAGCGCGCCCATTTCGTCCATCGCGTGAAACGCCGCCACCAGCTCCGCCGGACCACGCGCCAGCGTGCCCTGGCGCGCCTTGAACGCCTCGATCGCGGCGTCCAGCGTGTCGTACTGTTGCTTCCACTCGTCCCAGTCGCGGCAGATCGGCGTCAGGTCCCAGGTGTAGCGGGCGGGAATAGCTTCACGAGCAGGCAAAGAACCGGGTTCCGGCCTGAAGGTCTCGACTGGTGGCGTCATTTAGTGGACTGTCTTTCCCAACTCGGGACTGGCCGCTCCGTTGTCGCGGCCAGCAGATCCGGCGTCGAAGGGCTGTCTGGGGTGGTAGTGCATCAGTTGATACACACCACTAAACGGTCTGCAACACGAGATTGACGAGTTCGGGGTAGCGGGCCGGCATCGGCACGCTGTGACGCGGACGCGCGAGCGCCGCGGCCAGCGCCGCCGGCAGCTCGACCGGCTGTCCGATCGCCGGTTCAACGACTTCGCGGAATTTAGCGGGATGCGCGGTGGCGAGAAAAACGCCCGTCGCCCTGGGATCGGCCTCGAGCGCCTGCTCGAGACCCAGCCACGCAATGGCGCCGTGTGGATCAAGCAGGTAGCCCCGGTCCCTGTACACCCGGCCGATCTCCTCCACCACCCTGGCGTCGTCGAATGCCGCCCCTTTGACGTCCTGCCGCATTCGATCGATATCGTCGTCGTACAGGGCCCGCATGCGCTCGAAGTTGCTGGGTGCGCCGACGTCCATGGCATTGGCGACCGTTCGAACCGAGGGCCGGGGCTGGTAAATCCCGGAACGCAGATATTCGGGGACGACGTCGTTGACGTTGGTCGCGGCGACGAAATGCCGCACCGGCAGCCCGATACGCCTGGCGATCAGGCCGGCGGTCAGGTTGCCGAAATTCCCGCTGGGAACCGACACGATCAACCCGTTCGGCCCGGCGAGCCGCATCAGCACGAAGTAATAGAACACCTGGGGCAGCAGGCGGCCGAGATTGATCGAATTGGCCGGTGTCAGCCACACGTGCTTCCGGAGGTCGTCATCGGCAAACGCCTGCTTGACCAGCCGCTGGCAGTCGTCGAACGTCCCGCTGACCGAGACCGCCGTGATGTTGTCGCCGAGCGACGCCATCTGGGCTTCCTGGACGTCGGTGACCTGCCCTTCCGGATAAAGGACCACCACACGCGTGTCCGGGACGCCGTGGAAGGCTTGCGCCACCGCGCTCCCCGTGTCGCCGGAGGTCGCGACCAGGATGGTCAGCGGGGTACCGTCGGTAAAGTGGTGCAGCAGCCGCGCCTGCACGCGGGCGCCAACGTCCTTGAAGGCGCGGGTCGGACCGTGAAACAGCTCCAGCACCCAGGCGCGATCCGCCACCTGGACGAGCGGAATCGGAAAATCCAACGCCTCGCGCACGAGCGGAGCCAGTGCCGTGTCGGTGATTTCGCCCTCTAAGAGATGGGCGCCAACGGCCGTGGCGATGTCGACCAGCTCAGCGGAGCGAAGGGCGTCCACCGTGGCCGCCGGCAAGGGCTCGAACCGCTCCGGAAAGTACAGGCCTCCGTCAGGTGCGGTTCCGGCGAAGAGCGCGTCGATAAAGGGCACCGCCGGGGCCGATCTGCGCGTGCTGATCCAGCGCATGACTAGACCCTCACCGGCTCCGGCCGGATCGGCACCGCGCGGCCCTGGTCGTTGACAGCGACCAGCACGACGACCGCTTCCGTCACCTTCACGCGCTCGCCGTGGCCGGCGCGTGGTTCCTGGATCGAGCCCCAGCGCTCCGCTTCCACCGAGACCCGAACCGTGACCGACGTGCGGCCCACCCTCACGGTTTCCGTGTAAAAGCTGACGATGTCGCCGAGATAGACCGGTTCGTGGAACTCGACTTCGTGCATCGCGCGGGTGACGTAGCGGTGCGGCGCCGTCTTGCGCGCCTCGACCGCCGACGCCAGGTCGATGTTCGACAGGATCACTCCACCGAAGATGGTGCCGAAGGCGTTCGTGTCCTTCGGCAGCAGCAGGAGCTTGATGGCTGGGATCCGCTCAGGCATCGAGAGTCCATTCTATCCGCCGAGCGCTACCGGCACGATTGTGAGGATCCGATAGAGAGAAAAGCGTTTATCATGAATCGCACATGAGCACGCTCACCAATGGGCGCCCGGCGGCGGCGACAACGTCGGCGAGCACGTCATCCACCCGTGCATGGAGCGTCCACGACGCGAGCGAGCTCTACGAAGTCTCGCGCTGGGGCCACGGCTACTTCTCGGTCAACCCGGCGGGCCACGTCCAGGTTCACCCGACCAAGGAGCCGGCGCGCGGGATCGATCTGAAGGAGCTCATCGACCGGCTGCAGCTCCGCGGTATCAGCCTGCCCGTGCTCGTGCGGTTCACCGACATCCTGCGGCACCGTCTCGGGGAAATTCACGCGGCCTTCCAGGGCGCGATCGCCCAGAACCAGTACCAGGGCGGCTACAGCTGCGTCTATCCGATCAAGGTCAACCAGCAGCGGCAGGTGGTCGAGGAGGTGCTCGACTTCGGCAAGCCCTATCACTTCGGACTCGAAGCTGGCTCGAAACCCGAGCTGCTGGCAGTGGTCGCGCTGGCCGACAACGACACCCCGATCATCTGCAACGGGTTCAAGGACGCCGAGTACATCGAAACCGCGATGCTGGCGCTCAAGATCGGCCGCAACATCATCCCGGTGATCGAGAAATACACCGAATTGGGCCTGATTCTCGAGGCAGCCGAGAAAGTGGGCGTCCGGCCGCAGATCGGGGTTCGCGTCAAGCTTGCCTCCCGCGGCAGCGGGCGCTGGCAGTCGTCAGGCGGTTTCCGCTCGAAATTCGGCCTGACGGTCACCGAGATCATGCGCGGCCTCGAGGAATTGAAGTCGCGGGGCATGCAGGATTGCCTGAAGCTGCTCCACTTCCACCTCGGCAGCCAGATCACCAACATCCGCATCGTCAAGGGCGCGCTCAACGAGGCGGCACGGGTGTACACCGAGCTCTCCAGGCTCGGCGCCGGGCTCCAGTACCTCGACGTCGGCGGCGGTCTGGGCGTGGACTACGACGGCTCGCAGACCAATTTCGAGTCGAGCATGAACTACACGCTCGAGGAGTACGCCAACGACGTCGTCTATCACATTCAGACCGTGTGCGACGAGGCGGGAGTGGCGCACCCCACGATCATCTCCGAGAGTGGTCGTGCCGTGGTCGCCTACCACAGCGTGCTGGTCTTCAACGTCCTCGGCGTGTCGGGCTTCGGCGATGAGAAGGTGCCGACGACGGCCAATCCCGAATGGGAGCAGCCGCTGGTTGACCTGATCGAGACCTACAACAATGTCACGGCGCGCAATGCGCTCGAAACCTACCACGACGCGCAGCAGGCGCTCGACATGGCGCTCAGCCTGTTCACCGGCGGATACCTGCCGCTCGAACAGCGGAGCATGGCCGAGAACCTGTTCTGGGCGATTTGCACCAAGCTCCAGAAGATCGTCCAGACGCTCGGCGAGGTGCCCGAGGATCTGCAGCATCTCGACGAGCAGATGTCGGACACCTATTTCTGCAACTTCTCGCTGTTCCAGTCGATTCCCGACAGCTGGGCGATCAAGCAGCTCTTCCCGGTGATGCCCATCCATCGCCTTGGCGAAAAGCCCGGTAACCACGCGGTCCTCGGCGACATCACCTGCGACTCGGACGGCAAGCTGGATCGCTTCGTCGACCGGCGCGACGTCAAGAAGACGCTGCCGCTTCACAACCTCAACGGCGGCGGCTCGTACTACCTCGGCGTGTTCCTGGTCGGCGCGTACCAGGAGATCCTCGGCGACCTGCACAACCTGTTCGGCGACACCCACGCCGTTCACGTCAGCCTCGATCCAAACGGCGAGGCGCGGCTCGACACGCTGATCAAGGGCGACACCGTCCGCGAGGTGCTCGATTACGTCGAGTTCGATCCGGAGA
>Ga0209486_10000469_pt1 | contig 18086 bp, 16 predicted proteins | sample NCCompost_FD_187518 | JGI IMG/M metagenome (GOLD analysis project Ga0209486, IMG submission 187518) | Agricultural soil microbial communities from Utah to study Nitrogen management - NC Compost (SPAdes) (version 2) | ecosystem: Environmental > Terrestrial > Soil > Agricultural land | place...
TTTTTCCGAGGGATGGAGATGCTTTAGGTGGGAAGGACCCTGATCGTCATCGGTCTGCTGATCGCGGGCGCGGGACTGTTGATGACGCTGGGTCTGCCGATCGGCCGGCTGCCGGGCGATTTCACCGTCAGGCGCGGCAACTTTTCGTTTTACTTTCCGCTGGCGACGTCGATCCTGGTGAGCATTCTGCTCACCCTTCTGTTTACGTTTCTCGGCAGGCGGTAGTCGTGATGTCTGCAGGCAGCCACTAGCGGTGCATTAGATGCCTTCGATCAAAGCCGACAGGTGGATCAAGAAGATGGCGCTCGAGCACGGCATGATCGATCCGTTCGAGGATCGGCAGGTGCGCGCCGGCGTCATCTCCTACGGGCTGTCGTCGTACGGCTACGACATCCGGGTCGCCGACGAGTTCAAGGTCTTCACCAACATCAACAGCACGGTGGTCGACCCCAAGAACTTCGACAACCGATCGTTTGTCGACGTCAAGGCCGACGTCTGCATCATCCCGCCGAACTCCTTCGCGCTGGCGAAGACCGTCGAGTATTTCCGCATTCCACGCGACGTGCTGACCGTGTGCGTCGGCAAGTCCACCTACGCCCGCTGCGGCCTGATCGTCAACGTGACGCCGTTCGAGCCGGAGTGGGAAGGCTACGTCACGCTGGAGATCTCGAACACGACGCCGCTGCCGGCCAAGGTGTACGCCAACGAAGGCATCTCGCAGGTGCTGTTCTTCCAGAGCGACGAGACCTGTGAGGTGTCCTACGCCGACAAGAAAGGGAAGTACCAGCGCCAGCAGGGGCTGACGCTGCCACGGTTGTAGGATCACCAGATGCTTCGTGCGTTCCGGTCCATTCTTCCGGTCGTGGATCCGTCGGCGTTCGTCGACACGAGCGCCCAGGTCATCGGCGACGTCCAGCTCGGGCCCGAGAGCAGCATCTGGATGAACGTTGTCGTCCGCGGCGACGTCAACACGATCCGGATCGGCGCGCGCACCAACCTGCAGGACCTGGCGCTGGTGCACGTCATGCGCGACACCCATCCGACGGTGATCGGCGACAACGTCACAGTCGGACACAGCGCCGTCATCCATGGCTGCACCATCGAGGACCGCTGCCTGATCGGGATGGGCGCGATCCTGCTGAACGGCTGCCGCATCGGCACCGGATCGATCGTGGCCGCCGGGGCGCTGGTGCCCGAGGGCTTCATCGTGCCGCCCGGGTCGATGGTGATGGGCATGCCCGGCAAGGTGCGGCGCGCGCTGACCGCCGAAGAAGACGCGTCGATCAAGTGGTACGCCGATAACTACGTGCGCTACCGTCTCGACTTCCAGTCCGAGCAGACCCCTGCCTAGTCAACGCACAGAGCCGGCCCGCGGCATGCGCGACTTCCTGCCGGAAGACGTGCGGCGGCGCGAGTACGTCATCGGCATCATCAAGCGCGTGTACGAACGCTACGGGTTCGAACCGCTCGAAACGCCGGCGGTGGAGAACCTCGAGACGCTGCTCGGCAAGTACGGCGACGAAGGCAACCAGCTGATTTTCAAGATCCTGAAGCGCGGCGAGCATGAGAAGACCGGGGAAGCCGACCTCGCGCTGCGCTACGACCTGACCGTGCCGCTGGCACGTGTCGTCGCGCAGCACCAGGCGAAGCTGCCGCGGTTGTTCAAGCGGTATCAGATTCAGCCGGTGTGGCGCGCCGACCGTCCTGCCCGCGGCCGCTTCCGCGAGTTCTTTCAGTGCGACGTCGATTCACTCGGCTCGACCGCCCCGGTGATCGAAGCAGAGTTGTGCGCGGCGGTCGCCGACGCGATGACCGCGCTCGGCTTCTCCGAGTTTCAGATTCGCATCAACCACCGCCACCTGCTGTCGGCGGTGTTGAAGCAGGCGGGTTTTCCCGCCGACCGCGAGGCCGAGACGCTTGTCGTCCTGGATAAGCTTGACAAGATCGGCGAGGCGGGCGTCGTCAAGGAATGGGCGGCAAAGGGGCTGGGCGAAGAGCAGCGGCTGGTCGAAGCTGCCAGGGCGCTGCGGACCGGGCTGTCGACGCTCGATGATGTGGCGCGGTTCGTAGAGTCTGATCCCGGGGGCCGTGCCGCAGTGGAGAACCTGCAGCGGATCTTCGAGCTGTTGCGCGGCACGTCAGCCGGGCCGAGGCTGGCGTTTGACGGAACCCTGGCCCGCGGGCTCTCGTACTATACGGGCGCGATCATGGAAGTGAACGTCGCCGATCTCGCCGGCAGTCTCGGCGGCGGCGGACGGTATGACCACCTGGTGGGCATGTTCCTGGGGCAGAACATTCCAGCCTGCGGCTTCTCGCTCGGTCTCGAGCGCATCCTGGTAGTGATGACCGAACGCGGCATGTTCCCGGCAACCCTGGCCGCGTCGCCGGCCGACGTGATGGTCGCCACCTTCGACGCGGCGGCGGCGGCTGACGCGCTGCGCGTTGCCGATGCCCTGCGTGCCGACGGCCTCCGGGTGCTCGTCTATCCCGACGCCGACAAGATCGGCAAGCAGATCAAGTACGCTGACGGCAGGGGCATTCCGTTTGTCGCGCTGCTGGGTGACGATGAGATCAAGGCGGGAACCGTGACGGTGAAAAACCTGGCTGCGCAGACGCAGCAGACATATCCACAATCCGCGGCGGGAGCCGCTATTCGGAAGGACATGACCCAGCGTGGCTGAGCCGCTTGGCGATCTGACGCGCACGCACACCTGCGGCGCGCTCCGCCCGGACGACGTCGGCGCCGACGTCGTCCTGCTTGGGTGGGTTCATCGCGTGCGCGACCTTGGCGGCCTGCTGTTCGTCGACGTACGGGATCGTGCTGGCGTGACCCAGGTGGTGTTCGACAAGGACGACGAGGCGCTGATGGCGAAGGCCAAACGCCTACGCTCGGAATTCGTCATCGGCGTGTCGGGACGGGTGCGCCGTCGCTCCACGGACACCGTCAACCCGAAGATTGCCACCGGTGAGGTTGAAGTCGTCGTTCGCCGGCTGGCACTGCTGAACGAAGCGAAGACGCCGCCGTTCCCGATCGCGGACGAGGCGAACGTGTCGGAAGACGTGCGCCTGAAGTACCGCTATCTCGACCTGCGCCGGCCGCGGCTTCAGGCCAACATCGGCCTGCGGCACCGGTTGACGACGGTGATCCGGCAGTATTTCGACAAGAACGGTTTCTGGGACGTCGAGACCCCGATTCTGACCAAGTCCACGCCCGAAGGCGCGCGCGATTACCTGGTGCCGAGCCGCGTGCACCCGGGAGAATTCTTCGCGCTGCCGCAGTCGCCGCAGCTGTTCAAGCAGATCCTGATGATTTCCGGCGTCGACCGCTACGTGCAGATCTGCCGCTGTTTCCGCGATGAGGACCTGCGCGCGGACCGCCAGCCGGAGTTCACGCAGGTGGACGTCGAAGTGTCGTTCGCGCGGCCAGAGACGATCTTCGGCATCATCGAGCCGCTGATGAAAGAGATCTTCGCGGTGGTCGGCCGCACCATCGAGACGCCCTTCCAGCGGATGCCCTACTCGGAAGCGATGGCGAAATACGGATCAGACAAGCCCGACTTGCGGTGCGGCATGGAGATCCAGGACTTGCGGGAGTTGTTCCGCGAGTCGAGCTTCCGGGTGTTCAAGGAGATCGTCGCCGGCGGCGGGACGGTTCGTGGGTTTGTGATCAAGAACGCCGGCGGCTATTCGCGCACCCAGGTGGATGGCATCGTCGACCAGGCCAAGCAGCTCGGCGCGGCGGGGTTGATCTGGGCGCGGCGAGCCGAAGACGGCACGATTACCAGCTCGATCATGAAGGCCCTTGGGGAAGCCGAAGTGGCCCGCATGCTCGATGCGGCAGCGGCCGGCAACGGTGACCTCCTGCTGGTCGCCGCCGGGGAACCGGACGCGACGTCCAAGCTGCTGGGTCAGCTCCGGCTTTCGCTGGCGAAACAGAAGGGATTGCTCAATCCGGATGAGTTCGCCTTCGCGTGGGTCGTGGACTTTCCCTTGCTGGAATGGGACGCTGATGCCAGACGCTACGTGTCGATGCACCATCCGTTCACGTCGCCCCACGACGAAGATCTCGCCCTGGTCGAGACCGACCCGGGGAAAGTCCGCGCCAAGGCCTACGATCTGGTGTTGAACGGCAGCGAAATCGCCGGCGGCAGCATTCGTATCCATGACGCGGCGCTGCAGAGTCGCATCTTCTCGCTCCTCAATATCAGCCAGGAGGAAGCCAGGCTGCGCTTCGGGTTCTTCCTCGAGGCGCTCGAGTACGGCACGCCGCCGCACGGGGGCATCGCTATCGGCCTCGACCGGACGACGGCGATCCTGGCCGGCGAGAGCTCGATTCGAGAAGTGATTGCGTTCCCGAAGACGGCGACCGCCACCGATCTGATGTCGAGCGCGCCGTCGCCCGTGGATGCCAAACAACTGAAGGAGTTGCACCTGAAGATATGAAACCGGGTCTACACCTGAGCGTATGAAACCGGGTCTATGAGAAAGATTGCCCTGCCCGAAGACGGCATCGAGACCCTGTATGGGGCGCACGACGCCAACCTCAAGCACATCGAATCGCTGCTGAACGTCGATATTCGTACGCAGGGCGGCGAACTCACCGTTCAGGGTGCTCCTGGAGACGAACAGCGCGCCCAGCTGATCTTCGACCAGCTCCGCGCCCTGATGGACGCGGGCTATACCCTGGCGAACGGCGACGTGAAGACCGCCGCCGGACTGCTCGCCGAGAGTCCCGACCTCGATCTTCGCGACTACTTCCTCAAGGGCGGCCAGCGCCAGGGGACGCGGCGCCGCGTCAACCCGAAGAGCGTGAACCAGCGCAAGTACCTCGACGCCATCGAACAATTCGACATCGTCTTCGGCGTCGGGCCCGCGGGCACCGGCAAGACCTACCTGGCGATGGCTCAGGCCGTGAATTATCTCGTCGCCAAGAAAGTGAGCCGCATCATCCTGGCCCGGCCGGCGGTGGAGGCGGGCGAGAGGCTCGGGTTCCTGCCCGGAGACCTGCAGGAGAAGGTGAACCCGTACTTGCGCCCGCTGTACGACGCGCTTTTCGACATGATGGACTCGGAAAGAGCCACGCGGCTGCTCGAACGCGGCACCATCGAGGTGGCGCCGATCGCGTTCATGCGCGGCCGCACGCTCAACGACGCGTTCGTCATCCTCGACGAGGCGCAGAACACCACCTCCGAGCAGATGAAGATGTTTCTGACCCGGCTCGGGTTCGGATCGAAGGCGGTGGTCACCGGCGACATCACCCAGATCGATCTTCCCAACGCCCGCATGTCGGGGCTGGTCGAAGCACTCAAGATCGTGCGGAACGTCGAGGGGATCGGCTTCGTCTACTTCGACGACAAGGACGTCGTGCGCCACAAGCTGGTGCAGCAGATCGTCAAGGCCTACGAGGCGTTCACGGCGCCCCACCGCGCAGGCGCGCGTGGCGGGGAGCCCGCAGCAACGGCGGCTCACGCCGGAATGAATGACCGCGGCCCGGCGACTGACGATTGAAGTGGTCACCTCGGGCGCGACGCGCGCGCCCGGCCTGTCGCGCTGGCTGGCCTCGGTTGCGCCGGCGAGGGCCCGCGGGGCGATGACGGTGGCGATCGTCCCCGATGGCCGCGTCCAGCAGTTGAATCGCCGTTACCGTGGGAAAAACGTGCCGACCGACGTGCTCTCCTTCCCCTCGGACGAACCCGGCTATCTCGGCGACGTGGTCATCGCCGCCGGGGTGGCGCGCCGCCAGGCGGCCGACGGCGGCCATTCCTTCCAGCACGAGCTGCGCGTGCTGGCCCTGCACGGGCTCCTCCACCTTCTTGGCTATGATCACGAGCGCGACGGGGGCCGCATGGCCCGCGTCGAGGCGCAGCTGCGCCGGCGCGGCGGGCTGCGCGAAGGACTGATCGAACGACACCGGTGACGCCTCTCGCCCTGTTCCTGATCGCGTGCGCGACCGTCTTCCTGGGGTCGGTGCAGGCGGCGTTCAGCTCGCTGATGCGGCTTTCGCTGCGCCTGATGGCCGAGCGCGGCGGCCGCAGCGATCGCCTCGGCCGCTATCTCGACGATCCGCTGCAGCTCTTTGTTCCGGTCCGGATCCTGATCGGCCTGTGCACCGTTCTGGCAGGCGTGCTGATCGCAGGCCTCAGCACCGTGAACGACGCGCGCTCCGTCGCCACGTTCTTCGTCTCGCTCGTCGCCTTTGTCGTCGTCTGTGAGCATCTCCTGCCGATGCTGGTGGCCCGCGGCGATCCCGAGCAGGTGCTCGACGTGCTGCTGGTGGCCTTTCATCCGATCGCCCGCCTGATGCAGCCGATGACCCGGTTGCTGATCGGCATATCCGGCGCCGGCACCGAGCGCGAACCGGTGGCCAACGGCGCCGCCGCGGGCGGCGACGCCAACCCGCCGGCGGCCGAGGAGCCCGAAGGGGAAACCATCTCGGAGGAGGAAGGACGCGAGCTTCTGCAGTCGGTCGTCGATTTCACCGAGACCGTGGTGAAAGAGGTCATGACGCCGCGTCCCGATATCATCGCGATTCGCGCCGACGCGACGCTGGGCGAGCTGCGGACGCTCTTTCGCGAAGAGCAGTACTCGCGGATTCCGGTCTACCGAAAGGATCTTGACGACATCATCGGCATCGTCTTCGTCAAGGATCTCGTCGCCCTGCCGCCCGCGGCCGAGCCGCCGTTGACCACGCTGATGCGGTCGGCCTACATGGTGCCCGAGAGCAAGCGCGCTTCGGATCTGCTGAAGGAGATGCAGCGCCGCCAGGCGCAGATGGCGATCGTGGTGGACGAGTACGGCGGCACTGCCGGGCTCGTGAGCGTCGAGGATCTGCTCGAGGAGATCGTCGGCGAAATCCGCGACGAGTACGACGTGGAGAGCGAAACGGTGACCGATGAAGGCGACGGCACGTTCGTGTTCAGCGGCAAAGTGAACGTCGACGAGGTGCGGGACCGTCTCGGGGTGGAAATCGAACGCGAGGGCTTTGAAACGCTGGGCGGGTACTTGCTCTCATACCTCGGCCACATGCCGTACGTCGGCGAGACCTTCGGGGTCGACGACCTGGCGATCGAGGTCCTGGAGGTGGAGCGGCGCCGCATAACCAAGGTGCGAGTGCGGCGGGCGCCGCTCGACGATCGCTCGGGGCGCGCTGACCCGTCGACAAACTCGGGGTCATCCCGGGCTAAGTCGAGGGATGAGCGGGGTCGAAGGGCGGCGGCCGAAAAGCCATGACACCGATCGCCGCCGGCGTCCGGATCGGTCATGTGCACCTCAAGGTCGCCGACCTCGAACGGGCGCTCGGGTTCTACCGCGATGTGCTCGGCTTGGAGGTGACGCAACGCTATGGTCCCGGCGCGGCGTTCCTCTCGGCCGGCGGCTACCACCACCACATCGGACTGAACACCTGGGAGAGCCTTGGCGGTACGCCGCCCGCTCCCGGCACGACCGGCCTGTACCACACGGCGATCCTGTATCCGACCCGCGGAGATCTCGCCGACGCGCTCCGCCGCGTGATCCGCGCGGGAATGCCGCTCGACGGCGCTGCCGATCACGGCGTGAGCGAGGCGCTCTACCTGCGGGATCCGGATCAGAACGGCGTCGAGCTGTACTGGGATCGTCCGCGCGAACAGTGGCCCCGCACTGCCGACGGGCAGCTGGCCATGTTCACGCGGCGGCTCGATCTCGAAGGACTGTTACGCGAAGGTGAGGTCGCGGAACGGAACCTCGGGCCCGGTCCTCGCGATCTGTGATCCCGAGCGATGGTCGAGGGATGAAGTCCGGATTCGTTTCCCTTATCGGCCGCCCCAACGCCGGCAAGTCGACGCTGCTGAACCGCATCGTCGGGCACAAGCTGGCGATCGTGTCTGACAAGCCGCAGACCACGCGCACCCGCATCGTCGGCGTCAAGAACTACACCGAGGGCCAGGTCGTGTTCGTCGACACGCCCGGCGTCCATAAGCCGACCCACCGGATGAACGTCCGCATGGTGGACGTGGCCCTCGACGCGATGCGCGACGTCGACCTGCTGACGCTGATCGTCGACGTGTCGGTCAAGCCAGGGCCCGGCGACCGGCACCTGCTCGGCCTGATCAAGGACGTGAAGACGCCGGCGATTCTCGCCCTGAACAAGGTGGACCTGATTGCCAAGGCGAGACTGCTGCCGATCCTGGACCACTACCGGCAGGCGCACCCGTTCGTGGAGTTCGTGCCGATCTCGGCTGCCGATGGCACGAACGTCGATGTGCTCGAGAAGCTGTTCCTTCAATACCTGCCCGAAGGCGATCCGGTCTACCCGCCTGACTACGTCACCGATCAGCCCGACCGGTTCTTCGTCAGCGAGATCGTTCGCGAGCAGGTGCTGCAACTGACGCACGACGAGCTGCCGTTTTCGACCGCGGTCGTCGTCGATCGGTTCGAGGAGCCGGGCGACGAGGAACGGTACACCCTGTACTGCACGATTCTCGTCGAGCGCGAATCGCAGAAGCCGATCGTGATCGGCAAGGCCGGAGCCATGATCAAGAAGATCGGCACCGCGGCACGGCAGGAACTCGAGCGCTACTTCGAGGCCCGGGTGCACCTCGACCTGCACGTGAAGGTGAAGGCCGAGTGGCGCGACGACGAACGCGCGCTGGACGAAATCGGGCTCAACTAGCTAGCTGCCAGCTACCGGCTACCAGCTACCAGCTGTTTACTGTTACATTGAGCTGTTTAGCAGTGAAGGACGACCCTACAGCATGGCGGCGCAGCGGAGAATCGATCTCGTCCTCGACTCAGTCAAGCGACTGCTGCGCATCGGTGCGACCGCCAACCTGCTGAACCTGCTGCAGAAGCAGCATCCCGCCGATCTCGCCCAGGTTTTCAGCGAGCTTGCCGACAAAGAGCGCGAGGCGACCTTCAGCCTCCTTGCCGAGCGAAACGGCCGTATCGCCATGGAGGCGGTGTCGGAACTGGGTCCCGAGGCGGGTGCGGCCCTGCTGGCCACGCGCTCAGCGGAAGAGATCGCGAAGCTGGCCCAGGAGATCCCCTCCGACGACGCTGCCGCGCTGATCGATTACCTGCCAGAGGAGCTGTCGGCCGCGGTCCTCGACCTCATGCGGCCGAAGGAGTCGGGCGTCGTCGAGAACCTGCTCGAGTACGACGAGCAGACCGCCGGCCGCATCATGAACCCGCATGTCTTTGCCCTGAACGAAGACATGACGGTGGGAGAAGCAATCACCGAGCTGCAGACCAACCGCGACGTCGAGATGGTCTTCTATCTCTACGTCGTGGACGAGCGCAAGCACCTGGTGGGTGTCACGTCGCTGCGGCGCCTGCTGCTGGTGTCGCCGGAGACGCCGCTCAAGCGGATCATGACCGCGGATTTGATCACCGCGCGCGCGGACATGGACCAGGAGGAAGTCGCGCGGCAGGTCGCGTCGTACAACCTCCTCGCCATCCCGGTGGTCGACGAAGAAAACAAGCTCGTCGGCGTGATCACGGTGGACGACGTGATCGACGTCATCAAGGACGAGGCGACCGAAGACATCTACCGCCTGGCCGGTGTTGCCGGCGACGAGCGGGCGTTCACACCCGCGGGCGAGTCGCTTCGCAAGCGGTTGCCGTGGCTGGGAGTCAATCTCGTGACCGCGTTCCTGGCGGCATCGGTGGTGGCCTTGTTCGAAGGCACGATCGAGCGCATCACCGCGCTGGCCGTGTTCATGCCGATCGTGGCAGGGATGGGTGGCAATGCCGCCACGCAGACGCTCACGGTGATCGTCCGCGGCATCGCGCTCGGCGAGTTGAACTGGGGAAATTCGCGCAAGGCGCTGCTCAAGGAAGCGTCTGTCGGGCTTGGGAACGGCATCATCCTCGGCCTGGTTGCCGCCCTCGTGGCGTGGGCGACACGCGGCAGCCCGGTGCTCGGGCTGGTCCTGTGCGCGGCGATGATTATCAACATGTTCGTCGCCGCAACCGCCGGCACGCTCGTGCCGCTCGGGCTGCGCGCGGCGAACATCGATCCGGCACTGGCGTCGTCTGTGTTCATCACGACGCTGACGGACGTGGCTGGCTTCTTTTCGTTCCTCGGCCTGGCGTACGTGTTCGTCGAATTTCTCGCGCCTATCAGGTAAGCATAAAATAGACGGGTTTCGTGCCGCTTTATACCGCCGACGCGCTGATCCTCCGCACCTACAAGCTCGGCGAAGCCGATCGCATCGTCGTGTTCCTGACGCGCGACCGTGGGAAGAAGCGGGGCGTGGCCAAGGGGGCGCGACGTCCGCGTTCCAGGTTTGTCGGCGCGCTCGAGCCGCTGACCGAGGTGCGGGTCGCGTATTTCGAGAAGGAGCGGCGTGAGCTGGTGGGACTGAACTACGCGGAGACCGTGCGGTCGCCGCTTTCACTCGTGGGTCCGGTGTCCGCAGACGCGCTCCGCGTCCGGGAACGGGCGGACGATCCGCTCGGATACGTCAGCTACTTTGCCGAGCTGCTGGACGAGTGGGCACAGGATGCCGACGCCGACGAGCGTCTCTACCGGCTGGGTGCGTCGATGCTGAATGCGCTGTCGGATGGCGCGCCCGGCGAGCCGCTGGCCCGCTACTTCGAGTACTGGTTGTTGCGGCTCCAGGGCGTGTATCCCGAAGCGAAAGGCACGCTGTCGGCGTCAGCCATGGCGTTTCTCGCGGCGTCACGCAGCGTCAGCCCGGATCGCGTGGGCGAGCTGCCGGCCGAGCGCAGGACGCTCAAAGAGCTCGAGCAGCTCCATCGCGGGCTGATCGCCATGCACCTCGAAAAGCACCTGAAATCGGATCGCGTCCTGCGCGACCTCCGCCGGCACAACTAGCGCGCGACCTTCGTGACCTTCCAAGACCTGATTCTCAAGCTTTCGGCCTTCTGGGCCTCCCACGGCTGCCTGCTGCAGCAGCCGCTCGACCTCGAGGTGGGGGCCGGCACGTCCCATCCCGAGACGCTGTTCCGCGTGCTGGGTCCCAAGCCCTGGAGCGTGGCCTACGTGCAGCCCTCGCGCCGGCCCGACGACGGCCGGTTCGGGCAGAACCCGAACCGCCTGTTCAAGCACCACCAGTACCAGGTGATCCTCAAGCCGTCGCCGGACGAAGTGCAGCAGATCTATCTCGAAAGCCTGGAGTCGTGCGGGATCAATCCGCGTCAGCACGACATCCGCTTCGAGGAAGACAACTGGGAGTCGCCCACGCTCGGCGCCTGGGGCATCGGCTGGCAGGTGATGCTCGACGGGCTCGAGATCACGCAGTTCACCTACTTCCAGCAGGTGGGCGGCATGGACCTCGATCCGATCTCGTGCGAGATCACCTACGGGCTCGAGCGCATCGCCATGTTTCTGCAGCGCGTCGACAACGTCTTCGACCTCGAGTGGGGCGGCGGCGTGAAGTACGGCGAGGTGCGGCTGCAGGAGGAAGTCGAGCAGTCGAAGTACGCATTCGGGCAGGTTGAGATGCCGCCGGAGGCTTTTGCCAAGGTGCACCGGGACATGTTCGACGCGAACTACGGCTTCGCCGAGAAGCTGCTGGCATCGGGGCTGGTGTGGCCCGCGCTCGAGCATTGTCTGAAGTGCTCGCACCTGTTCAACATCCTCGATTCGAGCGGCAGCATCGGCGTCACCGAGCGCACGGCCTACATCCTTCGAGTCAGGCAGCTCGCGGTGCGGATTGCCAAGGCGTACGTGAGTGAACCGGCGGCCGAGGCGGAGGGCGCCTAGGTGGACCGCGAACTGCTGATCGAAATCGGCTGTGAGGAGCTCCCCGCCAGCTGGCTGCCCGGACTGACGCGGCAAGTGGCCGCGCACGTTGATGCGCGTCTGAAGGAATTCAGGTTGACGCCGGCGTCGCCGGCCGAAGGCTACAGCACCCCGCGCCGGCTCACAGCGAGGGTCGCGAAGCTGGCCGAGCGGCAGACCGACTTCGAGGAACTGGTCACTGGGCCGCCGGTGGCCGCGGCGTTCCAGAAGGACGGGACCCCGACTCCGGCCGCGACCGGGTTTGCGAAAAAGTACGGCGTCGAGGTGTCGGCGCTCGAGAAGAGCGTGACCGCGAAAGGGACGTACCTGGCCCACCGCGTGCAGCAGCGCGGCAAGGCAGCCGTCGATGTGCTGGCGGATGTCATGGGCGGGCTGCTGCGCGATCTGACGTTCCCCAAGCAGATGCGCTGGGACGCGTATCTCGAAGACGGCAAGGGCCCGCTCGTATTTGCCCGTCCGATCCGCTGGCTGGTGCTGATGTATGGCGGGCGCGTCGTCCCGTTCGTCATCCGCCGCACCGAGCAGGCCCAGGGGCCCAACGTTCAGGACATCCGGTCGGGGTCACAGACCTACGGACACCGCTTTCTAACGACCAGCGGCCGCGCCGGGCGCGCGATCAAGATCAAGACGTTCGAGGACTACCAGGATCGGCTGGTCGAGAACTTCGTGATCCTCGATCGAGCCGAACGCGAATCACGCATCAGGCGCGAGCTCGAGACCCATGCCCGGCGTCTTGGCGGCCGCGTCAGTGGCCTGGTCGCCGCGCACTCCTCCCTGTTGCAGGAAGTGCCCGACCTGGTCGAGTATCCGGCGGTCGTGGCCGGCCACTTTCCGGTGGAGTTTCTCCAGCTCCCCGAGGAAGTGCTGACGACAACGATGATTCACCACCAGCACTACTTTCCGGTGGTGGACGAGGATGGCAAGCTGAAGCCGGCATTCCTGGCGGTGACCAACACCCAGCCGGAGAAGCCGGAAATCATCGCGCGCAACGGAGAACGCGTGCTGACGGCGCGGCTGCGCGACGCCCGGTTCTTCTGGGACGAGGATCGGAAGGCCACGCTCGAGTCGCGGATCCCGCGTCTCGCGACGATCCTCTTTCACAAGAAGCTCGGGACCTATCGCGACAAGGCGGATAGGATCGCGGCGCTGGCAAAGTGGATCGCCGGGCATGCGTTCGAGCGGCCGCAGGCGGCGGCACATGCGGAGCAGGCCGGACGGTTTGCGAAGGCCGATCTCGGCACCGACATGGTGCGCGAACTGACTGAACTGCAGGGCACCATGGGCGGCATCTACGCCCGCGAGGAGGGGCTGCCCGAGGCGATCTGGAAGGCGATCTACTTCCACTACCTGCCGGTCGGCGTCGAAGCCGACGCGGCTCCGTCGCGGCAGCAGCTCGGTGCCGCGGCCGTCACGTGGGCGGCCGTCGCGCTGGCGGACAAGCTCGACTCGGTGGTGGGGATGTTTACCGCCGGTGAGCGGCCAACCGGATCGCGCGATCCGCTCGGGCTGCGCCGGCAGGCGCAGGGGGCCGTGAAGATCCTGGCTGACCTGCCGGAGCTGACGGGGCTCGACGCGCGATTGACGCTCGGGCCGCTGCTCGAGCGCGCGGCGGAGCCTTTTGGCGGCGTCGGCGATGCGGTTGCCCCGCTGCATACTTTCATCTCGGATCGTTTGGGCTATCTTCTCGAGCAGCGCGGCTACGACGTGCGCAACGTCAGAGCCGTGCTTCACGGCGGCATCGAGCGGACGAGCCCGCTCGAAGCGCGGCTCAAGCTCGAGGCGCTGGCGCAGATGAGCGGGTCCGAGTCGCTGCTCGGTGTGGCCACGCTGCTGAAGCGGGTGAAGAACATCAGCAAGGGCGTCGGCACCGTAAGCGACTGGGCTGGTCTGCAGGCCCGGCTGGTGGAACCCTCCGAGAACGCGCTCTGGTCGCAGGTGGATTCGCGCGCGCCCGGCATCCGCCAGGCGGCGGCACGAGGCGACTATCGCGAAGCGTTCGCCGGCATTGCCGCGCTGCAGCCGGCGGTTGCACAGTTTTTCGATGACGTGCTGGTCATGGCCGACGACCAGGCGCTTCGTGAGGCCCGGCTCGGGCTGGTCGCGGCTTTGCGTGATCTGATCCTCGGCATCGCCGACATTTCTGAAATCGTCACGGAGAGCTGAGAGATTGCGCATGGCGAAGGCAGCACCGAAGAAAAAGGCCGGGAAAGCCGCGAAATATGTCTACTTCTTCGGCAACGGCAAAGCCGATGGCAACCGCAGCATGCGCGACACGCTCGGCGGCAAGGGCGCCGGACTCGCCGAGATGACGAATGCGGGACTGCCAGTCCCGCCCGGCTTCACGATTTCCACCGACGTCTGCTCGCTCTTCTACAAGCAGAAGGGAAAGATTCCGACCGGCGTCGACGCGCAGATTACCGAGAACATCAGGAAGCTGGAGAAGTCGGCGGGAGCCACGCTCGGCTCCACCGAGAACCCGCTCCTCGTGTCGGTCCGGTCGGGGGCCAAGTTCTCGATGCCCGGGATGATGGACACGATCCTCAACCTCGGGCTCAACGACAAGGCGGTCGAAGGGCTGAAGGCGCGCACCTCCAACGGCCGCTTCGCCTACGACAGCTACCGCCGGTTCATGCAGATGTTCGGCAGCGTCGTGCTCGAGATCCCGAAAGACGTGTTCGAGCACGAGTTCGAAGCGGTGAAACGCGCCCGCGGCGCGACGCTCGACACCGATCTCGATGAACAGGCGCTGCGCGACGTGGTCGAACGCTACAAGACGCTCGTCCGGGCGCGGACCAAACGCGACTTCCCGCAGGAGCCGCGCGAGCAGCTGACGATGGCGCGCGACGCGGTGTTCCGTTCGTGGATGAACCCGCGGGCGCAGGAGTACCGCCGCATTTACGACATTCCCGACCACATCGGCACCGCGGTCAACGTGCAGATGATGGTGTTCGGGAACACGGGCGATCGCTCGGCCACCGGGGTCGGGTTCACGCGTAACCCGGCTACCGGCGCGAAGGAGTTCTACGGCGAGTTCCTGGTCAATGCCCAGGGCGAGGACGTGGTCGCCGGCATCAGGACGCCGCAGCCGATCGCCGATCTCGAGAAGGTCCTGCCGAAGGCCTACAAGCAGCTGCGCGCCATCACCACCCGGCTCGAGCGCAACTACAAAGACGTCCAGGACTTCGAGTTCACCATCCAGGACGAGCGGCTGTTCATGCTGCAGACCCGCAACGGCAAGCGCACCGGGTTCGCGGCGGTCATGATCGCCACCGACTTCGTCGCCGAGCGGCTGATTACGCCGAAAGAGGCGATCCTCCAGGTCGATCCCGAGTCGCTGTCGCAGCTGCTCGCGCCAGGATTCGATCAGAAGGAGTGGACGTCGATCCCGGTGGCGACTCGGGGTCTGCCGGCGTCGCCCGGCGCCGCCAGCGGCCAGGTGGTGTTCAGCGCCGAAGACGCCGTGCAGTGGACGGATAAGGGCAAGCCGGTCATCCTGGTCCGCCGCGAAACCGTGCCGGATGACATCCGCGGCATGTTCGTCGCCCAGGGTGTGCTGACGGCGACCGGCGGCATGACCTCGCACGCCGCGGTGGTCGGACGCCAGATGGGCAAGCCGTCGATCGTCGGCGCGTCAGCGCTCGAAGTCGATGAGGACGGCAAGCGGTTCACCGTCGACGGGCACACGATTCGCGAAGGCGACTTCGTCTCGTTTGATGGCTTGACCGGTGAAGTGAAGCTCGCGAAAGTCGCGTCGAGGCCGAGCGAGATCCTGCAGGTGTTGAACGGGCAGATGACGCCAAAGCAGTCGGATATCTTCGGCCGGTTCATGCAGATCCTCACCTGGTCCGACAAGTACCGGCGCATGGGCGTGCGGGCCAATGCCGACCAGCCCGACCAGGCGGAACTGGCCTACGCGTTCGGCGCGCGCGGCATCGGGCTGTGCCGCACCGAGCACATGTTCTTCGGCGAGGGGCGCATCCCGATCGTCCAGCGGATGATTCTCGCGGACAACGAAAAGGATCGCCGCGCCGCGCTCGATGAGCTGCTGCCGCTGCAGCGCGACGACTTCTACGGCGTGTTCAAGGGGATGAAGGGCGAGCCGGTGACGATCCGCACCATCGACCCGCCGCTCCACGAGTTCCTGCCGAAGCGCGAAGAGCTGATGGTCGACATCGCCAGGCTCGAGTCGAGGACGCATGGCAGCGACGAGCTCGAAGCCAAGCTCAGGCTGCTGCGCCGGGTCGAGCAGCTGCACGAGTTCAACCCGATGCTCGGCCACCGCGGCGTGCGCCTCGGCGTGACGTATCCGGAAATCACCGAAATGCAGGCGCGCGCGATCATGGAAGCGGCCTGCCGCCTGGCGAAGGAAGGGCTGAAGGTGATCCCCGAGATCATGATCCCGCTGGTCGGCCACGTGAAGGAGCTTCGCGACCAGAAGGCTGTTGTCGATCGCGTCGCCGAAGCCGTGATGAAGGAGCAGGGCGTCAGGGTGAAATACCTGGTCGGGACGATGATCGAGGTGCCGCGCGGCGCCATGACCGCCGACCAGATCGCGACCGAGGCGCAGTTCTTCTCGTTCGGCACCAACGACCTCACCCAGATGACCTTCGGGTTCTCGCGCGACGACATCGGCAAGTTCCTGCGCGTCTACCAGGACAAGAAGATCCTCGATAAGGATCCGTTCGCCACGTTCGACGTCGATGGCGTCGGCCCGGTGATGCGGATCGGGGTGGAGCTGGGGCGCAAATCGCGTCCGGACCTCAAGATCGGTGTGTGCGGCGAGCATGGCGGCGACCCCTCGTCGATTCACTTCTTCGAGAAGGTCGGGCTCGACTACGTGAGCTGCTCACCCTACCGCGTGCCGGTGGCGCGCCTCGCCGCCGCGCAGGCGGCGCTGGCAGTCAAGGTCGGCGACTGATGCCGGAGTCGTGGGCGCGATGATCAGCATCTACGTCCACGAGAACGGCGACACGCGATGCGAGGACCGGATCGATCCTGCCTGGCTCAAGCCCGGATCGCCGGTCACCCTCTGGGCGAATCTCGTCACGCCGACCGCCGAGGAGGGCCAGCTCCTCGCCAGCGTCTTCCATTTCCATCCGCTGTCGGTCGAGGACGCGCTCAGCGCGATCCATCATCCCAAGATCGAAGCGTACCCCGGCTACCTCTACCTCATCCTCCATGGCATCAACTTCAAGGAGGAGGAGCACTGGTTCGCGACCCGTGACGTTGATTTCTTCCTTGGCCCCAATTACCTCGTCACGGTGCACGACGGCGAGTCGCGCAGCATCGCTTCCGTCGCAACCGCGTGCGACAAGCACGGGCGGATCCTCGGCGACGGCCCGGCGGCGCTGATGCACCGGATTATCGACCTGATGGTCGATAATTACCGGCCAGAGATCGAGTCGCTCGAGGAACACATGAACAAACTCGAGGACCAGGCCATCCTCGGCCACCGGCCCGACCTGGTGCGCGACATCCTCGCGCTCAAGCGCGACCTCGCTTCCCTGCGCCGCGTCGTCATCCCGCAGCGGGACGCGGTGAGCCGGCTGGCACGCCGCGAGTTCCCGATGATCAACGACGAAGTGACCTATCGCTTCCGCGACGTTTACGACCACCTCGTCAGGCTGGCGGACGAAGCCACCGTGCTGCAGGACCGCGTCACCGGCATTCTCGATGCCCATCTCTCCACCATTTCAAACCGCCTCAACATGGTGGTGAAGGTGTTGACGGTGATGTCGACGATATTTCTCCCGTTGACGGTGCTGACCGGAATGTGGGGAATGAACGTGCCGCTGCCGGTTTTTCCCGGCGGCGAGGCGATGCAGTTCTGGTGGGTGACCGGCGGCATGGTAGCCGTGATTGCGGTGATGCTCGGCTACTTCCGCCACAACGGGTGGCTCTAGTCCGTGGGCCGTATTCACATCCTGCCGGCCGATCTTGCCAACCAGATTGCCGCCGGCGAAGTCGTCGAGCGGCCGGCATCGGTCATCAAGGAGCTGGTTGAGAACTCGATCGATGCCGGCGCCAGGCGGCTGTCAATCGCCATCGAGCTGGGCGGCAAGAAGCTGATTCACGTCGAGGACGATGGGGAAGGGATGTCGCCGGAGGACGCGCGCCTTGCCGTCGAGCGGCACGCCACCAGCAAGATCCAGCGATCCGAGGACCTGGAAGGTATCGTCACCCTCGGGTTCCGCGGCGAAGCGCTGCCGAGCATCGCGTCGGTGTCGCATTTCGTCCTGCGCAGCCGCGCGCGCGGCAGCGGGTCGGGTACGGAAATCCACATCAGCGGCGGCGCGGTGGGGTCGGTCGCCGAGGTGGGGATGGCTGAAGGCACCACCAT
>Ga0209486_10000470_pt1 | contig 18046 bp, 16 predicted proteins | sample NCCompost_FD_187518 | JGI IMG/M metagenome (GOLD analysis project Ga0209486, IMG submission 187518) | Agricultural soil microbial communities from Utah to study Nitrogen management - NC Compost (SPAdes) (version 2) | ecosystem: Environmental > Terrestrial > Soil > Agricultural land | place...
CGGGCAGGGAGGGTCAACCGAACGAGAGCCAGCGTCGCCCCCGCGACCGGGACCCCCCAAGTATCGGACGCAAGCCCAGACGCAGTCATGGGGGCACACTTTGACGATATTCCACCAAGTTGTCGATTTGTCTACACTGAGCAGGACACGGTCGGCACGCGCCGACTCAAAAATTCGCGGCGATTGCCCGTGCGGCGGTGGTGTGTAAAGCTTGCGTGATGCCCTGTCCCCTTTGCCAGACGCGCAAGGAGAAGCGCAGCTGCCCCGCCCTGGGCCGCACGATTTGCTCAGTCTGTTGTGGTACGAAACGGCTGGTTGAGATCAACTGCCCTTCCGAGTGCCCGCATCTGGCAGCGTCCCGCGAGCACCCCGCTGCTGTGGTCAGGCGGCAACAGGAAGTGGACGTGGCTGCGCTCCTGCCCTCGATGCAGGGGCTGACCGAAAGGCAGCACCAGCTCTTCTTTCTCTTTCAGTCGGTGGTCGCCAAGTCCGAGCCCGACGGGCTCGCCCGGCTGACCGACGAGGACGTGGCCGAGGCGGCCAGCGCGTGCGCCGCCACAATTGAGACCGCAGCCAAGGGCGTTCTCTACGACCACACGCCCGCCACGCGAACCGCCCAGAAGCTCGCCGGCGAGTTCCGGGCCCTGCTGGCGCAGGCTCGGGAACACGGCGCCACCGTCTACGACCGCGAGGCGGCCATTGCGCTGCGCGCCATCGAGCGGGGCGCCCGCACCCTGTCCCGGCCGGGCGAACCGACGGTCTATCTGGCGCTCATGGGACGCCTGCTGCAGGTGAACCACGCCGCGGCGGCGCGCGAAGCGCGCCCTGCCGCCAAAATAGACAGCGGGTCGATCATCATCCCGTGAAGCTGCTACAATTTGGAGTTTTCCCGGGTACGGAGGGGCCGCCCTGAGGCGGCCCAGGAACACAGAGGAGTTATGGCCAGACGCTGCGAAATCTGCGACAAGGGTCCGGTGGTGGGCCGGACGGTTTCTCACGCCCACAATGTCGGTCCGCGGCGGTTCGAGCCGAACCTCCAGCCGGTGAAGGCGATCGTGAACGGCACCGTGCGGCGGATCCGGGTCTGCACCCGCTGCCTGCGGTCGGGCAAGGTCACCAAGGCAGCCTGACGCGCGCCGTGGCCGTCTCCCGCACCGTAGTGTCCTCGCCGGATGCGCCCAAAGCCATGGGTGCGTACTCGCCGGCCGTGAGGGCTGGCAACCTGCTGTTCGTGTCTGGGCAGATTCCGATCGAGCCGTCGAGCGGCAACCTGTTGACCGGCGACATCAAGGAGCAGGCCGAGCAGGTCATGCGCAACATCACGGCGCTGCTCAAGGCCGCCGGCGCGGACTTCAACAACGTGGTCCGCACGACCGTCTACCTGCAGGACATGAACGACTTCGCGGGGATGAACGAGGTGTACTCGAAGCACATCGTCGATCCGCCGCCCGCGCGGGCCACCGTTCAGGTGGCGCGCCTGCCGCGCGACGTCAAGATCGAAATCGACGTCATCGCGGTGCTCGGCTAACGTCGAGCCCGAAGGCCTTCGACCTTAAGCCTTTGGCCTTCGTCGTAGCGGGCCTTAGGTCCACAAGCCCCAAGGTCTAAGGCCCAAGGCCCCGGGCCGTCTAGGTTCTCTGCAGCCGCTCGACGCCGAGCACCCCCTGCACGCCCTTGATCGACTTGATCACGCGGTCGAGGTGCTTGACGTCGCTGATCTCCACCGTCATCTCGATGCGCGCCTGGCGGTCCTCGCCGGTGCGCGCCTCCATGTTGGTGATGTTGGTGTTGATGTTCGAGACCCGCGAGCTGATCTCGGCCAGCATGCCCTTGCGGTCCTCGACCTGCATCGTCAGGCGCACGACGTATGGCGCGAGGTCCTGGCCGGTGTCCCACTCGACCTCGATGCGGCGCTCCGGGTCGAACAGCAGATTGACGACGTTCTTGCACGTCGCCGAGTGCACCGAGACGCCCTTGCCGCGGGTGATGTAGCCGACGATGCGCTCGCCGCGGATCGGGTTGCAGCAGCGGGCGCGGAACACCATCACGTCGTCGGTGCCGCGCACCTTGATCTTGTCCGACGTCGTCCCGGTGCGCAGCATGCGCTTCACGACCGAGACCACCGCGCCGTCGGGCGCCTTTTCCTTCAGCAGCCCGCCGGGCACGGCTTTCTGGACGAGCGTGCGCGCGGCCAGCTTGCCGTAGCCGACGTAGACCAGCAGGTCCTCGACCTTCGGAGCGCCGTACTCGGACGCGAACTTCACGATCTCGTCCGACTCGAGCAGCGTCTTCGGACTCTGGTCGAAGCGGCGCGCTTCCTTTTCGAACAGGCGGCGTCCCAGTTCGAGGCTGCGGGCGCGCTCTTCGCCCTGCAGCACGTGCTTGATCTTGTTGCGCGCGCGCGAGGTGACGACGAAGGCCAGCCAGTCGCGGCTCGGCTTGTGCCCGGACTGCGTGAGGATCTCGACGATGTCGCCGTTCTGCAGCCGCGTGCGCAGCGGCACCATCTTGCCGTTGATCACCGCGCCGACGCACTGGTTGCCGACGTCGGTGTGGATCCCGTAGGCGAAGTCCACCGGCGTGGCGCCGCGCGGGAGCGACCGCACTTCGCCCTTCGGCGTGAAGATGTAGACCTCCTCCGGGTAGAGGTCGATCTTCAGGTTCTGCATGAACTCCTGCGGATCCCGGACCTCCTGCTGCACTTCGAGCAGCTGGCGCAGCCACTGGAAATAGCGCTCGTCGCGGTGGTCGCCCACGCGCCCTTCCTTGTATTTCCAGTGCGCCGCAATGCCTTCCTCGGCGCGGCGGTGCATCTCCTCGGTGCGAATCTGCACCTCGAACGGGAACCCGAGCTCGCTGATGACCGACGTGTGCAGCGCCTGGTAGCCGTTGGGCCGCGGCATGGCGATGAAGTCCTTGATGCGGCCCGGCACCGGCGACCACGTCTGGTGGATGATGCCGAGCGCCGCGTAGCAGTCCTTCACCGACGACGTGATCACGCGCAGCGCCACGAAGTCGTAGACCTGCTCGATGTCGATCTTCTGTCGAATGAGCTTGCGGTGAATGCTGAAGAGGCGCTTGATGCGTCCGTCGAGCTCGATCAGCGGCACCTGCGCTTCTTCGAGCTTGGCGCGGATCGTCTTGGTGAGATCGCCGATGATGCTCTCGGCGTGTTTGCGCTTGGCCTCGACCTTCCGCTGCAGCGACTCGTAGGCCTTGGGCTCGAGCGACTTGAAGGCGAGCTCCTCGAGCTCGTTCTTCACCTTGCTCATGCCGAGCCGGTTCGCGATCGGCGCGTAGATGTCGAGCGTCTCCTGCGCGATCTTGTGGCGCCGCTCCTCGGGCAGGTGATGCAGCGTGCGCATGTTGTTGAGGCGATCGGCGAGCTTGACGAGGATGACGCGGATGTCGTCCACCATCGCCAGGAGCATCTTGCGGAGGTTCTCCGCCTGGCGCTCCTCGCTCGAGGAGAAGGGAATCGCCCCGAGCTTCGTGACGCCCTCGACGACGTGCGCGATTTCCGGCCCGAAAAGCTCGGCTATCCGCTCGGGAGTGGCCAGCGTGTCTTCGACGACGTCGTGGAGGAGCCCGGCGGATACTGCCACCACGTCCAGCCGCATATCCGCCAGGAAGTCGGCAACCTCAAGCGGATGAACCAGATAGGGATCGCCGGAGTGGCGCACCTGGCCTTTGTGCTCGAGCGCCGAGAAGACATAGGCCCTCCTCAACAGCTCGAGATCCGACTCGGGGCTGTAGGCTCTGACTTTCTCGAGGAGGGTCTCGAACCGAATCATCGGGTGCGGTGTCTAAACTTGCGACGACCCGCTTTCGGGCGGGCCGGACGAAATTGGCCCAAACCATTGAAAACCGGGCCTCTATTCATGATAGCCGGACCCTTGACTCGCTCGAAAACCGATCACTATACTGGCGCGCTTGCGCCCTCTCGCATCGAGAGGGCATTGCAGCCGGTTTCCGCGGCAAAACACCGTTTCCAGCCGGGTTTTTCCGCTATCACGACACGTTCTAGGGGGATGACGATGGGCAAGTCTTGGTCGCGCGTGATGGGATTCGGCCTCCTGGCCGTGATGGCCGTGGCTGCTTCGGGCTGCGGGCAGATTGGGATGCTCAAGGCCAAGATGGCCTTCAAGGACGCCAACCAGCTCTATCAGAACCAGGACTACCGCGCCGCCGCCGCGAAGTACGAAGAAGTCCTGGCGAACGATCCGAGCCTCACGTACGCGTACTTCTTCCTTGGCAACAGCTACGACCAGCAGTACCGGTCGGTGAAGCGCGGCGAGGCGGCCAACGACGCCCTGCTGACCAAGGCGATCGAGAACTACAAGAAGTCGGCGGAAGTGGAGCAGGATCCGAAGATCAAGCGGCTGGCGCTCGACTACCTGGTCAGCGCGTATGGGCCCGACAAGCTCAACGACCCAGGCCAGGCCGAGCCGATCCTGCTCAACATGATCAAGATGGATCCCAAGGAAACGTCAAGCTACTTCGGCCTGGCGAACATCTACGAGCAGAGCGGCGACTACGAGCGCGCCGAGAAGATGCTCACCGACGCGCGCGACGCCCGTCCGAACGATTCGGCGGTCTACATGCAGCTGGCCGGCTTCTACAACCGCCAGGGTGAGTTCTCCAAGACGATGGATGCGCTGAACGCGCGCGCGTCACACGAGCCGAAAAACCCCGAGGCGCACTACACGATCGCCACTTACTACTGGGAGAAGGCGTATCGCGACTTCACGACGCCCGAAGCCGACAAGGTGAAGTTCGTCCAGCAGGGGCTCGAGGCGGTGGACAAGGCCATCGAGCTGAACCCGAACTACTTCGAGGCGCTGACCTACAAGAACCTGCTCCTGCGCGTCCAGGCCAACCTCGAAAAGAACCCGGCCCGCCAGCAGGCGCTGCTGAAGGAAGCGAACCAGTGGCGCGACAAGGCGCAGGAGGTTCGCAACAAGGCGAAGGCCGCCGGCGCGGGCGAATAGCCACCCGCCCGGGGCCGCCCTAGTGGGCAGGTAGCAGGCCCACAATCGCGTCTCTTCCGCCGATCGTTCCTTCATGGCCGTCGCTCCGAACAGGGGCGACGGCCTCATCTTTTTGAGTACAATTCTCAGCCGGACGACATCCGCCCCAGCGGGCGTCAGAGTCCCGTTACACCCCGTTGGTACGCTCGGTCGTCCGTCTGATCCGCACGGCCCGAAATCCTCTTTGGAGTTGTTCATGAAGCTGTCGAACGTCCCCGAATGGCTTGGCTTCCCCGCCATCGCCGTTCTTGCTGTCCTTGCTCTGCTGGCCCCCGCCGCGCCGTTGAGCGCCCAGGGCGTCACCACCGGCACGATTTCCGGCATTGTGCTGAATGCCGGGCAGCCGGTCTCCGGCGCCGCCGTCATCGCGATTCACCTGCCGTCCGGCACGAGCTACGAGAGCAGGAGCCGCAATGACGGGCGCTTCGTCGTGCTGGGCGCCCGCGTCGGCGGTCCGTACTCGGTGACGGTCACGTTCGACGGCGGCGCGGGCACGGCGTTCCAGCCGGAAACGCAGGACAGCGTGACGGTCAACCTGGGCGTCTCGTCCGACCTGACCTTCAACGTGCAGGCGATTGCGGTGCAGGAGACCGTGACGGTATCGGCGACGGTCGATCCGGTCTTCAGTTCGTCGCACACCGGCGCCGCCACCACGGTGGGACGCAACGAGATTGCCACGCTGCCGACGTTGAGCGGCCGCATCTCGGACGTCACGCGCCTCACGCCGCAGTCGAGCGGCGAGAACTTCGCCGGCTTCGACAACCGCTCGAACAACATCACCGTGGACGGCTCGTCGTTCAACAGCTCGTTCGGTCTGGCCGGCCAGCCCGGCGGCCGCACCGGCGTCGCGCCGATCTCGCTCGAGGCGATCGAGCAGATCCAGGTGAGCATCGCCCCGTACGACGTGCGCCAGGGCGCCTTCATCGGTGCCGGCGTGAACACGGTGACACGCAGCGGCGGCAACCGCCTCAACGGCGCCTTCTACCACCGGTTCCGCGACCAGGATTGGGTGGGCAGCGAGGCCAAGGGACAGACCTTCAGCTCCAGCACGTTCTCGTTCCGCAACACGGGCGGCTGGGCATCGGGCCCGATCCTGCGCAACAAGTGGTTCGCATTCGGCAACTACGAGAACGAGCTCGACAAGCGTCCGCTCTCGACGTGGCGCGCGCGCGAGGGCAGCGAGCCGATCGCGGGCAACACCACTCGCGTGCTGGCGTCCGATCTCACCGCGCTCAGCACGTTCCTCAAGACCAACTTCGATTACGACACCGGCGGGTTCACCGATCTGCCAGATGAGACGCCGGCCAAGCGCTTCCTGCTGCGCAGCGACTTCAACATCAGCAACGCCAACAAGGTGAGCTTCCGCTATAACCAGCTCGATTCGTTCACCGACGTCGGCATGTCCAACTCGACGTCGGCGCTGCGGGGCCGCTCGGCGGGCAGCACGAGCTTCCTCGGATTCCAGAACACCAACTACCGGATCCTCGAGAACATCAAATCGGGCATCGGCGAGTGGAACTGGGTGATCGGCAACTCGATGGCCAACTCGTTCCAGTCGGGCTACACCTATCAGGACGAGAGCCGTCAGCCGCAGGGGACCATCTTCCCGTTCGTCGAGATCTTCGAGGGGGGCCAGTCGTACACGGCGTTCGGCTTCGAACCGTTCTCCTACAACAACGAGCTGCGCTACAAGACGTTCCAGATTCAGGACAACTTCACCAAGTTCTCGAACAACCACTCGTTGACGCTCGGGGTCTACGCCGAGAAGTACCACTCCGAGAACATCTTCTTCAGCTGCTGCCCGCAGAGCGCCTACTCGTACAACTCGCTGGCGGACTTCTACGCGGACGCCAACGGCTACCTCGCCAATCGGAACCGCACGGTGTCGCCGATCACCCTTGGGCAGTTCCAGGTGCGCTCCAGCAACATTCCCGGCAACGACAAGGCGGTTCAGCCGCTGGACGTGTGGTACTACGCCGGCTACGCGCAGGACGAATGGCGGCCGGGCGGCAACGTCACGGTGACGGCGGGCCTCCGGTTCGACGTCGCGAAATTCAAGGAGACGTCGTTCGCCAACCCGGCGGCCGACGCGCTGACCTTCCGCGACGAGGACGGGAGTCCCGTGCAGTTCCAGACCGGCCTGATGCCGGACCCGAAGGTGCTGTGGTCGCCACGCGTCGGCATCAACTGGGACGTGAACGGGGATCAGAAGACGCAGCTCCGCGGCGGCACCGGCATCTTCACCGGTAAGCCCGCCTACGTGTGGGTGTCGAACCAGATCGGCAACACCGGCGTGCTGGTCAGCGAGGTCCGCAACCTGGCGCCGGGCAGCGCCTTCCCCTTCGATCCGGATCCGGATCGCTACAAGCTCCCCGCCACCGGTCTGCCGAGCGCCAGCTACACGCTGAACGTGACCGACCCGAACTTCAAGTTCCCGCAGGTGTGGCGCACCAACGTGGCCGTGGACCGGAAGCTCCCGGGCGGCGTGACGAGCACCAGCGAGTACATGTATGCCAAGGACGTCAACGGCATCTACTACATCGACGCCAACCTGCCGGCGCCGCAGAGCGCCTTCACGGGCGTGGATGCGCGGCCCCGGTGGACCAGCAGCCGCCTGAACACCACGCCGGGCAACTTCGTCAACAACGCCTACGTGCTCAAGAACGGCAGCGAGGGCAGTTCGTGGAACTTCTCGCAGTCGCTGCAGCGCAACTTCCGCGCGGGGCTCAACCTGCGCGGCGCCTGGAGCTACGGCGAATCGACCACGCTGGTCGATCCGGAGTCCACGGCGGCCACCACGTTCGCGCGCGTCATGCACCACGGCGATCCGAACAACGCCGGCGTGGGCACCTCGCTGTGGTCGCCTGGCCATCGCGTCTTCGCGCTGGTCAGCTACAGCAAGGAGTACTTCAGCTTCGGCGGCACGACGGTGTCGGCATTCTGGGAGATGCGGCCGAGCACGAACATCTCGTCCACGCGCCTCAGCTACACGTTCGCGGCGGACATGAACGGTGACGGCTCGACCAACGACCTGATCTACATCCCGCGCGATCAGTCGGAGATGAACTTCTCGGCGTTCACCGTCGGCACGCGGACGTTCACCGCGGCCGAGCAGGCGGCGGCGTTCGACGCCTACATCGCGCAGGATCCGTATCTGAGCAAGAACCGCGGAAGCTACTCGGAACGCTTCGGCCTGGGCTTCCCGATGTTGCGACGTCTCGACCTCAGCATCGCCCAGGACCTGTTCGGCAACCTGGGTGGGCAGCGCAACGGCTTCCAGATCCGCGCCGACATCCTCAACTTCGGCAACCTGCTGAATTCGAACTGGGGCGTGGGCCAGCAGCCGAATCTGGCGCTGAACAACAACAACCAGCTGTTCATGCTCACCAACCCCGCGGTGGATGCGCAGGGCCGGTCCACTTACCGGCTCGCGCTCGTGAACAACGAGCTCCCGACGAAGACGTTCAAGTCGTCGGCGTTCACGTCCGACGTCTGGCAGTTCATGCTCAGCCTGCGCTACTCGTTCAACTAAGGCAGGCTTTCGTCGGGGCACATGTGTGCCCGACCATCCTGGGCCCGGGTCTTCTAGACCCGGGCCCTTTTCATGTACGCCTATTCGACGGTGCCGTACTGACTGTGACCAGTCACCATCCATTGGCCGTCAGATTGCCGTTCAAGCCTGGCCGCACCGCGGATGTCCGATCCCGCTGCGTACGCGATGACCGCCATGCGGGCGGCCGGGTACGAGGGCGTGCTGAACATGACCACCGTGCTGCCAGGTGGCTGCCAACGCACCAACTCCTCGCTGGACATGAAGTCGGTCACCGTCGCCGAAATGTAGGTGACCCCGGCGCCGAGAGCCGGCTCAATCGCCAACCGTCTCGCGTTGCGCGCCTGAAAGTCCAACGTCGCCGTCCGCAGGCTGCCCTTGGGCAACATCGGAGAGACGAACTCCATCCATTGCGAATCCAGGCATGCGCCCGGCGCGCGCTGGAGCACGCCCGGCGCGGCGCACGTCGCCATGGTGGTATCGACCACCAGGAAACGCGCCGAGTTCCCGCCTCGGGGACGCAGGCGATGGTCGAGCACGCCCTTCATTACCGCGAAGTCGCCGGCATCAAGCACGGGCTTGCGGACGGCGATCGGTGGCGGAGCCGGCTCACTGCAGCCCTGGGCAGCCAGCGCGGCCAGCAGCATCCAGGCAACGCGCACGGTGCTCAGGCGCCCCCGGCCGCCGCGCGGCGCATGCCCTCGGTGATGACGCCCACACGCGTCACGCCGGCGCCCTTGGCGGCGTCGATGACCATCACGATGTCACCATAGCGCAGGCTGCCGCCGGGGCGCGCTGGCGTGGCCGTGTCCGTCTGCGCTGGGGGCAGCGTCGCATCGAGGCCGCGCTGCGACAGCGGCATGGCCGCCACGAAGATGACGAGCAGCACCAGCAGCACGTCGATCATCGGCGTCATGTTCATGACCGCCGTCGCCTGGGGGAGGGAGGCATGTGAGAAGCGGCTCGCGGAGCACCCAACATGCCTCCCAGTTACGCCGTGGCGCAGAGGTGCTGGTCGGGCAGGTCAGCGTCCTCGGCATGCCTGAGGGCGACGGACGCCGCCCGAGCGAGTCTGTAGGGCGTCTGAAGACCGCCCTCTACCTACGCTGAGCGATGGCCGGGCCACCTGACCACCTCCGCTAAAGCTACGGTGGTCCGCCGTAGCCTTGGCGAAGGCGGAAGTGGCCCCCACGTACACGAAAAAGCCCGGGTCTGAAGACCCGGGCCCCACACTCATCGCTGGTCGGGCACATCTGAAGATGTGCCCCTACGAATGACTAGTCGCCGCCGGCGGCCGCGCGGCGCATGCCCTCGGTGACGATGCCGACCTTCTCGACGCCCGCGCCCTTGGCGGCGTCGATCACGGCCACGATGTCGCCGTAGCGCAGGTTGCCGGCGCCGGCGATGAACATCGTCTTGTCCTTGCGCTCCTCGAAGATTTCGCGCAACCGGACCTCGAGCTCCCTCACCGTCACCGCCTGCTTGTTGATGGTGATCTGCTTGTCGGGCGCGTACTCGAGCATGATCTGGCTGATATCCGGCTGCTGCTCCTGCTTGTTCTGCGTCTCCGCCGGCAGGTTCACATCCAGACCGCGCTGCGACAGCGGCAGGGCCGCCATGAAGATCACGAGGAGCACGAGCAGCACGTCGATCATCGGCGTGATGTTCATGTCCGCGTTGGCCTTCGGCATCTCTGCCTTGAAGACCGTCTCCGCGCCGAAATGCTGGTGGGCAGCCATTACTGCGCTCCCGCCGCGGCGGCGCGCTGCCGCGTTTCGGTGATGAGGCCCATGTCCTCGATGCCGGCCGCGCGAAGCGTGTCCATCGCCTCCATCACGGCGCCGTATTCAACGTCCTCGTCGGCCTTGATGATGACGATCTTCTCTTTCTTCTCCTCGAGCAGCTGCTCGATGCGGCGGCCGAGATCCTGCTGCTGCACCTGGACGGCGTTGACGAAGAAGCGCTTGTCGGCGGTGATGGCCACCACCGTCTGCTCCTGCGTCTCGGGCTTCTCGCTGGTGTTGGTGGCGATCGGCAGCGTCACCGCAACGCCCTGCTGCAGCAGGGGGGCGACGATCATCATGATGATGAGCAGCACCAGCATGACGTCCACGAGCGGCGTAACGTTGATGTCGGATTTGACACCACTGCTACTGCCTAACTGCATTGACATGGCGAAACTCCCTGTCTAACTAACGAGGCTGGGGGCCGGCCGCGAGGCCAGCCCCACAAACCAACCTAGTGGGACGTCTTCTTGATGAAGTAGTCCACGAGCTCCGACGAGGAGTTGTCCATCTCGACGTTGAAGTATTCGAGACGGCTCTGCAGGTAGTTGTAGAACCACACCGCCGGGATGGCCACGAAGAGACCGAGCGCGATCTCGACGAGCGCTTCAGCGATACCGGCCGACACCGCGCCGATGCCGCCCGAGCCCGACGACGCGATACCGACGAAGGCGTTGATGACGCCGACGACCGTGCCGAGTAGACCCACGAACGGGGCCGTCGATCCGATGGTCGCGAGCGTGTTGACGCCCTTCTTCAGGTCCGACGTGGTGAGCGCCGTGGCGCGCTGAATCGAGCGGCGCACGGTGTCGAGCACGTCCTCACGGCCCATGCCGGTGTTGGAGTCCTGCTGGAACTGGTACTCCTGCAGGCCGGCGAGCACGACCTTGGCCAGGTGGCTGTAGCGGAAGTCCTTCGACTGCGACAGCGCGATGGCCTCCTTCAGGCGGCCGTCCTTGAGGTGCTTGGCAACCTGCGGGGCGTACAGCTTCGACTGTTCCTTGGCCTTGTTGTAGGTGTAGATGCGCTCGATGGCGACACCCACCGACCAGAACGACATGATGAACAGGATGACGGCGACGCCGATCGCGGTCGGACCCATCGAGGAGAACATGTCAATCAGGTTGAGGCCGGCGCCACCTTCCTGAGCAAAAGCCGGGGTGCCCAGGAGTACGAGTGCGAGCGCACCGCCCGTCACCTGTCCGAACTGCCGCATGTTGCGAGCTTCCATTACGTGTCCTCCGAGAAATGGTCCGAGAACCAGTCGCGATCTTGAATATGGTGGCTAACTCAGCGTGAACTGCACCGTCACGGTCATGATGACGGGCACGGGCACGCCGTTGAGCAGGGTCGGCGTGAACTCCCACTGCTTCACCGCGTCCAGCGCGGCCTGATCCAGCAGCGGGATGGAGCGGAGGACGCGCGCGTCCTGCACGCGGCCGTTGGGGCCGATCACCGCCTCGATGATCACCACGCCCTGCACGCGCGCGGACTGCGCGATGGGCGGGTAGACCGGCGGCACGTTCTTGACCTTGGTCGGCTGCTTGATGTTGCCGCCCACGCGAACCGGCGCGGCCGGCGGCGGCGGGGGCGGGGGCGGGGGCGGATCGGGCAGACCGCCCACGACGCCACCGACGACACCACCCGGCACACCGCCTTCGACGCCGGCGCTGCGATCAAAGTTGGTGTCGATCTTGGCTTCCGGCTTGATCTCGGCCGGCGCCTCGGTAGGCGCGGCATTCGGATTGGCCGGCGGTATTTCCGGCGGCTTGGCCGCTGCCGGTGGTGGCGGCGGCGGTGGCGGTGGGGGCGGAGGCGGCGGCGCCGCGACAAACGCCATCATCGATGGCGGGGTCGGCAGGATGTCGGCCGCCAGCAAGGGAATAATGACGATCGCGCCGATGACGGCCGTGTGAACCAGGATCGACACCGGAACGGTGTACCACTGCTGGTTCCCAATCTTCACGGACGATTCGACGACGTCGCCGAACATGCGTTCTTCGCGTGGCACCGGTGTTCTTCCTCCCTGCGATCGTCCGTTTAGCCCAGCCGAGCGGCCAAGTATGCCAGCCCGAAAAATCAGTGTCAACGAAGCGGAGGCCATAAGCAATGGCCTGGCGCCCTATCTGGCAAACCGGCTCAACGCCGGTCGCTATTTCTCACCCAGCTCGAATTTAGACACTCGGTTTCCCGTTAGGTTCCCCGATTAGCTCCTCGCAGCGGAGGGGCTGGGCCGGGGGATTGTAGGATCGCTCTTCCCTGGATCGCAAGGGACAAGATCGGTCCGAAATCCCCCGTTTTCACCCAATTCGGTGGTTTTTGTCAGTGCGACCCGCCGCCGATGCGCATTCCGTAGAACGACCGATACACGAACACCATCGAAATCAGGATGAAGACGGCCGCCAGAATGCTGGTGAGCCCCTGGTAATCGCCGCGAAGCCCTTCCGCAAGCGACACCGCGAGCAAGCCGAACAGCGTCGTGAACTTGATGACCGGGTTCAGCGCCACCGACGAGGTGTCCTTGAACGGGTCGCCCACCGTATCACCCACCACCGTCGCGGCGTGGAGCGGCGTGTTCTTCATCTTGAGCTCGGTCTCGACGATCTTCTTGGCGTTGTCCCAGGCGCCGCCCGCGTTGGCCATGAACACCGCCTGGTAGAGGCCGAAGAGCGCGATCGACACGAGGTAGCCGATGAAGAAGAACGACTCGACGAACGCGAACCCGAGCGTCGAGAAGAACACCGTGAGGAAGATGTTGAACATCCCCTTCTGCGCGTACTGCGTGCAGATCTCCACCACCTTCTTGCTGTCCTCCACCGACGCGGCCTTCACGCCATCGAGCTTGATGTTGGCCTTGATGAACTCGACCGCGCGGTAGGCCCCGGTGGTGACGGCCTGCATGGAGGCGCCAGTGAACCAGTAAATCACGGCGCCGCCCGTCACGAGGCCGAGCAGGAAGGGCGCGTGCAGGAGCGACAGCTTGTCGAGGTTCTGCGTCAGGCCGTGCGTCAGCTCCATGATGATCGAGAAGATCATCGTCGTGGCGCCCACCACGGCGGTGCCGATCAGCACGGGCTTGGCGGTGGCCTTGAACGTGTTGCCGGCCCCGTCGTTCTCCTCGAGCATGTCCTTGGCCTTGCCGAAGTTCGCGTTGACGCCGAAGTCCTTCTTCAGCTCCTGCTCGATGCCGGGAATGGTCTCGATGGTCGACAGCTCGTAGACCGACTGCGCGTTGTCGGTCACCGGGCCGTAGGAGTCCACGGCGATCGTCACCGGGCCCATGCCCAGGAAGCCGAACGCCACGAGACCGAAGGCGAACACGGCGGGGGCGAGCATGATGTCGCTCATCGCCACGCCGCTGGCGCTGACCCAGAACGCGATCGACATCAGGGACACGATCACCAGGCCCAGCCAGTAGGCGCTGAAGTTGCCGGCCACGAGGCCCGACAGGATGTTGAGCGACGGGCCCCCTTCCTTCGAGGAGGTGACGACCTCGCGCACGTGGCTCGATTCGACCGACGTAAAGATCTTGACCAGCTCGGGGATGATGGCGCCGGCCAGCGTGCCGCAGGTGATGATGGTCGAGAGCTTCCACCACAGCGTGCCGTCGCCGAGGTCGGCAATCAGCACGTTCGAGACCACGTAGGTCGCGACCACCGAGACGATGGACGTGAGCCACACGAGCTGCGTCAACGGCGCCTCGAAGTTCATCTTCGCCACGTTGCCGTAGCGGGCCTTGGCGATGGCTTCGTTGATCAGATAGGACCCGGCGCTGGCGATGATCATCATCACGCGCATCACGAAGATCCACACGAGCAGCTTCACCTGGATGACCGGGTCGCTCACCGCCAGCAGGATGAACGTAATGAGCGCGACGCCCGTCACGCCGTAGGTCTCGAAGCCGTCGGCGCTGGGGCCCACCGAGTCGCCGGCGTTGTCGCCGGTGCAGTCGGCAATCACGCCCGGGTTGCGCGCGTCGTCTTCCTTGATGTTGAAGACGATCTTCATCAGGTCCGACCCGATGTCGGCAATCTTGGTGAAGATGCCGCCGGCAATGCGCAGCGCCGCGGCGCCCAGCGACTCGCCGATGGCGAAGCCGATGAAACAGGGGCCGGCGTAGTCGCCCGGGATGAAGAGCAGGATGAACAGCATGATCAGCAGCTCGACGCTGATCAGCAGCATGCCGATGCTCATGCCGGCCTTGAGCGGAATCGCGTAGACCGGATACGGCTTGCCCTCGAGGCTGGCAAACGCGGTGCGGGAGTTCGCGTAGGTGTTCACGCGGATGCCGAACCACGCCACGCCGTAGCTGCCCAGGATGCCGACGACGCTGAAGAGCAGGATGATGCCGACGCGCAGCGGCTCGAGTCCGGTGAGGATCCCGAAGTAGAGCACGATGACCACGGCGATGAAGATCTCGAGAATGGCGATGAACTTGCCTTGCGTCAGCAGGTAGGTCTTGCAGGTCTCGTAGATCAGCTCCGAGATCTCCCGCATCGAGCGGTGCACCGGCAGGTTCTTCAGCTGCATCAGGATGACCAGGCCGAAGAGCATGCCGAGCGCCGACACGCCAATGCCGACCATCAGCAGGCCCCGGCTGCTATAGCCGCCTACGTCCACGGACGACAGGTCGGGCAGGACGAGGTTCACCTCGCCTCCCGCGCGCGGCGCCTCCCCGGCCGGTTCTTGCGGCGGCTGTGCCGCGGCCATCGCCGGCACCAGCACCATCAGCAGCAGGACGCAACTCAGCACGCGGCTGAGCGCCCGGGACATCTCGCGCATCGATCTCATTGGTCCTCTCTCTTTGTTTCAGGGCCTTGGCCGGGGTCAGTCCCGCTTCCGGCGAAGATCCGCCGGCATCGACATGCCGCCGGTCAGGAAAATCCGCACACCCTCTTCCACGGTCAGGTCGGGAAAGAACGCCTGATCCGCCGGAAACACCACGATGTCACCCAGATACAGGTGATTGGTCGGCACGTACACCGTGATCAACGCCTCGGCGCCCCGGCCGCGATCGACCGTGAACTCCTTGGTGAGGAACCCCATCACCCATCCGCGCCGGTGATCTTCTACCATCACCACGCGTTTGAAGCCGTACTCGTTGTCCGGCGAGAACGCGACGACCAGCTGCTTGACCGGCGCGTATATGGTGCGGAACACCGGCACCATCATCAGCCAGCTCTCGGCGCGCGCCATCACCCGTCGGCCGATCACGTTGGTCGCCAGCGTCCCCACCGCCAGCAGGAACAACACGGTGACCAGTACGCCGACCGCCACGGCCACCACGCGGGCCAGGGCGGTCTCGCGCCCCATTATCTGGGTCGCGAGCGGCGCCGTGAAACCATCAATGATACCGAAGATCCACACGAGGGCCGCCAGGCTCACGAACAGCGGCACGGCGAAGAAGAACCCCGCCAGGAACGTGCGGCGCAGCCACGGCATCATAGCCAGCCCGCGGCCATGGCCAGCGCCATCGCTGCGCCAGCCGAAATCCGGTACCAGGCAAACGGGGCGAACCCGGCGCGCCCGACGAAGCGCAGGAACGGCTTCACCACCAGCAGCGCGGCGATGAACGCGGTCACGAAGCCGATGCCGATTTCGCCCGCGCGGGCGGTCGAGAGGTCGTGGCGGACCTCCATCAGGTCGTGGACGAACGCCGCGGTCATCGTCGGCATCGAGAGGAAAAAGGAGAATTCGGCGGCGGTCGTCCGTTCCAGACCGCTCAACAGGCCGCCCACGATGGTGGCGCCCGACCGCGACACGCCCGGCACGAGCGCCAGTACCTGCGCCACACCAATCGCCAGCGCCTTCGAGAACGGCATCTTGTCGAGGTCCGACACGGTGGGGCTCGGGCGCAGCCGCTCCACCAGCAGCATCACGATGCCGCCGGCGATGAAGGCCGCCGCTATCACGCCAGGGCTGTAGTAGAGGACCTGCTTCACGTAGTCCGAGAAGAGCGCTCCGGCCACGAGCGCCGGCAGGAATCCGATCAGCACGAGCGCCGCGAAGCGCCGTGCCTCGGGCTGCGTGGGCAGGCCGAGGACGACGGCCAGCACCTTGGCGCGATACAGCCAGATCACGGCGAGGATGGCTCCGAGCTGAATCATCACCGTGAATACGCCGCCCGGATCCTCGAATCCCAGCATCCGCGCCCCGAGAATCAGGTGCGCGGTGGAGGAGATGGGCAGGAATTCAGTGAGCCCCTGGACCACTCCCAGCAGCGCGGCGTTCAGTAGATGCACGAGCGGAGGCTACGAGGCCTTGGCGCCCTTCTGCTTGCGCGTATTGCGGGCCGCGGCGTCGGCCGGAGCCACCGCCGTGTGCGGCTTCTTGCTCACGAGGATGGCAATCGCCGAGGCGATGAACACCGTCGAGTAGGTGCCGCTGATGATGCCCACCAGCATCGTGAACGAGAAGCCCCGCAGCGCCTCGCCGCCGAAGATGTAGAGCGCGAGCACCGAGAGGAACGTGGTGCCGGCGGTGATGATGGTGCGGCTCAAGGTCTGGTTGACGGCGGTGTTGACCACCTGATCGAGCGGCTCACGCCGCTTCGATCGCATGTTCTCCCGTACCCGGTCGAAGATGACGATGGTGTCGTTCACCGAGTAGCCGGTGATGGTGAGGATGGCCGCCACCACGTTGAGCGACAGCTCGTACTTGAAGAACTGCAGGAACGCCAGCGTCACCAGGATGTCGTGGAACGTCGCCGCGATGGCGCCGAGGGCGAAGCTGGGACGGAAGCGGAGGGCGATGTAGAGCGTGATCGCGATGATCGACGCCAGCGTGGCGTAGATGCCCTTGCGCTGGAGCTCGGCGCCGATCACCGGGCCGACGATGTCGCGCAGCACGACCTCGAACTTCGGAAGCCCTGCTTTCTGCAGCGCCTCCTCGATCTGCCGCGACCCCTGCTCGAGGCTGGCGCCCTGCTCGGCCGTGCTGGTCTGCGGCAGCCGGATCATGATCTCGCGGTCGGCCACCGGGCCGAACTGCTGCACGACCTTGTCGCCCGGAATCGCGTCGAGCGCCCGGCGCACCTGGTCTTCGCTCACCTGCTGCTCGAACCGCACCCGCACCAGCGTGCCGCCCGAGAAGTCGATGCCGAGCGCCAAGCCGTTGGTGACCGTCAGCGCGGCGCCGGCGATGATGATCGCTGCCGACAGGGCGATCGCGTGCCACCGCCACCGGATGAAGTTGTAGTTGGGGTTGTGGAAGATCTGCATAAATAGGAGCCCGCTAGATGCTCAGCGTCTGGACCTTGCGCTGGCCCAGCACCATCTCGAAAACCGTGCGCGACACGAACACGGCGGTGAACACGTTCGCCAGCAGGCCGATGGTGAGCGTCACGGCGAACCCGCGAATGGGGCCGGTGCCGAACTGCATCAGCAGCAGCGCCGAAATGAGCGACGCCACGTGCGTGTCCACGATCGTCCACCACACCCGGTCGAAGCCGGCGTTGACGGCGGCGCGCGCGCCTTTCGCGCCGGTCAGTTCCTCTTTGATGCGCTCGAAGATCAGCACGTTCGAGTCCACGCCCATGCCGATCGTCAGGATGAAGCCGGCAATGCCCGGCAGGGTCATGGTGAACCCGAGATATGCCATCAGGCCCAGCAGGATCAGCAGGTTCACCGCAATCGAGATGATCGCGTTGAGGCCGGTGAGCTTGTAGTAGAGCACCATGAAGA